>Ga0209777_10000017_pt1 | contig 317720 bp, 310 predicted proteins | sample FrelakmetHBP12HB_FD_187147 | JGI IMG/M metagenome (GOLD analysis project Ga0209777, IMG submission 187147) | Freshwater lake sediment microbial communities from the University of Notre Dame, USA, for methane emissions studies -HBP12 HB (SPAdes)... | ecosystem: Environmental > Aquatic >...
CCAGGATTTCATTCTCGATAGATTTAATATCGTTTTGCAGTCTTAAAATTGTGCGCAAATCGGCTTCTTTTTTTTCATCTAAAGAAGCCAATTCGATTTTTTTGCCGGTTAAATAGCGTTCTTGTTCATCAATGGCCGCCCGGGATTGTTCCTTCTTAGCGTTGAAAGAAGAAATGATTTCGTTTATTTCTTTTTCTTCTTCATCTTTGCGTGAAATATCGGAGTTGATTTGTTGCATTTTTTCCAAGGCTTCGGTTTCTTCCGCTTTAATATTTTGCCGGTTGAACTCCAACGTGGCGAGTCTTTGTTTCGTTGTGTTCACTTCATCTTCAAACCGTTCATTGTCTTTTTTTCTGCTGTTAATATCGATTTCCAGCGAGTGAATGCCGGCTTTTATTTGACCGATTTCCTCTTCCCACTGGGCAAGTACTGACGCAAGCTTACTTTTTCGGCTCGTTTCCGCATCCAAATTGGAATTGAGCGCCGATAATTCACTTTCCAGCTCGGCAATTTCTCTTTTTGTGGATAAAAGACTTTTTTCCACCGCTGCCCCGCTGCCGCCGCTTAATATTCCCTGCGGGCTGATAAGATCGCCCTCCCGCGTAACAAAAGTTCCTTTGAAACCGTTTTTCTTCCAAAGAGATAAGCCGCTTTCAATTGTGGGTATCAGTAAAACATCGCCCAAAAGGCAATCGGCAATTTTTTTAAAGTCCTCTTTAACTTTAATTTTTTGCAGCAAGGGCTCCGCTTCCTGGGGGTACTTGGCTCTGATTAATTCCTCGTTATGGTTTCTTGCTTCCACCGGTACAAAACTGCCCCTGCCCAATTGATAGTTTTTCAAATAGTCAATTGCCCACACGCCGTCTTCCTGGCTTTTTACTATGACATATTGCAGTTTTTCCCCCAGCACTGCTTCCACAGCCGCTTCATATTCCCGGGGGACAGTGATATGGTCAGCCACGACGCCGTGAAACTTATCGCGGCTTTCCTTATTTTCGATGATTGCCTTAATCCCTTCATTGCCCCACTTATAGGATTCCTGAAATTCTTTAAGGGAATTTAAACGGGAGAACTTAGAGCCGGTTTCTTCCTTAATTTGAGCGATCTTTTCCTCGCTTAACTGTAAATTTGATTTAGACTTTTCGATTTCGCCTGATATTGTCTCTCTTTTTTCTTCCAATTGATGAATTTCTTCGCTACCACTGGTTAGACCTTCGTTTACTGATTGCAGCCTGCCGGTTAAATCAGCCAGCTTCTTTTTGCCCTCATCGATTTCCCGGCTTTCTCTTTCTTCACGCTTTCTTAAATCCTCAATATTTTTGCCGAGACTGGAAATCATGTTTTTGAGTTTGGCTTTTTCCGTAACGACATCGATGTATAAGATTTTCTTTTCTTCCAGCTGGTTATTTATTTCTTTATCCGCATTGATCAGTTCTTGAACTTTTTGTTGGCCTTCGTCATGTTCTTTTTTGAGGATGGCAATCGAGCCTTCCGCTTTCGTTACACTTTCCTGCATATTTTTAATTTCGGCATCCAGGCCCGATGTTTTCGTTCGCAGTTGTTCGATTTCCGCCAGATCTTTTTTCTTGCGTTCGGAGATGTCGGTTATTTGATGGTGGGCGAATTCGATATTTTTTTCTTTGATGCTGATAGTGTTTTTTATTTCATAGAGCCCTTGCTGCTTTTTGGCAATGGCTTCTTCGTTTTCCAAAAGCTTCATTTTGAGCTCTTCCAAGGCCGATTCTTTGGCTTCGAGATTTGCGCGAATGCCTGATTCCTGATCTTGCATTTCATTGCGCCGGGCTTGCAATAAAGAGCCTTTTTCGAAAAGCTCGGCATATCCTTGCAGGGCAAGCGTCAATTCCGTTTCTTTAATGCGCTGTTTTATAACCTTGTATTGTTCCGCTCTTTTGGCCTGCCGGGAGATGGCGTTGAGTTGCGCTTTTACTTCCTTAATAATATCGTTGAGCCGCAGCAAATTTTGTTTGGTTGCTTCCATTTTGCGGACTGCGGCATCTTTGCGGCTTTTGTATTTGGATACTCCGGCGGCATCTTCAATATATAATCTTCTATCCTCGGGCTTGGCTTCGACAAGGCTCGCCACATTTCCCTGTTCGACCAGGGAATACGTTCTCGCTCCGACGCCGGTGCTCATGAAAAATTCTCGAACATCCAGAAGCCGGCAAGGGACCCGGTTGAGATAGTATTCACTTTCGCCATCGCGGACAACTTTGCGGGAAATTGATATTTCACTCAATTCGGAATAATTGCCCGGAAAGGTTTGTCCGTTGGCGGCCAGAGTCATGGTGACTTCCGCCATGCCGACGCCTTCCGATTCCTGACTGCCGTTAAAAATAACGTCATCCATTCTTTTCCCGCGCAGGATTTTGACCCTCTGTTCACCCATTACCCAGCGGATGGCGTCAACGACGTTGGACTTTCCACAGCCGTTAGGCCCGACGATAGCCGTGATGCTTTCGGAAAAATCCAAAACGACCTTGTCGCGAAATGATTTAAACCCCAGTATTTCCAATCTCTTTAAGTTCATAAATTATCTTTAGCGTATTGGTAAAAATTTGTAAAATCCTAACAAAAGAACATCCCTTTGTAAAGAAAAAATACAACAAAATGTGGTATTAATATAATCATACCACAATATGTAGTGCTTTGATCTTTTTTAGCTTTTTCCGTAATCCTCTTGTTCACAAACCGATTTATAGATAGAAATATGCCCCAAAGCGGCAATTTTGGAGTCAAAAACCGGCATCAGAACTAAAACGAACATGGAGGCTGCAGATACATCTTATTTTCGGAAGTCCATCGCACAAAGAATCGCGCATTGCAAATAAAATATTTTTTTAAGAGTCAGCCCAAGTCTATTGCACCTGAAAAACGGTGAACAATCCCGCGAAGCGGAGGGTAATGAGCCTCAAATTCCGAAACGAAGTGCATAACCTAAAGGTCACACGGCGGAATTTGTTAGCCGAATTATCCCGTATAAGCAGGGGTATAATATCCCGCAGCTTGCTGCGGAATCGGTTTCCAAAGCTTGCTTTGGGGTTCATACTCGTGGTTACTTCAGATAGCTGTGCAAACCGGGAAGATAATTTACGCCCAGATAGGTGAACAGAACACAGGCAAAGCCGATAATAGCAAGAACGGCCAGACGTTTTCCCCGCCAACCTCGGACATACCGGGAATGCAGCATAATTGCGTAGATGAGCCAGGTAATAAGGGACCATGTCTCTTTAGGGTCCCAACTCCAGTAAGAACCCCAAGCGTAATGGGCCCAGATGGAACCGGTCATGATTCCGATGGTGAGAAAGACAAAACCAAGAGCGGCATTTTGATATATTAATGCATCAAGCATTGCCAGAGACGGGAGCTTCCCCAGAAAGCCGAAAGGCTTTTCTTTATTACCATTTTCCATGTTTTTCAGTAGATAGAGCAGACCGCAGCCGAAGGCGACGGTAAAGGCAGCGTAACCCATAAAGCAGGTTACGACGTGGCTTGTCAACCAGTTGCTTTGCAGAGCAGGAACGAGGGGCTCGATACGATTGTTGATATCGGGAGAAATGGATGCATAAGCCATGGCCAGAAATGCCAGGGGTACTACAAAGACGCCTATGGTTTTGTTTTTGGTGCGCCATTCGACAATCAGGTAAATCAGAATAATTGCCCACGCGAAGAAAACTATGGATTCAAAAAGGTTGGAGAGAGGCACGTGCCCGATTCCCAGATCGTAGGATGCTTTCCATCTTAAAATCAGGGCAATCGTTTGTACGGCGAGTCCCGTCCAGGCTAAAAATGAAGCGGCGCGTCCCCAGAATTCTTTTCCGAAAATCATCTTGAACAAATATAAGACAAAGGAGGCAAAATAGGCAAAAGTCACCCAGCTTAAAATCATCAAGTGGTTCATGCTTTCATCTCCATGCTGATCCGCCTGCACAAATTATCGATTTGCCGCCGTAGTACGGCGCTATTGCGGGTGCTCCGGCCGGCAACACTGATGCGGATTTTTGCTTTCTCCTGTTCCATCCGCACCCAAAAGCGTTGATACGACCAAAAAAAGACGATCATTAGCCCGGCAACCATAAGTGCCCCTCCAACCGCAACAAGAGGAACACCGGGATCACTAACAACGTGCAAACCGGTGTAATAATGTTGTTCGATCCGGTTCAGGGAAAAAACCAAAGGTTTAAAAAGACCGGGATTTATAATAGGCATTTCAGACAACAGGCCGGGATTTGCGGCTTTGATATCCTCGATGTTTTTAAAAACCCAAAACTGGACATCCTTTTGCGGTGAAGTGATCCTCAGTTTTACGGCCGGTCCCAGCTCCATAATATTTTCTTCAACACGCAAGACAACGGCCTTGGCTTTGTTTTCCGGCAAGTCAAAGGTATCTCCCGCTGCAAGAACTATTTCTCTGCTTTTTTTGCGGCTGATTGTATATGCAATTATAGCCTTGATTTCCGGCGATGTGCCGTAGCTGGACTGATAGAAGCGCAACCCCTCGAAGGTGATGGGATGATTGACCAATAGAGATCCCCGGTGCGCCACTTGTCCATTTTTGATAAAACTCAAATCGGAGCGATAAGTTTTTGGTGCGCCGTTTTCGTAAAATTCGGCGATAAATTTATCACACCGTACCGAAAAATCAAGCTTATGTATTCCTTTCCCTTCCGCGAGATTGACAAAGTTGACGGATTCTCCTTCTTTAATATTGATGTCAGCTTCCAAACCAAAGGTAGAACCGATGATAGCCCCCGCAATCATCATCAGAATGCTCAGATGAACCGCGTAAACGCCAAAAAGAGAAAAGCGTCCCCGTTCGCCATAAAACACATGCCCTTTTTTTGTATCAATTTTTCGGACGGACCCATATTTTGCCTTGAGACACGATTCGACGGCCAGGCTGACCGTGGTTTTTTCTTTATCCGCAATGATAATCTGATCCTGGGGGATATTATCGAAAATGCCCGCCGGTTCTGGGAAGGACGAAGCTTTGTATTGCCTGAGTAATGCAGGGAAACGGTTTGTTGAGCAGATTATCAGATTGAATGACAAAAGCCCCATCAGGGCATAAAATAATGGCGAATGATAAAGGTCGGACAACCGAAAAAAGAGGAGAACATTGGCAGCTACTGGTGAGAGTTGCCGCGCAAATTCCTGAGCCGCCTCTTGCGGTGGAAGAAAGGTGGCTATAATGAAGACAAGGACAATTAGAACCAGAAGGACAATTGTCAGTTTTATGGAAGAGAAAAAAGACCACAGAAAATTCGTCTTTGTCGGCAACTAACGCTCTCCTTATACACAACCATCTTTAATAAAGACTTACCATCTAATATCTTTCATGTCAAAGAGTACGTCGTATTGCCTTTTGCCTGCCTTGCTGAATAGCGGCAAGTAACGATTTGAATAAAGAGATCAACCTTTATTGTGATACCGGTAAGCCTTGTACGTCGTGGGCATTTATTAAATTGTAATGTCCAAATCGATTTTAAATATTAAGGAAGAAAAAAATAGGGCGCTGACCTAATTTACCGACCCTGCTTACTTATCCGGCCGTAATAACTTTCTGATAAATAAATAGCGGCAAGAGGATTATGCCCTGTTACCCTGTCTTTTACCGCCAGAACTGTCGTTGGTGCTTTTGCATATTTGAAAAAAAGTGAGTCGTGACCAACGCACAGCCCCAACAGTACATTGAATTCAACCTTTGCGTCGTTGACGATCATGGCCTGGGCAATGGGGTTACACATGGATTCATGCTCACCGATAAAAATCTTTTCGCTATCTTTCACTCCGATTTCTTCCTTTGGAATAGTCCCGACCTTGCATACGACAGATACGACTTCAAAACCATGATTTTTGAATATATCAGCGACAATTGCCGCTTCCTTTGTTAGGCCGGCACAGAAAACGAGGCCGAGCCGGGTATATCTCATCTTGCGGGCAAATTCACAAAGCTCCTGAATTCTCGGTTTCGTCGGATGCATGATATAAGGCTTTTTTTCCCGTCCCGTGTAGCACTCCCCTTCCTGAATTGATGCCTGACGGGCAAACTCGCCGATTTCAGGATTTTCATAATGTTTTTTCGCCTGATCAACAAGTTTCTTCTCGCCGACTGTGGGGCAACCTTTTGATGCCTTTCCTTTGGGATTCATGCAAATTCGGTCTTTTCTGGGCAATGCGCATTTTGCGCAATCAGGTTGATTGTCTTTTTTCATTAGTAACACTCCTCCTCATGAACAATCTCGCTTTTAACGGTTGAAAGCAACTCTTGCAAGGCGGGCAAGACATCGGTTCTGAACCTTCCGGCAACGAGCAGATACATGATGTTATCACCAATATTCAACATGCCGTGATTTATCCATACCCTGATCTCGGCAATCCCCTCACGTTTTTTAAGTTTCTGAACGCAGTAGTCCAGTGCATCCTTATCGTAAGATAACTTCATGCTTTTTACCGGTTTTCCATCCTTTGATTTACCTCTCACAATGCCGTTATGCACAAGGATCATACCCAACGATTCGGGATCGCAATTTTCTTTAATTTCTTTCAGCCATTCGTCTACCATAATAATTCTCCTTTGTTACTGAGTTTCTAATTTTATTGCATAAAAGTCTTCAGGAGTCCACAAAGATTAAAGAACAGTTGACAAGTTATGAGCATATGCCTATAATAGCTTAAAAGGAGTAATAAAGAAAAATGCCCCGACCTAAGTGTTGCCGTCATGTTTGCGGCGTTCCGGATAAAAATTATTTCAAGCCACGGGGAATACCCGCTTCTGATCTGGAAGAGGTCGTGTTGAGCCTGGATGAATACGAAGCGATTCGTCTGGCAGATTACGAGCAGCTTTATCAGGAAGAGGCAGCGGCCAAAATGAATATTTCCCGCCAAACGTTCGGCCGGATTATCGAGGCGGCGCATCAAAAAATCGCCGACGTTCTGATGAATGGTAAAGCGCTGAAAATTGAAGGCGGGGAAGTTGCTTTTGACGAAACAAAGCCGTGCGGCCACGGAAAAGGACGCAGGGCTGGAAGAGATAATTAATCACGGGTATGAACCCCAAAGCAAGTTTTGGAACCCGATTCCGCAGCAAGCTGCGGTGTATTATACCCCTGCTTATACGGGATAATTCGACTAACAAATTCCGATGCACTTCGTTTCGGAATTTGAGTCTCATTACCCTCCGCTTCGCGGGATTGTTCAATTTACAAATTTCCCTACACTTCGTTATGGAAATTGGAGTTTCACGAATAATATTTTTAAAAGGAGAACTTTATGAAAATCGCATTACCGTCAAACCAGAATCAGATTGATGAACACTTTGGACACTGTGAATGTTTCACGGTGTTCACCGTTGATGACAAAAACAAGATCCTCGCGGAGGAAAAGATTACACCGCCCGCCGGTTGCGGTTGCAAATCGGATATCGCCCAGACATTGGCAAAAATGGGCGTGAAATACATGCTGGCAGGGAATATGGGAGAAGGGGCAGTAAATGTCCTGAACGGCCACGGCATCCAGGTTTTGCGGGGTTGTTCCGGTGATGTAAAAAATGTTGCCGAAAGCTGGCTTGCGGGAAACCTGAGCGATTCCGGCATCGCTTGCGCTCAGCATGAGCACGGCTGCCATGAAGGCTGATGGCGCGCTCAGTAGGCATTTTGTATAAGTAAGATGCGAGCAGAAACCGTCGCAAGCAGTGACAGCGCTTGCACGATCAGAAAGAATATTGTAATATTTTTTTACGCTTGGTTATATCTGAAAGAGGTGAGTCTTTTATATGAAGACCCGGCAGTCCAAAAAGCATCGTCCTTCCCCTCTTGGAGACGAACAAAATATCATTCTCGATTCCATCGCCGATGGTGTTTTAACCGTCGATTTGGACTGGCGGATTACATTTTTCAACCGGGCGGCGGTTAAGTGAACTGTTTGCCGTTACAGATACAATTTATGTAGACTATTTTTTTGGACACTGAAGAGGTTTTTCTTATCATTTTGAAAATATTTTTTATTAGGAGGTAAGTCCATGAACATCGGTGACTTGGATAAAACTTTTCATTTCATTATGAAGCGTATGGTGGAAACCGGGCAGGCTCCCCACTACACGGAAATAGCGAAAGAACTGGGCGTTTCCATGGAGGAGGGTCGCAAGATCATGCAGGAGCTTTTTACCAAGAGAGTGCCGGGGTGGCTTGCTCCAAGTACGGATTTCATCGCTTCGTTCGCACCCTTTAACAATCAACCTACCCAGTTTCGCATCACTATCGACGGTCAGCAGAAATGGTTTGGCCAATGAGCGTTTGAGTCGCTGGCGGTCTGCTGGCTTTTCCCGGGTAAAAAGGTAGAAATTGACACCCCCTGTCTTGATTGCGGCGAACCCATTCATGTGGAAGTCCGAGATGGGGTGATCTTGAAGGCCGAGCCAAAGGAGATAATCGGATATGTAGCTGTTCCATTTGCCAAGTGGGTTCAAGATACAAGCTATGCCTGAACGACCATGACTTTCTTCCGGTCGGAAGAACATCTTCGCAACTGGGCGCTCTTTAAGCCCGATACTGAAGAGGGGATTATTCCACTGCCTGACTTACTCAAACTCTTTTCCGGCAAAATGTTTCGCCGGAGATTGGACCCCGACTATCTTTCCCGCATGCGGGAATATGGCGTGGATTTTTGGACAACCCTTCAAGAAATCGGCAAAGTCGGCCCTTTCTGGTCACTGAAGAAACCCTAATTTTCTGTCAGAAGCCGGTCGGCAATCAAAGCCAGCGGTTACAAAAATTGCAGAAATATATGGAGGTCTTTAATGTATGCCTTGAAATTCAAAGAAAAAGTTTGCGCGACCTGCCCTTCGGCTGACTGTCTCCTGAAGTGTCAGTACATGTCTTTTAGCGGACATAAAGAAGCGCATGGGGAGATGATGAAGGTTGTCCGCGGCAAGGACTCCCGCGTGCTCAACGAATGTGCGACTTGTTACGCCTGCGAGGAATATTGTAAAAGAGGCAACCATCCTTTTTATCTCATTTGCGAGAGAAGGGAAGAAAAAGGCATGTTCACCGCTGCCCGTCCTATAACCAACCAGTGGATCAATATGACCAAAATGCAGGGCAAATATATGGTTGGCGCGGTGAAGGACAAAGTTCTTTCCTGTTGCTATATTCCTGATCTTGGTGTCTTGGGATCAGGAGAAATCTTCAAGGACGTTGCGTCTGCCGCCGCCTTCGGGGCGGAATTTATGTGCCCTGCTGTCCACACCCATTTTGCCCGGATGTCGGTGGTCAAAGAGCGTCTTCCTGTAGTCATCGAAAATTTCAAAAAATTAGGAGCGAAAGAAGTCATTTGTTTGCATGATGAATGTTACGGCACCTTCACTTCCATTGCCTCAGCCTACGGAATTGATGTTCCGTTTAAACCAGTTTATTACATGGACTTTTTATTGGAGAGGATGAAGCAGCTAAAAGACAAAATCAAGCCGCTCAACATTAAAGCTGCTTATCAACGTCCCTGTTCCAACCGGCTTATTCCGGATAAACTGCCGATGGTGAAAAAAATTCTGAATTTAATCGGCGTCAAACTACCCAAGAGAATATATCAAGATGAAAATTGTCTGTGTTGTGGGGAAATTATCCGTTCGGTCTCAGGATACAAACTGGCGGATGATGTTCAAAAGAGAAATATAGACGATATGCTGGAAAGCGGTGCCGAGTATTGTGTCTTCAATTGTCCGGCTTGTCAATCGTCGCTATCGGAGAAGGTCGCAAAGAAAGGGTTGAAGCCCATCCATATTATTGATCTGTGCAAGATGGCCATTGGTGAAAAGGAAAGGGAGGTGGCATAAGATGAGCGAGATTCTGAAATCCCTTATCGATATTGTCGGAGAGAGGGGTGTCTCCAACGCGCCCGAAGAGCTCTGGTTTTATTCACGCGACCCCGGCGTTTTGACACCACATCTCCCCGACTACGTAGTGGCGCCCAAAACAACGGAGGAAGTGCAGAAGATCGTTTTGCTTGCCAATCGGGAAAAGATTCCCATTGTGCCCATGGGAAACGGCATGTCCCTGACAGGCTTGGTGATCCCCCTGAAGGGCGGTATCGTCATGGACATGAAGCGGATGAACAAGATTCTGGAGGTCAATCAAATGGCCCGCTACGCTGTGGTGGAAGGGGGAACATCGCAGGGTGTTCTCAAAGCCTACCTGCAGGATCACTATCCTCAGCTTCGTCATAGCATTCCTGACGCGCCGCCGACAACCACCATCGCCGCCAATATGGCGCTCCACGGCCAGGGCCGACTGACTCAGCAATACGGCTTCAATTCCGATATGGTTACAGGCATGGAAATCGTCCTGCCGACGGGAGATATCTGCAAGATCGGTTCTCCATCCCTTGGCCCTTACTGGTTTTCGAAAGGTCCCACCCTGCCGGACCTGTCGGGGCTCTTCCTGGGATGGCTCGGAACCACAGGCATCATCACCAAGATCGGCCTGAGACTCTACCCGAATAAAAAAATCCGGGACGTAGAGTTATTCGTAACCGACCGGGTGGATTTGATTCCGGATATGCTCTACAAGCTTACTCACTTGGAAATGCTGGAAGATATCAACGTCTGGTTCCAGCCCAAACCACTCATGTTTCTGGGTAACTTCCACATTACCATCTATTTCACCGGTGATGATGAAGAGGAGATCGCCTTCAAAAGAAAGCTGATCTGGGATGCCCTGCAGGAATATATGGACTCGAAAAACGGAGGATTCATGAGCGTGCAGTACATGAAAGGGATGCTTCTGGAGATGCCCCAGCGCGCCATCGCCGATTTTGCTGACGTACCGAAGGGGGGCGGCTTTGAGTATTCGGGGCCGATAACCATAATTGAGCATTTCCCCCAGTACGCTGCCAAGGTTGTCGAACTGGCCAAGAAATACGATGTTCTATATGCGAGTTCTGCCCGACTGATATCGGGCGGCCACTGCATGATGTTCAGCATCTCCTTTGCCTTCAACAGGAATGATCCGGCGATGATGACACGCGTGAAGCATGCCCTGGATGAGGCAACTGCCTTTGCTTTGGAGATGGGCGGCATTCCCTGGAAACCAAATTTTATGGAACAGAAAATGACCATGAAAAAGATGGAACCAAACGCCCTCAAGATCCTCCAAATGATTAAGAAGAACCTGGATCCCCAGGGTATCATGAATCCCGGTAATTGGGAGGTGAACTAATGGACTACGTACATAATATAGAGCATCAAGATATCGTTCACCGTTGTTTCCGGTGCGGATATTGTAAATTTCCCGAAGATTACGTCGATTTCAACTGCCCGTCTTACAAGGCTTTCGGGTGGGACACCTATTCCCCGGGCGGAAGAATGTGGCTTATCCGGGCCTGGCTTAACGATGAGATAAAAACAAGCCCCCATTTTGCCGAAATACTTTACTCCTGCGTGGCCTGCGATAATTGTAAGAATCAGTGTGTTTTTCCTAAATTCAAAGATTTTCTGCCGGAAATATTCCAGGAAACCAAATCGGAACTGGTCAACGAAGGCAGAATTCCACCGGAGGTAAGGGATTATTTTAAGGCCGTTGCCACAAACGGCAACCCCTACAAACTGCCGCAGTCGGAAAGAGGCAAGTGGGCTGGAGAGACAGGATTAACAAAATATTCCGGCCAGGAGTATCTCTTTTATGTTGGCTGTGTCGGCTCCTACGACGAAGTGGGACAAAAGATGGCCCGCAGCGTGGGGAGTCTGCTGGTTAAAGCTGGCGTGTCTTTGGGCATTATGGGGAGTGAAGAAACATGCGACGGCAACGAGGTTAAAATTCTGGGAGAGATGGGGCTTTTTACGCAACTGGCCAATGATAATATCAAAAAATTCAAGGCGAAGGGCGTCAAAAAAATTATTACCCTTGATCCTCATGCCCTGAACATTTTCAAGAAGGATTATCCCAAACTGGGAGGGAACTTTAATGTTCTTCACTATACGGAGATACTGGCTGGGTTAATCAAGGCAAAAAAAATCGCCCTTTCTAATTATCCGGTGAAAGTTACCTACCATGATCCCTGCTATCTGGGCCGGCATAATCAGGTCTATGGCCCACCGCGGGAGATACTGAAAGCCATCCCGGGTGTCGAACTGGTGGAGATGCGCCGTAACTCCCTGAACGCGTTTTGCTGCGGAGGGGGAGGAGGAAACTTTTTTACGGACATTCTGGGTACAGGAGAAGATAGTGCTGGTCGTGTCCGTGTTCGGGAAGCTTTTGAGACAGGCGCCAATATTATCGCTGTAGCTTGTCCGAGCTGTGCCAAAATGCTTATAGACGCGGTTAAGATGGAAGAGTTGGACGGCAAATTGGATGTTCTGGGTATCGCCGAAATAATCGAGAGAGCCCAAAAAATAAAGAAAGGAACAGTTAATGGATAAAGAGGAAATGCTTGCAGAAGTCTATAACAAGGCGAAAGCCTATGAACTAAAAGGCGGAAACTGTGCGCAGTGTACAATCGCTGCTATTTTCGAAATAATGGGAGTAGAGGATGAAGGAGTATTCAGAGCCGCGACAGGTTTGGCCGACGGTGTGGGACTAAGCGGCGATGGACATTGCGGCGCTTTATCAGGCGGGACGATGGCCATCAGTTACTTTTTCGGCAGAAGTAAAGAAGATATCGGCAGAATGGGCAAACAGATTAAGGCCTTACTTTTGGCGAAAAAACTGCACACCGAATTTGTGGAAAAATTTTCCACGTGCCGGTGCGCCGATATTCAGAAAAAGCAATTCGGCCGGTTTTTTAACCTTTATGATATGGAAGAGATGAAGGCGGCACTAAAAGCTGGCATGCCGGAAAAATGCTCATCGCTGGTGGGGGAGACGGCACGGATGGCTCTGAAAATTATTCTTGACGAGCAGGAAGCAAAAAAAGCAAAGCAAGATGAACTACCCGTTTTATAGAGACAAAGTTTTGTCTGTTGCCTGAATTCGGTTAAGTGTTTAAACCGGGGTACCCAAAAAAGCCAGACTTCAACGGCTCACCGGAAGCGAGGGATCTTTTATCCATTCCTCAAAAGAGCCGTCGTATACCTTTACATTCTTGTACCCGAGAACATGTGCCAAAATGAAAGCCCATGTTGGACAGCACCGGCCGGTATCGGAATAGGTGATGATCTCTTTAGATTTGTCCTTGCCGACTACTGTGGCCGCCAAAACTTCAAGGTCTTGTTTCTTTTTGAATGTGCCCAGATCCGTATATGCTGCCGATGCCGGGAGGTTCACGGCCCCTGGGATACGGCCGGTCTTGCCAATAAATTCTTGTTTTCTCTCCCCGCTGAACATTGCAAGTTCCCGTACGTCGACAAAAGTCGCTTTCCCAAGGTGGCTGTTCACATAATCCTTATCTACATGCAGTTCCTTGTTCAGTTTGCCCCTATAGACGGTCTTTTTCGCTTTAACCGGTTTTGTAGAAAGGGGCCTTTTTTCTCTAACCCAATTTTCATGGCCTCCGTCAAGGATGCAGACATTTTCCAGACCTGCATAACAGAGGGTACATAGAACGCGCGGGGCCATGACCTGGTAAAAACAATGGTAAGTTTTGCAAATAATCACCACGATGGAATCAGCCTTTATCCCAGAATCACCGATAGCGTCGAAGAGGTCGTCTTCCGATGGTAATTCCGTATGCTTCCCTTCTTTCATGGTTGCCCACATACCGTAATAAGCACTAACGGCACCAGGTATATGGCCTTCCTTATAATCCTCGATATTCCGGATGTCTATAGCAACGACCTTGGGATTGTTCAGATTGGCTGCCAGCCATTCTGTGGAAACGATGGGGTCAATATCATGGGCTAGGACATGAGAGACGAGTAGCAGTGTTAGGAATAGAAGTAGTAAGAATGATAAGCAAAGTTTTTTCATATTTATCCCTCCTTTCCTAGAACTGTCTAATGGTTTGAAAAATTACCTTGTTTTTTTGCCTTCACCTCTACTCTAAAAATTATTCATGATCTTTGAGCTTTTTTAATGAATACCACATAAAAGGGAGATAATCAAACTGTGCTTCATAGTTCTGTATTCTCATTTTTCTGCTTTATATCTGTCCCCGATTGATTACGAATGCGAACAATGGATGGATTCATTTTTTATATGTAAACTGCGGCAGGATTTCCTCAACGCAAGATAACTACAAACTACTTGACAGAATGGATCATTATCTTTAGTATACCCCCTAGGGTATATATGAAACCGGAAAGAAAAAAGGTTTTAGACCGCCTGCGGCGGATTGAGGGACAAATTAGGGGACTTCAGCGTTTGATTGAAGAAGACGCGCCTTGTATTGACATTTTGACCCAGGTGTCAGCGGTTACATCCGCCATCAAGAAAACAGGTGGTGCCGTATTTTCCAATTACATGAAAACATGTATAGAGGAATCCGCAGGTAATCCGAATAAATTGCATGAAGATTTTCGTGCTGCATTATCCATGTTTATTGATTTATCCTGAGTAGTTCTTTTTTTAAAGAATTGCTTTATCATTTATCGTCTCGTTTATCTGCGAAAGTATAGGGTATGGCACGTTTCAGCAAAACTCTGATGATTCTCAATATCAAATCTGCTTACGAGCGTGTTGTATCCGGCGGCAGGGTGTATCTGATTTTCGTTGGCCTCTTCGGTCTTTTGCTGTTGATCGGCATTGGGGCCGGAATTCACGCCTTATTCATTGCCGGCTCGCGCCATGCTTACGGAACCTATCGCGAAGTTCCTGTAGCCATCCTCATTTCCACGTACGTATATTTTGTTGTGGCATCGACAGGTCTTTGTCTGATTTCTTCAATAGGGCATATTTTCGGCGTTCGTGAATATGTGCCCATTGCCAAGCGCTCCGTTTATTTGTCAATTATAACTATCCTGGCTGGTTTTCTGGTCATCGGCCTGGAAATCGAAAATCCCTTCCGGATGGTGGTATATAATATAATTTCACCGAACTTTTCTTCCAATATCTGGTGGATGGGCACTCTTTATGGTTTTGCCTTGGTTTTTCTGACTATCGAATTTATTTTTCTTTTGAAGGAAGGAAAACACAAAAAAGCCGCAATTGTGGGTTTACTGGGGGTAATCACCGAAGTGGCGGCCAACACCAATCTGGGAGGCGTTTTTGCCATGATGCATGGCCGCTCTTACTGGTATGGCCCCTATTTACCCGTTTATTTTCTTTTATCTGCCATGATAACAGGTTGTGCTTTTATCATATTTTTTTTCGTTTTGTCCCACTGGATCAACCGCAAAACCATGGATCAGCCAACCGAAAAGGCGCTGGAGTCTGTGGGAAAGCTCACCATTCTTCTGCTCATAATCGTCATGATTTTTACTGTCTGGAAAATGCTTACAACATCTGTGGGCGGAGCATCGGCGATTGAGGCCGCAAACGCACTTATCAGCGGTCCTTATGCCTTCAGCTTCTGGGGGATTGAAGTACTCGGAGGAATGATTATTCCGTTGATTCTGCTTCTTATGTCCAGAGCAAAAAATATGATGATTATGTTTGTGGCGTCGGCAATCATGATCTTCTGCATTTTTTTCATGCGTCTTGATCTGGTTGTAGTAGGACAGATTGTACCTCTTTATCTGGAACTTGGCGTCAATGAATATTCCCGCCTGCACACCTATACGCTGAGCGTGCATGAAATCCTGGTAGTGCTGGGCGGCGTTGGATTTTGCGGTTTGGCCTTTTTGCTTGGTGAAAAGGTATTTGATGGATTCCAGCAGACTCAAAGTGTCCACATATTTGAAGAAGAAAAATGAGATGTGAAGGAAGTGGAAGAAATGCCATGATCGATAATTTACGCTATCAGGGAAAAAACGAAAAAGAAAGTTCGGAATATCCGCTAGATCAGGAACGCCGAGAATTTCTGAAGATGGGTCTTGTGATAACGGGCGTCCTTGCCGGCGGCACTGTTCTATCCCTGATATCCAACGTGGGGAAAGCTTATTCTCTCGATGCCTACCGGAGGAAGTATCCATACAAACCCCATTACGCTATGGTAATAAGGCAGGATCGCTGTATCGACTGCAAGCGCTGCATGGAGGCCTGTGTTTCTACCAATCGCGTGCCTGACTACGGATGGAGGACGATTATTTTAAAAAGGGAAGTTCCCGAATCCATCGATCAAAAATGGGATTTTATACCGATACTATGCAACCAGTGCAACAATCCTCCCTGCGTGCGGACTTGCCCGACACGGGCAACTTATAAAGATAAAACCAACGGCATCGTTATGATGGATAATAAAAAATGTATCGGATGCAAATCCTGCATGATGGCCTGCCCCTACGATGCGCGATATTATAACGAAGCCAGGAAAGCGATTGATAAGTGCGATTTCTGTTTGGAAGCGCGGCTTTCCAAAGGCATAAAAAACGTGGCCTGTTCCGAGGCCTGCCCCGCTGATGTGCGGGTATTCGGCGATTTGTCTGATCCCGGAAGCAGAGTCTATAAGCTTATCCACCAACTGCAAAAGCCGGTTTGGGTATTAAGAGAAGAAGTGGGCGCTAACCCGAATATTTTTTACATGAAGGGCTGAGAAGGTTTCGATGAAGAAAAGCCGCATATTTTTAATTTTGTTAGCATCTGTTTGCATGGCGCAGGTCTGCATGGCCGCGGAGGCGACTTTTTCTGACGGCGGGGGCATTCTTTATACACAGCCGGTGCAGGCTGTTATCTTCCGGCATAAATATCATGTGGATGACAAAAAGCTAAGCTGTGAAAAATGCCACAGCGGCCTTTTTGAGATGGAAGCCTTGAAAGCCCAGGAAAAAGATGATTTCGTCATGGAGTCTCTTTACCGGGGAAAGTATTGTGGCGCGTGTCACAATGGAAAGGCCGCTTTCGCTTCCGATACTCAGTGCGCCAGATGTCATGTCCGTGAAAGCGACTTGGAAGTGGGGCATATCAAGGGCAAGCCCCGTCCTTATAAATTCCCCGCTTATAATACTTCTGCAACCTTTGGCAAAGGCGAGATGCAAGTCCGCTTTAACCATGAAAAACATACACCGCCAGCAAACTGCCAAGATTGCCATACGAAACTCTTTCAAATCAAAAAAGGCGCGAACAACATAACGCTTCTGGATCATAACCCGCAAAAATACTGCTTTGGTTGTCATGACGGCAAAAAGACCTTTTCCTGGTATGATTGCAACAACTGCCATAAAAACTGGACGGAGATTGCCGAGGCCGGTTCCATGAAAGCAAAGGCGGACAAAGGCAACTGTTACCAATGTCATACCAGCGCGAGCGAAATGAAAGCGCTGGTAGTACCGCCGCAAATAGGCGGCGAGGGCGAGGGGTGAGCGGGAGCTCCTCCCCCGGTCCGGGCGGAAGAATATTACAAAGGTTATCTGGTCAATCCCGCATGGGTAGGCAAGGATATTCACTTGGCCATGGAATGCGTATCCTGTCACAAGGGCGACGATAAAAGCCAAACAAAAGAATCAGCCCACGCGGGACTTATTGCCCGGCCATCCGATAATCTTAAAACCTGCGGCGTATGCCACAAGAAGGCCGCGCTCAACTACGGCAAGGCTCTTCATTATACCAGCCTGGGACAGCGGGAAGGCGTCAAGCACAGGTTTTCCGCGGAAGAACTGAAAACTTTTGACAGTAAGGTTTTCGAACAATCATGCAGAACTTGTCATGCTTCCTGCGGCAGTTGTCATGTCAAATCTCCGCCCGTTGGCGGCATTACCACCGGCCTTTTGCAGGGCCATAAATTTGTCAAAAAGAACGAAGGCAAAACCTGCGCCTCATGTCATGGCGGCCGGGTTTATCCCGAATTTACCGGTGAATACGGCGGCACGCCCGATGTCCATTATCAAAAAGGCATGATGTGCGCGGATTGCCACAAAAAGACTGAAATGCACGGAGACGGCACAATGTATAAATCTAAGCAGGAAGTTAAGGATCGTCCCCGCTGCCAGTCGTGCCACACAGACAAAAAATTTCAGCTTGCCCATGAAGTACACAAAGATAAGGTAAGTTGTCAGGCCTGCCATTCTTCCGGTCAATACCGCCAGTGTTACAGTTGCCATATAGAGACGGGATCAACTTCAAAGCCGGATTTTATCTTGGGTTTAAACCCGCGGGATAAGAAGACACTGACAACGCTCAGGCTCATTCCTACTATAAGAAGTACCTTTAATAAGGCCGGAATCAAGATGGAGAACTTCGACGCCCTGCCCAACTACTGGGATTCGTCGGTGCACAACATCAAGAAACGGACGGAGCGGACACGTTCCTGCGATTCCTGCCATGTGGCAAAAGAAGGATTCCTTAAGCGTGAAACGCTTATCAAGGACGGTTCAAAAGCGAATGAGGAGTTAATCTACAACATTAAACCAATCAACAAATAACTTAAGGAGGGTTTTTATGAGAAAAGTAAGATGGTTAAAAGCAGTACTGGTTATTACGCTGTTACTTTTACCACTAACGGCGATGGCCAGAGGAATTGATCCCATTGTATCCACGGACTGGCTCCAGAAAAATCTGAAAAATGCAAAAATAGTAATCGTGGATGTGCGGAAGGTGGAGGATTACCAGGCAGGACATATTCCGGGTGCGGTGAATGTGTTTTACGGTTCCTGGGCAATTAAAAAAGGCGACCTGCTCAACGAACTGCCGCCGATTGACGACCTGACTGACATTATCGGAGGCGCAGGAATCGACAAAAATTCTCTGGTTGTAATTGTCGGAATAACAGAGAAAGTCCCTAATCAGTTTGACATGACCCGTGTCGCCTGGACGTTGAAGTATGTCGGTGTTCCCAATGTAGCCATTCTCAATGGCGGATACACTCAATGGGCAAAAGAAAACAAACCAATATCCCAGGACGCGGTAAAAGCGAAAGCAAAACCATTCAAAGCTGTCGTCAATAAGGGTCTATTTGTGGATAAAGCTTTTGTGATATCCAAAATAGGTAAGGCAACGATTATAGATACCCGCGGTCCGGCTTTCTATGAAGGAAAGGAAAAGCTTGAATTCGTGCCCAAAGCAGGACGAATCAAAGGCGCCGTCAACCTGCCTGTAGGACAATTGTATACACCGGAAGGTTTGTATAAAGCCAAGGCGGATCTTGCCGCACTGGCGGAAAAAGCGGCCGGTAAGGATTTGAAGAAAGAGATAATCACCTATTGCGATACCGGAAAGACTTGCACATCGTGGGCATTTATTATGACCGATATGCTCGGCTACAAAGATGTTAAGGTCTATGATGGCTCCTCCATGGAGTGGTTGGCAGATCCTAATGCTCCAATGGAACCGTAGCGAAAGCTAAAAAGGATTTAAATCAACAAGAAAAAGCCCGGTGGAAAAATTCCGCCGGGCTTTTTCATATTAGTATGTTGCATTCAGATGTCCGCACCATAATAAGAGCACAATACCGGTGAGCTCTGCTCTATTTCACCTACAACTGCTCAGTGGTGGACATTTGTCAGAATTGAGGATTATGGATAGAAAGAGTGAATCGTAGCCAAAGCTTTACAATATGAGACAAAATATTTCTACCGAGAATTCCAGACCTCTCGGTAGAGCACGTCACAGGAATGGGAATGAAAAAAGCGTTCCGCCACTGACGACGAAACGCTTTTTTTATTTATTATTGATCAAGAAACTGAGAAGCTATTTCTTCCTTTTCTTCGTAGGCCTGGGTTTCTTTTTGGTTGCTTTATGCTTTGAATGGGTGGCGGCCAATTTCTTGAAAGCTGTGTCCCACTTTTCAATGATCGACTTAAGTTCGCCAACATTCTCCTTGGCACTGGCCGGATCATTGGCGATCTTGTCTTTGGTCGCTTTCAGACCCTTCGTAAAAGCTTTGGTATCAGCTGCCCACGCGTCCTTCGTCTTCTTGTCTTTCATCTTCTTCGCGAGATTTTTGGCGGCGGTTTTGAGGTTCTTCCAGTCTTCTTCCAGACTAGCAACTGCTGCGTTAGCTTCGGCTGCGGCCACCTTCTTGCCTCCCTCCACGGCACCAGCGGCCTTATCGAAGGCAGCCATGGCAGCCACATAATCCTGCTTGGCCTCCTTATACTTTTTTTCTTTCATCTGGGCTTCAGCGGCGTCCCAGATTTTCTTAGCAGCATCCAGATCGCCGCCGGCGTACTTGTCAGCACCAGAAGATACAGCGGTGTCCATGGAGGCCTTGGCAGCCGACTTCTCAGCCTCAGGGGGTTTTGCACAACCGATGAACACTAGGGTCAGTGCAAGAATAATCATCAACGATACTGAATGCCTGAAATGCGTCATAAATGTACTCCTCTTTTTTGGTGTATAGCTTGCGATAAAATAATTTGGTTGAAAATATACCTTCCCCGGAGTTTGTCAATATATTTCTTGATCAACTTTAACGAATACGAATTAAAATCTTGTACATTTTTTATTTATTGCCACTAGAAATGCTACATGGATGGGCAGAATTAGAAAAACAACATTACTGTCAATAAGGATTACCGTTTGAAATGATGCATGACAACCATAGTTGCCGGACGCAACATTACAGGAAGAACTATGTAAATCAGTAATTTTATGAAAATATACGATCTCTTAAATATACCCTTTTTTTAAGAAAATATTAGTCCGTAACACCTACAAGTCCTTAGGTATTGCGTGCAAAATATTTTGATGATTTGCGTTTGAAATAATTGATCTAACGAAAAAATTACCGGACCGCGTAAGCGGGTCCGGTGAATTGATTTGTTAGACTACCTATTAGATTTGATAATTGTTCCGAGAGTTAAATTTTTTACATGGTATTTCCCTTCGTAATCTTGAATCTTGACGATGCTGTTTCTTGCCATGACTATTCCCATTGAAGGTTCCTGCTGGATAAATATAATATCCCCTGCTTTTGCTGACACATTTGTTTCAGCCCAGTTTTCTGCTTTTGAAAGTATCTGATGATCGCCAGGTGTTAGATTAAAGTATATATACTGGGCTCCTCTCGTGTAACCCATTTCAGATTCGGGTTCCTGATTATCAATAAATACATTGAAACGTATTACTGTGCCAAGCGATGATGGGCGCACAACATAAACAATAGCCTTGCCCTCTTCCGGGAGTTTGGGTAGCTGATAAGTGGCAATCGCAGCCTTCATCTCGTCTGGTCGTGGTAAAGTGGCACATCCATAAAGCAAGGAAAATACAAATACCAGAACACAAAATTTTACTGCCCAATTCTTTATCATTTCATTCACCTCCATGTTTTGTTGTACTAAGCCTAACATTTAATATACGAACTTCGCTTTTTCCGATTCTTTGAGTATCAAAATAACACGACTTCTTTTTTCTTGAAAGGGGAATATTCGATAATTATAAGCGAATAGCTGTTCACATTATTTCGTATATTATGGTAATATAAGGATAAAAGCGAACTTCGTAAAATATGAGAAATTTGTCCAATGCTAAACCCATCCTCAGATTTTGTCTGCGTCTTCGATAAAACATCTACTCAGCGCACCGGAATCAAGCAGTGACCACATCTTTGCTCCGACTACTTCCATTATCAATCCGTTCTTGATGATAAATATATCCTGGCGAGCAAGTTCATTTATTAATTCCTTGATTTCTGCTGATTCTTTATGGGTGAGCAATGCAAGTTTTGGTAAGTGCTCTTCAATAACAACTTGCGCATGATCCATAAAATAAATTACAATAACCATGCGTGTCCACAGGTTGGTTAATTCATCGAGAGCAGAGTTTGATTTTTTTAAGCGGCGGGAAAATTCTTTGAGCATGACAATACCGACTTCCTGGCTTTCTCTGACCAAATTGCGGAAAGTATCGCCATCAATCACTGCCAGATGGCTATCCTCAAGAGCACGCGCAGTGGCGCTTCGGCGAATATCAATGAGTGCGGCCATTTCACCAAAATATTGTCCGGCCTCCATTTCGGCCAATACTTTTTTTACCTGACAGGAAACCCTCTCTAAACAAACTCGTCCGGAAAGGATATAAAACATTTCGTTTCCGCTATCGCCTTCGTTAAAAATGATGCTGCCTTTCTCATAAGTGTGACCGAATTTTTTAAAGAGCCGTTCGTCAACTTTCATGTGCGTTTTGCGGGGTTTGAGCATTGCTCTTTCCAGCAAAATTAGATCACGGCGCTGATATGAGGACATAATTTCGGCACAAAACAAAAAGATTAAAGCTATATAAAATACCCAAATAGCCAGAATGACGACTGCTTCCAGAGAACCAAAAATTACATCGTAACTTGTATAATTTGCGATGTACCAAGTGAAAAACTGCTTGGCGATTTCCATGAGCAGGGCAAAGATAGCGCTGCCGGCTAAGATAACGGAAGAACGGATTTTAACCGTGGGGATTACCCGGTAAACGAAGTAAAAGAAAATAACCGTGATTAAATAAGGAACAACGTAACGCAATAACGCTCCCGACATGACGGTAAGAGAAATGTCAATTCCACCGGCTATTTCCACCGGCTGCTTCACCAGCAAAGCGGCTACATAGCTGATGGCGACACTGGTTGCGCCTACAATCCATCCCATAGGAATCATGGAGATCGCCAGCAGTTTGGAGACAAAATAATTGCGCCTTTTCTGAGAACGGAAAATAATGTTTAAGGCCATTTCCAGGGAATTGAAAATCGCGGCGGAAAGCCACACCAGTCCCAGCACTCCCACCCAGCCCAGTAAATGTCTTTTGCTTTCAATTTGACCTAATTGCGCCATGAGCTTTTCGGAAAAGTAAGGATTAAAACCTCTAATGGCGTCGATTATGTCGGTTTGAATGTGCGGATAAGAGCTGAAAATATATCCCGCAACAATGATGGTCAGGATAAAAAGTGGAATAACCGAAAGGATTGTATAGAGAGCAACTGCCGCCGCCTGATTAGCGTCGCCATTGCCGATGTAATTTTTAAAAGAATCAGCCAGAATATCCCAACTGCCGGCCGCCTTCATTCTTAATGATTCGGAACGCTGGTTGGTTCCCGGTGATGTGCTTTTCTTCTTTTTAAACATAAAAGTCCGATAATCTATAGGCGATGTGGATGAATAATCCTACAACTTGTAAAATTTTATTGCAATAACGAAGCTGCTGCGCTAAATTATTTTTATGCGCACGTTTCGCCTTTTTATTTTTTTATTTCTGATCCTTTTATTGATATCGGCTTGCGGTAATGAGAAGATTGAAGATAAGCCACAGCAAATGTCAGCCAAGCCACCCGCCTATGGGGATATAATGGTCAGGGGTGATATCGGGGATGCCAGCAATTTGATTCCGCTTCTGGCTTCCGATTCGCCTTCGCACAATATAGCTGGGATGATTTACAACGGTCTGGTGAAGTATGACAAAAATATGAATATTACCGGCGATCTTGCCGAATCCTGGAAAATTTCCGCCGATGGCCTCATCATCACCTTTCATTTGCGCAAGGGCGTTAAGTGGCATGACGGCCGGCCGTTTACAGCCGCCGATGTTCTTTATACTTATCAGGTAACTATTGATCCGAAAACGCCAACGGCTTATTCGGGAGATTTTCTGAAAGTTAAGAAAGCGGAAATCCTCGACAATTACACTTTCCGCGTAACCTATGAAAAGCCATTTGCCCCGGCGCTGATTAGCTGGGGGAGTGCTATCCTGCCCCGGCATCTTCTGACAGGAAAGGATATAACGAAAAGCCCTCTTAAACGCCAGCCCATCGGCACCGGCCCTTATATGTTTAAAGAATGGGTTGCCGGCCAAAAGATCGTTCTTGTTTCCAATCCCGATTATTTTGAGGGTCGTCCTTATATTGACGGTAATATCACCCGCATCATTCCGGATACCGCCACCATGTTTTTGGAATTGCGCGCTCAAGGCATCAGCTATATGGACTTGACGCCGCTGCAATACACACGACAGACGGAAAATAACTTATTTAACAAATATTTTAACAAGTATCGCTACCTCGGCTTTAAATACACCTACCTGGGCTATAATTTAAAAAATCCGCTTTTCACCGATAAAAGAGTGCGTCAGGCAATTTCCTACGCTATCAATAAAGAGGAAATTATCAGCGGCGTTCTGCTGGGGCTGGGTAAACCGGCAACAGGCCCTTACAAACCAGGAACGTGGGCTTATAACGGCAATGTTAAAACCTATCAATACAACCCGAAAAAAGCCAGAGAGCTTCTGCTCGAAGCCGGCTGGATTGATGCCAATAACGACGGCATTTTAGAAAAAGGCGGTCAGCCTTTTGTTTTTGAGATAATTACCAATCAAGGAAATGAGACGCGCCAAAAATGCGCGGAAATAATTCAGCGACAGTTAAAAGAAGTAGGCATCAATGTAAAAATCAGAATATTGGAATGGGCGGCATTTGTGAACGATTTTATCAACAAACGGCGCTTTGATGCAGTTATTTTGGGTTGGACTATTACCTTGGATCCCGACGCTTATGATGTCTGGCACTCCAGCAAAACAGCTCCTGAAGAATTGAATTTTATGTCTTACAAGAATCTCGAAGTAGATGAACTGCTGGAAAAAGGACGCGGCACATTTAATCAGAAGGAAAGGAAAAAATACTACGACCGTTTTCAAGAGATATTGGCCGAGGATCAGCCCTATACCTTTCTTTATGTTCCGGAGGAATTGATAATCATCAGCAACCGCTTTAGAGGAATTACACCTGCGCCAATCGGTCTCGGTTATGATTTTATCAAGTGGTATGTTCCTCAAGACGAACAAAAATACACCATGACCAGGTAAGATAATTTACCTTCAAACGAAAATATTCAATTATATTAGCAGTTATATATTAAGGTGACATTATATCTCATCTGTGATAAAATGCTCACAAATATTTCAATCAGTTTATTTGTGAAACTCCAATTTCCATAACGAAGTGTAGGGAAATTGCTAAGTTGAATCCGCCTGCGGCGGATTGCGGAATCAGTTTCCAAAGCTTGCTTTGGGGTTCATACCCGTGATTGATCTAAGCTGGAGGGACAAACAATGTTTCAGAAATTCCCCGTTTTTTTAATTCTGGTTTTTCTTTTGGCACTCAGTGGGCAGGCCTATGGCCAGACATCTTTTGCTATCCTGCCTATAGAAGTCCGCGGCGATGTCAAATCGGAAAAAGTTGAAGGGGCAATGAGCAGTTTATATCAGGTGCTGGTCAATTCTAAAAAATACAGGATTGTTGATCGTGACCATGTTAAAACTGTTCTCGACGAACAGTCTTTACAGATATCGGGTGTTACCGATAAGAAAGATACGGTCAAGCTGGGGAAATTACTCAACGTCGAAAAATTGATTGCCACCAGCATTTATATGAAAAGCGCCGACCAATTTGCCGTCAATTTAAGAGTCATTGACGTTACTACAGGGCAGGCCGAATTATATAAGGAAATAACCCGTCTCAATTATACACCTGAAGACCATGGCCGGTTTTGTGCCTCAGAGATTATCACACAGTATCCTCTGTTAGGAAGTATTGAGGGCGTAGTCAGAGACATAGTTATTGTCAATATCGGTGAAAATCATGGCCTGAAATCCGGAGACAGCCTCTTTGTTGCCCGTAAAGAAGTTTTAAGAGGCAATAATGGTGAAATTCTATTTCAGGAATACAAGCGAATTGGCACACTGGAGGTTGTTACTGTTGATATAACGCGTTCCAAAGCCAGATTAAAAACGTTGGTTAACAGCAGCGAATCATTTTTAAAAGCAGATATCGTTTCGCCCGAACCGATACCCAAAAAGGAAACTGCTATCTCGCAAATTCCTTTATTAGCCAACGTGGAAAAAGGTAAATTGATTCTGGATGATGATATGGAAAGTGCAAAATATCTGTCTGTAACCAATGGTCAGGGTGAATCTTATATAAGCGGCAAGCTGCACTTAAATGCTTTACATAGAAAAGCAGGCCATGCGTACAGCTTCTATCCGCAACCTTTCAATCAATTAGATAATTTTATTTTAGAGGGTGAAATTGAATTCCTGGAAATAAAAAATAAGTATAACAAGGTATCCATTGTTATCAGATCGATCCAGGCCTATCCGCTGAATAATTCCTATTACTTATTCTTTAACAATGATGGGAAATACGAAGTCTATTTATCAATAAATGGCACGAAAAGTAGTACAATTATGCCGCTGCAATCGACGCTATATTTAAATCGCGGTGCAGCAAAAAATAAATTTCGGATTGTGGCCTATGATTCTAAATTTGATTTCTATCTCAACGACAATTTTATAGCCGGTTTCGAACATGAACTGCTGGAAAAAGGCGCAATTGGATTTATGGCCAACTGGGGCAGCTATATCACTGTAGATAATGTAAAAGTGTGGGAGGCAATAAAAAAATAGCATTTTGATTTGGAAGCGGCTGTCAGTCTTTGACCATATCCAGACAACACAGGACGCCAATAAACTCCAGTGTACCTTTTTGAAAAAGCGATGAACAAGCCAGATCGAGAGTAGCTTGCTGGCTGTAAAATGGTTCTTCACAGGCGTGTATCCACAACATCAGCAATTTTAACCGACCATATTCTTTAGCTGAGTTTTTGAAAACAGCAGAAGGAATATCCGTAATAATGTCGTAAATTCGAGCGCGGCCGCCGGTTTTTAGAATACGGAATATTTCATTGAAGCCGCGCACAGGATTTTTCCAATGGTGCAGTGATTGCGTGCTGATCACTATGTCAAAGGAATTGTCAGCGTAAGGCAATAAATCCGCTGAGCCTTGTTCCAACAAAATACTAGCAGAAACTTTTACGGCAGCGATATTCTCCTGGGCTTTTTTCACCATATCAGTCGATATGTCCATATCAGTAAGGTTAAGCGCTGGAGCAAGCTTTTGTAATTTTAGCAAAAGCCAGCCGGTGCCGGTGCCGATATCCAGTAATTTGCCCTTTGAACAATATTTGGTAATATCTTTAGCGGTAAGCTCGTAGTGTTTTTGGAATATACTGGTCGTGCTGACAGCGTTATAAAAGAAACAGCCGGGCCAGGGAACAGGGAATGCTTTCGGCCTGAAGACGCCTCAGCAACTTTCGCCAGCGGGGCTCAAATTATTGTTGCTCATAATTTACAGATTATGCCCTTAAAATTTCCGATCACTATCAAAAAGATATATTCACTACAAAATGTCCTTCCATGTAGCCGGGAATTACATGTTTAGGTAAATGAGTTTTTTAAGTGACGATTTTAATGGTACCAATGCCCCTGACTTTAGCCTGGGAATTCTTGATGCCTATCGATACTTCTTTCAAATGGCCGACGGAAGTAATCATGCAGAGAGTCATTTTGGAGAGCTTTTTTTCATCTTTAGACAGATAGTCAAAAAAACCTGTGACCATTGCTTCTGCGATATCTGCTGTACCCATGCTGATGCGGTTTTCTCCCAGCAGATCAAAGGCAAAGTTATTCAGCATCATGGTATCGATGGCGCTAATGATTTGGTAAGCGGCGGTTTGAATTTTCTCGTAATTAACTGCGGAGCGATTCCCCAAACCGAAGAGCATTAATATTTCCGTTCCAATGCGTTGAGGGAAGGGGATAATAACCTTTTCGGCGAATTTTCCACCGATTTTTCCTTGCTTGATTTGATACGATATTAGGCCGTTGAGACGCCAATCGATAAATCCGCAAATTCCGCGCGGTGGTTTTTCATCAGAAAAAATACCCAATGCCAGACATTTATGTTTTGGCAGGTCTGGCGGTTCTGTTGATAGGTGTATCTGCATGTTCCCTGCTTAATTTTAAATTGAGCGCATCTAAAATGCCATTTATAAAAGATCCGGAATTCTCCGAACCAAAAATCTTGCCCAGGTCAATGGCTTCATTCAAGGTCACTTTCGGCGGAATGTCATCACAGTAGAGAAATTCAAACACAGCCATGCGCAAAATGCTGATATCCACCTTGGGCATCCGTCCCAACGACCAATTATCCGAACAACCAGCGATAAGCCGGTCGAGTTCATCCCTGTGTTCCCATGTACCTTGCACTAAAGACGCGGCAAATTCTTTAGCCGTTTTTGGTGCAACAAAATTGCCCCAGAAAAGATCGAGTGCCTTTTGCACATCAATATTTACAAAGTTTAGACTGTAAAGAACCTGTAAGGCAATTTCCCGTGCCTTTCTACGTCCGCGCATTTAAAATCCCGAACCTCATAAAAACTACGATTTAAATTGCCCCTTAGCCGTTTGATTGCCCTGTAGAAAAAGGTTTGGCTTTTAAATCTTTTTAAATAAATCAACTATTTCTATTGCCGTCATCGCCGCATCGGCGCCTTTATTTCCAGACTTCGTTCCCGCGCGTTCAATCGCCTGCTCAATTGTATCCGTCGTCAACACACCGAATACCACCGGAACTTCGGTTTCCAGGCCGACGCTGGCGATGCCTTTGGACACTTCGGCGCTGATGTACTCAAAATGCGGGGTCGCGCCGCGAATTATGGCTCCCAGACAAATTATCGCGTCAAAGCGGGCGCTTTTTGCCAATTTTTTCGCTGTGAGCGGTAATTCAAAGGAACCAGGCACTTTATAGATAGCAATATCTTTTTCCTCCGCGCCGGCTCTCATTAACGCGTCGATGGCTCCGTCGATTAACCTGCTGCAAATAAAATCGTTAAAACGGCTGGCCACAATGCCAAACTTCATTCCCTTGGCGACAATTTTTCCTTCAATTATTTTCGGCATGATTTATTACCATCCTTACGTAGTGTTGTTTTACTTATACGCTACCTATATTTTCAAAAGATGTCCCATCTTTTTTTGTTTAGTCTGCATATATCTTATGTTGTCGTCGTTCGGGTGTATCTCCAGGGGGATTCTTTTAGTAATCTCGATTCCATAACCTTCCAGTCCGACTATTTTCTTAGGGTTATTGGTCATCAATCGCATTCTGTGTACTCCCAGGTCGACAAGAATCTGCGCCCCGATACCATAATCCCTTAGATCCGGCTTAAAACCAAGGGCGATATTGGCTTCGACCGTATCATGTCCTTCTTCCTGCAAAGCGTAAGCTTTGATTTTATTCACCAGTCCGATTCCACGGCCTTCCTGCCGCATGTATACGATGACGCCTTTTCCTTCCTCTTCCACCATTTTCATCGCGCAATGGAGTTGATCACCACAGTCACACCTTTTCGAGGCGAAAATATCTCCGGTTAAACATTCCGAATGCACGCGCACCAAAACTTCATCCCCCTTTCCGATTTCACCCTTGACCAGAGCAATGTGCTGCATTTGGTCAACGTCATTTTCGTAAACGATAATATTGAAATCGCCACCGTAGCATGTAGGAATTGTTGCCTGGGCCACCCTTCTGATAAGCGATTCATTCTGCATCCGGTAATCAATAAGATCAGCAATGGTAACTATCTTCAAGTTATATTCGCGGGCAAAAACTTCCAAATCCGGCATTCTCGCCATTGTGCCGTCATCTTTCATAATTTCGCAAATCACACCGGCCGGAGTCAAACCGGCCAGGCGGCATAAGTCCACCGACCCTTCGGTCTGTCCCGTGCGCACCAAAACACCGCCTTTGCGGGCGCGGATGGGAAACACATGGCCCGGGCTGACCAAATCTTCCGGTTTTGCCTCTGGATTGACAGCAGTTTTAATTGTTGTTGCTCTGTCCGCGGCGGAAATTCCGGTGGTAACGCCATTTCGCGCTTCAATGGAAATGGTGAATGCCGTTCCAAAACGCGCTTTGTTTTCCTGAACCATTGGCTGAAGTTTTAGCTTGTCCACCATTTCTTCGCTAAGCGAAAGGCAAATCAATCCGCGTCCAAAACGCGCCATGAAATTAATCGTTTCCGGCGACACAAACTGCGCGGCCAGGCAAAGATCGCCTTCATTTTCCCGATCTTCGTCATCAACGAGAATAATCATTTTCCCGCCGCGAATATCATCAATTGCTTCTTGAATAGTGCTTATTGCCATTGCTTTATCCTTACTTATCTAAAAAACCATGTCGCGCTAATAAATCATTATCTATTCCATGGGAAGAATGCAATAATTTTTCCACATACTTGCCTAGAATATCCGTTTCAATGTTAACCCAATCGCCTTCTTTTTTCATCACTATTGTCGTCTTATCTGCTGTATGCGGGATTATATTAACATAAAACCGGCCTTTTTCAAGTTTGTTTACGGTAAGACTTACGCCGTCTATGGCCACCGAACCCTTTTCTACGATATAGCGTGACAAACGATCATCGATTTCCACAGCCAAAATGAGCGAACCGGATTTCTGTGCTTGGGAGAGAATTCTGCCTGTGGCATCAATATGGCCTAAAACAAAATGCCCGCCAAGGTAGCCTCCTACTCGCAGTGATTTTTCCAGATTGACTTTATCTCCCGTGTGCAATCGTTGAAGATTTGTTTTGCCCAGTGTTTCCGCAGAAACGTCAGCGTTAAAAATATTTTGATTTCTGGCAGTGACGGTAAGACAAGCGCCGTTCACAGCGATGCTGTCTCCAAGGGCAATATCATTTAAGTCGATCAAGGCTTCAATTTCCAAAACCGCATCAGCGCCTTTCATTGTCAGACGCTTCACTTTGCCCAATCCTTCCACAATTCCGGTAAACATAAATTATTTTTTACCCTTGCTCAATAAATCTTTTAATTCGGTCATGAACTCTCCGACATCGCGGAATTGCCGGTACACCGAGGCAAAGCGCACATAAGCGACTCCATCAAGAGCTTTGAGTTCATTCATAACTTTTTCTCCGATAACCGTCGAAGGAATTTCCTCGCCCTGAAATTCCTGGCAGGCTTGCTCCACATTTTCCACGATTTTTTCCATAGACTCCATACTGATCGGACGCTTTTCACAAGCCTTCATTACTCCATTGCGGATCTTCATGCGGTCAAATGTCTCACGGCGGCCGTCTTTTTTCACGACCATGGGCAGTATATCTTCCACAAATTCATAAGTGGTAAAACGCTTGACACAGCCCAAACATTCCCGGCGGCGGCGAATGGCTTTGCCATCCTTACTTATCCGCGAATCAATAACCTTGTTTTCTGCATGGCCGCAAAAAGGACACTTCATGAACTTGGTTACCGTACTCTTTCTAAAGGTTAGAGTTGTTTTACGTCAATACCCGCTTCGTTGAGCATCTGTGCGGCCAATTTATCGTGGTAGCCGTCGCGAATAACGATACGGACAATTCCGGCATTGATAATCATTTTAGCGCAGATAACACAAGGATGATTGGTGCAGTAAAGCGTCGATCCTTTGGTAATGACTCCATGCAGGGCGGCTTGAATAATAACATTTTGTTCCGCGTGCAGGCCGCGGCATAGCTCATGGCGTTCACCGGAAGGCACCTTGAGCCTTTCGCGCAGACAGCCGATGTCCAGGCAGTGTTTGAGTTTGGAAGGCGCGCCGTTATATCCTGTAGCCAGAATCCGGCGATCACGCACCAATCCTGCTCCCACAGCCCGGCGCAAACACGTACTGCGCTTGGATACAATTTCTACAATATCCAGAAAATAAGCATCCCACTCGGGCCTTTTATTGATTTTCTCCGGCAAAGTTACTGAAGAAACTTTCTTTTCGGCCATAGTTACCACGCTCTCACGAAGCTGAAAATTTCCGACAGATGCCGGCTTACAGGCCTTAAATTCTCTGTTGATAAAGAGGAAATTTGGCGCAGATAGCTTTTACCTTTTCAGTCACGGCCTGAATTTTCTTTTCATTGGTTATGTTTTTAATTACCTCGGCGATATAGGAAGCAATTTGACGCATCTCGTTTTCCTTCATGCCTCTTGTGGTGACGGCGGGCGTGCCGATTCTGATTCCGCTGGTTACTTGCGGCCCTTTCGTGTCAAAAGGAATGCCGTTTTTATTGACGGTAATAGCCGCCCGGTCGAGAACCTCCTGGGCGTCTTTACCGGTGACTCCTGTTGCCGTCAAATCAACGAGCATCAAGTGGGTATCTGTCCCGCCGGAAACAAGACGGAAACCCTGATTCTTTAATTCGTCCGCCAGTGCTTTGGCGTTTTTAATGATTTGCAGTTGGTATTCCTTAAATTCGGGCGCGAGCGCTTCTTTAAAGGCAACAGCCTTTGCCGCGATTATATGCATCAGCGGTCCGCCCTGAGAGCCCGGGAAAACTCTGCTGTTCAAGGTCTTGGCATAAGCTTCTTTGCACATAATCAAACCGCCGCGCGGTCCACGCAAAGTTTTATGCGTCGTGGAAGTCACGTATTCGCAAATAGGTACAGGCGTTGGATGCAGACCTGTGGCAACAAGCCCTGCAATATGGGCGATGTCGGCCATGATTACAGCGCCGACTTCATCAGCAATTTTGCGGAATCGCTGAAAGTCAAGCGTCCGCGGATAGGCGCTGGCGCCGACAATAATCATTTTGGGTTTATGTTCCTTGGCTATTTTTTCCACTTCGGCAAAGTCGATTGTTTCCGTATCTTTGCTGACGCCGTAAGCGACGATTTTATAAAATTTACCGGAAAAATTAGCCGGGCTTCCATGAGACAAATGCCCGCCGTGCGACAAGTTCATTCCCAGAACAGTGTCACCCGGTTGCACAGCCGCGAAATATACGGCCATATTCGCCTGTGTGCCGGAATGGGGCTGCACATTGACATGATCCGCTCCAAAAAGTTGTTTACAGCGTTCGATCGCTAAATTTTCCGCAATATCGACAAACTCACAGCCGCCGTAATAACGGTTACCGGGATAACCCTCTGCGTACTTGTTGGTCATTATAGAGCCCTGCGCCTCCAGCACAGCTTCACTGACAAAATTCTCTGAGGCAATCAGTTCGATATTTCCTGCTTGTCTGCGTGTTTCCAATTTAATGGCCTGGTTAACTTCCGGATCAACCTTTTCCAGAAAAGACATGAAAACCGTGTCCTCCTTCATTCTTCATTTTTCAGGATAAATATTTTTTAAATACTAAAACAGCGTTGACTCCGCCAAAACCAAAAGTATTGGACATAGCTGTGTTTATTTTTTTCTGTCGTGCCACATTGGGTACATAATCAAGATCACATTCGTCATCAGGATTATCCAGATTAATTGTCGGCGGTATAATGCCTTCCTGTAAAGCTTTAATAGCAAAAATAGCCTCGACGCCTCCCGTTGCACCCAACATGTGGCCGGTCATAGATTTCGTCGAGCTGACCATGAACTTATAGGCATGCTCTCCAAAGAGGGATTTAATGGCTTGTGTTTCATATAAATCGTTGAGCGGCGTTGATGTGCCGTGGGCATTAATATAATCAATATCTGCTGGATTTAAACCGGCATCTTTTAGCGCAACCTGCATGCTGCGCGCGGCGCCTTCGTGTCCGGGCGGTGGGGCAGCCATGTGAAAAGCGTCGGATGTGCATCCGTAACCTACAAGTTCCGCGTAAATATGAGCGCCTCTTTTTTGGGCAAATGATAATTCTTCCAAAATAACTATACCGCAGCCCTCTCCGATGACAAAACCATCGCGGCCCTGATCAAACGGTCGGCTGGCCTTCTGCGGTTCTTCATTTTTTGTCGATAACGCCCGCATAGCACCAAAGCCGCCGACTGCAAGAGGAGTGATTGCCGCTTCAACTCCGCCGCTGATCATGATATCGGCATCTCCGTAAGCAATAGTTTTATAGGCGTCGCCTATTGCCGATGTTCCCGCAGCGCAGGCGGTAACGGTGCAATTGATAGGGCCCTTGGCTCCAAAGCGAATGGAGATATGACCGGAGGCTAAATTGGCCAGAACTGCCGGAATGGTAAAGGGCGAAATCTTGCGCGGGCCGGAATTGAATAAGACTTTTATTTCACTCTCCAATGTTGCTACACCACCGATACCGGAACCGATTATTACGCCGGCACGGCTGGAAATTTCCGGACTGATCGTCAATTTTGCGTCGGTCATCGCCATTTCGGAAGCAGCGATGGCGTATAAAATAAAATCGTCGTAGCGGCGAACTTCCTGCTTATCCACAAACTGCATCGGGTCGAAATTCTTTATCTCACCGGCAATTCTGGATTTAAAAGTGGTGCTATCGAACTTGGTAATCGGGCCAATGCCGGATTTGCCCGCAATTGCACCGTCCCATGATTCCCCAACGGAATTACCCAGGGGGGTCAATGCCCCGAGGCCTGTTACAACGACACGCCTTTTCATCAAGTGATACCTTGTTTCTGTAAGCTAATTAATACCTTTGCTTTTTAAGAACTCAATAACATTTTTAACTGTGCGAATTTTTTCCAGCTCTTCATCCGCTATTTCTATACCGAAAACTTCTTCCATTTCCATGATGAGCTCAACAAGATCCAGTGAGTCCGCGCCTAAGTCGTCAATAAAAGAAGCCTCCGGAACGCACTCTTCCCGGGTGACATCCAGTTGTTCCATCACGAGTTTAATAACTTTCTCTTCTAATGTCATGCAAAATCCTCCTCCAGTCTATTATTATTGCCCTAAAAAAATTGAGCCAAATAATGTTTCTTTTACATTGTTTTTTAAAATAATTCCTTATTTTTTTCTATGCGGAAAATATTTTCGCTGTTTCATGCAGGGAATTAACATCCTCCACACTGAATCACGGGTATGAACCCCAAAGCAAGCTTTGGATACTTATATTGTCCCGCTAAGCTTCGCACGCGGGATTAATTCAACTTACAGATATTACTGCACTATGCTTGTAATATCTGAGTTTCATTAATTCAACTTACCAATTTCCCTACACTTCGTTATGAAAATTGGAGTTTCACGAATAACCGAATATTTTTGTTTATCCTTTTAATTAAACCGCAAATTGTTCTTTTCGGACCAATTTCGATAATTGTATCTACGCCCATTTTGGCCATCTTCTCCACGGTTTGTCTCCACTTTACGGGACGGGAGAAACAAGCGCCATGCTACGCTACCATTCTTTAACTCGCTTCTGATATTAGGCACTCTTTTCAGGTTTTTTGTATTCCTTGCCCCTGTATGTTTCACATGTGGGGCAGATGCGATGAGGCAATTTCGGCTCATTGCATTGCGGACATAAAGACAATGAAGGCTGTTTCAGGAAATCATGAGCTCTTCTTGTATTGCGTCTGGTTTTGGAATGTCTCTTTACCGGATTTGGCATAAATTATCCTTTTTATGATTAATTTTTTACTTTAAAATTTTTTAATACAGCCATACGATTATCGGCAAAATCCAAATGGCAATTGCAGGAAGTAGCGTTCAAATTAGTACCGCAGTGCGGACATAAACCTTTACAGTCTTCGCTGCAAAGCGCCTTAATCGGTATTTGCAAAATTATTTGCTCACAGATAATAGGCGTCAAATCGATAAAATCACCGTGGTAATGGCTAATTTCCAGCTCTTCTTCTTTAAGCTCTAAATCTTCTTCGTTTTCGGCTTTCGCTGGAATTAATGTATAAGAGAAATCGGCCCCCATGGGAAGTTTTGTTTCTTCCAAACAACGGCTGCAGTCAATATCGATAATCGCGGAAAGCTTACCTTTAATAAAAATGGTGCTGGCGGTTTTTGTTAGCAGACAGTTTATATCCACCTTGCATAAAGCAAAATCAAGCATCTTGCTGTCTGGAAAGCATTCCTTAAACCACGCGCCGTCTTCGGAAAGAACAACATTCAACCCTTCCTCAGGAATGGTAACTACATTAATTTTCAAAGAATTAGTCATCGAAACCATATTGGCCTTGCCAAAATGTTGCCAAGCGTATTAAACGCGGAAGTAAATTATAAAATCTTTTCCTTGTCAAGGATAATTTAACGTTTTTCGGGAATTGCAGCTTGACAAAAGAGGGCTCTCAATCCTATAAAAACCAAAAGAAATAAGGAAAATATGACGATGAAAAAAATTAGAACCCGCTTTGCGCCTTCGCCGACAGGTTTTCTGCACATTGGCGGTGCGCGAACTGCTCTTTTTAACTGGCTTTTCACCAGTCATCACGGCGGTGAATTTGTCTTGCGGATCGAAGATACCGATCAGGCGCGCTCGGCCGACGAATCCACGAAAGCCATCCTTGATGCCATGACCTGGCTGGGCTTAAACTGGGATGAAGGTCCCTATTTTCAGGCCGAACGGGTCGGTTTGCACCGGGAAATGGTGCAAAAATTAATCAATGAGGACAAAGCCTACTATTGCACCTGCTCACCGGAAGAATTGGAAACAAAAAGAAAACAGGCTCTGGCGGCAGGTAAAAAGCCCAAATATGACGGCGCTTGCCGCGATAAAAAATTGGGTAAATCGGCGGGCAGTGTTGTGCGTTTCCGTGGCACGCAAACAGGCGCGACGATTGTCGAAGATCTGGTTAAAGGAAACATTAGTTTTAATAATGAAGAGCTTGACGATTTGATCATTGAGCGCAGCGATGGCTACCCGACATATAACTTTGCCGTGGTTGTCGATGACGCGTTGATGAACATTACCCATGTCATCCGCGGCGATGATCATGTCAACAACACGCCGCGCCAGATTTTGCTTTACCAGGCACTGGGTTTTGCCGTCCCTAAATTTGCCCATGTTCCCATGATTCTCGGTTCGGACAAAGCGCGCCTCAGTAAGCGTCACGGCGCGACTTCGGTAATGGCTTATAAGGAAATGGGATACCTGCCAGAAGCGCTCGTTAATTATCTGGTGCGACTAGGCTGGGCGCACGGCGATCAGGAGATTTTTTCTCTTCGGGAATTAATTGATGTGTTTTCCCTGGAGGCGGTGGGTAAATCACCCGCGGTTTTCAATCCGGAAAAACTGCTCTGGCTCAATGCTCATTATATAAAGGGGGCAACCCCGGAACGCCTCTCCGAAGAGATGAAACCTATTTGGTCTGAGGCCGCAGGCAAGGCCGACGCTGAATTAGTGCGGGGGGTGATTGCCGATTTACAGCCGCGGGTAAAAACGCTCATTGAGTTGGCTGCCACCGCCGATTTTTATTTTGCCGAAAAAGTTCAATATGAAAAGGAAGCGGCGCAAAAATTTCTTCAGCCCACAGTTGCTTCCTATCTAAAAGAGATTGCCGCGGGACTTTCGTCGCTTACAAATTTCAGCAAAGAAGGAATTGAAGATTTTCTTAAGGCCTTTGCTCAAAAGCGGGAAATTAAACTCAAAGTTATCGCACAGCCGCTGCGAGTCGCGCTCACCGGAAAAACCGTGAGCCCAGGCATTGATGAGGTGATGGTTACGTTGGGCAAGGACAGGGTGATGAAAAGAATTCAAGACGCGGTGGCTTATATTGAAGCGCAAAAATAATTCTGGAAAAAGTAAACTGATTAACTTCGCAACAGGTTTGCGGAAACATCAATTTCGTCTTGACTTTTATAATATGATTGAATAGATACTCAGCCCTCAACTTTGCTGGGAGATCGTCTAGCGGCAGGACTTAGGGCTCTGAACCTTACTATCCAGGTTCGAATCCTTGTCCCCCAGCCATGGTCCCATCGTCTAGTGGTTAGGACGCTGGCCTCTCACGCCGGAAACCGGGGTTCAACTCCCCGTGGGACTACCAATTTACAACGTGCATTTATATGCTCTATTATTATTCGGATGAAAAAATTATCCTCAATATCAAGACATACAACCGCTCTGCTTTTTAAAACAGGAACTAAGGGATTCATGCCATTATTAATAAGGATTAAGAGGCAGTGCCGGGCATCATCGCCTAAATCACAATAGTTGGAAACAGTGACAAATGAATCCCAGTCTGACTCTGTCATAATTTTTCTATCTAAAATTATAAAATGACAAAAAAGATCTCTCAGAAATAACGGATATTCTTTTCTATAAATGAAATTATAATTAATATCTTTTGCACACTTTTCAAGCGAAGACTTTAGTTCTGGATAATCGGCTAAGTAAAGAATTGTTTTCGGTGACCACTTTGATGCGCTTTGTTGGTGCAGTATATTCCTTATGGTATGATTACAATTAGCATTCACTGAAAAGAGTTGTATATTATTCAAATATAAGGCAATGCCGGCAAAAATACTTATTTTCAGAAAATCTCTTCTGTTTTTCATGATAAAAATTACCTTGCTGAGAATATTTCCTTTAACTATTTTTAAACAAGGAGGGCAATCTTCTATCCATTTCCGTTTTCATTTCTGTAATTGTTTTAATAATGGTTGGTATTGATACTTCATTGTTTATATCAAATTGATATACATATTTCTTTTTTGGCAACGGCAAATAACTAATATTATCTACTATGAAGCAGGGGATATCGTCTCCATTAATATCTGAATATTCAACATACTCCTTCCACAGATCGAGACCAACGGCGTGCCTGTCCACAACCATGACAAAAGCCGGACATGCATGTATATCCGGGTGTCCGCTTTCCCCATAAAAAATAGTGCAATCTGTTTCAATAGCACACTTTTCTATAGCTGCTTTGAGACTATCATGATCGAATTGGCAGAAAATATTTCGCCGCCAAGTGATGCCAGACCTGGTTGGACCAACGGGGTGATCTTTTTCTTTTACCGCTATTGCCTTTGCAGCCAAAACAAGTTTAGGAGAAGACAACATCATACCAAAACCTAAAGCGCTAGTAGCTGATTTTAAGAAATTCCTTCTACTTTTCATGATTAAACATCCTTGTAAATGGATAGTGATAATTATTATCAATCACATTATAATTTGTAAAAGAGGTGTCTTATTTCAGCACGCCCCAAGCCTGCCATTTGTCACAACCCATGATTGCTTGCCTGTTTAATCCTTTCCAGGGACCACCTTGAAGTAGGCACTTTCCACTTGAAGTTGATGAATCAACTGTCACGTCTTGTCCAAAAGTGTCAACCTGACGATTTCCTCCCCAATAGTTACATACTGCACAATTCTTGAAACGTTTCGGATAAATCATAGCCATTGTACATTTCCTTTCTTTTCGCTATATTCTTGTTATATCGGTCATTATGAAGCAGCTTTTTATAATGACCCCTTTTTTCTCATCTAGCAATTACCTATATTCTTAGGCATTTATGATTGCAATTTTAACAGCCAGATCATCACTTATACACGTACAGGTCAAAGTGGAATTTCATAGAATCACAGGCAAGTCCTGCGAAGAGAAAACGGTCACCAGGGGGCACTGCCTGAAAGTGTTGAAGCTGATCAACACAAGCATCTTTAGACTGGTGAATACTTTTCTCCGTATCTGCCTTGAAAACCCATACATGGTGCTCTGCTCTGGCCAACATGAGTTTAAGGAAGTCGTCATCGAAGGGTAATTCACCACTCCACTCTGATTCAAGAGCCAGAATAACCCTAGGCATATACTTTCCTTCTTGTTTCCACCATAATATGTCATAAAGCCATTCCTTGTCATCAGACTTATCACATCCGCTACACGCCACGGAAAAATCTAAGTCATGGCCAAAATCACAAAGATCTTTTTTAATTCGTTCCGTCCAAGCTCCCATTCTGTTTTGCCAACCTCCCTTTTTTGCATCAAGGGGAATTACGTTAAAAAGCTCTATAATTCGGTTCTCGATTAAATCAAAGTTCATACTCTCTCCTCCTTCTCGGATGTCATAAAGAATTAATATATTGACGAGTCATAATTAACTCATACATGGAATAATATTATTTCTTTCTTTTTTTCGGGGAGAGCTTCAATGCTGCGTTTTTTACATCTTTGGCAATCTCATCAGGAACAATAAACCAGGTGGGAACTCCGCGCGATTGCGGATGACCAGTAGGGCTGTCGGAACTCGTACCACCGTTCCAACGCAAACCAATGCGTGGTTCTCCACACCATTCAAGTTCAACAGCGGACCATCCCTTTTTACCTTCACCACTGTCAAAAAGCACACGAATATTTGATACTAGTTCTTTTGGTGATAACACCATTTCCGGTTCGATATAAGACATAACATCCTCCTTTTAAGAAATATGTACGTACATATGTATGTATTAAACCAAAAAGTCAAGTATATTTTTCAATGAATTGAATACCGATCTTGGTATATGTAAATTTGTATAATCAGTAAAAATATCCTATAGGGAAGAAAGTACATCGATTGTTTGAGGACGGACTTAATTTGACAGTGTTTGTAAAGTCAAATATTATTTAGAATATTTGCCTTTAGTCAAAAACTAACAAATATCATGTAGCCCATTTTCTTGACATGGGCGCTTTCATCATATACTCAAAGAATAAATAAGCGGGTTCTTATCAAATTTTCTGAAAGCAAATGTAAATTCCTCTATGGATTAAAAAGGAGAAAAAATGATTATTGATATTCACCGCCACTTTGTGGCCAAAGATTGGTTTTCTGAAAATTTTTGGAGGAACTATGCCCGGATTATACAGCAAATCACCTCCCGGATGGGCAGGTCATTTTCCTTTGAAGATATTCAGGCCAAAGTATTTCCACCGTACTTCGATACGGACGGAGAAAAGCATTTGGAGCAAATGGAGAAAGCCGGAATTGATAAGACGATTGCTTTTCTGTTCGATACTGGCCTTTTAACGGGAGAGCCGGCGGTATCTATCCAGGAACAGAATAAATTTATTTTCAAAGCCGCGAAAAAGTATCCCGATAAAATCATTCCTTTTGTACATATAGATCCCCGAAGGCGAGGTGCAATAAAATTTGTTAAGAAATGTATCGAAGAATGGGGCGCAAAAGGATTAAAACTGCATCCGGGCGCCGGATTCAACCCGGAAGAATCGGCAACGCTAAAGCTGATCGAAGCAATCGCGGATTACCGGATTCCGGTGATAACGCATACCGGCCCCAGTATCGTTCCCACATCCAGCAGATACTGTGATCCAATTTACCTGGATAAAATACTGCTCAGATTTCCCGAAGTTAATGTCATCGCTGCCCATATGGCTTATGGATACCGACCGCAGCTTTGTTCCTTCGGGTGGCAAAGGCCAAACCTCTACACTGATATTTCCGTTTCGCAGGATATGGCCAAAACTGATTATCCGAAATTCGCCCGAACTATCCGGGAGGTAGTTGATGCCTTTGGACCGGAAAGAGTTTTATTCGGCACAGACGGTCCTTATACCTGGAGAGTACTTTCGGAAAAAGATTTTGTTACGGCCATAAAGGATTTGGTGACTAAAGCGCCGGATGACGCAAAATTTACCCAGAATGAAATTGAGATGCTCCTCGGCATGAACGCGAAAAAACTGCTCAATATCTAATTTTGTTCAGCAGAGTGCATTTCATTGTCCCGATACGGCCTGATTTCCCTCTGTTAGAAGTTTACCACCGTCCTGAGTTCTTGGGCAGGGTAAATCTGTCCGGGTTTTGGCGGCATAGAGTTATACACCCAATGAATATCCACGCATCCCAGTGTGACCCCACGGTGTCTCTTAAATCCGGTAAAAACACCCCGGACCAGAACATCCTCCATGTCCAGGGTGAGTCCGAATATGGCAACGGAAGAATCCTGCCGCAGAGCGTTTAATTCGTCCTTATAGGCCAGAGGAGAGAAGGCTAGCCTCGTGCTGTCAATTGCCTGACACTGAATGAGCGGTATAAGGACCGGGAAACCGTCCTTGTCTATATAAGAGAGGAACTTGATGCTATCGAGACGGTTGAACAGGCCTTCGGCCCAGGGCTTTAAGATACGCTGGGCGCTGTTTTTTTGCCTGGCGGCGGACTTTGAGACCATTGTCAGAATTGATCCCAGACCGATCCGCACAAGGGGCAGAGATTCCCGGCCATAAGTCTCCACAAGATCCATATAATGCACAGTGTGAATACCGAAGTAGGCATTGTACCTGAACATGGGCTTATTGTTGAACATCTCGTAGTCGTCGCCATGGGTGGTCGTGTTGGTCCATATTGCCTTGCCTCGCCAAAGGCTTCTATCCAAAGTCATGATAAGAAAGCCCGTCTTAGGGTTAGTCTTCACATTCTGTTTGCTTTGTCCTTCCGAGAATTGACCCCAGATGAGTTTGGTCGGAGTTTTTGCCTGCAGGGCTGTGATGAGGGTTATATGGGGCAGGCCTTCCGGATTCACCGTAGCGATCAATCCCACTTTGGCTTCAGGCTCAAAATATTTCAGGTCATTTTCATCGAAGCGCGTTAATTTCTTTTTCATGCGTAACCTCCCTCACTTCTGCATTCGCTAACATCATCGTTGATGACACTTTTATGTGGCCTGTCTCTCATAGATTCAGTGGAGCCGGCATTTCTCATGGGTCCACTCAAGTGAACGATCTCGGGTTTGACCCCCGAATCCCGTGCCAGGGAAGCCAGGGTTCCAGCTTCTTCAGGGGAAATCAGGCCGGTTTTTTTAAAGGCCCAATCGATTCCCAAGCTCTCGTATTTATGAGTGCACAGGTTATTGAAGGTGCAAAGCTCCCATCTGCTGACAATTTCTCCCAGGTGTTCCTTGATAAATATGCCGATGCCCTTGATGTTCTGTGGTGTGGCTGTATAATCCGGTATCAGAGGTGTGCGTATCCAGAGCTCACCGGGCATGCCGCGCTCCTTCATGGAGCGACCAAGCCTGATAAGGTTTTCGAGTATTCTGGTATTGGAAATACCGGTGAATTTTTTATGTTTGTCCGGATCGATCTCCTTGAGATCATACATTACCATATCTATATGCGGCAGGAGTGACTCTAGGGTCTCCCACGAACATTGCCCGCAGGTATCCAGAGCGGTATGAAGACCGCTCTTCCTGAAAGCGGAAAGCAGCTCTTTGGAAAAAAACGGCTGCATAGTTGGTTCGCCGCCCGATAATGTCACTCCGCCACCTGACTTCTGGAAGTACACCTTGTCTTTCATAACTTCACGCGCCAGATCATTAGGCTCGCATTCTTCTCCGTAGATATCCATGGCTGTTGATGGGCAGGCCTCCACACAAGCAGCGCAGGAATCGCACACCAGCCGATCGATAACAATACCGGATTGTACCATCGCCATCGCCCCTTTCGAGCATGCCTCTATACAACTCCGGCAGCCAATGCACCTGGTCTTTGCCCAGTACACCTGCGCTTGGGGTGAGATGCTTTCCGGATTATGACACCAGACGCATGAAAGCGGACAACCTTTGAAGAAGATAGTACTCCTGATGCCCGGTCCGTCTTCGGTGGACATGCGCTGTATTCTCAGTATTGTTCCTGAAATATTTTTCTCGTTTGCGCTCATCGAACGATCCTACAGAGACCCGTGGCTGATTCTGGCAATGACTTCGTCCTGCAATTCTCGGCCGATACTTGTGAAATAGGCATTGTACCCTGTGATCCGAACCAGCAGTGAGCGGTAGTCTTCCGGCCTCTTCTGGGCGTCACGCAGCATGTCGGCATCCAGCATGTTGATCTGCAGAGCACTTCCCCCGTTTTCCATATAGCCTTTAAGAAAGGCTTTGAACTTATCCCGGTGTTCCGGGCTATTCAAGAGAGAGGGATTAATGGTGATGGTGTGGCTTGCGCCGTTGGGCAGGCAGCTGTAATATCCCTGAAGGTCGCCTTTGCCTGCCGTATCTTTGCCGCCCAGGACTTTACCCACGGAATTGGCGTTGGCTGTGGGACCGTTGATATCAGCCCCGTTGGAAGGACAGATAGCGTTGGACAGGAATCTTCCCTTTGGTCTGCCGTCGGGACTTGCCGGCAGAATAAAACCGTCACCCACCCAGTAATTCCAGCTTAACATGCCGGGGCGGAACTGACGGTTTGTGGAGACTGTTCTGTGCTTCCATGTCTCCCCGCACCACAGATCCATGACGGCTTTGGCCATGGCATCCGCCTCGTCGTCATCCCGGCCGTATTTGGGAGCCTTGAATCTGGCTTTGGCCTGAAGCTTTTCATAACTTGCCCAGTTGGCCTTTAGTGCCGCAATAAGTTCGGCCATAGTGCACTCTTTTTTGTCGAACACCAGGTGTTTAACGGCCAGAAGGGAATCAACGGTAGTGGCAAATGCTATTGCCTCCAGCGTGGTAAAGCTCAGTTCAGCGCCTCCTTCAGTAATATCCAGCCCCTTTTCCGCGCAACCCTTGACCAGGCAGGAGAGGTAGGGTGTAGGGCAGAACCGGACTCTTATGGATTCCGATTTCTCATAGAGATCTGCACAGCGTTTAATGATGAACCGGGTTTGTTCGGCATACGACTTCCAGAACTGCTCCCAGGTGGCAAATGCCACAGCGTCGCCGGTCTTGGGGCCGTCCTGCTTGATCTTCTCGCTTTTACCCGTGATAGGGTCCACAAACACATGGAAATCTTTGCCGTTATTCAGGGCAAGTTCCACGGCTTTCAGCAGGTCGAGGTTATTGTCCACCGTACCGGAACGATCGTTGCCCTGCATGGTGTTTTCCAGGCAGCCGACCGGCGCATAGTCGTGTACATTGTTTTCATTGATGAGATGGGTAACGCCTGCCTTCTTGGCCTCGCGCATCATTCCGGCCATGGCGCGCTCATCGAAGTTGAGTAAAAATGGCGCGCCCTGGCTCACCGAAATCATGTCCACCACCTTGTCCAAAAGCGCCTCCGGACTGCCCCGATGAAGGCGCACGTTGGGTTTGGGCTCCAGGATGGGCGACATTTCATCAATGACTTCCAGCATGGCATAAGTTAAATCGTTAGTCATGTCCCTGCCGCCGGGTCCCACACCAGCAAGTGTGATGAGCTGGCCGTAACCCGAGGTGATGCCTTGATTGCCGATGCCGATCATGGCGTCGTAGACTGTATTGGCGTGAATCCAGAAGCATTTCAGTATTTCCTTGCCGAACTCTTTATCCATGCCGTTTTTCAGTGAGTATTGCCAGTAGGGCAGCAGGTACTGGTCGATCCTCCCGAAGGAAACGCCAGGTCCAGGGTAGTTTTCATCGCTCATGACCAGCATATGCGTGAGCCACAAAGACTGCACGGCCTCCCAGAAAGTCTGGGCCGGTTCCCAGGGGACCCGGTGCAAATTTTTCGCCATCTGCGTAAGCTCGTCCTTGCGGGTTGCATCCTTCTCCGCTGTGGCGAGCTTTTCACACAAGTTTGCGTATTTGCCGGCCAGTTCCCCGGGCATGGCAGAGGCTGTCATCATGGCTCGTAATTGGGCGCCTCTTTTGCCCTTCTTGTCTTTCGGGGACAGAGCATTGTATCTTTCTTCCAGGTCTTTGCAGACTCCTTTCCACCCGATCTTCAGTGCCTGTTCGTATCCGAGAATGAGGTGACCGCTTGTGGCTCCCGAATTGCCGTATCCATGATCGTGAAACCACTTCATTTGCGCGCGCGCGCCCTTCTTGCCGTAGATGAGTCCGTCGCGCTCTTTTGCCTCTTTTTCGTTCCAGCACATGGATGTCTGGAGATTAAAACGGCCGCCCGCAATAAGGTCACCCGGCAGAATTTCCTGGGGAACATATTTCACCATTACTTCTTTGACGAACCAGGCCTTGCGTTCGGGCAGGCTCCAGGACCAAAAATCCGGATGGAGTTTCACTGGTTTCGCGCTCTGTTGCATGGAGATACGGAAAGGCTGGAGGAAGGGATATGTTTCGGGCACGATATAAAAGGTCATCTCATCGAACTGCACATCCCATGGAGTACCTGTAGTCCAGGCGGTAAATTCATTGCTCCAGGCGCGATTCGTCCCTTGAAAATAGTAATTCCTTAGCCAGGTTATTCGCGCGGAAAGATTTTTGGGTTCCTTTATCCTCTGAACCGTCTTACGTGCTGCTGACGTATTCATTGCTTCCTCCTTTTCGTCTGGTTGAAAATCATCCATAATTATCGGCATTTGATCATGTAAAAATATACATCTAAAATGACATTGATACAAGAGGAAAGGACTGTTTCGGTTTTCGCATCATAAATTCACCGCGTTGCGAACAAGCACGAAGTAGCGGTAGATACAAGGATTAGCCAGATTTTAAAAAATCAGCAGTGGCATTAATATTAATTCTTTGATCTAATCGAGTACTAATGTTAATGCACATTCATCAAAAGCAAGCATTGGAGCTTTAGAATCACTATGCTGAATTTTTTGCCTCCCTTGGTGCGGGGGATCATTGCATCGCTGCTTTTTGGTTTGAATGTTCTGTTTTGGCCGATGCTCGTGTTTGTGTTTTCTATTCTGAAATTTCTGTTGCCGTTTTCGCCTTTACGCCGTCTGCTCGACAGGATTTTGCCGTGGCTCGCGGAAAACTGGATTTCGTGCAACAGCGGCTGGATGCGCCTGACCCAAAAGACTAAATGGGATGTGCAGGGACTTGAAGGATTGAACTATCGCGGCTGGTATCTGGTCATCAGTAATCACCAGTCCTGGGTAGATATTTTCGTAATGCAGCATCTGCTGAATCGGCGCATTCCTTTGATGAAATTTTTTCTGAAACAAGAACTTATCTGGGTGCCGGTGATGGGCATTGCCTGGTGGGCGCTGGATTTTCCTTTCCTGCGCCGCCACGGCGTCGAATATTTAAAAAAGCATCCCGAACAGAAAGGCAAAGATTTCGCAACAACGCGCAAGGCTTGCGAGAAGTTTGCGCATACCCCGACCAGTGTAATGAATTTTCTTGAAGGTACTCGTTTTACCAAGGCAAGGCACGCCAGACAACAGTCGCCATACGAACATCTTTTACGCCCGAAAGCCGGCGGAATGGCGCTGGCTTTGGATGTGCTGGGCGAAAAGTTTAATTCTCTTTTGAATATAACAATAGTTTACCCCGACGGCATTCCGACCTTTTGGAAGCTTCTCTGCGGCAAGGTCAAGACAGTAATTGTGCGCTTTCAAGCAATGGAAGTGCCGAAACAACTCCTGCACGGCGATTATGCTGATGATAAGGACTTTCGTGTTACATTTCACAAATGGGTGGATCAGTTATGGCAGGAGAAAGATCAGCAGATCCAATCGCTGATGAAAGAAGCAGGAACATTATAAACTAAGCTAAATCACAGGTATGAACCCCAAGGCAAACTTTGGAAACAGATTGCTGCCCCGCCAGCGGCGGGATAATTTCCAATAGCCACCGGCTATTGGATAATTCGGCTAGAAAACTTCAATGCGCTTTGCTTTTGAAGTTTTAGTCTCATTACAACTAACAGATATTACTGCACTGCGCTTGTAATATCTGAGTTTCATTAATTCAACCTGCAAGCTTCAGCGGTGACGTGACCTTTAGGTTATGCACTTTGTTTCTGAAGCTTGGGTCTCATTATTATTTTATTAAATTTGTTATTCGCTTAATATCTTCTCTGGCTTCCTTAACCATCCGTTCGATCAGCTCTTTACAGGTGGGAATATCTTTTACCAGTCCGACCGATTGTCCCATCATCATAGGCGCGTCTTCGACATTGCCCAGCTCCCATGCTTCTTTTACCTTTTTTCCGGAGATGAGCGGGATAAGCTCTTCCAGTCCGCAGCTTTTTGCTTCCAGAGCTAAAACTTCAGCAACAACCTTGTTTTTGATGGCTCTCCCCTGCAGGCCGATGCTTTTACAGATAAGAGTGGTCTCGTTTTCCTGCCGTTTAATAAGTTCCTGCTTGATATTCTCGTGTACTTCGCATTCCTTAGTTGCCACAAAGCGGGTCGCCATCATAACACCCTGGGCCCCTAAGGCGAGTGCCGCGGCCATGGTGCGTCCGTCCGCGATACCGCCCACGGTTACCACTGGAATCTTGACTGCTTCCACAATACGCGGTGTGAGCAGCATTGTGGTCACGTCGTCATCGAGCGGATGGCCTCCTTCTTCGATACCCGCGGCATAGATGCCGTCATAACCAATCTTTTCCGCGTGCACGGCATGGCGCACTGAACCCACCTTGTGAAAAAGTTTAATTCCCGCCTTTTTTAATAAGTCGATGAATTCTTTCCCCACCGCCTTGTCCAGCGGCGTGCCGGATATTTCCAACCCCGCTACCTTTTCTTCAGCGCAAACGCGCAGGTACATTTTATGATGTTCCGGCGTAATATGCACTGAAGGCAGTATGGTCACGTTGACCATAAAGGGATTTTTAGTAAGCTTCCTTGTTTCCCTGATAGCGTTGCGGAATTCATCTTCTGTTGCATAGTTTCCGGCGGTCAGATTTCCCATCCCGCCCGCGTTGGATACTGCCGCGCAAAGCCTGGGTTTGCAAAGCCACATCATGGCGCCGCAGATTATGGGATATTTTATGCCAAACATTTCGGTAATTGCTGTTTTCATTTCTTTCCTGCCTCGTTAATATAAATTGTAATCGTTAATTTTTTGCCTGCTGCGTATATCAATCGGATATATTCAGGGAAGAATTCTCACTTAACATTGGTGCATCCGGGGCATCCATAATTTCAATAATATCCCGGTACAGACGCTTTTTTAATTCGCCGAAAATTCCGCGCTTCTTCTGAAACGTTTTGGCAAAAGCTAATGCCTCTGCCATAAGTTCTTCTTTATTGGCGCACGACTTCAGAATAATATGATGCGCTTCCAGTTCCGGCGCGCCGTAGCGGTTTCCGGTAAGCTGCATTTCCGATAGCTTGTACAAGGGAACTGCTTTTTTAATGAAAGCGTTCATGCCGGGCCGGAAAGGAATGCCGAGATTTACTTCCGGAAAACAGAAGAATCCGCGGTCTGACTTCATAAATCGAAAGTCACATGCGCAGGACATAATCGAGCCGTTACCGTACGCGTGCCCGTTGATTGCCGCGATTACCGGCACCGGATAAAGGAGTAATTTTTTAAACACGTTGTCCATGCCGCTGATGAAATCATTAACCGGCTGGTATTCCTTTTTTTGCAATCTTGTCAATATCCACTCCACGTCTATCCCCTGCGAAAAATTCTTCTCGTCATTGGAAGTAATAATCAGGGCGGTCACTGATTTATCGGCTATTATTTCATCGAGCATGGTGTTTAAGGTTTGAGCAAAGGCGAGATTTTGCTTGTTTTCGCCGTTGGTCATAGTGAGAATCGCCACGGTTTCGTTTTTGGCCCAGGTCATAATAGGCATATATTGTTCCTTCCTTTTTGATTTTTTGTTGTTCTCAACATATTAAGGTTATGTTTATAGGTCAAGAAATAAAATTGCATTTCATCATTCAGGTCGCAGATGACCTCGCATCAGTTTTTGTGGGCGAGCTGTCCTTCGTTTCCCTGACTTATAGATGTTACGGACTAATATTTTCTTAAAAAAGGGTATTTTTAAGAAAATACGCATAATCTTAAAAATACCTTTAAGTGTTTCACCCACTACTATTCAGTGGAGAGCAATTGACAGAATTGAGAATTACAAATCGCAATCTGCTTTTGTCGGCGTGTCCAGATTGATTTCTTGTAAACGAGAATGTATAGTGAGCTATCAGGCGCCAATCCATTGAAACCGCTTTGAGCTGGTTTGGTTTCAGCACGTAAGGCCGGACCCTATGGCGCTAAATGAGGCAAGATAATCCTGATGAAAAATGTTTTTTGTATCAATCGCTGGCTGGAACCGGGGCAATATCGTCTGGAAGAAGTTTTTGCGGATATCCGCTCCTACGGGATTCTGTATACGATCTTTGCCGGAACGGAAGAAATCGATAAGGTCGTTGCTCATATCCGGGTGTTTGTAGTGGACCATTCCTATGAAATGTTTGTGGATAACAAAGACGGTTCCATAATCATTGGTCTGGCGCACCTGCGCACTTCTCCCGACAATATCCTGTATCTGGACATTATTCACGAGCTCTGCCATGTCCAGCAACTCCGACAGGGGCGCAATCTTTACGATCAGAGTATAGCTTACGTGGATCGGGATACCGAAATCGAGGCCTATCTCGTAACCGTACAGGAAGCCCGGAGAATCGGTTTAAACGATGAGGCTATAGCCGATTATCTGCGTGTAGCCTGGATAACACCCCAAGAGCATCAACGACTTGCCCGCAGACTGAATGTGATCGTAAACATGCAAGATGATGATTCGAAATCATAACTCGCTTCAATGCCGCGTTTTCACCGGAGGATGGCTATTTATTTTTCGTTTCTTTCACCTACAACTGTTCAGTTTTGTGCGGTTGTTAGAATCGAGGATTACCGTTTGAAAGAAAGTAACTAAAAAATCAGCCGGAGCGTAAGCGATCGGCTGGATTGACTTGTTATAATTATTCAACATCCGGATGCTTCATAAAATAAGTATATCTTTTCTTTGCATTGTTAGACATATGAGGCCATATTTTTAATAACCGATTCATTAGGTTATAATTAAGAATATTTTCAACTTCTTCAATATCTTCCCAATAAGCACCTCTTTTTAAACCAGCTATACTGCAAATTATATAATCATTTACGAATGTTATTTGTTTTAAAGCATGATTTTCAGTAATTTTTTTTGTAGGTATAGATATTTTACCAAATAAGTTTATTTTATTTTTTATTTTTGGCAAACTAACATACATTGATTCTTGTTTTTGTTTTTCAATTTTTCCTGAGTTTAAGAGGTTAACTATTTCCTTAGCGTTGTCAGCCGGATTATTTGTATATGAAAACATACCTTGTTTTGCTCGATGACTATAAATGGATTGAATAAACTTCTCCTCTTCTTCTGGTTTCATACGACCATCAATCCGGCTATGCCAAACAAAATCATCGAGCCAATAAAATTTCCCAATTTCTTCTAATGAATGTACTGATAAATTATATGCAGCTGAATATCTTTTATTTTTAAAAAGTATAATAGCATCTTCGTGAAGTTTTAGGGCATTTTGATAAGATGCCACAGCCATTCGCGTAATTTTCTTTAAGTTTACATTTTTTTCTTTATTATTTATTTTCATATAACGTCCGGCAGAAGCGGGAGTGGCCCGATAGGGACTCGATCCGCTTCATGCTGTCGTTAGGTACCTTTCTTGCCCTCATGTTCGCCGCTGCTATCGGCTCCGTAAAGTGATAGTAACCTCATAGCTAATTGTACTCTGAAACTGTCAACATTTCCGGTTTTTGTGCCGTCGAGTATTTGGATGGACATACCAACAGCGTTGATCTTTTCAAGCATAGTGACATAAGAACGTGCTTGCTCCATAGTGGATTTGTATATTAACAAAAAAGTAGCTGCGATGAACTCCACAAGGATACCTGACACCGTAACAACGATAGATGGTCTAAAGTTTTCTGGAGACCTGTAGACCATAAATACGCCATACCCTATGGTGACGAAACCAGCGGTCATTACAAGAAGTGTAAGCGCAAAAATCCATTGAACCTGCTTTAGATTTCGATTGAGGTAGCTTTCGAGTTTAACACGGGCAAGGTCCCAGGCTGCTCGAGATTCATGCGGATTGGCGCGGGCAAGTTTCTCCGTTTCTTCAAGCATCTTCTCGCTTTTGACGCTTTCTACTGCCCTCCGATAGGTACCCAACCCCAAAAACATGCTGGCACCTATAATAGCAAGCGCGGCTGCAATTGGCTGCAGAATGTTTTTGTGGAATTCAAATCCTTCTGCAATCGAAACTATGACAATTGCTGCAAAGATAAGTACCAACGAAGTAATAAACACAATCTTAATCCTACGATTCCCAGACAAGACAGCCTTTACAGCGTCATTAGCAATGGCAAATAAAAACTCGTCGTTTATCATTTTTTATTTCACCTAACAGTTAATATACGAAGTTAGCTTTTTCCGATGATTTGCATATAATCATAGCACATGTCATTTTTTTTCAAAAGTAAAACATAAGAAATTTATCCAAGATTACTGGTTGAAGTATCGTATTTTCTTTGAAGTAGCCGGTTCATTGATAACAGGAAGAACTATGTAAACCACTATTTTTAAAAAATATACGATTTCTGCCAATCCTTAATTTCTTTTACCACGGATCGACAAAAGAATGGTCTGCCCCATGGGGTCGCTGAGCGGGAACGGAATTCAAACCCTGCATAATCCATTTGCGGGTATCGGCCGGATCAATGACCGCGTCGATTTCCAAGTAAGCAGCCATGTTGATGGCTTTGCCTCTTTCGTACATTTGGGCAACCAATTGCTCGTAAAGCGCTTCACGCTCCTGCGGATCTTTTATTGCCTCCAGCTCTTTTTTAAAACCGGCCTTAACCGCGCCTTCCAGCCCCATGGCCCCGAATTCCCCGGTCGGCCAGGCGGCTGTAAAAAAAGATTCATGGAAGCCGCCCCTGGCCATAGCCATCGCTCCGAGGCCGTAGCCGCGGCGTAAAACAATCGTAAAGTAAGGCACGGTTAAATGCGCGCCGATGACAAACATGCGGCAGACATGGCGCACCTGCGCGCGTTTTTCGATTTCCGGCCCGACCATGAAGCCCGGAGTATCGCACAAAGACAGAATCGGCAGACCGTGCGCGTTGCAAATCTGCATCAGCCGCGCCACTTTGTCCGCGCCTTCCGCTTCAATGGCTCCGGCCATGTGCATGCAGTTATTGGCGATAACGCCGAAAGGCCGGCCCTCGATTCGGAGAAAGCCGGTAACCATACTCGGGCCGAACTTCGGTCTCAACTCCAGAAAGGAATCCATATCGGCAAGCGTCTTAATAACTACACGCACGTCATAGGCACGCCGCCTGTTTTCCGGAATCAAACGGCGCAGGCGCAGTTGATCGGCGGCCTCCCATTTGGAAATTGTTCCCTGAAAATAAGAAAGATATTTTTTGGTGATAGCCACCATTTCTACATCATCGGCCACTTCAATATCGACAACGCCGTTTTGCGTCTGCACATCAATCGGGCCGACCTCTTCCGGTTTGAAAACACCCAAGCCGCCGCCTTCAATCATCACCGGGCCGCCCATACCGATATTGGAATTGCTGGTGGCTATAATCACATCGCAGCAGCCCAGCAGGGCTGCGTTCCCCGCGAAACAGGGTCCCGATACCACGCCGACCACCGGCACCTTGCCGCTGAGCCGGGCGAAAGAGCTGAAGGTAGACAAATCCAGGCCAGCTACCATGACGCCTGCGGCGTCAACATCGCCCGGCCTGCCGCCGCCGCCTTCCGCGAACAAAACCAGAGGCAGGCGCTGTTCATGCGCGAGATTCAGCATGCGATCCTTCTTTTTGTGATTGAAAAACCCCTGAGTGCCGGCCAGAACGGTATAATCGTAAGCCATGACCATACAGCGGGCTTTGTCATCAGAAAATAGCGAGCCGTTGACCGATCCGATGCCCGCGATGAGGCCGTCGCCGGGAGTTTTGCTGATGAGATCATCCATGGAACGGCGGCCGCGCTGTGCGGCGATTGTCAGAGCTCCATATTCGAGGAACCTGCCATTATCGCAAAGATCCTCCACATTGGCGCGGGCCGTGCGCTGATTTTTCTGCTTTCTTTTGGCCACTGCGTCGGGGCGGCTGATGTCAAGGCCGAAAGAATGTCTTTTGATCACCTCGGCCAGGTCAGAGCGTATAGAATCGTTATCGGTTTCTTTACTTGCGGGCGAGGTGGTTTTTCCTTTTTCTGTATCTTCTTTGTTTTTAGTTGTTTTCATGTAATGCGAGCTCCCTTATCTGATGCTGATTGCACTGATGACAAATTCATACAATAATCATCCGCGTATATCAAGTAATCCGTCGGTCTTTTTAAGAAAACATGAATATAACTCAAAAAATCAGCTTTAAATTTCTGGCTGTTTAGTTTTGGAAATATCGCAACTTGTTTGAGGAAATGGTGTATAATTAAATTATCAATTAATAACCGGTGTTGCACCGGAGTGGATGAGATAGTGTATTTATGTTTGTTTTTGATATCCATGTCCATACACGCAGATATTCCGATTGTTCTTTCATCGGGCCCGAAGATCTAATTCATCAGGCGGCTGAAATGCGCCTTGATGGAATCGCTATCACCGAACATGGCATGCGCTGGCCTGATAAAGAATTCGATAAACTTAGAAAGTTGGCCGATCTTCACGGCATAGTTTTGATCAATGGACAGGAAATATATACGGAAAGCAGCAAGAAAGAAATAGAAGGGGATTTTCTGGTGTTCGGCATAAAACAAAGTCTAACCGGCCGTTATTCGGCGCATGAACTTAGCGAAATGGTGCATAAAGAGGGAGGTATTCTTATCGCGGCGCATCCCTACAAATTGTCCCGCGGGGGGAAATCCCATTATTATGGTGCCGGTGATCGCATTTACAAATTGCCGATTGACGCCATCGAATTTTGTCATCCCGACCATACGGAGCTGGCCTTAAGCAAAGTCCGCAAGGCGATGAGTAAGCTCGGGATACCCGGAACAGGCGGCAGTGACGCTCATAAAATCTTTGCCGTCGGCTCTTGTGTAACCATTTTTGAAAATAAAATTTTTGATGAAAAAGATTTTATTAACGAAATTCGTCAGGGGAATATCAAAGCGGAAAAAAAGTTTTAGCTTTTCTCGCATCTTCGCTGTTAAGCAGGTCGGAAGCCTTGCCGCCCAATGACACATTTCCTTTTTCCAAAACATAGCCAGCGGTTATAAGCAGCAGGCTGGGTCATTGAGCTGTCGGCGACTAAACACTCAAAATCCGACACATCTACACTGTTGGTCGCCAAAGTCTCGACCACCGAGGTCCTGCGGGAAAGCGCGGCACGAGAACGAAAAATTTAATCTGCCTTTTAGACATAAACACGCCCGAAAGAATAGTTTCCTAAATTTCTCGTCTTATTGATTTAGCGCTCTTTAGAACACTTTCAAGTAAAACAATACGGCAATAATAACAACAACAATCAGCGCTACCAATATGACAAAATTGAACGTGCGTTTTTCTTTCACTATGGCCATGGTTCACCTCCTGCGGTGTTAACGTTACTATAATTCTTTCCTCACCAAGACAGCCAGGTACCACATCTCCCCCCTGGCCTATTGGCCTATCCACACCGTCGATAATCGGCATTCACCCGCTACACCATTATTTTTGATATTTGATAAGACATTACTTCCTTATGGAAGAAGTATAAGAAGTTCGGTTTCGTATGTCAAGGAAATACTGAATTTGAAAATTGCGTAGCTAGACGCCCAGATAAACTTTTTTCACATCTTCGTTCTTCAGCAGGTCAGAAGGCTTGCCCTGTATAGCCACCGCGTTATTTCGATTGTAGAATGCGGGAGGCAAAAGAAAAATTCGCATCCCGCATTCTGCTATCAATCGTTATTCTTTCTGTTTTTCTTTTGCCTTAGCTTCCTCTTCCTCCCTTAAAACCTTGCGCAGAATTTTACCGATGACGGATTTGGGAATCGAATCGCGAAATTCAACCAGCTTAGGTACCTTATAGGGCGCTAGCTTCTCCTTGCAAAATTTGATTATTTCCTCTTCCGTGCACCTTTGGCCGGGTTTTAGAACGACAAAGGCCTTAACTGTTTCTCCCCGATATTGGTCTTTAATACCCAGTGCCACGGCTTCGGCGACTTTGGGATGCTGGAAGAGCACTTCATCAATATCGCGCGGATAAATATTGAATCCACCGGCGATAATCATATCTTTTTTACGGTCTACGATAAAGATATAACCGTCTTCATCTCTTATGGCAATGTCTCCCGTATGCAGCCAACCGTCTCTTAGCTGTCCTTTGGTTTCTTCGGGATTATTCCAGTATCCCTGCATAATGAGCGGCCCTTTCATGATAATTTCTCCCGGCTGACCATCAGGCACATCCTCTTTCCCTTGTTCCACATCAACCAGGCGCACATCGTTATCCGGAAAGGGAATGCCGATACTTCCGATTTTTTTAAGTCCCAAAACAGGATTGGATATACCCAGAGACGTGGATTCTGTAAGACCGTAACCTTCACTGAAAAAGATCCCCATATCCTTGACCTTATCAATTAGTTCAGTGGCCATGGGTGCTGCCCCGGAGTTCAACATGCCGATCTTTTTGGCAAGATTCAATTCTTCTGCTTTTGGGTGGTTGATCAGGGCGGTAATCAAAGTGGGAACTGTTGGGAAAAAGGTGATCTCATTGAAGTTGGCTAAAAGCCCCATCATCTCGTCAATATTGAAACGGGGAACCTGGATCTGTGTGGCACATTGAAACATGGCCCAATTCATGACAACGATGTTGCCGTAGACATGGAAATAGGGCAGGATTGCCATGACGCTCCGTCGCTCCGGTGGGGTGAGGGTCATCGTTGGATTTCCCCATAAAGAACAAGCAAGGGTAGCGGCAATGACATTCGCATGGGTGAGTACGGCTCCTTTGGGAATGCCCGTCGTGCCGCCGGTGAATTGAATCAAAGCCGGGTCTTCTGGTTTTACCTGCACTCCGACACGCTTTGTGTTCGAGCAAGCGTCCAACATTTCCGAAAAATGGTGCCACCCTTTTTCCAAATCGAGACTTTTGGAGCTGCTTATCGGGAATCCCTTGATGTAGTCCGTGACGGCGGTAACGATTACTCTGGGGATTTCAACTTGTTTGCATAAAACGCGGATGGCAGTAAGGGCCATATCAAACGTGATGAGTGTTGTCATGCCCGAAATATTAGTCATCAGTTTCAGCTCATCAGGCGTATACAATGGATTAAGATTGACAACAATGGCGCCGAGAGACAAAGCAGCATAATAGGCGATAGGGTACTGGGGGCAATTAGGCAGGTGAATTCCCACGCGGTCCCCCTTTTGGATCCCCAGACTCTTGAGGGCATTGGCAAAACGGAGAATTTGCAGGCGTAATTCCCAGAATGTGATTTCCGTGCCGAAATAATTCAGAGCGGCTTTGTCCGCGAAAGCATTGGCGGGAATTTCAACGAGATCATGAACGGCCAAGCGCGGATAACGAATGGTTGTTGGAACATTATAATCATAATGACGATGCCAGGGTTTTGCTTCCATCTTTTCCTCCTAAATTAAGTGGATTTGAACTTTTCTGAAAAGGACTTTTGGGTTTCAATTATAATATGGGAAGGTATCTTGCCATTGTAAATAACCTCCTATATCAAACCTATATTCTGTGTTAAAATAACTGTCAATTATTAATTGTATTTTATCAAAAATACCATTTTATTGTAAAACACTAATATTTTATGCTAAGCGATTAAATGTGCAGGTACTACAACATGGAAAAGGAGATTAAATAAATGACGGCTGATTCAATTCCTCTTAAAAAAAATGAATTAAAGGAGATTTTGAATAAAGGCTGGATGACCCACGATGCCATGTGGTTCTACAATTGCCTGCAGGAATGCGGTATCGAGAAAACAAATAAAATAAACAAAGCCGCGGTACGCGATATGTCTGCCATAGAGATCAAACGCATTCAAAAGGCCGTTGGTGTTGGGCAGTTGGATACCTTTGATGAGTTTAAAAGTTTTTTTGATATAGCAATGGAGATCGCTACCGGAAAATTTATGAAATATAAATATAGCACGCCTGCCAAAAACTTATTGCATGCTGAGTGGGAGTCATGCTTCGCCTACGAGGGAATAAAAGCGCTGGGCGTTATCGACCGCTATGAATGCGGCATCATGCTGCGGATCGATACCTGGCTTACCACTCTGGGCATAAAATACGAAGTAGAACCCAAGGTGACAGGTTGTATGATGCACACAGACGGCAAGTGTTTTCGGGAATACAGATTTTTCTTTGACAAATAAATCACAAAAGGAGATATCGATGAGCGAAGATATTTGGAAAATTATACAGAAGCACCTGAATTATAGTGATGAGGAAATGAAGATGTTTCGGGCAGATCCCAGAAACCAAGATGCGTTATCCAAAACGGCCTTAATGCTCAATAAAACAATTGTCGCGGAAGTTATTGAATCGCATGGATGTGATAGTGGGCATAAAGCCGGTGACAAGTTTTATTTTGACGGCCGTGGTGTCAGTTTTTTAACGAAACTCTCTCCAAGTAGAGTTTGTATTTTTGCACTGCATTCAGTTGCTCTGGCCATGCCCGCCTTAGCTGAACTTCTTTATGCTGGTGTCGATCCTAATAAAATGAGGTTCAAACGGTTCGGCTGTCCGGATGTCGGGGTACGGTGCGGTGGCTGGGGTCATGTCGTTATGGAAGTTAAAGTGGAGGATCGAAAAAAAGCTGAAAAATAGATACTATGATATTTTAGGATGTATCAATAGAGTGGGCAAGGGCTGAGTGTGAACGCTATCATTGTCCCTCCTGCGGGGAACCGTTTTACAGAAGCGCGCAACAATGCAGAGCCTGCAAAAAATCAGTAGCCGATGAATTGGATGGCGTTACCTGATTTTTTTTGCTAAAAGATTTAGCTGATATTGAAGCGATTGGTCGAAAAGATTAAAAATAGTGTCCAGTTCCAATGATGAATAATTTATGAGCCTGAATAAAAAAATACAGAAATTCACCCAAAAATTCGACGTCAATTATTTTGGAATCAGCGATCTTTCCCTGGCTAAAGATTTTATAATTGGTCAGGGAGGAAACATTCTTTCTGATTTCCGGTATTGTATCTCCATCGGGCTGAAACTTCCGGACGCCATTGTCAATCAACTGCCGCTGCGCTCGAACAAAGCTGTCGCGGTTAATTATAGATTTCACGCCTACAAAATAATAAATGATAGATTGGATTATAACACCTCCATGATAAGCAGTTTCATTCAGAAGCTGGGTTATAATGTTATGCCTATTTCCGCTTCCGAAAGATGTGATGATGAGCGCAATTGCGCCGTTTTTTCTCATAAACTGGGAGCGCATCTATCTGGCCTTGGCTGGATTGGGAAAAGCTGTCTGTTAATTACACCTGATAGCGGTCCGCGTGTTCGGTGGGCATCTATTTTAACTGACGCTCCGCTCCAGCCAACCGGGAAGCCCATGAACGAAAAATGCGGCGATTGTCTTGATTGCGTGAACATTTGTCCCATAAAGGCGTTTACAGGAAGAAATTATTATCCGAATGAATCACGGGAGATGAGATATAACGCTCAACTCTGTAATGATTATTTTGTGGCTATGACGAAAAAAGGACAACTGCCTGTGTGCGGCATGTGTTTATATGTATGTCCTTGTGGGAAAAAGAAGTCCTGAGATTATTTTCTCAATGTATTAATTCGCGCAATAATCCTTTAGGATTTTCAAAACATCAAAGATAAAATTCATTTTATTTCTATAAATTTATGCGGCGTATTCTATCCTTTTCTTGAAAGCGGTGATGATAGCCATTGTTGCCGTATCCAGCGACATTCCTCCTGTATTAATTACGATGTCGTAGTGTTTGGGGTCGGAGACATCGGCATTAAAAAATTTCCTTACGAAAGCCTTGCGGTTATTTTCTGTTCTGAGCACATATTGTTCTGCTTCGGCTTTCGTATATCCCCTATCGTCCATGAAATATTTAATTCTGAATTCCATAGGGGCAATTATTCTGGCCTTGAATGCTTTTTCTTGCGGCAGGACATGATTCGCTCCCCTGCCTACAATAATTACATTGCCGAAAACTCCAATAGTCCCTATCACTCGCGTTAGATGCTGTAAGTATTCCCCCGGCCAGGGACGGTATTCCCCAAACAGAGATGAAAGCAAGGTGTCGCGAAATGTTACTTCTTTTTCGTCAAGAGATTCGATAACTCTTCTGCTCATCTTGGCGCTATCAGCAACGTGTTGAATAATTTGGCCGCCGATCAGATCCATGTTTAATGCCTTGGCTAGCTTTCTGGCAATTTCACTTCCTCCGCTTCCCGGTTCTCTCGAAATAGTGATTACGGGTCCGCCTTTATATTTTTCTATTTCAATTCCGTGTTTTAAGCCTTTATCCAGCAGTTTGCGCCATTTATCAAGTTGCTGCTGAACCATCTTGTCCATGATCGCTTTTTCATCATCTAGTTCAGCATCCGGACTGGTTTTAATAGATAAATCCCTAGTGTAATCAGGACAATGGCTTCCAAGAAAGGCATCCGTTGACAACTTAAATCTTTTTTGACATTCCCTGCGCCAAGCGCATATGCCGCATATGTGTTTTTCTGCTGCCATGATTAGCACCCTCTTTCTGACTGACGATGTTTTGACCCTTTTCTTCACTCAATGCCTCAAAGCCGGCCACAATATCCAACAACTCTTCAGTAATGGTCATCTGGCGCTGCCGGTGAAACTGCCCATGAAGTTCCTGCAACTGTTCTTCGATATTTTTTTCGGCATTCTGCATCGAGGCCAGACGGCTTGCATTTTCGCTGGCCAGAGATTCCGCAAAAGCCCGGTATAAGAAAACAAAGAGATATTCTCTGATCAGCGAGGAAAAGATGAGATCGCCATCCATCCTGAAAATAGGCAGTGATTTGGAATCCCACTTTTTCTGGGCTATTTCTTTTAGCCATTCCCTGTTGACGGGAAGGAGCTGAACAAGATGAGGGCTGTAGGAGGCTCCCGTTAGATATTTATTGTAAAAAAGCAAAAAATGGTCGACCTGATGGCGGAAATGCCACTCATCAATGATCATTATTATTTCCTGGACAAGCGGCGTAATCCCAGCCGTCGAACTGGGCGTTGTTAAAACCTCGTAGATAGGCTGTCCTGCATCCTCTACATAATCGGCTACTCGTGCACCTACAGACAGGACCATACGATTTTCCTTCTTGACGCCGATATTCTTCATGTGTTCCAGGGTAAAGACCGAGATCTGTTCGTTGAGCTGGCCGCACAATCCTTGATCGGAACCGAAAACAATAGCGCCGAGACGTTTCACGGTTGGAGCCTTTGTGTGTGCTGGTGGCTCCATCCGCTCTTTCAGAACAATTTGCAGACCCATCTCTACCGTCCTGTTGTAATCGGTCAGGGATTCGACCGCTCGCTGGTATTGACGGATACTCACCGCGGCCAGAGCCTTCATGGTCTTGACGACGGAAAGAAGGTCACCCGCGCTCTTCATCCTTCTTTTGATGGACTCAGTTGTTTGCATCAATTTCCTCTGTAACTTCAAAGGGGGCAACGGTAGTCTTGACTTTACTCAGAATGCTGTCCCGATCTGTAATTTCCAGTTTGTTTCCTGCTTCGATTCGCCCGCACAATTCGGGCAGTTGCTCTATTACTGCCCGGAGCACATGGACCTCCACTTCCCGCACTTTCTCCGTAGGAACATTATCGAGGTTTCCACCTGTCACGGAAAGAAGCGAAGCAATTTGCTCCGAAGCTCTGAGCGGTTTGTATTGTCCCTGTTTCAATATCTCCCGGACACGCCAGCCACGTTCCAAAATACGGCGCGTGCTCTCGTCAAGACGCGTCCCGAAACGGGAGAACGATTCCAGTTCTTCAAACTGCGAGTAGGACAGGCGCAGATCACCGGCCACGGAGCGGTAAGCCGGCAATTGCGTCTTGCCGCCTACGCGCGAAACCGACTTTCCAACATCAACGGCGGGTAATATTCCTTTGTTGAAGAGAACCGGTGACAGGTAAATTTGCCCGTCTGTAATCGAGATCAGATTTGTGGGGATGTAGGATGATAAATCCTGTGCCTCGGTTTCCGTAATCGGCAATGAGGTCAAAGATCCTCCGCCTAGTTCGGGGCGCAGATGAGTTGATCGCTCTAGCAGCCGGGAATGAATGTAAAAAATATCACCGGGGAAAGCCTCGCGTCCCGGAGGACGCCGCAGCAGCAGAGAAACCTCGCGGTAAGCGCGTGCGTGCGAAGTTAGATCGTCGTATATAATGAGAACATCGCGTCCCTGCTCCATGAAATACTCTCCCATTGTCGTTGCCGCATAGGGCGCGACAAACTGCAGGCCGGGAGTATTTTCGCCTGTAGCCACAACAACAATACACGATTGCATCACGCCATGGTCACGCAAATCGGCTATTACCTTGGCCACATCGGAGCTCTTCTTGCCGATTGCGCAATAAATGGAAATAATTCCCGTCTCTTTCTGATTGATGATCGTATCTATGGCGATGGCTGTCTTTCCCGTTTGGCGGTCGCCTAAGATTAGTTCCCGCTGGCCGCGGCCGATGGGGATGAGGGCATCGATTACCTTGATTCCCGTTTGTAGCGGAACAGTCACCGGGGCTCGGTCCATGACTGCGGGCGCCGGTCTTTCCACGGGGAGACGTTTGACGGCATTAATCTCTCCCAGACCATCCAGAGGACGGCCAACAGGATCAACCACCCGTCCCAAAAGGCCTTCACCTACAGGGACGTCGAGAACGCGCTGGGTGCGGTGGACTTCCTCTCCTACCTGGAGGTTTTCACTGGGATCAAGAAGAATAATGCCTATTTCCTCAGGGTCTATATTGAAGACAAGTCCCATGTAGTTTCCGGAAAATCGCACCAGCTCTTCGGCGCGGATGTTCGGCAATCCGCTGACTCTGGCAATGTCCCTGCCCACAAATTGAATTGTGCCGATCTCGTATTGCCGCAGTTCAGGTTTCTGTTTTTTTAAAACCTTATCCATTGTCGAAAAGGTGCCATCAAGAAAAGTTTTTAATTCTTGAGTTTCAGTTATATTAACTTTTTCGCTCATTCTACTCCTCCCTCAATATTCCCTACTATCCGCTGTGTGCTTCTTTCTGAAGGGTTTCGGTCAAATTTTCCACCAGTGTTTCCAGATATTCATTCAGACTCCAGGCGATTTTGTGGCCGTTCACCCGCAACTCTATGCCGGAAACGACTTCCGGTTGCAGTGAATAATTGATAGTAAAACCTTTGGTAATCTGCTTTTTTAGCGCCTGCTCTATCCGATCTTGTGTTTCCTTCGGAATATCAAAAGCACTCTGGATAGTTACTCTATTACCCCCACCGGTAATGGCTTTGCGGATTTGCGCGGATTTTTCTTTGTCCAATTCCCGGACTCGCCGAATAAATTCATCGACAATCCGCGCCTCCAGGTCAGCATCGGCAAGGTCTGTCAATGCCCGGCGAGCAGTAGCGTATATCTGCCGGGCCGCCCGCCCACGAAGATCCTGAAAAAAAGCATCCTTTTCTCTTATCAACATATCCTGCCAGCGTGTTTTGATCGCGTCAACGTCTTCCCTGACCTTTTCCATGAGTTCTTTCCGCTTAGCTTCGGCCGCAATACTTGCTTCGTTGAGCATTTGTTTCGATTTCTCAGTGAGCAACTGGTTCTTCCTGTCGTAGATCTCGGCCGCTTCTGCCGCCTTCGTTTTCATTTCCTCGGCTTCGGTGAAACGTGCGGCAATCTTTGCCTCCCGATCATCCATTGCTTTGATGATCCGCCCGTAAAGAAAGCGCTTCAATAGATAGACAAGCAGTAAAAAATTGAAGATTTGGCAAAACAAAATAAACCAGTCGATATGCATTGATTATCCCCCTGCCTTTACAAAGTAGCCCCAGAAAGGATTCGCAAAGATCACGATCATGGAAATAACGAAGCAGTAAATGGCGATAGATTCGATCATGGCGAGCCCTACGAACAAGGTTCTGGTCAAAGAGTTCCGCTCATCTGGTTGCTGGGCGATGGCGGAAAGGGCCTGCTGGATCGCCTTCCCCTGTCCCAGGGATGGCCCAAGTGAACCGATTGCCATTGTCAAACCTGCAATAACGATGGAAGCCACCGCAACTAAACTCAACTTGTCCATAAATAATCCTCCTTAAATATAGTTTATTAGGCTGTAATGCCTTCGCTAACTTCCGCTTTATGTGACTCCTCCTGGGCGCTTGTCGCCGAAGCGATATACACCATAGAAAGTATGGCAAAAATATAGGCCTGGATCACCCCGATCAACAGTCCTAGTGCCTGCATGATGACAGGGAACACCAGAGGCGTGACAGAAAGGAGAATTCCGATAACCTTCTCATGACTCATGATATTACCGAACAATCGAACCGTGAGGGCGAGCGTCCGAGATATTTCACCCATAACGTGAAACGGAAAGAAGATAAAATTAGGTTGAAAGTATTCTTTTAAATAATGAAGCACGCCATTTCTGGAAATACCATAAAAAGGAACAGCAATAAAAACACAGATGGCCAGCGCCGCTGTTGTCATGAGTGATGCCGTAGGTGGGACATATCCGGGAATAATAGCCATAACATTGGAGAGACAAATGAAAAGAAATAGAGTCCCGATCAAGGGAACATAGTCATCAACTCCCTTCTTGGTCATTTCCCCGATCTCTCCGCGGATAGTGGAAATAACCACTTCGAGGAAATGCTGCCAACGGGAAACATTGATGCCGGTGGAAAGATTGCGTGTCACCAGCCAGGAGCCGATTACAAGAATAGCCATAACCAGCCATGTATAGATAATGGTTACATTGATGGTAATAAAGCTCCACGACCAGAGAATAACCTGATCAGGACTGATCTGATTTACGGCTACGATTTCCACTTAAACTCCTCAATAAGCTTTTGAAAAACTTTATAATATTCTAAACTGCTTTATCTATTCCCAGGCGGCGCGTGAGAATAATCCTCATCAAAATAAAACCAGTAAGCGCCATGGCCAGCCGTTCCCACTGCCCGCCCATGACAAAATAAAATCCGGGCAGTACCACAGCCATACGCAAGACAAAACTGCCTAACATTAAACGCAGAGGACTAGGTGTTTCCGGAAGCTTCTTCACTGTTCGCCAGAGAGCTATAAAATAAAATGCTCCCAACACCAACCCTGCCGCGAATGCCAGAAAAAGAATAACCATTGTTATGATTTTCAATTCATTCATCATCACTAATAATCCTGCTTCTGACTTTTCTTACCCAATACGCGGCATTGATGCATCCTAGCACCACACCGATGATAAGGAACATCAGCGCCCAGGAATAACGGCTCGGCCAGGTACGGTCGATCCAGAGCCCCAGGGCTATTCCGATGAGGGTAGGAATTGCCACCGACCAGCCGACAATCCCAAACATTCCGACACCGAACCAAACCGTCTCGTCCTTATGCCGCAGAGCTTTGATTCGCAGCATTTCCTTTTTTGCCACTTTGTCTGTAAAATGATCTACCATTACGCGCCGTCGCTGACTTGATGTGCCTTTTTTTTCGTCCATATTTTTAAACTCCTAGAACGCTCCAGTCATGCTATTTTAACTCCACAAAACGTCTGATGAGACTGGCCTCGAGTTTGGCCGCTGCGGAACGGACCATCTTTTCGCGCTCATCCAAGATGTCATATTGTTCCACGACAACCTGTTTTAATTTGCCTAAGTCCGGAGCACGCACGGCATTGCGTGTAGATACAAGTACGTCAGCCCCCTTTTTCACCAGCGTTCCAACGTCCATCGCCAATAGTTCCTGGCCTCCCATTATTGGTTCATAGGTAAAAAGACCGGGGGCCAGCGTTGCCACAAAATCAATATGGTTAGGCATGAGGCAAAAAGAACCATTTTCCGCCTCGGCGACTATCTTCTTTACTTCCTGCTTTATTAAAACTTCCGCCGGTAGTAGTATCTTAAGCATCATGGTGTATCTTCGCCTCGTCTACTGTTCCAATCATATAAAGAGCGCGTTCCGGATATTCGGCAAATTCATCATTAAGTATTCGCTCACAGCCGTTCAAAGTATCTTCGCGGGAGACCATTTTCCCGGCTGTACCGGTGAACTGCTCCGTGACAAAGAACGGCTGGGTAAAGAAGCGCTCGAGCCTTCGTGCCCTGAAAACAGTTCGCTGATCTTCCCGGGAAAGTTCGGAAATACCCAGCATAGCGATAATATCTTTAAGATCTTCATAAACAGCCAGCGTCTTGCGAATTTCCTGGGCGATCTTGTAGTGACGCTCGCCGGCGATATTCGGCAACAGCATCTTCGAGCTGGACTGAAGGAGGTCGATAGCCGGGTACAAACCTTCGCTCGCCCGCTTGCGCGAGAGGGCGATTGTCGCCGAGAGATGGCCGAAGGTATGGACGGCGGAAGGATCGGTAAAATCATCCGCCGGAACGTAGACTGCCTGAATAGAAGTAATAGCACCTGTTTTGGTGTTACAGATCCGTTCTTCCAGTTCGGCCAGTTCCGTTGCCAGAGTCGGCTGGTAGCCCAGACGCGAGGGTAATTGTCCCAAAAGACCGGAAACTTCCATTCCTGCCTGGATAAAGCGGAAGATGTTGTCAATCATGAGGAGAACATCCTGTTTGGCGTCATCCCGGAAATACTCGGCCATAGTAAGCGCTGCGTGGCCGACGCGGAATCTGGCCCCCGGCGGTTCGTTCATCTGACCGAAAACCATCACTGTATTGCCCAGAACTCCGCTTTCCTCCATCTCACGATAAAGCTCTTCTCCCTCGCGGCAGCGCTCGCCGATCCCGCAGAAGATACTCATCCCCTCATGGTGGCTGACGGTATTATGGATCATTTCTGTAATGAGAACAGTCTTCCCGACGCCCGCGCCGCCGAAAAGTCCAGCTTTGCCTCCACGTTCCAAGGGCGCAAGAACATCAATGGCTTTGATCCCCGTTTCGAAAATCTCCGACACGGTGGACTGATCCTGCAAGGGGATCGGCTCGCGGTGAATGGAACGCCATTCACCCCCTTCGATCTGGCTTTTTTTATCAATTGTTTGTCCAAAGACATTGAAAACCCTTCCTAAAAGTTCCTTGCCTACGGGAACCTCAAAGGGCTTGCCTGTATCGATGACCGTCGAGCCCCTGGCCAGACCCTGGGTAGGCGTTAGGGCAACACCTCGAATAGTATTGTTATCCAGTTGGGTAAAAACCTCGATGATCACCTGTCCCTTATCACCCGCCTTAAGAACATTGCGAATCGAAGGCGCTGTAGGAAAGCGGACATCAACGACACTGCTGCGAACGGACAAAACTTTTCCTTGATTGATTTGCTCACGCTCCACGTTCATCTCCTCTTGTTATCGAATTTATGCTGTAAAGTTCTTAATACAGCTCTTCCACTTTATTAATGCCTTCCATCAGCCAGCCTACTACACCACCTATTACAACAAACATAAAAGCCCGAATAATATCATCTATAAATGGCATTCCTTTCAAAAAAAGTGTATGACTGGTTAAAATCAGAGCACCGAGAAAAACAGCGACAGAAACGCCTTTTTTACCCCACCAGATCGAGGCCAAAATGGTCGGAATATAGAAGAGGTGAGTGAAAATCACTCCTGTTCCAAGGGTTGCATGATAATAATAGGTGAGAATACAGGCGCCCAGCAGAAAGATAGCCATCAGTCCGATTTTATAGATGCTCTTTTTACCGCCAATGAGTCCCTTCATCATCAGTGTTTTGATGGCGCCAAGCTTTTTCTCAACATCACCAATGATCAACTCCTGGTATTTCTCTGTAACCTGATAGGACACATAATCAAACATAAGAATCGTTCGATTCAGACTTTCCACCGCCTGCTGTTTTTCCAGAGCAGTCACGAAAGTTCCCTGAAATTCCGCGTAAAGCCAGAGATGTCGCCTCATCAAAATCAAAGCATACAAAGCTTCATGGAGAGGTATCTTTTCCCTGTAGAAATCCTCGGCATACTTCCAGGAAAATGTCTTGGCCTCTTCATAAGGGCTTTCAGCCAAAGACATTCGACGAAAAAGCTTGTAGAATTTGATTCCTTGCTCAATCACCATGTCTTTAGACAGAGAGTGATACGAGGGCGTTCTGTCATGCTTCATCACATCTGCAGTCCATTGCTTGGCAATACCCTCGGCCTTGCTTTCTATAAGATCAATGAGTTTTGAGGCATAAGCTTGCATTTCTTCATCCCTCCTTTCAAAGAGTCATTCTGATAAAAAACCACTTGATGGAATCCATCTTGTCAATCACTACGTATTTTTTTTCGCCAGCCATTCCAGTTTCATTATTTTCCAGTATTTTCTGGTAATGACATACATAATATAGTCGAACATAAGAATTGTCCGGCTAAGGCTTTCCACCGCCTGCCGGTGTTCTACCTCTGTATTAAACATGGATTGAAACTCTGCGTATAACCATATGTGCCTCCTCATCAGAATCAGGGCATAAACAGCCTCATGGAGGGGAATTCCTTCCCTGTATCTTTCCTCCGCGTACTTTTCGAAAATTTCTTCGGCCTGTTCAAATGGCGCTTCGTGAAAAAACATCATTTGAAAATTACGGTAAAAATCTTTGGCTTGAAGAATAATTTTGTCTTCTGATGAATCATGATAGGTATAAGTTCTGGCGTTAGTCTTTACGTCCTTGGCCCATTGCTCCGCAATTGTTTCTGCATTTTTTTGAGTCAAATCAACCAGTTTTGTGACAAAAGCTTTCATAGTCGCTCTTTTCCTTGAATAATCAGGTAAGAGCAATGGCTATGCCATAGAAAATTCTTTTTATATTTTGATGTCTAGTTGCCTCTTGATAAAGCCTGAATTTATTTCTATCTGTCATGTCTCCTAAAGATGGAATCCATTTATTTTTAAGGTGTTATGACTTCCCGTCTTTGCAGGTAAGTTACAATTTTTTTATTTTTACGCAATGCTATTGATTAATTATGAAATGTAAGGGGACGGACGGCAAATGCGAAATAAACGTCGCAGGGAAAGTCGTACGGGGAGATTTACAGACATTTGAAAACAACAATAGTTTTTAAATACAGGAGCTTACCAATAGAGACCTTTTTGTCACCCCGGATGACTTAAATGTCGCGCAGGATTGATTCCCACTGGGGATTTTTTTTCATGGCGGCAATTTTTCTCTGAAGTTGCCTGACGGTTATTCCCAGAATTTGTGCGACCTTACTGCGATCCCCATTGGTATTGGTCAAAACATAAACCAGATGCGCTTCATCGTTTTCCTTCAAGGTACATAAGTGGCGCGCGAAGGGTGATTGTATCGTTGATGTCATACCCAGATGATGAGGGAGAATAAGATTGGAGTCGGCCAAAAGGACGGCGTTTTCGATGATTTGAGATAACTCACGAACATTGCCGGGGTAATCTCTGACGTTCAATAAATCCATGGCTTCGGGGCTAAAACCGATGACTTCCTTTTTATAACTATGACATGCCTTGCGGAGGAAATGGGACGCAAGCAAGGAAACGTCACCTGGTCTTTCTCTTAAAGGAGGTAAATGGATATGTGCTGATTTCAGACGGTAGAGCAAATCCAGTCTGAAATTAGCCTCCTGGCATGCATGATCGAGGTTCCTGTTGGAAGCGGATATAACTCTGACATCGACCCAGATGGGTTTTGCTGCGCCCAAAGGATAAAAAGATTTTTCTTCCAGCACACGCAGCAGTTTCACTTGCAGGGCGATCGGCAATTCTCCGATTTCGTCGAGAAACAGAGTCCCGCCGTCGGCCTGCTCGAAATAGCCCTGGTGCGGCGTCTCAGCGCCGGTGAAAGCTCCTTTGGCATGACCAAAAAATTGGCTCTCAAACATAGTGGCCGGAATAGCGCTGACGTTAACGGCAATAAAGGGACCTTTGGGCATTGGCCCCGCCCGGTGAATACCCTTGGCAACCAGCTCCTTGCCGGTTCCCGATTCTCCGGTGATCATTATGGGATTCCCGCTTCCGGCCATAACCTGGGCATAGGATAACAGGGAACGCATTCGGGGAGACTGGGTGATAGTCTCAGAAAAGGCATCCGGAACTTTCCCCTTATCGTCACCTGCCGTTACCGATAAACCTATGAGCAGTCCCCTATGTTCATAAGCTCTTTTAATAGCCAGAAAAAGGAGATCGTTATCTACCGGTTTGACAAGATAATCATAAGCACCCATGCGAATTGCCTTTACCGTAGTGGGAATGTCATCAATGGCCGTGAGGATGACGAATTCGGTATGGGGACGGTAAGGTCTTGTAGATTCAAGAACCTGCAAACCATCAACTTCCGGCATAAGCAGATCCAGAAGCACAATATCAAAATCCGTTTCTCTAATTTTGGCAATGGCATCCCTGCCGTTGTCACAGGTATCTACATTCCTGATGCCACGCCATTTAAGCAAACGTTTCACCGAATTCAGGGCGACTTCTTCATCATCGACAATCAGGATTCTCATAATCTCTGCCTTCCCGTTTCGTGAATTATGTTTTGCAATTGCGACATGCTAAAAGGTTTTTTAAGAAGATAATCCGGCTTGCCGGACATCCTTCCTTCTTGCTTCAAAGCCAGGATGTCAGAGGAGTAAAGAATAGTGGGCAGCAGAGGAAAACGTTCCTTGACTTTTTTCAATAGCTCCCATCCGTTCATTGCCGGCAGTTTGATTTCCGAGATAAAAATATCCACCTCTGGATGCTCCTCAAGATAAACGATAACGTCTTCGGGGGTATCATTAGAACCGCAGCACCAATCGATAACATCAACAAAACTCATTTTGATTTCATTCAGGTAACCGGCGTCACTATCGCAGCAAAGTATGGCGGGACGAATATCTATTTGTGTTTCAGTGTCTAAGGGAAGGTAGATAGAGAACCGGCTGCCAACACCGGGACGTGAAAGAACACCGATTATTCCCTGGTGTTCCTTGATAAGTCCATAAGAGATGGAAAGCCCCAGTCCGGTTCCCTCCTTGTCTCTACGAGTCGTAAAGAAAGGCTCAAAAATATGATCCAGAACTTCTTTTTCCATACCAATACCATTATCTTCAATCTCGATCAGAATCGATTTGAGTCTTTCAATGTTTCTTGCGGTGATGATTATTCTTCCTTTTCTGTCGGGCGTAATGGATTGATGCGCGTTAATCAGCAGGTTAGCGATGACCTGCTCAATTTTTTGAAAATGTCCCTGAATTGGCGGCAGATTGCTATCGATATAACGATCGATTCGGGAAACCGTTTTTCGAACCTGGGCGCCTACAATGATCAGAACACCCTGAATGACTTCCTCAATTTGAAGGGGCTTCATTTGAACTGTTTCGTCCGCTCTGGCAAATTCCTTTAGTCCCGCAATAACGCGCTTGATTCTCTGTGAGGCAATTTTAAACTCCTCAATAATTTCTTTCATATTTGTGCAGACTTCCACATAACTGATGCTCTTATCACCCCAGTCCGGATGGGAGGCTCCGTCACTGGCGAGGATCGGTTCGATGGCAGTCCACATTTCTTCCAAAAGCGGAATGTTATTGGCAATAAAACTAACCGGATTGTTAATCTCGTGAGCGACTCCCGTTACAACTTCACCCAGAGCCTTTAACTTATGGGATTGGATCATCTGCTGCAGACGGAGTTCCCCTTCCTGACGGATTCGTCTGTTTTCAGTTATATCCTGCCAGGCTCCGACCATATAACTTCGGGAGCGATTGCTCGGCCTGATCAAGCGGCGGTGATCGGAGAACCAGCGATAAGAGCCGTCGGCCGCCTGAAAACGATACTCAAACTGGTAAGTTCCTTTGCGCGTGGCCGATTTCAGTTCTTTGAGTATATCTTTTTGGTCGTCAGGATGGATGTGCTCCTGCCAGAAGGTTGGATTTTCCGTGAATTTAGCAGGGGTGTATCCGGTAATTTCTTTGATGCTGTTGCTGACAAAAGTGGTTGTTAAATTTTCATCGGCGTTACAGGTATAGGAAACAATAGGAAGGAACTCCAGGATGAGCGACAGATGATCCGTGGTTTCTTTCAAAGCTTTGTTGGTTTTTGCCAACTCATGGGTGCGTTCCTTGACTTTGGATTCCAACTCTTCATGGGCTTTCAATAACGCCGCTTCCGCCCGTTTTGCCTGCGTTATGTCTTCCAGCGTTTCAATTGCTCCAACAACGGTACCTTTGGAGTTTCGGATAATGGCGGCGGTAAAGCGTAGCCATCGTCCCTTTTTCCCAAGTTCCGGAAAGAAATCTGTCGCCTCGTAGGCGCCGTCGATCAAATTTGATTTGATGAACTTACCGGCATACCAACGGGGAACCTCCTTTTGGAATTCATCAACAAGCAAGTCGGCCATGCAGGGCCTCGCCGAGCTATAGAACGCCCGCCATTGTTGATTTGTGCCTGCTACTTCTTTGGCCTTTATTCCGCTGAGTTCTTCCAGAGCTTTATTCCAGTAGATGACGAGATGATCCTTCCCGATTATAAACGCAGGAATGGGAGAGCTTCCAATAATGCTTTGCAGGGACTGTTGGCCGTTACTAAAAACTTCCCGCGCCCAGATATTTTCGCTGTCTTTTGGTTTCTTTTTTATATTTTTGTGTTGGTGATATTTATCTTTCATCTTCTCTTACCCGGGAGAATTAAATATAGCCCAGCTTTGGCGATTTTATGAAAAAATCCTGTAACTCCGAAAGAGCCTGTTCCTGTGGGGAAATGGGTTTTATATAAGAAATTATTATAGTAAGTTAACTATATTGAAGAAGGCACTCGCGTGTCAAGAAAATTAAAACTCGCTTATTCCCTATTATATTCGGGCTTCGATCCAGAGGCGGATATCTTCGATGATGATGTCTTTTTCCGGCTCATGGAGAATTTCATGGTAGAGGCCTTCATAGATTTTGAGCTGTTTATCTGTTGATGAAATATGGTCATAGAAGTACTTAGACGAATCGGGAGTCACGATTTGATCTCCTCCGCCGTGGAGAATCAGACACGGATATTTGTAAGTGTTCATGCTATACATCAGGTGTTTTGCTCCTCTGATAAATACCTCGCCCCTGAGTTTGGTTGTGAACTCTTTGAGCACGAGAGGATCTTCCTTGTAGTCTCTTACGACTTGCGGATCGCGGCAAATGATATCGCTGAGCATATTGGGGATGGGCGCAAGCGGCGTCGCGTTATAATCAAAAGATGCCATATCTTTAAAAGTAGGCTGAACAGTAACCGCCGCACCAGAGAGTATTTGACCCGCAAGCCTATCGGGATACTTCACGCCGTAAGAGGCGGTAATGAATCCACCCATGCTGTGTCCCAACATAAATAAAGGTATTCCGGGATTTTCTTCTTCGGCTATGCCCACAATCTTCTGGGCATCATCAATGAAGATTTGGTAGTCAGCGATATATCCCCGCTCCCCTCCGGATCGGCCGTGGCCGGGGTTATCGAAGCGATAGACTGAATAGCCAAAATCGTTAAGCCGCGAGACCACATAGTCATAACGCCCAGAATGCTCGCACAATCCGTGAACGAGAATCACCGCCGCTTTCGGGCTTTTCACAAGATTTTTCAACACGAAAAGTTCAACACCTTTGGCAACATTCAATTTGCTTGTCTGATTCATTGTGTTCACCATGCGCCTCATTTACAAAAGGAAAGGGGGAAGGATTTTTTGTATGGTGACTATATTGAAGAACGAGCGCATGAGTCAAGAAAATTAAGCTAATAATCTCTTGCGAGAATGGCGGACAGTAATCACTGACACCGGACGGCAGCGAGTCACAGAGGATAAATAGGAATGAAGGACGACAAAAGAGGCAAGAACCATACTACCCGAGAAAGAAGATAATCGAGCCGTTGAGCTTAAAACTTAAAGCCCAAAGCCCAAAGCCTACGCCTATCTCAAACTCTCGAGCCGATTTGGAATTATATACAAACTTTGCTTTATATGCTAAAATTCAAAAGTTAAACTAACCGAGTGTAATTAGGCTAATGTTAGCCACCATTGCAGACAAGAGGAATTGAAGCGATGAAGATAAAAAAATATATCACATTTATTACATTTATAAAACACAGCCCGCACATAATTAAGGTTTTTATTTTGTTGTATCTTCTTCTTATCGCTTCTGGTCCTGCTTTTTCACAAGAGACCGGAAAGGTTCAGAAGGTGTATGATGGTGATACGGTGCTGCTGTCAGATGGCCGAAAAGTAAGATATCTGGGAATTAATACGCCGGAATGGCAGGAGCCCTTTTATTTAAAAGTAAAACGGCTTAATGAGTTATTAGTGATGGGGGAAGGATATTCGCCTGGAGTTTGACAAACAACGAGTAGATAAATATGGCCGTTTGCTAGCATATGTTTATGTGGGAGATCAGCTGGTAAACGCCAAACTGATTGAAGACGGCTTCGCTCACGCATTTTTCATTCCGCCGAGTCGGAAACATAATGCATTACTGCTCAAGCTTCAGGCAGATGCCAGGGAACGCAAATTAGGGATATGGACTAAGCGTAGCAAGATGTCTGTCCTTAAGATTACCAGTGTGCACTCATCTCGCTTAGCTGAAGAAGAAGTGTTTCAACCATATTCACGGATTGCCAATATCAGTAATATTAAGGTCAATCTTTCAGGATACACACTTTCCAGCGAAGCAGGACCATCGTATAAGTTTCCTGATATTGAATTGTCGCCTGGCTATACCGTTCTTGTCGTCAGCGGGAAGGGCGTCAATAGTTTGAACAGCGAAGGCCAGTTCATTGTCTACTGGAATGACCAACCTGCCAAATGGGATGAAGAGAAAGATACTGCATACCTCACAGCCCCTGATGGAACGCTAATAGACTTATATCATTTCAAAGGACGACGAGTCTCACGAAAACCTAAACAGTAAACTTCTTTTTCTGTTCTTAAACGCAAGCAGGAAACTTGAGGATGGCCTTGATAATTTCCTTGACAAATTATTCGGTTATGTTATCGCTCTAGCCGTGGTCTATCCATTTGTTACACTATTATACCAATTAACAAGAGGTTGTTTATGGCCAGGATTCATCATGAAAGATTCATCCGGTCGAATAGACGTTCCTTATTCTCCGTGTTCCTTTATTTGATAGCAAAAATTAACACATTTCCTATCCTGGCTTAAAATATTGAAGCTCTATACGGGAAAGATACTAAAAAAGAAGTTATCGGGGGGAATATAACATTTTACCCGCAAAGGCGGATAACACCGACATAGAGAGTCTCCTATAAAAAAGTGGAAAGAAAGAGGGGAACATTATGAGTGAAATCGCAGATAAAGTTGGAATGGGATGGTTGCCGGACTATCCGGATTTTCGGGACCATACAACAGAGCATGAGGAAATTCCGGCCAGATTAAAAACGTTGGGTCAAAAAGATTCCATTAAAGTAATGTTGACAAAAGTAGGCGTCGCTAAAATTGCCCGAGCCAGTCTGCCTGTTTCCGTAGATTTGAAATCATGGTTTTCTCCGGTTGAGGATCAGGGTTCACTTGGTTCATGCACGGCAAATGCCGGTGTCGGCATGGTCGAATATTTCGAAAAGAGGGCTCTTGGAAAGCATATTGATGCCTCCAGACTTTTTCTCTATAAGACTACCAGAAATATGATGTACGCGAAAGGTGATACCGGCGCGTTTCTCAGATCAACAATGAGCGCTTTGGTGCTTTTTGGCGTTCCGCAAGAAGAATACTGGCCGTACATAATAGCGGATTTCGATAAAGAACCCACAGCTTTCTGTTACGCTTTCGGCCAGAATTATCAGGCAATAGATTACTACAGGCTGGATCACCCCGGAACCAATAAAAATGATTTGTTACACCGGATAAAAACCAATTTGGCTACTGGTCTCCCCGCAATGTTCGGTTTTACCGTTTATAGTTCTTACGCTCAAGCGGCTGCATCCGGAAAAATTCCGTATCCCACAGCGGGCGAAAAAATTGCCGGCGGCCATGCCATTGTTGCCGCCGGTTATGATGACAAAATGAGGATTAAAAACACCAATTCCGGAGCCGCGGAAACAACCGGAGCTTTGGTAATCAGAAACTCCTGGGGTGCAAAATGGGGAAGCGGAGGTTATGGCTGGCTTCCTTATGAATATGTGGTGAAAGGGCTGGCCATTGATTGGTGGTCACTGCTCAAGAACGAATGGGTTGATACCGGTAACTTTAAATAAAAAAATTGGCACCTACATAAATAACAGACTGCCGAAAATATTGCCTGTGGCTGTTTGCCGGACCAAGGTATGTTTTTATTCGTTATTAGGATTGTTGCGGATTGATGATTGAAATGGTAAAATGCTCATTAATTAACCAATGTTTGAGCCAATCATCAAAGGAGAAGCTTTACCATGTCTATTCCTGAAAAATATCTGGCGATAATGAATAAATTTGCCAAGGCATTAAAGACGGGAGATTTATCTGAAGTCAACGCAATACCTTTAGACGATGTAAAGCTGGCTAAAGTTTACTTAAGCTCCGACAGCACTCAGCCATATTATTCTCTTTTATTATACACGATAACACAAAGAGAAAAGGCTACAATGGGCAGTAAAGAAGGCGTGAAGATTTCGGGTGTTGAATCGAACTACGCGAAAAATCATCATATCTTTTTAGCGTATAAATTTGTTGAAGACAATCTTGCTCTAATACTGAAAAAGACTATTGAAAGGTATAAATATCTTTGGGCGGAAGGAAAAAAGAATGATCTGGGAAAAATTTCCGCGGATATTTTGACCAAGATAAAAAACTGCGGCTTCTTTATAGCGATACTGACAAAACAACATGAACTGCAAGGCGGGAACTTTACGACCAATAGCTGGTTGATAGAAGAAAAAGGCGCCGCGTTGGCTTTCGGTCAGCGTCCTTTCGTTATGTTTGAGGAAGGCGTTGAACGGCACTATGTCGGTTTTGTTCAAGATGATGATCAGATAATTTATTTCAATAGGGCAGATTTTAACGCAAAAGCGGAAAATGTTGTAAAGAGAATCGACACCATCTATAAAAAATATTTAGGCCAGGACTTAATTTAGTAATGCCGGAAACCACGATGCTGCGTTCCGATCCCATTTCCCCGTGATTATTGACAGAGGGGAAAGAATTTAATGTTGAATCATTGAATGAATGGAAACGCCTTGGTGTTCATGTCGCATTCACACACATGAATTCAATATGCTAAGCTCTGCCCCTAAAAAACATTATGAAAAATATCAAATTACAAAAACAATTCGATCTTGCGGCTAGAAAATATGATTCCCAAAGAAAAATATTGATTCCTTTTTTTGAGGATTATTACGAATCAGGCATTAAATATTTATCTTCAAATAAGTTTGATAAAATTTTGGATTTAGGTGCGGGCACAGGCTTGCTTTCACAATATTTATTTAAGTACTTTCCTAATTCCCGATATACTCTGATAGATGTTTCCGGTAAAATGCTTGCTATCGCGAAAAAGAGATTCAAAAATTTATCCAATATTGTTTATTTAGAAAAAGATTATTCCAATAATTTTCCGGAAGGCAAATTTGATCTTATCGCTTCAGCCTTATCCATTCATCATTTAACTGAAAAAGAAAAGTACAAACTATATAAGAATATTTTTAACTCCCTTAACAGGAACGGTTTCTTTTTAAATATAGACCAATATAAATCGCCAAGTAGAAATATTAATAAGAAGTATATTGAACTTTGGATAAATGATATAACAAAACATAAAGTAACGGAAAAAGATATTGAATCATGGATAGAGAGAAGAAAATTGGATAAAGAAACAACAATGGAAAATGAAATCAGTAAATTAAATGAAATCGGTTTTAAAGAAGTGGAATGTTTATTTAAATATTGGAAATTGGGAGTAATAGCAGGTAAGAAATGAGAAAGGTGCCGATATGAAAATTATTCGCTTTGTTTCCGGAAGGGAAAAGATTTTGCAGGGAGTCCATAACCCGAAGCGCCCTGATTCCGCAAAGATTATTGAGGGGGATATTTTTGGAGACTACAAAATTACCTCGAAGGAAGCAGAAGTCAAAAAGCTGCTCCCGCCGATTATTCCGGTAAACATTCTTGCGCTGGGCATCAATTATAAAAAACACGGCGACGAGACAGCAATGTCTTATCCGGGTCAGCCGATATTGTTTTTAAAGGCTACCACCAGTATTGTCGGACATGAGGGGCCGATTATTTTGCCTGCCGCAGGACCTGATTGCGTGGACTATGAAGCGGAGCTTGCCGTCGTGATAGGGAAGAAAACGAAAAATGTCCTGCCGGATAAGGCTATGGACTATGTTATGGGCTATACCTGCGCGAACGACGTTAGCGCGAGGGACTGGCAGTTTGATAAGCAGAAAGGGCAGTGGGCTAGAGGAAAGAGTTTTGATACCTTCTGTCCTCTGGGGCCATGGATCGTAACGAAAGAAGAAATTGACGACCCAAACAATATCGGTATTCGCTGTATCATCAATGGTCAGACGGTTCAGGAATCGAGGACATCAGAAATGATTTTTAACGTCCAGAATATTGTCAGCAACTTAAGCCGGTCGATGACTCTGCTTCCCGGCACGGTTATTTTAACGGGGACCCCGGATGGTGTCGGTTTCACCAGACAGCCTCCTCTTTTTCTTAAGGCCGGTGACCTTTTGAGCATAGAAATTGAAAAGATCGGAACTCTTACCAATGAAGTTGTAAGGGAAGACATCAATGTTAATGCGGAGGATTTTTTCGCTTGAGTTTTTTGTCAGTGATAGCCTTAGTTACTGGAGGGCGGGAACTTTACGGCGTATAGCTGGCTGATTGGAAAAAAGGCCGCCGCACTGGCTTCCGGTCAGCGTCCTAAAAGATGGTCTTTCGTTCATGATCTCATTGAAATTGTCCGGATATGCTAAGGGCTCAACACCTGTATCCTAAAAGGTATTGAGCCCCAAAATATTTTCGATATACATCAATAAACAAGATTAATAATTAACGATATGCTTTTTTAAAAAAACTTTGCGCCAACTCTAGTTGTGCAGGCAATTCTATGACTTTGTTCCGGTGAATGATCCCGATCCTTGGCCCCCGAAATCAATAGTACCGGACATCTTTTTTCCGTCACCCTTGCCTTTATAAACCGTAGTAACTCCTCCCAATGTGTATTTCATTTCAAAGTCGCTTCCCTTAACAGTTCCTGTCACAGGTGCATCTCCGAAATAACCTTTGTAAGTTCCGGTTAATTTATTTCCGTCCTGCTTCAATACAAAAACCGGATTACCTGAGCCACTGGGAGTTTGAACTGCTAAATTCCACGTACCGGTTAAATCCACTTTATCGGCCGCCTGGACAATCGCCACCCCCGCAACTAGAAACAAAGCAATCAAGAACATAACTATGAAATTACTTTTTTTCATATATACCTCCCTTGGAATGGAATTTTTAAAATTTGATTCTCGTTTTTTGGCACAGAAAGTTACCAATTGTTTCTTTTCTTCACTTATCATATCCGCCGCCCACTGACAAGATAATGATACAAATAGTACGTTTTGCGGCAAGCAACTTAAATAAAAGATAGAAACGGTATCAATTTCCAGAATTTGAAAAGGTGACTATATTTTGGTTAGTGTTTCTTTTGATGCGTCCTTCGCTTTCGAGGTAGCGCAGGTGCGCGATGGCCTCGCCGGTGGCAAACCACTTCTGGGCGACGGGAAAAGCCTCCCAACTATCGCAATCGATATCCCATGTCATTCCCGCGGCAATGTCATAAGCGTTTCTTGTATCCGAGCCCACAACGTCCAGAACCTCGTCGGCGCGTTGTTGATGATGTTCTTTTAATTTGTCTATCCTTCCCTTGAGATCGGTAAAGAAATTGCGGTGTCCGGGAAGAACGATGTTAACCGGCAGGTTATAGACCTTATCCAAACTGTCCATATAGTTTTTTAGGGAGTTTATCTGATACGCCCATGATTCGATATGGGGTGTTATATTGTAAAGAATATGGTCACCTGAAAAGAGTATCTTTTTATCTTCGTCATAAAGGCAAATATGACCTTCGGTGTGTCCCGGCGTTCCTATGCACTTGAGACGATAGTCACCCATCTCAATAATATTGCCGTCGTCAATGAGGTGAAAATCGGGAATCGTTTGTGGGCTGTACTTGAATCCGGGGTGATTATGCAGTGCTTTCATCAATTCATCGGCGGGAAAACCATTGATTTGGGCATAATCGATCATGGCTTGCCAGTTGTTGTCCTTATCGAATACCCTGGCATCTATTCTGCTGAAGTAAACGGTGCTGGTCTTCGTAGCCAGCCGTGAAATCAGTCCCGAGTGGTCGGCATGCATATGGGTTATCATAAAGTCGGTTTTGGAAAGGTCGATGTTAAGGGCGGAAAGCCCCTTCTGCATGGCCTCAAAACAAACACTGCGGTTAAATCCTGTGTCGATTATCAGGTTCCGATCATCGGCCTTGATGACATATGAATTGAGTTCTTTTAGCGGACTGTTGGGCAGGGGCACTTCGATGCGGTAGAGCCGGTCCCTCACTTCTTCAATCATTAACAAATATCCTTTGCTTTTCCCTTACAGGTAATGCCTAGCATTTTCATCCGAAATATACAAGTCCTTAGGCGGCAGGTATCCAATTGAAAAAATTCCTCTTGCTCGGCTTAAAATAATAATTGAATAATTCATTTTTTGGTTTATAATTTAAAAACTTTTTATCAAATCAAAATAAATTAAGGAGGATAATTAAGAATGAAAAACTCAAAAGGATTTTTGGCGCAGCATTGCAAAGGAAATCTTGTTTTCTTGATTGTTGCAGCAATCCTGTTCTTAGTAGCGGGTTGCACTTCTAAATCCGCCACAATTCTTCCTCAAGGACAAACAAAAGCCGCTGATCCAATGTCCATAGAGCGGCAAATTACAGAAGGAGTCGTTATCGGCGAAGAAAACAGCGCAAACAAAACTCTTTCTTGGAAAGGCATCCCCTTTGCAAAACCGCCTGTCGGCGACCTACGCTGGAAGTCGCCGCAGCCGCCGGAAAAACGCTCCGCGTCTTTGAAGACAATTACTTTTTGCGACATATGTCCGCAATACATCGACCATGACCGTAACCCATTCACACCGCAGGTTATCCAGGGCAAGGAGGACTGTCTGTATCTGAATATCTGGCGTCCTAAAACCGCCGCGGCTAATTTGCCGGTTTTCTTCTGGATACACGGCGGCGGAAACAGTATCCAGTGGCCACTGCTTTCCAAAACAGACGCGTCGCTTCTCGCCAGCAAGGCAAACATGGTTGTAGTGACCGTAAATTACCGTCTGGGCCCGATGGGCTTTTTCAGTCATCCGGCACTTAAAAGCGGCAAAGGTGGTAATGAAAAAGATGACTCGGGCAATTTCGCTCTTTTGGATTTGATTCAGGCTCTTTCCTGGGTCAAAGACAATATCAAGTCTTTCGGCGGCGACCCGGAAAATGTGACCATTGCCGGGGAATCGGCAGGAGGCCAAAACGTCATTTGCCTCATCAATTCGCCATTGGCGATAAATCTTTTTCAGCGGGCTATTTCTGAGAGCGGCCTCATTATACCGACGACGCCCGAACAGGGAGCTGAGCATTTGAACAGTATAATTGCAAAACTCCTCGTGAAAGACGGAAGCGCTTCGGATGAAAAAACGGCCGCAGTAAAGTTGAAGCGCATGACGTCAAAGGAAATCGAGAAATATTTAAGGTTCAAGAGCGCCGGTGATTTTCTGGAAATGTATCCGGAAGGCAAAGTTGCCGGAATGATAAAGTTTCCCACCAGTTTCTTGGATGGTACCGTATTGCCGTTGGATTTTTATGGAGCGTTAAAGGTTGGTAAATACAATAAAGTCCCCGTTATTCTGGGAACAAATAAAGAAGAAGCTAAATTGTTTCTCCGTTTAGATTCGACGTTTGCCCCGTGGATAAAGGACGGCTCGCTTTTCAGCGATCCGGCCAAGGCTGAACTCTACAATCTGGCCGCCCAATATCAAAGCGACGGCTGGAAGGTAATGGGTGTGGACAATTTGGCAAGAATATTGAGATCCAATATCGATCAGCCGAATGTTTACACTTATCAATTTTTGTGGGGCGCCGGAGGCTTGAATAAAAGCGTTCTGTCTGTGCCGGTTAACTTATTGCTGGGAGCGTGTCACGCCATGGAAATCGATTTTGTCTTCGGAACTGAAGCTACGGCACTGGGAGGTTATGTTTTCAATGAAAAGAACCGTCCCGGCCGGGTCGCCCTATCGAATGCGATGATGGATTATTGGATCCAGTTCGCCCGCACGGGCAATCCCAACAGGAAAGGTTCCGCCCTTCTTTTGTGGGAACATTGGTCTAATATTGAAGGTACATCAAAAACCATTTTGCTGGACGCAGATTTAAAAAATTATAAAATAGAAATGTCCGCAAAAGAATTGACCAACACAGCTATTGAAAACGCCTTGAAAGCGGAACCAAGACAAAAAGAAATACAAACTTTCTGGGATACCTCCTTCTACAGGAAATCAAATAAATAGAAGTAATACCCCTTAGTCTTGTTTCATTTACCTCGCCCGCGTGGCTGGGTAAATGAAATGCTTTGAGGAAAGATAGGGAGAGATTTTTTACAGTAAAACAACATAATTTTCCGCAAAGTTTTAATCCTAAAAGGAAAATCAGGAGGGCAGTATATTATGAAGATAAAATGGTACGGACATTCGGCATTTCAGATAACTACCGAAAAAGGGATAAGAATTATTATTGATCCTTATGAAACCGGATCGTTCAGCGGCACTTTGTCCTATGGCAAAATCGAGGATGATGCCGATATAGTGTTAACAAGCCACGATCATGCGGACCATAATTATACAAAGGATATAAGGGGGAACTATAATCATATCAGTAAGGTTGGTGACCATGAAATCAAGGACATTAAAATTAAAGCTATACCCTGTTTTCATGATTCTTTAGGCGGCAAAAAAGGAGGCAGTAATTTGATATTTGTAATTACAGCCGATGGTTTGAATTTAGTTCACATGGGAGACATTGGGCACTCTCTTGACCCGGAACTGCTCAAAAAAATAGGTAAAGCGGATATATTATTATTGCCTGTCGGTGGATTTTTCACGATCGATGCCGCTATGGCTCAAAAGATTATGAATGATATTAAACCCGGTGTCACTGTGCCTATGCATTACAAAACACAGAAGTGCAACTTTCCTATTGCGCCGGTGGAAGACTTTACGAAAAATCAAACCAATGTTCGCATCCTGAAGGAATCCAGCGTCGTGATTAAAAAGGAGACTCTCCCCAAAGAGCCGGAAATAATTGTCTTGCAACACGCCTTATGAGCAGCATCTTTTTTCGCATATTACTTGTGACAAAAAAAAAGATGTGTTATACGCTGCCGAAAAAAATTATAAATTTTTGGGGAGGAAAAAATAATGGGAAGACTTTCTGGCAAGGTAGCTGTGATCACCGGGGCCTCTAGCGGCATCGGCTGGGCTACGGCTTTATTGTTCGCTAAAGAAGGGGCTCGCGTGGTCGTGGCCGCGCGCCGGGAGGATAAATTAAAGGAACTGGCAGCTCAGATGAAAAAGCTGGGCGGCGAAGTAATCTATAAGGCTACGGACGTATCCAAAGAGGAAGATATCAAAGCCCTGGCAGAGGCGACAATTACCGCCTTCGGTACCGTAGACATTCTGGTCAACAACGCCGGCATGGGCGGTGATATGGTTGACCTGGAACATCAGGACGCGAAGGTGTGGCGTGATGTTTATCAGACCAACGTATTAAGTGCAGTTCTTGCTGCCAAGCACCTGGTCCGCTACATGATAGAAAAGAAGAGCGGCTCCATTGTCAACATCTCTTCCGTGGCCGGCATACGCTCGGGCGCAGGCGGCAATGCCTACAGCGCCAGCAAAGCTGCCATGATCAACTTCACTATGACCTCGGCCTGCGACTTGGGCGGCTACAACGTGCGCGTGAACTGCGTGTGTCCGGGTCTTATTGAAACCGAAATGACCCAAAAGTATTTCGATGCCGCCAGAGCAAAGGGCAAGATAGACATGATGGGCAGCCGCTGTGAATTGAGACGTTACGGCACATCCGAAGAAATCGCCTATCCTATAGTGTTTTTGGCCAGCGATGAAGCCAGTTATATCACCGGTCAATACCTGGCTGTGGACGGCGGCAACACCGCCTCCTTAAACATGCCCGGTATGAAGGTGTGATTCTAATTGTTCGTAAGTTATGAAGGGACCAAACGGCTTTTTTACATTGCCCGTTCTGTTCTGGACGGGCAAAAGCCTGATTTTTACAGGTGGAAATATTGCGGCGGGGTGAAAAGGGGAAAGATCATGGATCCAGATGACAAATGTGTTCTAGTCGATAACGAAAATGATCTGAACAAAATATTGAAGACAAAAGATAGGGTAATCGCTCTTGTTTACGCTTCCTGGTGCCCTTTTTGTAGAAAGTTTCTGCCTATATTTCAGCAGTATGCTCAGGAAGAACGGCGGCATTTTTTGCGTATTCAAGATGACCGGGAAAGTGTAGGAGATAAATATTCAGTAGATGTTTTTCCAACCGTTCTTTTCTTTGAGAAGGGCACTGTTTCCAAGCGCTTGGATGGAGAGCCGGGTGTGGGTTTAAGCGAGAAACAACTGGCAGATTTTATTAATTCTTGCCCATTATCGCAAAATTGAATTGAATGCGAAGAATCCTGAGCAAAGGAAAAAGAGTTCATCGCATCTTGATCCGATAGTGAAACCGATAAATAACTGGTTTTTTTAGTCTATTTTCTGGCGCCTTTTTTAAGAGCAGGAATGCGGTTTTCACAAGGGACGCCGGTCTGGCATAGGCCGCATCCGGCATACATCCCGATGTATCCTGGTCCATACGTGCCTTCCAGCCAGGGTTTCTGCTTCTCAAAGAGAACCTCGAAGCATTTGAGTTTATCGTGGCCTTTTTCGCTTATCGCACCACCGGGACAACGACGGATACATTCCCCGCACTTTCCCGTAGCATAAAAAAGGCAATTTGCCAGGTGATGTTTATACGGTTTTATTGATGGTTTCAATTTAATGCTGGTAATAACACTTCCGCAACGCATGCCCAGCCCTTTGGAAGTGATAAAACCTTCATTGAGGCTGAAGGTACCCAGCCCGGCAGCATAAGCGATATGCCTTTGTGACCAGTTGGAGGCAAAGCCATCGGAGAGGCGCAAAATTTTAAAATAAGGCGATATTTCCGGAGTAAGAGCATGAGCACCCATTACTTCTAAAAGCGATACCAAATATACGGATAACTCGGTGATAAAGTCTTGTCCCTTCCAGCGCGTATGATTCCAGCGCAGCGCAGGGCCTTCTTTTTGTTGCGCATTACTGCTCAGGGTTTTGCTGTTAATGGGTAATACGAAAGAAATAACACTTACGTTCGCCAGTTGAGGCGCTTCATACTTTAATGTCTCGGTGAGGTGTCGAGTGAGCATTTCTCGCGGACTGAGGTGGAGTTCGTGCACGACTTTTTTGTACTCGGCAAATAATGGGTCATCGCCATCGGCAAAGCCGACCAGCGGTTGCTCAAAGATTGGTTCACCTCCGAATGATTCCAACCGATTCAAAGGATTCGTCTTTACGAAATTTCTGATAGCATCTTCAATGAAGCGTTTGGGATTTGTGTCGAACCGTTTCTTCGTTCGTTTATCCACTGTAAAAATCGTCATTGACGCAGAACCTTCCCTTAATGTCCTCAGCACAACCAAAATTTGTTTCAGATTATGCACTTTTCAAAACAAATCATAATTATCAGCACCTTATTATTTATTCAACATTTTTTATATTAATCGTCAACTTTAGAGAAGTAACAAAAATTTATTAATTTTACAGAAAGGGAAATTAGTTTGACATATTCTCTTTTCGTTACTAAACTAAAATTGAATTAATCAATTGAACCATCTTTTGCAAACCCTGTGATCTAAACGGGACAAAACTGTTTCAATTTGAAAACTATGTCGATAGAAATATTTGAGGAGGCATTAAGTAATGGCGCTGAAAACTGCTGAACAATATGAAGAGAGTTTGCGCAAAATGAAGTTTAAAGTCTATTTGATGGGTGAACTGGTGAAAAATCCGGTTGATAATCCGATCATCAGACCATCCATGAATTCCGTAAAAATGACTTACGCTCTTGCTCAGAAGCCCGAATACGAAGACCTGATGACTGCCAAATCGCATCTGTCAGGGAAAAAAATTAACCGCTTTTGCAATCTGCATCAGAGCACGGATGATCTGGTTAAAAAAGTCAAAATGCAGAGACTACTAGGACAAAAAACGGCATCATGCTTTCAGCGTTGCGTGGGCATGGATGCCATCAATGCTGTCGACAGCGTTACGTATGAAATGGATCAAAAACTCGGCACCAAATATCATGAACGTTTTCTCAAATTTCTGAAAATGGTCCAGGAGGAAGATTTAACCGTCGACGGCGCCATGACCGATCCCAAGGGCGACCGTTCTCTGCCGCCCGGTAAACAGGCTGATCCCGACCTTTACACCCATGTTGTGGAAAAAAGGAAGGACGGCATTGTTGTGCGGGGAGCGAAAGCTCACCAGACAGGAGCCATAAATTCCCATTGGATTTTGGTTATGCCGACGGTCGCCATGACCAAAGACGATGCCGACTATGCCCTTTCTTTCGTCGCGCCTGCCGATGCGGAAGGCATATCCTATATTTACGGACGGCAATCATGTGACACGCGCAAGCTCGAAGGCGGTGAAATCGATGTAGGCAACCGGCAATTCGGCGGTCACGAAGCCCTCATGGTTTTTGACAATTTATTCGTTCCCTGGGAAAACGTGTTTATGTGCGGCGAATATGAATTCAGCGGACTTCTGGTGGAGCGGTTCGCCGGTTATCATCGCCAGAGTTATGGTGGTTGTAAAGTCGGTGTCGGAGATGTACTTATAGGCGCGGCGGCTCTGGCAGCCGACTACAACGGCGTAGCCAAGGCATCGCATATCAAAGACAAGTTAATCGAAATGATACATTTGAACGAAACTCTATACTCCTGCGGTATTGCTTGCTCGGCACAGGGGCACAAGACCGCTTCCGGCACTTACCTGATTGACTTATTGCTGGCCAACGTCTGCAAGCAAAACGTTACCAGGCTTCCCTATGAAATCGCTCGGCTGGCCGAAGATATCGCCGGCGGATTAATGGTAACAATGGCCTCGGAAAAAGATTTGCGCCACCCGGAAATAGGCAAAATAGTCGAAAAATATTTCAAGGGAATCGATTCGGTGCCTACGGAAAATCGCTGCCGGGTCTTGAGATTGGTGGAGAATATCACGCTGGGCACGGCCGCGGTTGGTTATCGCACGGAATCCATGCACGGCGCGGGCTCTCCTCAGGCGCAACGCATCATGATATCCCGGCAGGGTAATCTGGAACAGAAAAAGAAACTGGCGAAAGAAATTGCCGGAATCAAGGATTAACCGGCTTTGATTTTAAAGTAATTAATTCAGGCGACGTGGTATATTATTGTTATTATACCGATTTGCGGTCAAAAATATACCGCGGCGGCAAGGAAGAGGCGACCCGGCATGCGCCGGGCAGACTCCACCAACAAAGGTATACGAATGAATGCAAGTTGGTATAGGTGTAAAATACTGCGGCGGCTGTAACCCGGTCATCGATAGATCCAGATTAGTTTCGGAAATTGGAAAATTACTGCCTCCGAAATATGTTTTGACCACAGATAAGCCATCTAAGCCGTGGGAGATAGGTATTCTCGTTTGCGGATGTTTAGCTGCTTGCGCACACAAACCTGATGTGAAAAACCTTGCCCGGCAATGGATTTCTGTGGCCGGCAATTTTGTTGATCTGGAAAATATTTCCGAAAAGAAGATGGCCGGTGTTATTGTGAAAAAAATTTTTGCCTTGACCGCACAAACCTGATTTTCTGGTTGCGCTTCTATCAAATTACTGCCTTAAAATAATTTTAGGGGGAAAATATGATTAAAACAAAACAAGATTATATCCAAAGCCTTAAACGCCAGAAATTAAATGTTTATTACAATGGGGAACATGTTGAAGATATTACGACTCACCCGGGGTTTATTCCTCATATCAACGCCGCGGCCAAAACCTACGAGCCGGCCTTAATGCCGGAACACGAAGACCTCCTTACCGCCACCAGTCATTTGACAGGGAAGAAGATCAACCGCTTCACCCATATTCATCAATCTGTTGATGATCTGGTTAAAAAAGTTCAAATGCTGCGGCTTATTTCACACGAAACGGGAAGTTGCTTTCAACGCTGTGTCGGTTTTGACGCCATGAACGCTCTATATATGACAACTTACGAGATCGATGAAGCTCACGGCACTAAATATTTCCAGCGCTTCACCGAATATCTGAAAATGATTCAGTCCGAAAGTTTAATGGTAGCAGGAGGAATGACCGATCCAAAAGGGGATAGATCCAAACGCCCGCATGAGCAGGACAATCCCGATGTTTTTACAAGAGTTGTGGAAAAAAGAAAAGACGGTATCGTAATTCGCGGGGCAAAAGCCCATCAGACAGGAGCAGTCAACAGCCATGAGATTATTATCATGCCGACACAGGCTATGGGAAAAGGGGATGAGGCCTACGCCGTCGCGGCAGCTATTCCTATGAATGCACAAGGCATCACTCTAATCTTCGGAAGGCAAACCAATGAAGAAAGAAAATTTGAAAAGGGTATCGACGCGGGCAATATTGAATATGGTGTTGTCGGAGGTGAAGCGCTGGTCATTTTTGAAAATATTTTTGTTCCTTGGGAGAGGGTTTTCATGTGCGGAGAAATAGATTTTACCGGCCTTCTTGTAGAGCGTTTCGCCACATTGCATCGGCAGAATTACGGCGGGTGCAAAGGTGGAGTATCCGATGTCATTATCGGAGCAGCGGCGCTTGCCGCCCAGTACCAGGGTACATTGAATGCGTCTCATATTAAGGATAAGCTAGTCGAGATGATTCATCTGGCCGAGACCGTTTATTCCTCATCGCTCGCCTGTTCCGCCATGGGTTCTAAAACAAAAAGCGGAGCTTATTATCCCGATCCGCTTTTGGCCAATTGCGCCAAACATAATATTACCAGGAATATTTATGAAATTTCCCGTCTCGCCCACGATATAGCGGGAGGTATCATGGCTACGCTTCCCTTTGACAAGGATCTGAGAAGTCAGAAAATCGGAAAATACGTTGAGAAATATATGGCGGGTATAAAGGGCGTTTCGGCAGAGACAAGAATGAAAATATTGAGGCTCATCGAAAATATGACGGGCGGTACCTGTCTTATCGAAAGTATGCATGGAGCGGGCTCGCCTCAGAGCCAGAGAGTCATGTATCAACGACTCGGCAATTTGCCGCAAAAAATGCAGTTGGCGAAAACTTTGGCTAAAATAGATAAATAAACTAATCGAATTAGAAACTATATCGGTTCGAAAGACAATCACCGGAGAATCGATGCGCTTCAGGCAAAGCTTGCGGCGATGAAAAAAATAGCCATACAGATGATATTACAGTGAATAATCCAGCCGCGAAAACAGCTTTTTTCTTATGTGACTATAAATATTTGTAAAATATCATAGTCATACTATGAAATAAAATAAAACTTGACAGTGCAACTATCATAATATAGTGTTTCTCAACACTGTTAAAAGGATATTTTCATGGCTGATCACAGCAGGGCAAAGACCAGAAAAGACCGGATCATGGATGCCGCCCTGCGTATCTTTGCCGAAAAGGGTTTCCAGAACGCAACTATTACCGAAATCAGTAAAGAAGCGGGAGTTTCGGAAGCCACAATCTATGAGTATTTCGGCACCAAGGAAGATCTTCTCTTCGCTATTCCCGAAAAGATATCCAACGAAACCTTTGATGAAACAGCGAAGGTCATACCCTTTATCAAAGATGTGGAAGGGAAAATGCGGGCTATACTGCTTTCCTATGTTCAGCTTTATCAATTGAATCCGCATTATTCCGCCCTTGTTCTTCTTCAGCTCATGTCTAACAAGCGGTTCCGCCAGACACCAGCCCATGCCGCGATTCGCCGTTCGGCTCATCGGCTTCTTGATTGCATCAGGGAGGGAATTGCGGACGGCACCTTCAAAAAAGATTCCAATCCCTATCTCATCCGTTCCATGTTAATGGGCACTATTGAACACTTATTCATTCATTGGCATATGCAGGGAATGCCGAAAAGAAAGACGAGCATAATGGACATGCTCGATCCTTTTATCGAAATCATTTTGGATGGTATTCGGGCCAAGGAAGAAAATGCCGGATTGACCCTTTATCTGAAACCAGAAGCCGCCCGGGTTTTTGGTCAACTCCTCCAGACAAAGGAAATATTAAAAAAAACGCTTAAAGGCGCCGCGAAGGCTCCTCAGGTAAGAAAAACACACTAATAAAAAAAGACATTGAAAGAAAGGAGTATCATCATGAGAACCAAGAAAGATTACATTAAAGGTCTGTCCAAGATGAAGCGGAATATTTACTATGACGGACAATTGCTCGACAGGACGGACGAACTTCAGATGGATTGCCTCAATACCATCGGTACAACTTATGACGAGGCGGCCAAGCCTGAAAATCAAGACCTGTGCACGGCGATTTCTCATCTCACGGGCGAGCGGATTAACCGCTTTAACCACATCCATCAGAATACGGATGACCTGCATAAAAAACAGGACATGACCCGCATGCTCTGTCAGAAGGTCGGCGGATGCATCCAGCGCTGCATGGGAATTGACGGCACAAACGCCATCTACAACGTTTCTTACGAAGCGGATAAGGTGAACAAAGGAGCCACACAGTACCATGAGAATTTCAAAAAATGGCTTACCCGTTTCCAAAAAGAAGACCTTATCGGCTGCTGTGCTCAAACCGACGTAAAGGGTGACCGGCTGCTGCGTCCCGCAGACCAACCGAACCCCGGTGCTTATGTGCGGATAAAGGAGCGTTTGAAAGACGGCATTGTTGTAGATGGTTGTAAGGTGCATATTTCGGAAGCCTCCGTGGCCGACGAGGTATTGGTGGTGCCCACACGAGCCTTACGTCAACAGGATAAAGATTATGCCGTCGCCTTTGCCGTTCCGGGCGACTGGGACGGATTGAAGCAGGTTGTGACAATCCATAACCTTCGTCCCCGTGAGCATTACAAACGCGGGTTTGTGCCGGGCGCGACGGATTCTTACATGATTTTCGATAACTGCTTTGTGCCCTGGGAAAGAGTCTTTTTGGCCGGAGAATACCAGCACGGCGGCGCATGTGCACTGCTTTTCGCGCTGTTCCATCGCCATTCCTATTCAGGTTGCAAGCCGGCCATCGGCGATGTCATCATGGGAATGGCTGCCCTGGCTGCCGAAGTAAACAATATACACAAGGAATCCCATGTCCGGGAGAAGCTGGCTGAGATCATCATGACCACTGAGTTAGGTTACGCGGCCGGCTACACAGCATCAGACCTCGGCAAGCCCGAAGTTTATATACCGGGTGTTGGTTTTATGCCTTATGGACCCGGTTCCTACATTCCCAATTCGATTTACTGTAACGTAGGCAGATGTCTCTCTGGCGAGGCAGTCTGGCGTGAGGCGGAAATACTCTGCGATATTTCGGGCGGCGTTGTGGCTACTTTCCCGCACGAAAAAGATTTCCAGAGTAAAGAGACAGGCGATCTTCTGCACAAATACACCAAACGAAATCCCAATATGTCGGCTGAAGATCAGGCCCAGTTCTGGAGATTACTTGGTGATTCACTCTGCTCGGCGACGGCCGGTATACATAATATCGGCAGTTATCATGGCGGCGGTTCACCGATTATGGAACAAATTGCCATTACCACTCAGTACGATATTGAGTCCCGGAAGAAGCTGGTCAGATATATCGCCGGTATGAGCGGTGGCGACCGCGAAGTCTTCAGCAAGAAGGCAAAAGCGAAAAAGTAAAACTAGCAAGTAACAAAGACAGTCAATAAGATTATTCTCTCACCCTGCGCCTCTCTTTAAGGGGGGAGCAGGGCGGGGAATAGGTCTATATTTTATATCTTTAAGGAGAATCAAACTATGTTCGATCTAAACCAATTTTCATTGAAAGGCAAAATAGCCCTTGTTACCGGCGGCGGCCGGGGCATCGGTCAAGCTATAGCGTTTGGTTTTGCCAAGGCCGGAGCTAAGGTCATCATCACCAGCCGTAAGATCGAGGATCTGGAAGCGACCGCGGCCGAGATCAAAGCCTTCGGCGGCGAGGCTTTTCCTCTTCAATCTCACTTAGGCAAATTTGAAGAGATACAGAAGATGGTCAACACCGTTATTGATAAACACAAGAGGATAGACATATTGGTTAACAACGCCGGAGCCAGTCCGGCCATCGGTTCTGTCCTCGATTCTGATGAGCGCCTCTGGGATACAATCATGAACCTGAACTTGAAAGGCGTTTATTTTGTCAGCCAGGTTGTGGCTAAAATTATGAAGAAGCAGGGTAGCGGAAAAATCATTAATATTGCTTCGGTCGACGGATTCAATCCCGAACCAGGCGTAAGCGTCTATTCTATTTCTAAAGCAGGTGTACGGATGATTACAAGGGCGTTTGCCAGAGAGTTGTCATCTTTTAATATTCAGGTAAACACGATTGCTCCGGGACCTATCAGCACTAAAATGATGAATTCCCATTGGTTTCATCTCTCGCCGGAAGAGGCCAAAAAAGCAAAGGCCGAGCTGGAAAAAATACTGCCTACGGGACGAATCGGCCTGCCCGATGAAATCGCGGGAGCTGCCGTTTATCTTGCCTCTGGTGCGTCCAGTTATACAACAGGTACGGAAATCATCATCGATGGCGGCATGCTGCTGGGCAGTACTCTAGCAGCGGAATAAATAAAATATTTTTTCCATTAATCCCGGCAGGTCAATATCTGATCTGCCGGATGTTTTCTAATGGTCGCTAAAATTTGATTATTGCATAATAAAGCAGGAATCATTTTTATCCTGAAATTCCGGTGAGAGCCGGGAGCCTATATTTTTGAAGGGGGAAGAGCCATGAAAAAAATGGATCATTTATTGAAGCCAATCAAGATAAAATCCATGGAAATTTCCAACCGGGTGGTCATGTCGCCTATGGGAACAGCTCTTGGTAATAACGACGGCACGGTCAGCGAAGCAAACTTGGCTTATATGAAGCGCCGAGCTCAAAGCGGCGCCGGTCTTATTATTACCGAGATTACGGAAGTGCATCCTCTGGGCTCCGTTTCACCAACGTGCATAGCTGTTTGGGATAACAAATTTATTCCGGGCTTGAGCAAACTGGCCGGTATTGTTCATGCCCAGGGCAGAAAAATTGCGATGCAGCTTCATCATTCCGGCCGCGAAAATTACATGTTTCTTCGCAAGAAAAAAGCTATCGGGCCATCGGCCATTCCGAGCTTCACCTTTGGTTTTCTCGGACCGCCGTTGGAGATGACCTTGGAAGACATTCAGGAAACCATAGCCGCTTTTGGCGCCGCGGCTGTACGTGCGCGAACCGCGGGATTTGATGCCGTGGAACTTCACGGTGCCCACGGTTATCTCCTCATGCAGTTTCTCTCCGCCCATTCCAATCAGCGAACGGATAAATACGGTGGAGATTTCCGAGCGCGTTCTCGGTTTATGATTGAATGCCTTCAGGAAGTGCGCAAGAATGTCGGGGAAGATTTCCCTTTGTCGATCAGAGTATCGGGTGAAGAATGCATCAAGGACGGCTATACTATTTCCGATATGCAGACGATTATTCCTGATTTGATCAAGGCCGGCGCGGATATCATTAACGTATCATTCGGCACCCACGGCAGTCCCAAGATGAATATCGACACGCCTAATCCAAGCGCCCCCATTGATTTTGAACAGGGGTTTAAAGCCTTTCTTGCCCGCAAGGTTAAAGAAGTAAGTAGTGTTCCTGTAATTAGTGTTGGCCGCTATACAGATCCTTACGTTATGGACGACATAATTGCCCGGGGAGATGCCGATCTTATTGCTGTTGCGCGTCAGCATCTTGCCGATCCTGATTTCCTGAAAAACGCTATAGCGGGACATCCCGAAGATACTTTTGAATGCTTGGCCTGCAACCAGGGATGTATCGAGCGCCTTTCGCTAGAGCAGCAGCCGATTCGCTGTGCAATTAACCCGCAAACCGGTCAGGAACTGCTCTATCCGGAAAAACCCGCGAAAGTCAGCCGTAAAGTATGGGTTGTCGGCGGCGGTCCGGGCGGTTTAACTGCCGCTTTCGAAGCCGCGCGTCTCGGACACCAGGTAACTCTCTTTGAACGGGAAAAAGAAACGGGAGGGCAGATCAGGTACGCCCAGAAGGCGCCGCATAAAGCTGTGTACGGCAAATGGATAAGAACGCTAACGGCAAAATGCAAGAAAAAGGGTGTGGATATAAAAATGGACGTTGATGTTACCGAAGCAATGATCGAAAAAGGAAAACCTGATGTCGTCATTCTGGCCACCGGCGCGGACAAGTCCACCTGCCCGGCTGAGGGCATTACATCCTCTATCGTCTGCGACGCCTGGCAGATTTTAGATGGAGAAGTCGCTCCCAAGGATCATGTTGTAGTTATCGGTGGCGGTCTTGTCGGCATGGAAACGGCAGATTTTCTCCGCGAAAAGGGCGTCAAAGATATCACCTTAGTGGAAATGCTGGGTAGCTCGCCCGTTTTGCCGCTGGCTGCTCATGGTTATATGCTTCATAAACGCCTTCGTGCCGCGGGAGTTAATCTTATGTTCGATACGACAGTGAAGTTAATCAAAGAAGGCTCGGTCACTGTAACTACGGGCGGTAAAGACAAAAATATCGAACCCGTAAACCAGGTTATCATAGCCGTCGGCGTAACTCCCAGAAACGCCCTCAAGGAAATGCTCCAGAAAAAGGGTATCCGTCATTTCATTATTGGTGACGCCAGCGTGCCCCGCCGGATTATCGAGGCTACTACGGAAGGAGCTAAGGCCGCCTGGGATATATGATTCCCTTTCGGATTTAAGCGCTACCTGTGTTGGCTGCGTTGTCGGCTCCTCGACGTATAGTACTATACGCCTGCGTTGCCTCCGTCTTGCCGCCTTGGTATCATCGTTAAATGCAAAAGGGAATAGAAAAGTTTGAGGTAAGTTTATGGATTTACGTGAACGCTATATTAAAACCAATGGAATAAATCTTCACGTGATGGAAACAGGGCCGCAAGATGGTCCGATGATTATGTTTCTGCATGGCTTTCCCGAATTTTGGTATGCCTGGCGTAAGCAAATCGAATATTTTGCCCAAAGAGGTTATTTGGTCGCAGTTCCAGACCAGCGCGGCTATAACTTAAGTGACAAGCCTCAAGGAATTACCTCCTATAAGATAGATGAGCTGGCCAAAGACGCCGTAGGCCTTATCGACGCCTACGGACGCGATCGGATTTTTCTTGTCGGTCATGACTGGGGCGCGTCTGTTTCCTGGTGGATGGCACTCAAGTATCCCCAACGTCTTAAACGTCTCGTCATCATGAACGTTCCTCATCCCAAGGTCATGGCTAAGAATATGTTTACGAACCCCAAACAGATGGAGAAAAGCTGGTACATATTTTACTTTCAGTTGCCTGGTGCGGTGGAAAAGTTTGCCTCTGCCAACAACTATGAATGGCCGGTCACTTTGCTTGCCCAAACCAGCCGGCCGGGAGCGTTTACGAAGGAAGAACTGGAAAAATACAGGGAGGCATTTATGCAGCCGGGAGCTTTCTCCGCCATGGTTAACTGGTATCGGGCAGCGCTGCAGGCTCCATCCGAGCCGCCGGTAAGCTTCAGGATTACTATACCTATGCTGGTTTTGTGGGGTGTTAACGATGTCGCCATCATCCCCGAGCAGGCTGAAGAGAGCATGACTTATTGCGATCAAGGGCAGCTGGTGAAATTTGAGAAGGCCACGCATTGGCTCCAGCATGAAGAGGCCGAAAAAGTCAACAAGATGATAGAAGATTTTTTTGCTCAACAAAAATAATTCTTGACGTTTGCCTTTTTTACAGAAAATAATCCGGGTAGAGAATTTAATTTTAATAAAAAGGGACATCATCATGCTTAGCCGCACCGCAGCTGTTTTAGTCATCATCGATATTCAAGGCAATCTCGCCCAGGCCATGAACGACCGCGAAAATATTTTTGCCAACACTGTAAAATTAATTAAGGGATTTAAAGTGCTCAATCTGCCGATTCTTGTCACGGAACAAATACCTGAAAAACTGGGGCAAACAATACCGCAGATAGCCGCGGAACTAGGTGGCATTAAGCCGATTGCCAAGGAAACTTTCAGTTGTTGGGCAGATGTCCATTTCCGCGAGCAGTTGGAAGCGTTAAGCCGCAAACATATCGTTCTTCTGGGAATTGAGAGTCATGTTTGCGTTTATCAAACCGCTCTTGACCTCATTTCCAACGGATATAATGTTCATCTGGTTGCCGATGCCGTATCTTCGTGCACTAAAGAAAACCGCGATATCGGACTGAACGCCATGAAAAGCGCCGGCGCTCATCTTACCAGCACGGAAATGGTTCTTTTTGAATTGCTGCGCACGGCTGTCGATCCCAAAGCTAAGGATATATTCAAAATCGTGAAATAAACTATGTAAGTTTGAACTTAAATTTACAATGGGTGCCAAGAGCAATTACAAGTCTTTCTTCCCGTTATCCACAAATCGTCAACCTCGGCGAAAATGCAGTACTTTAATTCATAAGAAACATAATTCAAACCAGAAGACAAATAGCGACACCACACCTCACATTTTGTAGTCAATATTTCATTGACATACAAGACCGAAAATCTTACAGTTCACCCAATGAACAAGCGATGTCTTATCAAATATCAGAAAAAAGTGAAGCGCTGGATTGAAGAAAAACGGAGGAGGAATTTTATAATGAAAAGAATGACTATGGTTATTTTGATTATCTGCATAATGGCTATCTCTAGCTCCTTGACCGCAAACGCAATGCCTGGGCGAGTGGTGAACTTAGCTGGTTATTGGGAATTTACTCTGCCGGACGGGAATAGTGGATGGATGACTTTCAAGTACACCGAAGCATCAGCAATGGAGGTTTATGACATCTGGTTTTTTTGCAAGGGTATTGGCAAAAGAGAGTATTATGGATCGTTCAATCATGGCAATATCGTCAGACCCAATACCTGGTATGGGGTTGCTTTTGTAGGAATGCGTGAGGACACAGGTATTGAAGGTATGGGATTCATAATCATAGATAGCAATACAATCAAAATGAAAATACACCAGTCAGGGGGAAAATATAACCAAGCGGTATTTATTGCAAGAAAGAAATGACAAAGTTACCGGATTGCAGATTGAGGCTTAACTATTTGAGCCCGTCAGGGAGATAGCCTTGCTTTGTTCATCTTGTTTCAAATCCGTGGATAAATGGGCCCTTGCCATAACGCTTTAATAACTTGAGACATGCCAGAGAAGTCTGCATGAATTCCGCTGAAAAGGGCCTTCGTAGCGGGTGAAAGGGTCGAAAAGTATACGCTCAATAGGGGGGCCGGGATACATTCCTGCCACGATCCTCAGCATCACACCACATATTTTGTGGCCAATATTTGATTGATATACAAGAGCGAAAATCTTACAGTTCGCCCATGAATAAGCAATATCTTATCAAAAAATTATCAAAAGTTAAGGAGAACAAAAACATGAAAAAATATATCACAGTTGCATTGATTTTCGTTAGCTTGGTTGCAGGGTTGATTTTGCTTCCTCTTGAGGTATTAGCCAAAAGTGAATTCCTTAAGTATGCCCAATGCCGACGCGCCCAAGGGTGGAGCGAAGGTTGCGTGCAATTCAAGGCCAACACCACCTTGGAATTAGCCAATAACGGTGGAGTTATTTCCGGGACTTTGGCCAATAATGCATGTATGCGAGCCCAAGGATGGAGTGAGGGTTGCGCACAGTTCAAGGCTGGCACTCTCGTAACTTTCAACGCAAGAGGTGGGGTAATTACAGGAACTGTGGCCATAGACTCCAACCTTCGTCCCAAGGGCCTCAGCACTGCGAAAACATACAAGGCAGGGACCACGGTGACTTTCAACGAAAAAGGAGAAGTGGTTAGATAGAAAGCTCGAGGATAAAGGATAGAGAATAGAGAATTAAAAGGGGCTAGCGTGACCCCTTTAATTCACGTACCCTCGATTCTACGTGGCCCGGTATAACCAGTAGGTGGCAGGAAGTCTACCCACAGCGTTAAGGAGCTTAATAAAACTTATGCAGCCAATCCCCCGATTAGAGATTGTTAAACGCATTTGCGACCTTACACGTAGCGAGTTTCTGGTTGTCGAACAATCACCAGGTGTGATTTCAGCCAATGGCGAAACAGGATCTTCCTGGCTTTTAGGGTCAATCAAGATACGCTTTGAAGCATTGATGCGTCTTGACGATGCTTCTCATACAGTTGTGTACTGGGAATTGTTAAAAGAAAGATCTTCCGGAATAGGCCCGATATTTTCCAGCAAGAAATTTTCCTTCAAGGGTTTATCAATGAAGGAAGAAGGCTCAGGGACACTTCCATCCGGAGAACAATATTCGTATGACTTCGGAACGTTCCGGGAGATGGTCAGAGACATTGTTGAAAAGGGTGGTTGGTATTTTAAAAAGTCTTTAACTAAACCATAAAATATAGTGTTTCATTGCTGGTACCTTTTTAAAAAGGAGGGATAAAATAAAAAAATATCTGTCTGGTTATGCAGCCGCTAAGCATGGCGGAAGCCGAACCGGGTGAACCGATGGTTTCCAGCAATAATAATTAGTAGCTGTCACCATTTTTTCTCAGCGCTTTCTTGGCCGGTAGGATAGAAACCCATAGGATGATTGTTACGACAACTGCAGAAGCGAGGCAAAATGCGCACGAAGCCCCGATGACGAATGGTTCCAGAAAAGTCAGATATGATGAAAATAACACACTGAAGATGCCCAGTCCCCAGAGAGCAATTCTAACCAGTCTTTTGAGTGGCGCCGGCCCAAATTGTCGAAAAAACCAGGCTACAAGGATGGCTACATATCCAAACATACCCATAACGGGGATGGGCAGAATGCCAAACAGCTTTGCATAAGGGCTGTTTTGCACCGCATTGCAATTCCCCACGGGCCCGCAGACTGCACGTGTTTCGGAAACTTCTACGTAGGAAAGATAAACGGCTATTGCCAGGCCGATTACCGCCAGAATCGGGATAATCCGGCTAGGCAAAAAGTTCAAAACTTGCGGAGTTTTTACAGATGACAGGGTAATTACCAACGCGGCAATCAGGCTGGCAATCATGATGACCAAAATACTTACGGCGATGCTATTAGCAAGCGGGTCTTGCCGGAATTTATAGGCCATAAACTGCCATTTAGAAAGATGCTCTAGTTGGATGTTGCTCTGTTCGACGAACTGTTTATACAAATTCGGTAGATCCGGCAAATCAAGCCCGCCTTTAGCAACTGCGGCATCAATGAGGCCGGGAAATTTTTCGGGAATTTCAACAGTACCGACGAGAAACGCTTCGCCAATGATCACGGTGGGAACTCCTATGCGGCTTTCGGGAACCTTAAACCGCTCAAGAGCCTTTTCGTATATCTTACTTCCGGCTGTGCTGATGACGTTTAAACGAACTATCACCAACTTTTTGCCATATTGTTTCTGAATCGTCGGCAGGACTTCCGTATCTAGCTTAGCGCAATGCGAGCAGGTAGGAGAATAAAATAGCACTGCATAAACGATGGCGTCTCTGGCCATCGCAGATTTTACAGCAATAAAGGCTCCCGAAGTTACTGCCAGTATAAGCAGTAATGGCATCCAGCGTTTCATGGCATTGCCTCCCTCTGTCCTTTGGGAATGAGAAAAACCGAAAACGCCATACATATTACCGGCTCGTTTTGCAGTTGTAACCTCCGGCAAAGCCGGGGGCTTGATAATATGAACCGTGCAAAGATTTTAGAGCATGGAGCCGAGATATTGTCAAGATTTGTCTGCAAGGCTATTTAGTAAGTGTACTCAATATTTAAACCAAAACTTAAATTAACAATATGTACGAAGCTTAAATTTGACGACTACGAACACAAATAAAAAGAGGCCGGGGTTTTGCCTCCCGGCCTTAAGTCAGTACTTTAAGATTCCTCATCCCGTCATAGCGGGATTCGGAACGACATTTTTTATGTTACGTCACAGTCTCTGTACAGGAACGACAACTTTTTGTTTAATGTGCGGCGGTTTTCTTTTCCTCGCCGTATACTTTCAGTTTTCCTGCATGCTCCATCTCTTTGAGCCATTTGGCGTGTTGCTTTTTCAGCCAGGCTCTGGTCACCCAGCCGCTAATCATGGCCGAAACGGAACCGGGCGAACCAATCGTCCCCAAATATAAATGGACAAAGAAGAAGGCGAAGATGATTACAAACCCCACTACATGCAGAGGATACAACCACCGCACAAATTCAGTTGGAATGCTCCCCGGGAACCACATGATTAAACCGGTACCAAACATGATCAGCCCGAAAAAGGCAACGGTCAGGAAAAACATTTTCTGCCCGGGATTATATTTACCCACTTCCGGCACATGATCCACATGCCACAGATAACCGCCGGCGGTTTTTATCCATTCCCAATCTTCCGGGAAGACAAAAATACCCGCCTCTCTCCACCACATCTGCACAGCCAGAATAAGCGAAACACCAAAAACCAGACCGGTAAAATTATGCACCAGCTTCAACCCTTTCAATCCGCCCATAATTGCACCGAAGAAATTGAGAGATTCATACATCATCCCTAATCCCGTGAAGCACAAGAGCAAGCAGGAGATAGCCAGCATCCAGTGGACAAATCTTTCATATCCTGAAGTCGCTTTAATCAGTCCTTTTTTCATATTATTTCCCTCCCTCCGTCTTCTCGTCATTGGTCTCCGGATCGGGTCTCTTGGGCCCATGCAGAATATAATGGAGGAGAGAGCCTCCGACCACACCGCCTGCCGCTAAAAGACTCAGTGGCTTTAACCAACTCTTCCAAAGAGTAACGGAAAGCGGCACTTTTGGATCTTTATGGATATTTTCATAAACATCCGGCTTTTCTTTTAGTACGTACATGAAATGCGTACCACCAACAAACTTATCGCCGTAAGTGGATGCAGTTGTCCCCAGCGCCTGCTTGCGACTGGCTGCTATTTTCATCATATCTTCTTTATCGCCCCATTTGAGCGCGCCCGTGGGACAGGCTTTGACACAAGCGGGTTCCAGTCCATTGGAGATCCTGCTTTCGCACATGTCGCATTTGTAAACTTTATCCGTTTTAGAGTCATAACGGGGAACTTCAAACGGGCAGGCCGCGACGCATTCTTTGCAGCCGATGCACTTTGCCCTATCCATACCCACTGTTTTAAACTCTTGATTGTAATAAAGAGCGCCGCTGGGGCAAACCGTAACACAGGCCGCGTTGGTGCAATGCATGCACGCTTCTTTGCGGAAAAGCCATTTTACATCGCCCTGAGGATTAACATAATCTTGATAGTGAATAATCATATAAGTATTGGGCTGCAAAGAAGGAGGATTCTGGTAAGTACCGGTATTTTTCGTTTGACCGGCCTTAAGGTCATTCCACTGCTTACAGGCAAGCTGGCAGCCTCTGCAGGCGGTACATTTTGCGTCGTCGTATAATTTAATTTTTTCGGCCATATTACTTCACCCCCTTCTTCACAATGTTAACCATGAAAGCTTTAGTTTCCGGTATCATGGTATTCGCGTCACCGATAGTTGAAGTCAGGAGATTCGCCGCATCGCCGAAAGTATTGACCTCCGGCTTTTTATCATTGGAATCATACTTCCTGTCGGCTGTTGTAATCCAGCCGTAATGCCAGGGAATACCGACCTCATGAATCGCGTTCCCATCAATGTTAAAAGGTTTAAAACGGGGCGTGACAATTGCCGTAGTCTCGACTTCACCGCGGGCAGATTTGACAATGCATTTATCTCCGCTCACGATACCTCTTTCTTTGGCCAATTCCTGGCTTATCTCCACAAACATGCCCGGCTGCATTTCAGCCAGCCAGGGGCACCAGCGGGTGAGAACACCGGTCTGCCAGTGTTCGCTGACTCGATAGGTCGTACCGATGAAGGGGAATCGCGGATCACAGCTGGACACTCCGGAATAAACATCCATTTTGGAGTCGGCATTATCCGAGTCGAAGCGCTTGATAGCTGGGTTATTTTTCTGCGGCGACATGAGGTTTTTCTCCACCGGACACTCCAGCGGTTCGTAATGCTCAGGGAATGGTCCATCGGCCAGACCGGGACCGAAGAGACTGGCGACACCATCCGGCTTCATAATAAACGGCGGCCTGCCGGAACCGGGATTACCGGCGCCATCAGGGACATCGCCTGTCCATTTTTCACCGTCCCATTTGATGACTGCATGCCTGGGATCCCAGGGCTTACCTGTAGGATCGACGGACGCACCGTTATAAATTATCCGGCGATTTAAAGGCCAGCACCAGGCCCACTCGGAATAAAGGCCGATACCGGAAGTATCTTTTGTCCCGCGGCGCATGGCCAGATTACCCTTCTCGCCAACGGAACCGCAGTAAACCCAGCAGCCCGAGGAGGTGGAACCATCAGCCTGAAGCCAGGCAAAAGTAGGAACAAGATCACCCTTTTTAAATTCCTTAAACTCGCCTTTCTTTGTCGGATTCTCCAACCTCTTGTTTTCCAGAAAGAATCCATTAATTTCCTGAGCAACAGTCCGCGGCTCATAATGGAATTCATTGCCTACCTTTTTACCATAGGGCCAGGTAAGTTTTGTTAAAGCTTCTTTTAATGGGCCGCCTTGCCGGACATAGAGTTCCCGAACCTTGAAATAAAGCTCGCTCATAATATCTCCATCGGGCTTGGATTCTCCGACGGGTTTTATGGCCTTATAGCGCCATTGCATCAAACGGCTGCTATTGGCGATACTGCCTTCCTTCTCAATAGAGGAAGCGCAGGGCAGCATGAAAACTTCCGTTTTGATTTTAGCGGGATCCATGCCGGGACCTCGCCAGAAGGAACCGGTTTCGTTGTCAAACAGGTTGACATTGACCATCCAGTCGAGCTTGGTCAATGCCTGACGGGTTTTGTTGGAGTGTGCACCGCTGCAAGCCGGGTTCATGCCCCAGGCGAAAAAGCCTGTAAACTTGTTTTTATACATCTGATCGAAAATCATCAGCCAGGAGTAGTTGGCGCCGTCATCAAGCTTGGGCATGAGTTGATAGGCTTCTTCGAGAGTGGCATTGGTGCCATACATGGAACGCAGAAAACTTGCCGAGTATTTGGGAGTATTTTTCCACCAGTTGAGGCTATCTTTTTCTTTCGTTTTCGGCGTTCGTTTTTCATTAAAATCCTTCAGTGTTTGGAGAGATGCTGTGGGAGCGCTAATATAGCCCGGCCAGATATGGAAAAGCAGGCCGTGGTCGGTAGAACCCTGCACATTGGATTCTCCTCTCATGGCCGCGACTCCGCCGCCGGCGATACCCATATTGCCCAGAAGTAGTTGAATAATACACATCGCCCGGATGTTTTGCACACCTACGGTATGTTGTGTCCAGCCCATGGCGTACAATTCAACACCGGCCTTGTCGGGCTTACATGTGCTGGCGTAAACCTTGTAAACTTCCAGCAACTTTTCTTTGGGTGTGCCGGTAATTCGAGATACTATTTCCGGCGTGTAACGGGCATATTGCTTTTTCAGAAGCTGAAAAACACAATTCGGGTTTTGCAAGGTCTTGTCTTTTTTAATCACACCGTCGGCATCTGTTTGATAGGCCCAGGTGTCTTTTTCATACTTGCCGTCTTTCAATCCGGAAAAAACGCCTTTGTTATCTCCCGGCAGTTTAAGTGCCGGATTCACCAGAAAAGAAGCATTGGTATAATTGAGTACATATTCAGACTGGATAAGATTGTTATCCAAAATGTATTTGATCATTCCGCCTAAGAAAGCGATATCGGTACCTGAGCGCAGGGGAGCGTAGAGATGAGCTTTAGCCGCCGATTGAGTAAATCGCGGATCCACGCATATCAGCTTTGCGCCTCTCTTTTCTATAGCTTTTTGAATCCACTTAAAAGAGATAGGATGGTTGGAAGCGGGGTTGCTTCCCATAATCAAAATTACATCACTGTTCTGAAAATCATTCCAGTGATTGGTCATTGCGCCGCGTCCGAACGACTCTGCCAGAGCCGGTACAGTTGGGCTGTGTCAGATACGGGCCTGATGTTCGATATAAACCAGACCCAACCCCCTTAAGAATTTTTGGTACGTAAAACACTCTTCAAGATCCATCGCAGCGCTGCCGACAGAAGCAATGCCTTCGGTACGGTTGACAACTTCTCCCTTGCTGTTTGTCTTCTTGAAGCTGGCATCCCGGCTTTTTTTGACGTTCTTGGCAATCTTATCTAGCGCCCATTCCCACTCTACTTCCTTCCATCCCGTCGCAAAAGGTGCCCGATAAAGCGGTTTGCCTAAACGGTTCTCATTTACGGCCATCTGGTAAATAGAGCCGCCCTTGCTGCATAAAGAGCCCTTATTGATCGGACTATCGGGATCCCCCTCTGTGTTGACGACCTTGCCGTCGCGTACGGATACAATGATGCTGCATCCCACGGAACAGTAAGGACAAACGGTGGTGGTTTCTTTAGCGTATTTGATCTTCAGCGGCTGGGCGTGTGCAGCTACTGGCTTCAGGCTTATGCCTAACCCGCTTACTGCCACGACAGCGCCGGATATTTTCAAGAAACCTCTTCTGCTGACGTTCATTTATTGCTCTCTCCTTTCCTCAGAATTTACATAAATTCGGTTCATGTGCCCGTCCTTTCCAATCACGGGAGGCGAAGCCGTTTCCAGCGGCACCCATCGTCCACGCTTCATGGAGAAACTCTTTAGAAGCAGTGGATCGGAGAGCATGATGTCTGTTGACTGAAAAATTTTAAACAAAAATTAAATAAAGGAAATACGTTTAAAATCTTATGATTAAAAAACAAGTTCCTTTGATATTTAAAAAGTTCCTTTCCCAACAAATTATTTTTTTAAGCCGTTGATAAAAATATTTAAACTATCCTTTACCATTGAGTGAATCCTATCCGCGCGTTTCGCCGGATTGCCCATGAAGAGATAAAGGGAAATAATGCCGTTGAATAGACCCCATATCGCATTTTGTGCCTGCCGGATATCGATTGTCGGCGCGAACTCACCGGAATCAATGCCCTTTTGAATTATTGTGGAAATAACTTTAATATTGTCATTTGTCGTCTGGATGAGCTCGGTGTTTTGTTCTTGCGTGAGATTCATCTGCTCCGTTTGCAGCATGAAAGTCATAAGTATTCTGAATAATTCATTATGATCTAAAAAATAATTAATGTAAATCTGCGAAAATTCCAGCAAAAGTTCCGCAGCCGGCGCTTCCTTGGTGGAAAATATTTTAATGTCTTTATTAAGTTCGATGTTATCCGTAATCAAAACCTGGGCGTATATCTCTTCTTTAGAGTCAAAATAAAGATAAATCGAACCTTTGCTTACTCCGGCTTTGGCCGCGATACTATCCACGGTTACAAATTTGAAGCCTCGATCAAAAAAGAGTTTTCTTGCCGCTTTTAAGATTGTGTTTTTCTTATTTTCTTTTTCCTTTTTCCTTTTTTCCGGCGAGCCCAAAATAGATACTCCTCTTTAGTTAAAGTAATGGCTATTTGTTTTCGGTGTTTCTCTCTGACCCTTGGTCAGAAATTCGTATATTAATATTAGGGCTATGTCAAGAAAAAATTCCGGATTAGTATGGACTGAATTTATCTTATGAAAATTGTTTACTTAAGCCTTTCCAACTCCCGTACGAGGTCTTCCAGAGATGGTCGTTTATTGATATTATGAACGTCAATATAACGGATGGTGCCTTTTTTGTCGATAATGAACAGCGCTCTTTCACTCACGCCGTCGGAACGCAGCACGCCGAATTTTGCCGCTACTGCTCCATGCGGCCAGAAATCGGAAAGAACGTCAAACCACAATTTCCCCATTTGGTTCGTCCAGGAATAAAGCGTAGGAATATTATCCACGGTAATTCCCAATAAAACGGCATCATTACTTTCAAATATATCCTGAACGATGTTGTAGCCCGGCCACTGGTCGGAACAAACCGGCGTCCAAGCCGCGGGAACAAAAGAAATCACCACGTTTTTCTTGCCGCGATAATCCTTAAGCGAAATAATCTTTCCGCTTACAGTCTGGAGTGTAAAATCGGGGGCCTTTTGCCCCACTTTAACCTTTAAAATACTATCCACAGGCTTTAATTCCCCTGGATTATAAATATTATTTTTATACGCCTCCGATAAAGCATAAGCGTTGTATGCAAAAAAACAAATAAACAAAGCTGCTAATATTGCCTGTTTTTTCATCATGACCTCCTATTTTAACCCCGATAGTCTAATGATTTGTGCGAGAAAAAGGTCGTTATTTTCTAGAGCGCCGAGCCTGGAATAAATGACCTCCGGCGGTTTTTCGCTATTTAATTTTACGGCAGTAAAATAAGGCGTTCTTACTTCGCCGAAGATTTTATGCAGTTTAAAATCTTCATCAGGAATTAAGGGAAACGCGACCGTATATTTCTTTTTATAGATGCCGGTTTCAAACTGAGAATTGCCCACGCCGATACCGATGATTTTAATTTTATCTTTGAGCGCCGAATTATTTTCGATAGAAGCGTAGAGACGGTTGATATTAGGGGCTTCGGCCTGGCAATACGGACAGTACATGCTATAGATTTGTATGATCACCACTTTTGCCTTTATCTGATTGATCTTGAATGAATTGCCGCCACCCGGCAATCCGAGATATTTAAGATAGGCGGAATCTCCCGGCTTTAACAATTCCATTACCGGCAAGGTGCTCCCTGCTTTTGGCGGAGAATTTTCGGCGGCAACGCTTACCGTTGATGTAAGCAGTGCTAAAATAACTACGGCAAAACATGCTATTTTTCTCTTCATAATCCATCCCTTTCTTAAAAGTTAATTGCGGGACATTAAATGGCGGACTGCTTTTTCCAATCCGTCCAACGAAAGTTCAAACATAGGGAATATCTTTTCGATGCTTTTTATCGTCCATGTATAAGACCAATCGATTTGCGCTACAGGATTCAACCAGACGGCATGGCGGAAAGTTTTGGCCAAAACTTTTAAATAATCAACGCTTGGCTGTAAGTAGTTCTGGTTGATATAAATTGCTCCGTTGCGGTCGACAAGCTCATAGGGCGCCATAGAAGCATCGCCGACGACAATCAAGCGCGTCTCCGTATCACTGCGCATAAAATCTTCGACTAGCACCGGTTTTTTGTGGCGTTCGGGATCGTGCCAGACATTTTTGTAAATAGTGTTGTGGAAATAATAAATTTCTAGTTCCTTAAACTGAAACTGAGCGTAGTGAAAAAGAACCTGAACAAGCTCGACATAAGGATCCATGGACCAGCCGCCGTTATCGATAAAAAGTTTTACTTTCAAACGATCGGTGAGCCGCCGGTCAAAAACAATTTCAATTTCTCCGGCATTGCGCATAGTTTGATAAATGGTTTTATCGACATTAACTATATCCTGCGGTCCGGATGGCGCCAGATGCTTGAGTCTTTTCAGCGCCTCGCCGATTTGCGACGCGGTAATCGGCCCTTCCTGCGAGTAATCGCGGTAACGCCTCTCCATGGCCACTTTAATCGCCGATTTGTTTTGCGAGGTGCCGCCCACGCGCATGCCGCCCGGGTGCTTGCCCGAATGTCCAATAGGCGATGTGCCGCGCGTGCCGATCCAGCGATTTCCTCCGTGGTGCGCTTCCGTCTGCTCTTTCAGGCGATCTAAAAAATATTGCATTAATTCTTCCGGCGTCATTTCTTTGAGTTCTTCTTCCGGCAAGCCTAAAGCTTCGGCTATCGCTCCAGGGTCTTTCAGCCACTCGTTGAGCAACGCTTGAGCTAGTTCGGTAAGCTCGGCTTCAGTCGGATCGATCTCCGTCACTCCGCGGAAGGCGACCGCAAATGTCTGATCGTAAACATCGAAGTAGCGTTCGCTTTTCACCAGCAGAGAGCGGGCCGCGATGTAGAAATCCTCTAAAGAACGGACAAGACCCATGCCCAGGGCTTTTTGCAGACGCAAAAAAGACGTAGGAGAAACAGGGATCCCTTTATCGCGCAGCATATAGAAAAAGTTAACGAACATAATTTTTTATATTTTACTCTACGTGAACTTATTGGTTGGCGGCCAGATTCAAATCAGAGCTCTTTTTAAATAATACACCCAGATAAGGTACAGCGCCATCTTTTAAGCTCTTCAACTGAAAATCAGGATCGGCCTGCAGCGCGCGTATCCAGTTAATCAGTTCTCGCGTTGCCGGCTTTTTCTCCACTCCGCGGATTTCCCGCAACCTATAAAAAGTTTCCAGACATGCCGCTGCGAGCTCATTTTTTACATCGGGGAAATGCACTTTGATAATTTTGCTCATCATGTCGTGATCGGGAAAAGCGATGTGATGAAAGTTACAGCGTCCCAGAAAAGGATCGGATAAATCCTTTTTCGCGTTGGACGTGATTACTATAACCGGCCGGTTTTTGGCGGAAATTGTTCGGTCAATTTCGATAATATCAAATTGCATTTGATCGAGAATATCCAGCATATCGTCCTGAAAATCGGTATCCGCTTTGTCAATCTCATCGATCAAAAGGACTACCTTTTTTTCAGCTGCGAAGGCCTGGCCGATTTTGCCCATTTTTATGTATTCTTCGATATTGCTGACGTCGCGGCCGGAATCGCTGAACCGGCTGTCGTTGAGACGGGTTAAAGTGTCGTATTGGTAAAGAGCGTCAATCAATTTCATGCTGGATTTGACATTGAGCACAATTAGCGGCATATGTAAGTTTTCCGCGATCGCGTGCGCCAGCATGGTCTTGCCTGTGCCCGGTTCGCCTTTGAGCAAAAGGGGCATTTCCAGAGCAATGGAGATGTTCACAATTTTAGCCAATTCTTCATCAAGAACGTACCGTGATGCCCCGCGGAATTTGGCGGGGCGGTTGTCTGGGGTCATAATAAATTAACTCCTTAAGTAATTGTATTTAACTTTTATCCTCTAAATAAAAACGCCAGCTGCAGAACCATTCCGCCGGATGCTGATCCGGCGGGCAGCTGACGCACTTAGTCTTAATGCGCGAATCTATAGTTTCAGCAAACGTGCGGTATTCAACAAGCCCTGCCGATTTGCAGGGATAATCTTCCAGTCCCTTACGCTTTCTGGCCGATTGCACGCGGCAGTCATTCATTTGAAATATAATGCTGTGCTCTGAATCGTCAATGATGGTTTGCGTGTTGATGCAGGCATAAAGGCGAAAGCGCAAAGCCTTTTTCAACCCTTCCAATCCCGCTGACTCCGGGAGTTGAAGAAACTTCTTAATGGACGAAGCCTCGAATGGAGAAAACCGCGCCCAACAAGAATCATTGCAGCGTTTTGCCTCCCACAAATCATAGCGGGATTCGACGGTTTGAAACCAGATACCATCACCGGCAAGCCAATTCTTGCCCAGCTCCTCCATGATCTTTAATAAATCCGCTTTATCTTTGGAAAGCAGGGCTTCGGGAATCGAGTCTTTAATTTTAAAGCCGAATATTTCGGAGAGCCTTTTGATTTGAATGGGATAGCTTTTCTGCCAGGCTTCATTCATAATTTCCAGAGCCTTAGACATACCCAACTGATGCTCCACTTCATGAAACCAGAGCGTATGATGCACCATCGTGCGATGAAGCAAATCCATAATCAGTTTTGCCATTTCGTTTGGGCTTAAATCTTCAGGCTTCTGTGCTTCAATTTTCATGTTCATCCCCTGATCAAGATTAATAGCATGTTTTGGGGAAAATATTAAGCACAACAAAAATAATTTTAAATATGTCTTGACTTTACTTGGTATTGCGCATAAAATCTCTCTCAGTTTTGTGCATCTGTTCTATTTGAGCAAGCAGGCACGAAATAGAGAGTTGAATTTAGACATTTTGAAGTACAAAGGTAAACCGCCATGTTCTTTCAGAGTCTTGGCGGTTTTTTTAGTTCTGTCATCGTGTTAGTTCGACTTGAGCCAGGTTGCAGTCAAAAGAGCTGATGATCCAGCATACGCCGGGCAGGCTCCGCCAACAGAGGTAGACGAATGAGTGCAATTTGGTAGGAAATTTGAGAAAGGAGGATTAATACAATGTCAGAAGGCAAAGTAAAGTGGTTCAATGAACGCAAAGGCTTTGGTTTTATCGAGCAAGAAGGCGGCGCGGATGTTTTTGTTCATTTCAGCGCGATTCAAGCCAGCGGTTTCAAGACCTTAAATGAAGGCCAGCAGGTAAGCTTCGATGTTAAGCAGGGCAAAAAAGGCCCCGAAGCGGAAAACGTCAAAGCTGCATAAGCATAAGCGTTATTGCAAAAAAGAGAAGCGCTCCAGTGCATGAAAATTGCGCGGGAGCGCTTTTTTTATCCCCATCCAGCCATGTATTTATTCCGTCACATTTTCATTTCCTCACAGCAGTCAATTTAACTCCAACTGCATTAATATAACTTGACAAAAACCAGGGATTTGAGTTACTGCCTTTTAGTTTTTGTAAGCAATTATTCTTAATTATTCCATGCGATAATATGAGGAGGACCGATAGTGTATTTCTCCAAAGAAATGCAGGAAGCTTCATTAAAGCTCACCAAAAAATGGGCGGATGAAGTAAAAAAATCACTGAAAGATAATCCCGATCAAAAAGAACGCTTTTCTACGGTTTCGGACCTCGAAATCAAGAGGCTCTACACTCCGGAAGATATTAAAGATATTAATTTTGCCGACGACATCGGAGTTCCCGGCGAATTTCCTTATCTGCGCGGCAATCAAGTTACCGGCTACCGGGGACGCTATTGGACATTCCGCATGTTTTCCGGCATGGGCAGCGCGCAGGATACCAATCGCCGCTGGCATATGCTCTTGCGCGAAGGACAAACGGGACTCAGCACTGCGTTTGATTTTCCAACACTCATGGGCTACGACAGCGACTCTCCCAAAGCCCTCGGCGAAGTCGGTAAGTGCGGTGTCGCCATAGATACCTTGGAAGATTTTTTGGCGTTGATGGAAGGCATTCCTATGGATGAAGTTACCACTTCCATGACAATTAATCCTCCGGCGACCGTGCTGTGGGCGATGTATTGCGCGGCGGCTGAAGCCAAAGGAGTGCCGCTTACCAAAATCGGCGGCACCATCCAAAATGATATGCTCAAAGAATTTATCGCGCAAAAGACATTCATGTGCCCGCCGGAACCTTCAGTAAAGCTTATCAGCGACACGGTTGAATTCGGTACAAAATTTGTTCCCAATTGGAACACGATCAGCATCAGTGGTTATCATATTCGCGAAGCAGGTTCAACCGCGATTCAGGAACTTGCTTTCACGATCCGCGACGGTATTGAATACGTGGAAGATATTGTTCGCCGGAAAGGCATGAAAGTTGATGATTTTGCCCCGCGCTTGTCTTTCTTTTTTAATTCCCACGTCGATTTTTTCGAAGAAATCTGTAAACTACGGGCGGCGCGCCGTATGTGGGCGAAAATTATGCGGGACCGCTTCCATGCCAAAAATCCCCGCTCGTGGTGGCTGCGTTTCCACACCCAAACGGCCGGATGTTCGCTGGCCGCTCAACAGCCGTATAATAACATCATCCGCACAACCGTGGAAGGATTAGCGGCTGTCCTGGGCGGCACTCAGTCTTTGCACACCAATTCTTTAGATGAAGTTTTCTGCCTGCCTTCCGAACACGCCGCGGAAATTGCTTTACGCACTCAGCAAATTTTGGCCGAAGAAACCGGCGTGGCCAATACCATCGATCCTCTGGCGGGTTCTTATTTTATTGAAACCCTGACCAATGAAATCGAAGAAGCCGCGTGGGACTACATTCATAAAATTGACGATATGGGTGGAATGATTGCCGCCATAGAAAAAGGTTTTCCGCAGATGGAAATAGCCGAAGCTGCTTATAGGTTTCAAAGGCAATTGGATGCGGGCGAGAAGATCATGGTCGGTGTGAACAAATATGCAACCGATGCCACACATCCGATTCCGCTTGTTGATATTGATGAAAAGGTAGGCGAAGAGCAAATTAAAAGGCTCAAGGATGTGCGCCGCAAACGCGATAGCCGCGCCGCCAAACAGTCTCTGGATAATATAAAAAATGCCTGCAAAAAAGGTGAAAACGTAATGCCGCACTGCATCGAAGCGGTAAAAAATCTGGCCACCCTGCAGGAAATATGCGACATCTACCGGAAAGTTTATGGGGAGTATAGGGACCCTGGGTTATACTGAACATCCCCAAAGCAGTCATTCCTGCCGTAGATGACCTTCAGGTTACGAAGGCCGGAATCCAGAGAGAAACTGGATGCCGGATCAAGTCCGGCATGACAGTGTCGGGTTAATTTATTGCTGGGTTATTAATATAAAGTGTATTTTAAGGAGATATATATGCCGGAAAGAAAAATTCGTGTGATGGTTGCCAAACCGGGGCTCGACGGCCATGATCGCGGCGCGCGTGTTCTGGCGCGGTGCTTCCGTGATGCCGGATTTGAAGTTGTTTATACGGGCTGTCATCAAACGCCGGAACAAATTGCGGCGGCGGCAATTCAGGAAGATGTTGACTTGGTTGGTTTGAGCTGTCTTTCCGGTGCGCACCGCAAGCTTTTCCCGCGGGTGGTGGAACTTTTGCGCGAAAAAGGCGCGTCCGACATCACCGTTATCGGCGGCGGAATAATTCCCGAACAGGATTTCCCCCTGCTTTACGATTCCGGCATCAAAGCGATTTTCACTCCCGGCGCTTCCCTTGATTCCATTGTGGAATGGATTAAAACAAATATAAAACCGCACTAGAAGCTCCTTTTAAACGGCAATTAAGTATGGATTCTACTATAAAAAAAATCTGCGCGGGCGATGTCCGCCTGGCCTCCCGCCTCATCAGGGATATTGAAGATAAAATTCCCGAAGCCAAGGCAAAAATCAAAAAGCTTTACGCCTATACCGGCAAATCTTTCATCATCGGGATAACCGGCGCGCCGGGCGCGGGCAAAAGCACACTTACCGACGCGCTCATTGCCGAGTTGCGCAAAAAAAATAAAACCATCGGTGTACTGGCCGTTGATCCGACCAGTCCCTTTACCGGCGGCGCAATTTTGGGCGATAGAATCCGCATGCAGCGCCATGCCGAAGACCCCGGAGTTTTTGTCCGTTCGCTGGCTACACGCGGCGCGCTGGGAGGCCTATCCCAGGCGGTAGGCGATGCCATTCACGTTATGGAAGCAATGGGCAAAGATATAATTATTGTCGAAACCGTAGGCATCGGCCAGCAGGAAATCGATATTATCAATCACGCGCACAGCGTTGTTGTCGTTCTTGTGCCCGGAATGGGCGATGAAATTCAAACAATGAAGGCCGGATTAATGGAAATAGCGGATATCTTTGTCGTGAACAAAGCCAATCGCGCCGGCGCCAAACAATTGCAAATGGAATTGACCTCGATGCTCAATTTATCGTCTAAAGCCGCCGACGGCTGGAGGCCGCCTATTGTGATGATTGGCGATGCCTTTGAGCCGGCCACATTTGCTGAGAATACCGCGGAGCTCGCGCAAAAAATCGAGGAGCATCATATTTATCTGCAACAAAGCGGCAAGCTTACAGAAAGGATGCACAGAAAAGCCTTGGCGGAAATCAAAGACGCGCTTAGCGCCTGCCTTCTGGAGCCGGTTTTAAGCTCGCTTGCCGCCAGCGGTGAACTGGAGAGTTTTGCCGAAAAGATAAAATGCAGAAAAGCCGATCCTTATTCCGTGGCGGAAGAAATCACTCAAAAGTTTTTTAAAAAGCAGGATAAAAAATGAAGACCGCAAAAAGCAAAAAAACATCTGTTTCCAAAACGGTCAAGAAAAAGAAATCTTCAGCCATAAAAAAAACTACCCTCAAAACAGCCAGAGGACTGGTCATAGTGATTACAGGCAATGGCAAAGGAAAAACAACTGCCGCTTTCGGTCAGGCACTGCGCGCCATTGGGCAGGGGTATCGAGTTTTTATTCTGCAATTTATGAAGGGAAGAAAATACGGCGAATTCATCGCCACGGAAAAATATCTTCCCCGTTTAACCATCCGCATGTCCGGTCTGGATAGTTTTGTTATGCGCGATAATCCCGCGGCCATCGATATTGAGTTGGCGCAAAAAGGATTGGATGCGGCAAAAAAAGCAATCAACAGCGGCAAATATAACATGGTTATCCTCGACGAAATCAACGTAGCGCTGGATTTTAAACTCATCGGTCTGCAGGAAGTCATCGAACTGATTAAGAATAAGCCTTTAAATCTTGATCTAATCTTGACCGGCCGCTATGCCCCGCCGGAAATAATTGAGCTTGCCGATACCGTGAGCGAAGTTAAAGAAGTGAAACACCACTATAATAAGGGTATCAAAGACCGCGCCGGGATCGAGTATTAAGGAAGAAACAGCCCAGTCACGGTTGAACACTAGGAACTCGAAATACGGCTTTTTTTAGGAGGATGAAATATGAAAATTTTAAGAACCCCGGACGACCGTTTTGATAATCTCCCCGGTTATCCGTTTAAACCCAACTATGTGAATATCCCGGATGGTGAGGGTGGAACTCTGAGAATTCACTATGTGGACGAAGGCCCGTCAAAAGCGGAGCCAATATTGCTTATGCACGGAGAGCCGTCATGGTCTTATCTGTATCGAAAGATGATCCCGATTATCGTTAATGCCGGGTTCAGGGCTGTAGCTCCGGACCTGGTAGGATTCGGCCGTTCGGATAAACCGGCGGATAGAAAAGATTACACCTACCAGCGCCATGTTGATTGGATGCAGGGTTTATTAGATAAAATAGATTTGCAGCGAATCACCCTTGTCTGTCAGGACTGGGGCGGGCTGATCGGGTTGCGCCTGGTAGCTCAAAATCCGGCTCAATTCTCACGGGTGGTAGTTGCCAATACCGGCCTGCCGACAGGCGATAATCCCATATCCGATGCTTTCCTGAATTGGCGCAAATTTTCTCAGGAGACGCCTGAATTCGGAGTTGGGGCAATTATTGCCATGTCCAACCCGAATGAACCTTTAGCCAAAGAAGTCATTGCCGCTTACGACGCTCCCTTTCCCGATGATACCTATAAAGAAGGCGCCCGCATATTTCCTTCGCTCGTGCCCATTTCTCCGGATGATCCCGCATCGAAGGCAAACCGCGAGGCATGGAAAGTGCTTTCACAATTTGAAAAACCGTTTGTTACAATGTTTAGTGACGGCGATCCCATCACCCGCGGCGGCGAACGTATCTTCCAAAAACTGATTCCGGGAGCGAAAGGTCAGCCGCACACTATCATTAAAGGAGGCGGGCATTTTTTGCAGGAAAACAGAGGAGAAGAATTCGCCAAAGCGATTGTTGATTTCATATCCCGGACGCCCTTGATGAAATGATAAAAATCCGCCTTGCTTCATCATTCACTTTTTTTTCAAGTTGATAAGATAAGAGCTCTCTGGTATTTCATGCCCATGCCAATGCCATTTCGCCTAAACGATCTCTTGCTGGTTTTTGTGGTCATTACTTCCATGGCGGCCGCCATTATTTTTCCCGATTTTGGTTCTTTATTCCAGGTTCTGCCTGTCTATTGCGTGATGGCTAATTTTTTTCTCAGCTACCTTTCAATTGAACTTACCGATGTATGGAAAGCACTGCAGGGACACAGCCGGCAAATCGTGAGCTTCACTGTGATGAAGCTCGTCATTTTGCCTGTTGTTTTGTTTTATATTTTTTATTGCATTGCTCCGGCTTATGCGCTCTCCGCGCTTCTCTTGACGGGCATTTCCACCGGGGTTGTGGCTCCGTTTATATCCAATATGGTGCGGGGCAACAGCTCTCTTGTCCTCGTTGTTGTTGTCATCACATCGGCGCTCGCGCCTTTTACTTTACCGCTCCTCATTAAAATAGTCGCCGTGCGGCAGGTGGAAATTTCTTTTTTCTCCATGCTCCGCATGCTGGCGCTGGTGATTTTTGTTCCCATCATCGCCGTTGAAGCGCTAAGACGTCTGACACCCAGGCTGATTGCTCCTTTGATGAAAATGCAGTTTCCCGTTTCGCTTTTGCTTTTTGCCGTTATCAACCTTGGGGTTTTCTACCGCTACGCGCCTTTTTTTAAAAAGGACCCGCATGTTATTATTCTGGCCTCTCTCGTGGCTTTCGGGCTGGGGACGATCTACTGCATCATCGGGATTTTCTTCTTCTGGAAAAGCTCACTGGAAAATCAATTGGCCGGAGCGGTCATGCTGGGCAACCTGAACAATGTATTGGTGATTGTTTTTTCTTCCGAGTTTTTCGGCCCCATCGAGCCGATGGTTGCCGCTATGTATATGATCCCCTTTTTCGTTATCGTTATTCCTTTGAGATACTACCGCAATCGAAAAATTAAAGCTGTATAATCGCCGGCACAAAAAAATTCTTGGCCGTCTTTTGAGTAACAGTCTGTTTACTTCTTTCTGAACTCACTATTTGACTGCTTTCAAGAACCATGCGAGAGTACAAACGGTAATGCTTGAAGTACTGTGACATTGCAGGAAGTCAGGTGATAAACGGAGAAAACAAACATCCTGAATTTGCTAAAATATTTTTAGGAGAATCAAAATAAAATGCAATCCATTTGGAAATCAAAAGGGAAAAAATTACATACACGAAATATAGAAATAACAACATACGATTATGACGGACAAAGAATAATTGTAGAAGGTTTCCTTAAAGATGATCGTTTCCAGGAATCTCGCGTGATAACCGGTGAAAAGTTTCCGAGCGGCGTCATTCATCACATGGCCATACGACTGCTGGTTAATTGTTCTAATCTTTTGATTGAGGATATTGATGTTGAACTGATATCTGTTCCAAGGGAAGCGTGCCGGGAAACTGCTGACTGTCTCGTCCCCATTAGGGGTCTGACCATTACCAAAGGTTTTACGTTAAAAGTAAAAAAATTGGCCGGAGGCAATAAGGGCTGCACACACCTGGTGGAGCTCCTCCTGGCAATGGCCCCGGCTGCCATCCAGGGATATGCAGCATATCAATCAAAGAAGCCGGCAGTTTTCGATCCTGATCGTGCAAGGATGATCTTACAATTTCTTGTCAATACATGCCGCGCTTGGCGCAAGGATGGCCCTCTTGTTGAAATGTTAAAAAGAAGCTCAATATAAAATAGATGAAGATTAGACACAAAATTGAGAAAAGCTGTTGACATGCTAACTTCTTCCTGTATTCATCAGTTGCTGAAATTTAAGAAATATGCAAGATTACAAGCGGTAATATTTGAAATATTCAGGCATCACTGGAAAACCAGTTTGTTGGGTTAAGGAGAAAAAGTTGCAAATATGATGAGATATTCCGTCCTCGTGTTACTGTGCGCTGTAATTTTCTTTGCCTCTTCGTGTTCGCATTTGTCGACATCGACGCAGAAAACAGATTCTTTGCCCGAGATTCAACGGGCTATGGACAATCAACCACAAGATAAGCAGTTGATATTGACGCAGAAAACAAATTCTTCGCCCGATAGTCAACCGGCGATAAACGTGGAACAACAAGATAAGCAAAAAGCCGCTACGCCCATTGTCGGCGGCGCCCGCATAGATAAAAACGGTAACCACACCCGGAAAGCGTACTTTCTGGAAGGAGCCGAAGAATTAAATTTAGAAAACTACTATTTCGATATCCCCGTCGTTTACAATGATGCAGTCAAAAAGTTGATTCATTATTATTTAAACAGAGGCCGGGATTATTTTGAGATTTACAGCGAACGTGGCGGCCGTTACACGCCTCTGCTCGGCAAGATGCTTGAAGATAACGGTCTGCCTCGCGATCTTATCTATCTCGCCATGGCCGAATCCGGATTTCAGACGAAAGTGAAATCCTATGCCCAAGCTGTAGGCCTTTGGCAATTTATTCCGTCGACAGGCCGCATTTACGGGTTGAAGATCGATTGGTATATCGACGAGCGGCGCGATCCTATTAAATCGACAATTGCCGCAAGCAAATACTTAAAAAAACTCTACGAGGATTATGGCGATTGGGAAATAGCCGCGGCAGCTTATAACGCCGGTGAGGGTAAAGTGAACCGGGCTATTGCGCGTTCTAAAACGGACAATTTCTGGAAGTTAACGAAAAGGCGCTTTTTTAAGGCAGAAACCAGAAATTACGTTCCGAAAATTATGGCCCTGGCAATTTTGGGCAAAAATCTAAATTCCTTTGGCTTTGGCAATATCGAGTTTCACGGGCCGATAGATTTTGCCGAGATAGAAGTGCCGGGCAAAACCGACCTTGTGGCTCTGGCACAAGAGATGAAGGTAGATGTGGAAGAAATTTACTTTCTCAATCCTGAACTGTTGCGCTGGTATATTCCTCGCTATGTTGAAAAATATCGCTTAAAAGTTCCTGTCGGGGCAGAAGTTGTTTATGGAGAATGCTGTGCGAATAAAAGTTTCACAGCGAGTGCCTTTCAGAAATACAGACCGAATTCAGCAACGACGATTGCCCAGGTAGCCAAAAAGTTCAGAATACAACCCTCTGTGCTTGAAGATCTCAATTCTGTTCCGGCCGGTACGCGCATTGCTAAAAATCAAGAAGTGGTTTTGCCTTTCCGAGAGGGGCAAAACATCAAGGAGGTCATGTACGCTGATTTGTACGAACGGCCGCGCCGACACGTTCGTGCTCAACAAACTTATAAAAGGCAAATAAAACTGGCCAAAGCGAGCGGTCAAAAACTTACCCATCCCAAAGAGTATTACACCGTTCAAAAGGGCGATACGCTCTGGACAGTATCGAAGAGGACCGGAACGCCCATTAATGTTTTAATCAATTCCAACCTCAGTGTTGTTGAGGGCCGGATGATTCGCCAAGGCGATAAAATCGCTGTCCGGTAACCCGCTATCTTTAATCCAAAACCGATGATACCTGCATCCGGATTAAAACAGAATAAATTCCAGGGCTGGCTAACTCTTTTTGGTGTAATGCTGGCCTACGGCGGCATATGTGGGAATATAACATATGCCTATGGAGTGTTTCTGCCCTCGATGGGTGAAACTTTTCACTGGAGCCGATCATCCCTTTCCGGCCCCTATACTCTTTTCCTCATTATAGGCGGCATGCTGGCACCGCTCGCGGGCTTTACTATCGCGAAGTTCGGCGCCCGCAAAAATATCATCTTCTGCAATATCTTTGCGGCGCTCGGTCTTCTGGGCATGTCTCAGGTCAGCGAACTCTGGCACGTTTATCTCTTTTTCGGTTTTATGGCCGGCATCGGCCTTGCCTTCGGTGAATATTTGCCTGTCACCACCGTCATCAACAACTGGTTCATTAGAAGACGGTCGTTTGCTATGGGGCTCCTTTTCGCCTCCGGCGGTGCCGCTGGATTTGCCATGCCTCCGCTCATCAGCTGGTTTATTTCCGGCCTCGGCTGGCGTTGGACGTGGGTTTGCCTTGCTGCTTTACACATACTGTTAACCGTCATTCTGGCTGGTATCCTCATCAGGAGCCGTCCGGAGGATGTGGGCCAAATCCCGGACGGGACTGCGGAAAATTTCTGGCTGGATAAGCTCAATGTTTCAGCCTCAAAAGAGGTATATTCGACGCCGATCGACTGGGCTCTCGGCGACGCCCTGCGCGCACCGGCTCTATGGATGCTGATAGTGTTATTTTCGGTCATCCTGTTTGTGATGAATTTGCTGACCACGCATCAGGTCGCTTACCTCCAGGATTTGAGCTACTCCCCGCTGGCGTCGGCGACTGCCCTGGGGCTGATGCTTGGAATGAGCATTATCGGCAGGGTTGTTTGCGGTGTTCTGGGCATGAGATTCAAAGGCCGATATCTCGCAGCCGTCTTCCTCGCTTTTATGTGCCTTGGTATTCTTTCGTTAATGAATGCGCGGGGAATCTCCTTTGTTTATCTCTACTCGATCCTCACCGGAATCGGTTTTGGCGGGATGATTGTGCTCCTGCCGAACCTCATCGGCGCCTACTTCGGGCGCACGAACTATTCCCGGATTGCCGGATGGACAACGCCGGTGGTCACACTGGCCTGCGCCGGGAGCCCCATCCTGGCCGGATTCTTCTATGATGCCACAGGGAAATATTCCCTGCCCTTTGCCATTGCCGCCGTCTTGCTTTTTGGGTGCATCATCGTTGCTCTTTTGACTCGTCCGCCTCGCTCAAAGCTTGCGACGCCATAAAATTCTTGGCCGTCTTTTGGGTAACAGGCAGTTTACTTCTAGGTGGAGCTCTTTTTTTGCTATTAGCAAACATATATTACTGCAAAGCGCTTTGCAGAGTCTTCATTAACGGTTCCCCTCCCTTTGCCTTGACATAGTCCAGGATGATGGGAGTGAATGCATTCACCATGTCCGCCTTCATTCCCAGTTGAGAAAAGCTTCCGGCCAGACTCGCAACTCCGGCTACTGATGAAGTGCTTCCCCCGGCTAAAGACGAGGCGCTTCCGAGCATGCCCTTTGTTCCATTCGCTTTGGGCGCTGTCGCCATCATCTTGTCGATACCGGGAACAGCTTTGGCCACTTTTTTAAAATTGTCTACACTCATCTTTTGTTTGGCAACTTTAAATATGGAACCGGCCCCACCTGTCGCCTGTTTTTTTGTTACTCCGAGCTTATTGGAGAGTTGCTGAACCAATCCCAAATCTGCCGCCCCCGCCACTGTGTTTCCGCTGAAGATTATTCCCATCAATAGGGCAAAGCTCATTATCAAAACCGTTTTTTTCATTGCTTGCTCCTTTCGTTTTATATTTAAACTTAGCTTATATCATAATATTGGGGGAAAGACATTAGTGTAATCAGTAAAATATCGATCTCGACAAAAGGCAGGATTTCAATCCGCCATCATTGATGCTGTTTCCCAGCAATTATGATATATATTTCGGGTCATCTAAAGGACTAGCGCTAATGCGGATACAGTTGAAATTGTGGTACTCCGGGAAACCAGACGGCTAACTGAGATGGCAGTCGACAGTATATTGTGATAAAAAGTTTCGACGAATAAGGGGGGGCACGAACGATGAGAGAAAAAGTTATTAAACGGTTCGTAGCGGCGCTGCTTATATGGGGTATGCTTGCATCAACTTCACTAGCCTATGTCGCTTCTGATATGCCGGAGACATTTCCGTCACTCGGGCATTCAAAAGGGGTTTACTCTGTCGCCTTTTCTCTGGACGGGAGGTTCGCCTTAATGGGGAGTGATGATAACACCTTGCGCCTCTGGGATGTATCCACGGGGAAAGAGATACGAACATTTGCCGGGCATACAAGCTGGGTTACCTCTGTTACCTTTTCTCCGGACGGGAGGTTCGCCTTATCGGGGGGTGGTGATAACACCTTACGTCTCTGGGATGTGGCGACAGGGAACGAGTTACGGTTATTTGTCGGGCATGCAAACGTAGTAACCTCCGTCGCCTTTTCTCCGGATGGGAGGTTCGCTTTATCGGGGAGTGGTGATAAAACTCTGTGCCTCTGGGATGTATCTACGGGGAAAGAGATACGGACATTTGCCGGGCATACAAGTTGGGTTAAAGCCGTTGCCTTTTCTCCAGACGGGAGGTTCGCCTTATCGGGGAGTCTGGATAAAACCCTGCGTCTCTGGGATGTATCCACGGGGAAAAAGATACAGACATTTGCCGGGCATACAGACGCTATTAGCTCCGTTGCTTTTTCTCCAGACGGAAGGTTGGCCTTATCGGGGAGTGGTGACAAAACCCTGCGTCTCTGGGATGTATCCACGGGGAAAAAGATACAGACATTTACCGGGCATACAGACGCTATTAGCTCCGTTGCTTTTTCTCCAGACGGAAGGTTGGCCTTATCGGGGAGTGGTGATAAAACCCTGCGCCTCTGGGATGTTAAAACGGGGAAAACGATACGAACATTTGCCGGACATAAAAAGGTGATTTTCTCCGTCGCCTTTTCTCCCGATGGAAGGTTCGCCTTGTCGGGAAGCCTCGATGAAACCATGCGTCTTTGGGATGTAGCCACGGGGAAAGAAATACAAATTACTAATTATTAGGGTCAGCAATCTTCTGTGATGCCACGGGGAAATATTCCCTAGCCTTTACCATTGCCGCGGTCTTGCTTTTTGAGTGTATTATCGTTGCCCTGTTGACTCGTCCACCTTGCTCAAAGCTCACGACACTATAAAATTCTTGGAAAAAAGAATTGAAATAAAGAATATTGCGAGTATATTTAAGCGCATGGTTTTTAAAATGTGTCCTTTCTCATAATATTTAAAGAAATGGGGCGCTGTTTATTAGAAGTTGTATTATTCTCCACAATTGATAAAAAATATTAAATGTCTACTGTAAGCAGGAAGACTTATATTTCAAGACGTGACCCGGGCATTATTCTGGCCAAATTATTTCTTGAGAAATTTCTTCATTTTGGAATTTATAGATGAATCGAGCTTACTATTCAGCAACCATTAAAGATTTTCTTAACACGTCTCCAGAGAGAATATTGGGAAAATTAGCAATATGCAATACATTCGCACTTGAACAATTACAGCGAGATGCATGGTTAGAAGAAATAAACATTCTTCGTAAAGAGCTATGTAATTTTCAAGGCATGATATATTTTGAATTCTCTATTCCACGAATGGGTCAAAGAATAGATGCGGTACTTCTAATAGGGTCTGTAATATTCGTGCTTGAATTTAAAATCGGGGGAAAAATATTTACACCATATGCATTTGATCAGGTCTGGGACTATGCTCTAGATTTAAAAAACTTTCATGAGGCTAGTCATGAACAATTCATTGTCCCCATTTTGATTGCTACGAAAGCTCATATTACCCCGTATGTTATTTCTTCAACACAGCAAAATGATAAACTTCTGTTCCCGATCAGATGTAATTCATCGATGATTGGTGAAGTAATTGAAAACGTTTTAAATTTTTGTGAAGGTAAAGAGATTGATCAACTGAATTGGGAAAACGGGAGATATAGTCCTACGCCCACAATTGTTGAAGCCGCAATGGCTCTATACAGCGGTCACTCTGTTGAAGAAATATCCAGAAATGATGCAAGTGCCATTAATCTCAGTAAAACGACTGCTACAATTTCTGATATTATCCGTCAATCAAGAGAACACTCGCAAAAATCTATTTGTTTTGTGACTGGCGTTCCCGGGGCAGGAAAAACTTTAGTTGGTTTAAATATTGCCACCACTCATATCGATAAAACAAATGACCTTTATAGTGTATTTCTATCTGGCAATGGTCCGCTTGTCGCCGTACTACGTGAAGCGCTGACAAGAGATAAATTACGCCATGATAAAGAAAAGGGAAAGAAGACCAAAAAGGGTGAAGTTATGGCGAATGTGAAGATGTTCATTCAGAATGTTCATCACTTTCGAGATGAATGTCTTCTAGACCAAACAAAACCACCTATTGAACACGTTGCGCTATTCGATGAAGCCCAAAGAGCATGGGATAGTATACAGACATCTAGTTTTATGCGACGTAAAAAGAATAATTTAAATTTTTATCAGTCTGAACCAGAATTTTTGGTTTCTTGTCTCGACAGACATGTTGACTGGGCGGTTATCGTCTGTCTTGTAGGTGGTGGACAGGAGATCAACACTGGCGAAGCAGGTATTTCTGAATGGATTAATTCTCTTATTCGTTCTTTTCCCGATTGGTATGTTTATATATCATCTCGTCTTACGGATAGTGAATATTCTGCTGGTGACGCAATAAGCAAACTATTGCCACGTCCAAATGTTGTTTACAAAGATGAATTACACCTTGCTGTATCTATGCGGTCATTCCGTGCAGAGAATGTTTCCTTGTTAGTAAAGCAAATGCTCGATCTCGATATAGAAGCGGCACGCAGCACGTTAGAAAAAATAAAAGGGAAATTTCCAATTGTTATTACGCGTGATCTTTCAAACGCAAAACGGTGGCTAAAAAGACAAGCACGCGGTACCGAACGTTATGGAATTGTGGTTTCATCACAAGCAGAACGTTTGAAACCTCATGCCATTGATGTGAGAACCCCCATTGATCCTATCCATTGGTTTCTAGATACAAAGGAAGACGTAAGGTCATCTTATTACCTCGAAGATGTAGCAACTGAGTTCCAAATTCAGGGACTAGAGCTTGACTGGGTTTGTTGCACGTGGGATGCAGACTTAAGATATGTTAAGGATAAATGGGAATACTGGTCTTTCCGGGGCAACAAATGGATGCATCTTCGGAAAGAAGACCGTCAAAACTATCTTAAAAATGCATACCGTGTTCTTCTAACACGTGCCAGGCAAGGTATGGTTATCGTGGTCCCGAATGGTGACGAAGAAGATCCAACACGATGTCCTGATTATTATGATCCAATTTATGAATATTTAGCAAAAATTGGATTTGCAGTCGTATAATTAATCTTGGCAGAATTGTTTTAACACGATATTATTAATTTGATTACTGATGTGTTAGAAGATAATCGGCGACAGTTCTAATTAAACGTCTTGCTCGTTTTGCTTTTCAGCCCGCTTTTTTTACGTAGTTTCCTTGCATATGAACATTACAAACGTCTAAGAATATCTTTTGAAATCTCCCTTTTGAATAAATAATAAATATTGTATAAAGCACTTCGCAAAAGAATAATTAACAAATTTGTAACAAGTAAATAGAATGAACCAGGATGAACTGCTTTATTTGAGTGATCTGAATTTAGCTGAATCCTACCGCGAGGATTCCCGATGGAGTACAAATACGGATATAGCTGAGAAGGGTGATGCTCTTTTTGTTTGCGGCGCAAGCACATTTCCGGCCGTTAACTTTGCTATAAGAGTTGGCAGACAACCACAACCGCCGCCTGATCAATTCATTTCTCAGGCCAAGGAATTTTTTGCCAAGCGAAAGAGGTCTTTTACCATTACTGTTCGGACGCATATTGACCAGGATCTTCTCGACAAATGCGAAGAGCTTAAGCTTTACAAGATAGTGGAAATTCCCGGTATGTTCATCGAAAAAACTCTGGAAGAGAAACCCCTACCCGATGGCGTAACATTAAAACACGTCACAAATAAATCCATGGTAAATGATTATGCCGAAGTAGTGGCACTCAGCTTCACCAGGCTGGGTATGCCCGAGGACGCGAGCAGAAATATTTTTAGTAATCCGAACACTTTTCTTGTACCCCATGTTTATGCGGTTGTGGCATACAAAGATAACAAACCGGCTTCCTGTGCTTTGGCACTTCTCAGCCATGGCATTGCCGGCATTTATTACGTGGGTACTGTTGAAACTGCTCGCGGAATTGGTTTAGCCGAGCAATGCGTCCGTACTGTGGGAAACGCTGCCTTCAAATTCGGCGCCCGCTGTGTTATTTTGCAGGCAAGTATTTATGGCGAACCCGTCTATAAAAGAATGGGGTATCAGGAATCTACCCGCTACTTACGGTTCTTATGCCGCAGTCGTTAGATGAAGGACGCCGCAATAGTTTTCCCGCGCACAAAGTATTACGTTTGCAGTTAGTATTTCATTGACACACAAGACAGAGTCTCTTACAGGTCAATCGTGGATAGGCAATTTCTGATCAAGATAATTTAGAGGTTGGATATGATCGCTTTTTATGAACTTATGGGGATGTTAGGTCCGGTCGGTGATTTAGTTGTTCTGGTTTTATTTGCCGCAGTAGGTGTTGGTCTAATGTTGTGGTGGCGCCATCTGGATAAAAAGAAATTGAATAAATAGGTTGGCGGAGAAATGCAAACACCCTTGGCACAATAAATATATAATTAAAGATCAGGCAGCATGAATAGCAATGTGTATTGTTATTTCTCATTTTATTATTCATTGAGTCTATATGCACCCAACAAAAAAAGGAAAAGATACATTTAATCTTATTTGACCACTAATAATGTTTGGTTGAGTGATTTTATGAACTATGCTAAATTACGAATGTAAACGTTGCTATGCTACATAAATAAAAAGGAGGAAAGAACGATGAGATATAAAAAATCATTCATAATTGCAGTTTTATTATTAATAGTGCTACCTAACCTTACTTTTGCCGACGATATTGCCGGAAATTGGTGCCGGAAAGAAGGGGGCAAAGTAATTGACGTGTTAAAAATTTCCAAAGTATCCTCAGGCTACCGAGTAACCTTCCACGAAGGACTTTCCGCCCCCAAGTATGCTGAAGCCTATGGTCAATTTTCCCAAGGAACATTGTATCTTTCAGCCCTAACAGCGCTAAATGTAAAAAACAAAGAAACAATATTTATTTCCGCAACCATTAATAGTGGTAATATGGCATACCGTTCATGGAACCTTGATGGCTCGTCCAGATTTCAAGGTTCATACAGCCGTTGTGTGCAATGAGATTAGAGATTAGAGTAAGGAAGAAACGGGAAGGAAGTGTTATCCTCCCTCTTATTCTATTAATGAGGTACAATGTTGATGGCTGGGTGAAAAGGTACGTTATTGTGGAATTAGGAACCCACTGCACATGCCGCAAGAATGCATGAATCGGTAACTCTCCACTTAAGACTGCGCACAGCTTATTTCTATCCGGCCTCGACTCAATCCGATAAAATATCTACAGATTGCAATAACTGGAGGAGAATATGGCAGAAATAGAATTACCCAATCCTGAAGAACTTGAGGAAAAAAGTCGCAATTCTTTCGGCAAAAAGGTCGCTCTTTTTACGGCAATCTATGCTGTAATTCTCGCAATATGCGCCCTGGGCGGCAACAACTCGATGAAGGAAATGCTGCTCGCCCAGCAGGAGGCCAGCAATCAATGGGCCTATTATCAGGCAAAGAATATTCGGGAATATCTGTACCGGATGGAAAAGGATAGGCTCGCGACACAGATAGTGGAACGCGGTGAGACCATGAAACCAGCGGCGCTCAAACACTACAAAGCGGAAATACAAAAGGTATCGGCTGAAGAGGCCAGGCTATCGAAAGACAAGCAGGAGATATTGGTAGAGGCAAAGAAGCAGGAACACGAGCGCGATGTAAACAGAGCCAAGGACCCTTATTTTGATTTCGGTGAAGCGTTGCTGCAGATAGCCATAGTAATGTCATCCGTTGCAATTATAGCCGGCTCGCGGCATGTATTCTTCTTTTCGATTGGTGCCGCCGTGCTCGGTTCCCTGGTTACACTCAACGGCTTTCTGCTGCTTATTAGGGTGCCGTTTCTGCATTAACAAAGAATGATGCCCTGTCTGCCGCAGATTAGTTACTGAGTATTTACAACAGCACCCTATTTATTTTGCATAAATCACCTTGACAAATGTTAACACGCAAGTTAACATACAAATATGCCTAGAACAGTAATATTTTATAAGACAGCGGATGGTAAGTGTCCCGTCCAGGAATTTCTCGATTCTTTATCCGGTAAGGTTGCACAGAAGGTGTTATGGACGCTTAGTCTTTTGGAAGATTTGGAAATCGTGCCATCGATATACTTCAAGAAACTTACCGGGACAAACGAGATTTGGGAGTGCAGGATTCAATATGGATCAAACATATACCGGATATTCTGTTTCTTTGACAGTTATTCAGTAGTTGTATTAACACATGGCTTCGCAAAGAAAAGTCAAAAAACGCCAAGCCGGGAAATAGGAAGAGCAGAATCATACAGGAAAGATTTTTTAAGCAGGAGGAAAAAGACATGAGTGATATTAAAAAATACATATCGGAGAGAAAAAAGAAAGATAAAAAATTCTCAGAAGGCTTTAATGAAGGTTACGAACGGTTCAAAATCGGGGTAATTTTGCGTCAGGCCAGAGAGTCTGCGGGATTGACCCAGGATGAACTTGCGATGCGCCTTAAAACGAAGAAGACGGCGATTTCCAGAATTGAAAACCACGCGGAAGACATTAAGCTTTCGACATTAGAACGTGTTGCAAACGCTCTGGGAAAGCAATTACAAGTTCACATTGCGTAATAATTAGAAAATTGGATTAGAACAAATATTGAATCTTTGTGAATGGACTAAAAGGAGATTTTTTATGAACGACGTTTATCAAAAACTTGCCCGGCATCTGGATAACCTTCCGGCGGGCTTTCCGGCAACAGAAACCGGCGTTGAAATCCGTATACTCAAACGGTTATTTACCTCCAAAGAAGCGGAGATTGCCGCGAGTCTCGGTATGATGCCGGAGACGCCTTCGGCCATCGCCGAGCGGTTGAAGATGGATGAAAAAGAGCTTGAGCCGATGCTGAAAGATATGTCCCTGAAGGGGCTAATTTACAGGGCCGGCAAACCCGGCGAGCCGCTTTACATGAATGCTCAGTTCGTGGTGGGAATCTGGGAATTTCAGGTCAACCGTCTGAATCTGGATCTGATCAAGGATTTCAACGAATATTCCCCTTACCTGCTGGGCAAGGGATGGCAAGCTACAAAAACCAAACAACTGCGGGTAATTCCGATTTCGCAGAGCCTTTCGGCTGATGTTACCACCATGCCCTACGATGAAGCCGAACAAATTATCAAAAAACAATCCAAGATAGTAGTCGTCCCCTGTATCTGCCGAACCGAACACAAAATGGCGGGCAAGGGCTGTGATCGGCCGATTGAAGCCTGCCTGGCGTTTGGCAGTGGGGCTTACTATTATGAAGAAAACGGAATCGGAAGGTCTATCAGCAAGGAAGAAGCGCTCGGAATTCTGGCGAAGGGCAGGGAGGCAGGCCTGGTTCTTCAACCCGGAAATTCCCAGAGACCAGGCAACATCTGCATGTGCTGCGGATGCTGCTGTCAGGTTCTGAAAAATCTGAGCAGCCTCGCGGAACCCGCCAAAGAGACGCACAGCAATTTTTACGCTGAAGTATTTGCCGATGATTGCACCGGATGCGGGGTTTGCCTGGATCGCTGTCAGATGAAGGCCATTGTGGTCGATGATGTTGCGCTGGTAAAAAAAGAACGCTGCATCGGTTGCGGCCTTTGTGTAACGTCCTGCGCTTTTGAAGCTATGCATCTTGTGGAGAAAGCGCCGGAAGATCGTTGGATGCCTCCGGCCAATGTCGTGGAAACCTACATGAATATAGCCAAAGAACGCGGGAAAATGTAAAAAGAAGTAAAATTAAACCGGAACAAAATCCGCGGCTCGAACCTCTTTGAGCTTCAGTGCCTCCGTGGGGCACGAAACTGTGCAAACGCCGCAGCCGAGGCACTTTTCCGCATTGACAGAGGCGACATCGTCATTCACAGAAAGGGCGTCGAAGAAGCAGCGCTCCACACAGGTTTCACAACCGGAGCACAAATCAGGATCAACTATTGCCTGAAAACGGCTTGGGGCAACCCATTTTTTGGGCCCTTTCATGACAGACCAGTTTAGACAACAGTCCTTACAGCAATTACAGATGACATGGCCTACAACCTGGCGATTGTCGACGACATGAACAAGACCTTCCTCCTCGCACTTTTGTATTATTTTCATGGCCTCGCTTTTGGATAAAGCCCTCCCCGTACCGCGTTCTATGTTGTATTCGGCGGCACGATCCACTTGCATACAGACTTCCAGAGGTTTTCCGCAGGCACCGTCGATAACGCGGCAGGAACACTTGGTCACGGACAGGTTTTTGGCATTCTCGATTATCTTCAGCACATCATCATAGGCGAGAATCCGCGATTCCGGTTCGACGCCTTCGTTGACGGGGACCACCCGCATGATGGAGCCGGGCATAAATTCCATGGCTATCCGCCCGTATTCCGGCCATTCCTTCTTCATATATTCTTTCCAGATATTCAGGATGTCCTTCGATATTCCGGGGGTAAGAGACGTGGAATCGTGCATTTGCGGAATGTTCTTCACACGATAGAATTTCAGTTCCCCGCCCTTTGTGGCTTTGAAGATAAGCCCTTTGTTAAATAACTTTTCCATCATGGATTTAATCGTATCTGCGGTAAGCCCCGTTTTCTGGGCGAGTTCTTCGGCTGTTGCCGGCGGCGCGGCAAGAAGCAATACCCTAGCCTCATCATCGCTCACCAGCGCCTCGAATATCTTCGGGATCAAAGGAGATTCTCCTGCCCCGACCGCTGCCGCGAGTTCCCGGCAAAGTTTTGTGTCTGTCATTTAGCTATCCTCCTGCTTAATATTTAAGATAGTATCGAAAATAAGGGCCTTCGTGTCAAGCACAAACAAAAGCAATCTTTCGCAAAGCCATAAAATTTATTTGTGATGCTCCAATTCTAATGAAACTCCAGGTATTATCCCGTTACGGGATGTCGTGTCTTTGAAAATAGCCTTCGGCTCCTTTCAGAGGTGCTCCACAGACGCAGTGTAGTAATATCTGTAAGTTGAATTATCCCACGTGCGAAGCTAAGTGGGACGATATTGTAATGAGACCCAAGCTTCAGAAACAGAGTGCATAACCTAAAGGTCACGTCACCGCTGAAATTTGATGGCCGAATTAATGAAACTCAAATATTATCCCGTTACGGGATGTCGTGTCTTTGAAAATAGCCTTCGGCTCCTTCCAGAAGTGCTCCACAAGCGCAGTGCAGTAATATCTGTTAGCTGAATTAATCCCATAGACAAAGGCTATTGGGGCTATCCCGCAAAGCATAGAGTAATAAGAAGGATTCATACCCATGATCGCTTATGCGGGGAAAATAAATATTCCTAAGGGAATAAGGGACGGTAAAAAGTCTTGCCCGTTCTGACCTTCTGCTGTTGCGTATTTTTTTCGTAATTTCCCCGCACACAAAGTATTACATGGGCGCCACTGTGCGCCCTCTCCCACAATCTCGAAAAAATAAGCACCCAGACATACCTTCCTTACAAACATTAAAGCATAACACCCTCATGTCGTTGTTATTATTCCATTGACATGCAAGTGAGTTCTTCTTATAATTCGTCTCAATAAATTGAAAAAACAAGTATATACTCTTATAAGACCCGGAGGCATTCAAGAATGGGAGAAACTATTCTGGCTATCGATGATGAAAAAATAAATAGGGAATTTTATTGCGGGCTTCTTAAATATAAAGGGTATAATGTTTTAAATGCAGAAAACGGGGAAGATGCCCTGAAAATATTGGGAATTACGTCAGTTGATTTAGTTTTGTTGGATATTATGATGCCGGGAATATCCGGTTTTGATGTTTTGAAAAGCATTCGGGAAAACAAGAAACTGCAGTCTTTACCAGTCATTATTATTACAGCCTTGGCTGATAAGGGAAATCGCCTTAAAGGCCTGCAATTGGGCGCCGATGATTTTATCACAAAACCTTTTAATGTTGATGAGTTAGTTGTTAAAGTAAACTCTCAAATTAAACTCGCTTTTTTAAGAAATCAAATATTTGAAAAACGTAAATTATTGAATATCGTTGATAAGCTTGACGAGGGAATAATAATTACTGCCTCTACGTTTATGCCTATTGTTACTAATTTAAAAGCAAAAGATTTTTTAGGAATGAAAGAAGAACCTGAAAATATTTTAACCCATTTAAAAAAAAAATTTAAAAAAGATGTATATCCTTATCAAAACAGTAATTATTTTATTGTAAAAAGCCACGATGTGGGCAAGCCAGGCATATTTTCTCTAAATGTTCAGCCCGTAATAGATTCTTCAGAAAATATTGATTCATATGTTTTTATTATTCGAGATATTACTTCTAATGCCGCCGTATTATTTGACTGGACTGACTCCGCTGAGCCATACAAATTAGAATAAAAAAGGATTTGTCAGATAGGCTATTATTGATGGTATTTACTCCATAAGTATGATATAAATAATGCAAATGTAGTCGCCTGTAATTCTGTAGCAGATAATCAGCGGCAATGGATAGATGATGGAAATACTGCGGCATCGCCGGATAGTCGGGTGCTGTACAGTGCAAATAAACATAAGGGATTAGGAGAAACCGGCTTACTCGACTAAAAAAAGCATATGATGAAAATAAAGACAACAAACCCCTCCTCTGGTTTTAGATGGCTATCGATAGCCTTGATGATTTCACTGCTGACAATATTTCAGCATCAACCGGCTCAGGCCGCCATTGCTCTCTCGGAGAGTTCCAGCCCTATCCCCGCCGCGGCAATGAAACTTGTTCAGTTCTGTGCTGATCCCAAAGTTGGGCTCGATACCCAGGCCGTCGCTACTCTTGTGGATTATGTCCTCGGGCCTAAATCAGATAAGGAAGCCGATCTCCCCAAACTACAGGACGCCCCTGGAGCATATTATGAATTCGATACCAGGATCAATTTCTCCAGTTTCTTGCAATACTCCTATAGCCACCAAATTCCATCGAATCTTACGAGTCCATCTTCTATTCGGTATTCCCTATGGACCGGCCTCCAAGGAGAAGCACAAAAGCTGCCCGGCAGTTGGAAATTAGTCCCGCCCGCCGGTAAACCTGTCATCATTCGCGGATTACAACGCGACGCTATCACTCCAGACCTCACCACCGGCGCCTACTATGAATACAATCTAAAAAAAACTCTCATCCTTCTCAACCATAAGGGCAGGCAGGTGCTTATTTCCATTTCCAAACAGATCGATAAATCCGACGTCGGTAAAAAGGGCGTTATCCTGGGGAACGATGACGATTGGAATTACTATTATTCGGGCTTACCCGGATCGACCAAAGCAGGCCTGGGCTGGGTTAAATCTTACATCTATGACTTTTTTTCGGTGGGAGTCCATGTCGAGTCAGGCTCTTCGCCATCCATGGTCAGGGCCGGTGTTTTTCAATGGATTCGGGCTGGCTGGTCCGGGATCAATTTTGTCCAAACGAGTCATATCATCAAGGGAATGAAACGATATGCCAAAAATTCAAAAACAATCCTGGAATCGCCAAACTTGCCCGCGCCAAACCAGATAGTCTCGACTTATCAACAGCTTTTAGCCTTACCCCAAAATGATTTAATTGAAAGATATACCGCCTTGCAGCAGGCTCGACAGTCCTTGGCCGTTCTGAGCGGTAAAATCGGAAAAAAGGAAATAAAAAAACAAGACTCCTATGCCAACACCCTCAAAGAACAAATCGTTGAAGAACTGATGCTGGAATATTTCAAGATTACCCTGGGCAAGTCATCCTTGTTAGGAAAAAAAGTAGTTTTGGGTTATTAATCAGTTATTCCTTTATATGAGTAATTTGGGGAACGCTGTTAAGAAAGTAAGTTGACATTGGCAGCGACTAATCAGGGACAATCTAATTAAAAACCTTGCCTGCTCTGTTTTTTCTGTCGTTCGTTATTTTTTACGTAGTTTCCCCGCACGCAAAGTATAAAATATTTTTGCAAATCTCCCTTTTGAATAAATAATAAATATTGTATAAAATATGCTACAAAAAAATAATTAACAAAACAGGTGAGGATTATGAACATGCGGATACTGGTAACTGGCCATCTTCCTGAAAATGTCATTTCACCTCTTAAAGAGAAGTATCAGGTGGAAATGAATCAAGAAGATCGCCCCATGGATCGTCAAGAACTGATTTTAAGAGTCAAAGACAAACAGGGGCTTCTGCCAATGCTCAGTGATTCTATCAATGAGGAAGTACTGAATTGCGCTCCGCATTTAAAAATGATTGCCCATTTCGGCGTTGGTTACAACAATATCGATGTCCGGGCAGCCTCGGCACGGGGCATTATGGTTTCCAACACACCCGGAGTATTGACCGAGGCGACGGCCGAACTTGCTTTCACCCTGATACTTTCCGTTCCCCGCAGGATTGTCGAAGGCGACAGGATGATAAGAGAAGACCGTTTTAAATTCTGGGCGCCGATGCTTTTTTTAGGCCGCGAAGTTACGGGTAAGACGCTGGGGATTATCGGCATGGGTAAAATTGGCAAAGCCATTGCCGTAAGGGCCAGGGCATTTGATATGAGAATACTGTATCATAATCGGAAAAGAATTAACTCCGAAGAAGAAAAAAACCTGAGGGCGGAATATGTCGATCTGAAAGCACTGCTCACGGAATCTGACTTTGTTTCCCTTAATGTGCCTCTTACGGAAGAAACCAAACATCTTATCGGAAAAAATGAATTGTCTCTCATGAAACCCACAGCCTTTCTTATCAATACATCCCGAGGCCCGGTGATTGATGAGAAAGCTCTGGTGGAAGTTCTGAAAGCAGGGAAAATCGGCGGCGCAGGTCTGGACGTTTATGAAAATGAGCCCTCTCTTACGCCCGGTCTTGCGGAGTTGGACAACGTGATCCTTCTTCCTCATGTTGGAAGCGGCACTCTGGAAACGCGTATAAAAATGGGGATGCTGGCCGTGGAAAATTTAATTGCCGGTCTGGAAGGCCGAAAGCCCCTCAACCTTGTCAATCCCGAAGTTCTAAAAATGCGAAAGGACATTTGAGAAGGAATCGGGGATGATTGTTCATATTATGGAATAGATTAGAAAAAGTTGAGGAGGGTTAAAGTGATTGAACTCTTTTAAGCTGGCCTGCTTTCCTGTCAAACTAACAGGGGCAAGCGCCGGTTGGACAAGAATTGTAGCTATATTCGAAACCCGACCGAATATTATTTATCGTTTTTATTTTTTAATTCTTTTTCTTTTTGCTTAATTTTTTGTTCGATATCCTTTATTTCTTTCAATATAGCGGGCACTCCTTTTGTATCTTTTCTTAGCGCCGCTTTTTCTTTTAATAAGTGATTATATGTTAGTGTTCCGAGCTGACCGATTTTTTTTGCCATTTTGTGTTGCAGCGTTATAATTTCAACCTGGATGAGCCCTATTTCTCCCAATTCCTTTGCTTTTTCATATGTTTTTTTTGAAAGCTCAATTCCCATATCGAAAATGTCCTGAACCGTTTTTTTAATTGTCATAACGATTACTCCTTTCAAAAAATTATAATATCAATATTATTTCTTTTTCAGATGCGCCGGTTCTCCGTGGACACGTCCACCGTCGATCACGAGCGTTTCACCCGTGATATAGCTCCCCGCTTTGGAGGCCAGAAACACGACCGCACCCGCTATTTCTTCCGGTTCGCCGAGCCGCATCATGGGAATCTGAGCAATCGCTTTCGCATTAACCGTCGGGTCTTTCCACAAAGCCTCGCTGAGACGTGTCTTGATGATCCCCGGCGCAATAGCATTCACTCGAATATTGTACTGTCCCCATTCCTTGGCCATAACCTGAGTGAGCATGATGACGGCGGCCTTGGTTACAGAATAAACTCCCAGTTCGCCGGCCCTTAAGCCGCCGATGGACGCTGTATTGATAATGCATCCTCCGCCTTGAGTCTTCATGATTTTTGCCGCCAGCTGACTCAGAAAGAAAAGACCTTTCAGATTGACATTCATAGTTATGTCATAAGTCTTTTCATCCTGGTCCATGAGCGAACCATAGTAGGGGTTAGTTCCCGCGTTATTCACGAGAATATCGATCCTTCCGAATGCTTTCACGACCTGTTCGATCAATGTTTTGGAATCTTCCATCTTGGCGTTGTGGGCCGCTATTGCCATCGATTTTACGCCCTTGGCCTTTATTTCTTCGGCCACCGGTTCGAGATCGGCTATTTTTCGACTGCTCACCACCACACTGGCGCCGGCGTCGGCAAGGGCAAGAGCGCTGGCACGCCCTATGCCGCGGCTCCCGCCGGTTATCAGAGCTACTTTTCCTTCCAGAGAAAACTGTGAGAGATTCATTTTATATCCTTTTCTTGGACTTTTTGCTGGCAGATAATATAACATATCATAGTTATTACAGGGAAACAATACTGAAGCGACAGTCAATGGAAAGAAAAAGTGATGAGCGCGTCTATTTTCTTTGCACTGTGGCAGGAAAGCGAACTTTAACAAAATATTTTTTAGTGGACGTCTTTCAATTTTAAGTGTAATCGAGGGCGATTCGATTTAAAAACAAAAAAAGGTGGAGCCTTAAAAAGACGCCTGTCAAAAAAATATCTCTTTTGTGTGATATTTTAGAAAAAATAAATACATTATATTTAAGGAGGATTTACAATGAGATTGAAAGACAAAGTGGCCATTGTGACTGGTTCCGGACGCGGCATCGGGGAAGGCATTGTTTTGCGCTTTGCCGAAGAAGGCGCGAAGTTGATCGTCAATGACGTCAATGAAGCGGATGCAAAAGCTGTTGTGGAGAAAATTAAGTCCAAAGGCGGCAAGGCTGTAGCTGTAATCGGCAGTGTGGCCTCCCGGGAAGTAGTCCAGCGCATGGTAGATACGGCGATTAAAGAATTCGGTACCGTTGATATTATCGTCAACAACGCGGGCATCACCCGTGACGTCATTCTTCATAAGATGACGGACGAGCAGTGGGACCAGGTCATTGCCGTCAACCTGACCGGCGTGTTTTACGGAATCCAGTGCGCGGCACGGGTCATGCGCGAGAAAGGCTATGGGAAGATCATCAACATCTCTTCGACCAGCGCCCTGGGAAACGCCGGACAAATAAACTATGCTGCGACAAAAGCCGGCGTTATCGGGATGACCAAGACCGCCGCCAAAGAACTGGGGGGAAAGGGCGTTAATGTCAACGCAATCGCTCCGGGTATGATCTGGACTGATATGATGAAGAATATGCCCCCGGAGAGAATCAAAGAAATGGATGCTATGCTGCCTTTCATTGTCCCGATGAATCGCAAGGGATCACCCCTGGATATCGCTAACCTGGCGCTGTTTCTCGCATCCGACGAAAGTTCGTTCATTACCGGACAAGTTATATTCTGCGATGGCGGGATGAAAATGTAAAATCAGGGTTTGTAATACTTGAAGCGCAGACAAGAAAAAGGCGGTTTGATACGATTATTATCAGTCGCCTTTTTCTTATTCAGGAATAAATTAATACACCGCTTATTGCGGCCATAATTTCATTGACATACAAGTGAGTTCTTCTTATACTTCTTCCCAGCAAACAATCTTGTCGGATATCAATTATATTGTTCTTGGATAAAGGCGTATAAGTCGGTGTTGGCGATGAGAGTTTAAGCATGCTAATTTAAGGAGGCAAAAATGCTGGTAGTCGTTGCAGTAATGAAGGCAAAAGCGGGAATGGAGCAGGAGATGGAAAAAGCACTGAGAGAGATGATCCCCAAAGTGGAAGCAGAAAAGGGCACTCTTACCTACACCCTTCACCGGGCGAAAAAAGAGCCGGGAAAGTTTCTCATGTATGAGAAGTATCCAGATAAAGAGGCGCTGAAAGAACACAGTTCAACTCCTCATTTCGCGGAGCTTTTCGGGAAGATCGGTCCTATGCTCGACGGTTCCCCGGTTATCGATATGTACGAGGATCTGGTCGGTATTAAGGAAAAGAAATAGAAAAAATATTTGTACGCGGTAATTTCCATAAACCATAAGGAGTAAGTGATATGGAAGGATGGACCGAAGACGAAATCAAAAACAAGGATCTGATGGCGCCATGCGGTTTGTACTGCGGCGCTTGCGGTGTGTACATCGCTACCCGGGATAAGAACGAAAAATTCAGACAAGTCATGGGTAATCTCTATGGGACCAAACCGGAAGAGACCGTGTGCCTGGGGTGCATGCAACCTGAACCGCCGAAAGAGATATACGGGTACTGCAAGATGTGCTCGATACGGAATTGTGTCCGATTAAAAGGATTCTATTCCTGCCATAAGTGTTCGGACTGGCCCTGCGACATGATCGAGAACTTCGGTTTTGCTACGGGAAGACGGGTGATGAAGAATTCTATCCCCGTTTGGCGCGAAAAGGTCTCTCTGCTCGGGGATGAGAAAGGCAGTGTTGAATGGGCACGCTCGGTGTGCGAGCGTTACCATTGCCCTTCCTGCGGCAAGCCCCTGTTTAGAGGAGCGCAGCGTTGTCGGCACTGTAAGTCTCCCATAGCCGAAGGTCTGGACGGTTCATTATAAATAGATGAAACAATTCATATTTATTAATAATAATTTCCTGATATCTCAATATTCGTTATACAAAATATTGTTTTCTTTTTTCATTGACAGGCGAAGCTATTATTCTTATACTTTGCGTCAATCATCAAAGAAATACCGTTGTGAAGCGTTGAGTCGTTTTTAATCCATTAACAATCAAAAAGGAGGAAAATATGAGCAGCATTTATAAAGTAATTGAAATTATCGGCGGCAGTGATAAATCATGGGAAGATGCCGCTAAAAAAGCTGTTGAAGTAGCGGCAAAAAGTTTGGAAGAAATGAGAGTTGCCGAAGTAAAAGAGCTTGATATGAGAATCGAAGATGGCAAAGTTGTCGAATATCGAGTAAAAATGAGAGTGTCTTTTAAGTATAAGGTATAACCATATGCAGCTTGTGTTACTCATCAAAGAAGCATTTAAAAAGTATTGTTGGATTAAAGAGTAACTTTAAAAACAAAATCACGGGAACTCCAAGGCAAGCTTTGGAAACCGATTCTGCAGCAAGCTGCGGGGTATTATCACCTCCGCTGCGCGGGATTGTTCAACTTGCCAATTCCGATGCGCTTCACTTTCGGAATTGGAGTTTCACGAATAAATGCGCACTTGGCAGCAGGCCTATTGCAAAGCGAAATAGGTCTGCTGTTTAGTAGTTGCTCATAAATTAATTTTCTTAGGAGGAATCACATGGCAAAAGAGAATTCCAGTAAAATAGGCATAATCCTGCTGGTCGTGGGTATCGGCCTTCTCCTCTGGGGTATTAATCTTTATGGCGCCTTCGGCGACAAATTCGCCAGAGCTTTTACCGGATCATCAACGAACGAAACCATGATCTTTTTGATTGCCGGTGCTGTCTGTACCGTATTGGGCGCGGTGATGCTTTATAAAAAATAGTGTGTACCGTCATTAATCCGAAGTAGTTATAAACGGATGTTTTTCCTATGTAGCAGTAACAACCAAGGGGGGCATTTTTACATAAAAATGCCCCCCTTGGTTGTGTATCATCTTTTATATCTTATGCCCGCTATTTGGAGAGTGCCTTCGTTGATCCAAACCCTGATTTCGGCAATAAAAAAATATTTTGATTAGAGGTTTTTCTTCTACTTCAGCCCGTTAAAGGGAAGTTCCGGATTACATTATCAGCCAGTCTTTCGCTTTTGATTCAGCATTAGGACCATCAAATACTCTGACATTTTCAGATCCCCTGCCGGAAAGAACGAGAGAAGCTTCATACAGCATTTTCTTTATAGAATCCAAACCGATTACAGCTGTTCTTTTCGAAAATGGTTTGTTAAATTTAAAAAATCCCACAAAATTTTTAACTGTCGCTTTATCGAAGCTCATTTTATATACATTTGCTAAAAAGAGAACCGAACCGGGAGGATTTGGCAGGAGTAATTTTTTTGCCTCCTCCATAAAAACGGGTATGTCCTGCTTGGCCATATTGGCAAAATTCAAGTAAAGAATTTTTTTCCCATTATGCTCAATAAAATCCGGTTTGACTGAAGACATAATACACCCCCAAACCATTATTTATTTCAATAAACACAAGCTAATTTTAACAAAAGCCTGATTGCTTGTCAATACAATCATTTATATAAACGTTACTTTCCGCTTTAGCGGTACTTTACAAAAAAATATGATTATATTATGATGACCATTATAAAAAAGGGAGGAGCAGTTTTTATCTACTCCTCCCTGAAAATCTGTTAATGTTTCATCGGTATCTCCTTCAGTATATCTTTAACTTTACAAATTATACCAAAAGAGTTACCTAATTACTGAGCATGAACAACCGTCCCCAATATTCCCCTAAAAACTTCGGAGAATTAAGCCAATAGAGATCAAGGGACGAAAACGTGTTCAACCAATCGGTTTAGCATTTTGGCACCTTTAACCTCTGTCTCAAAGAGCGGTGCAATGGCCCTTACTCTATCTCCGAATATTTGCCATATTTCTGCCATATGCTCATCCTGCATCTGGACGCGATTACGGACAAACTCTACGGCATTTGAGCCAACCTGATCCTTTTGAATAACACCGTTGACGATAACGCCCCCTACCGGAATTCCAAATTCATGAAACCAGTTTATAAACCGTGTAATAACGGCTATAGGCAGACTCTCGGGCAATGTCACGAAAAAGAAGGCGGTAAGAGCGTCGTCCGTAAGGAGCGTTTTGGCTTGGGCCATCCGGTCTTTGAAATCTAAAAGGTAAGACATGAGGGGGTCTTTTTCTTGTTTTTTGGAAAAAGAAAGCAGTTCTCTCAGAGATTTAGCTTCCTCCCTGCTCTTCAGCATCTTCTCCACCCATAGGGAGTAAACTTTAGACATTCCCAGAAGCCGCCTGGCATTTGCTGTAGGGGCGGTATCGAATACATAGAAATCATATTCATCCTTGAACATAATATCTATCATGTTCTCGAACATAGCGGATTCTTCAAAGGCCGGGTTCATGGTAGCAGACTCGATAAAATCTTCTGCCTTTGTCGTTATATCTGCAAATTTTAGAAACCAGTTAATTTTCTCTCTGATTTCTTTCTTGGATCGCTCAATGGTATCCCTCGTGTCGATCTCGAATGCATAGCACTTCTCTTCATCGCAGACAATAGCCGCTTTTCCGAACACGTCCTTCTCGAAGAGGTTGGAAAGGCTGTGAACGGGATTGGTGGAAGCCAGTAAGGTTTTTCTTCCTTGCTTTGCTGCCCATATTGCGGCTGCTCCTGCCATCACTGTTTTCCCGACCCCTCCCTTACCGCCGAAGAAGATGTATTTCAATTTGGGGTGATTTGACAAATATTTCTTCATGCTGATAGTTATTTGATCCACTATATTACTCCTTATCTCTACTATGAATATATCTATTTAAACATCGCTTCGGCCATCTTTTCAATCATGGGCAATCCCGTCACATCACGCTCCATTTCAGGTACGGATGACAATATCTGGTTTCCAAAAGTAGTATCTATCACCTTCAAATAATGTTCCTGCATTGTGAGGCGATTTTTTAAATATTCGGGAATGACCTGATTCTTCAATTCCGGAGGCAAGACCCGGTTGATAATGTAGCCGCTCAATGGTACATCAAATTTAGCAAACAGTTCCGCCGCTTTCAAGGTATCCTTGATGATCATTTCCTCAGCGGTGAGAACGAAGAAAAAAGCCGTTTTCTCTTTGTCCGTCAGAATGCTGGATGATTTATTTATACGATCTTTAATATATAGGAGTTCGTTGAGAATGGCATCTTCGTCGAGGGTTTTCTGCCGACGGATCACGGCTGCTACCTGGTCATATTCCCTCATTTGTTCCCGGAGATTTGTGATTTTGTCTATCCAGGCGTCATATACTGAGGCCATGCTCAGATAATAAAGGGCATGCCCCAGGGGTACAAGATCATAAATATAATAATCATAGCCACCCGTGATGACGATATCAACAACTTCATCGAAAATAGCACTCTCTTCCATAGCGGGTTCTGCTGCTGCTGCCTGAATGTAGCTTTCGATTTCCTCAGGAATTTTATCCATTCCGTACATATCGAATATCTTCTTGCGGATTTCCTGTTGATACTCCTTTATACGGCGATCCGCATCAATCTCCTGCGCAAAGAGATTGGGCATGATCTCTGTTGGCCCTTTTCCAAAAATATCAACTTTAAATATATCGCTCAATGATGCCTGGGGATCGACGGAAAAAACAAGCACGCGTTTTCCCTTTTTGGCAAGGTAAAAGGCTGTTGCCGCCGAAAAAGTTGTTTTGCCCAGCCCACCCTTGCCGCCAAACATTATGTAACGCCGGTCCGGATACTGGTCGAATATCTTCTCTAATGAAATGGTAATCACCCCTTTCTATTAAGCTAACGCGTCAGTCAAATCCTTTTCCCTCAGCATCCTTCTTTTCCAGGTAGTGATCTGAGGTACCACATACGGCAGAAGCCTTAGCGAATAATACGGCGGCAGTATGGGAACACCAAGCATATCGCCCATAGTAATAAGGATGAAGAGATGCTCCATACTCGCCCTCGTCTTCAAGGCAAATCGAGTGGAATCATGGGCAGCGACACCATATATAAACTCCTTTATTGCCTGAAAGAATCCACTTTTCTCTTTTTCCGACATAGATGTTTTCTCCTTATGATACGTTTTGAAAAATCCCCCTCAAACACCATTTTGTAAATGTGGTTTGAGGGGGATAATTTTTACGCCGCAGAAGATTTTGTCTGCGGTCTCAATTTTTTATAGCGGTTAAAAGCTTTGATTCCTTCTATACCCAGTATTATCGCAGCGATTACCAGGAAGAATCCAACAACTCCCATTAACGTATTTCCTATCAGCGCTTCTCCCTTCACTGCACCAGAAGCGACTTTCATTAGCAAAGAATAGGAAGTATAGAGGAGGGCCGCTATTGTGGTAATGAACATGAATATCATGGGGTAAAAGGCCCAGGCATATGACTTACCCTGGGACATCAGATAAGCCACCACCAGCATCAGCGCCAGCGACGCCATCAATTGATTTGCTCCGCCAAACAGTACCCAGAGATATTGCCACCACCCGGTCAAAACAATGGTGATGCCTAGTATGCTGGCAATGATGGTCCCGACATGGGCGTTTTTAAAGATGGGGCTGATATCACCCAACAGTTCTGAAGTAGATATCCTCATAAACCGAATGACCAGTTGCATGATCGTAATGGCCAAAACAATCATCATCACGCTTCCATATGACCGTCCGAGATCGGCCGGCATACCTAATGCCCCCAGAAATTTTGACACACCTGCTGCAAATACAGCTCCCGGGCCCATCGCAATCGCAGCTGCATACTCGGCGGGCGCGGCGTAAATCGTCCCCGCTATAATCAAAGCGAACAAAGCAAGCATCATTTCCACAAACATAACTCCACCACCAACAGGACGAGCATCCAGTTCATTTTCCAGTTGTCTGGCCGTGCCTGAAGTGGAGACGATGCTGTGCCACCCGGATATGGCCCCGCATGCTATGGTTACAAACATAATAGGCCAGAGCGGACCAATTTTAATCGTGAAGTCCGTGTAAGCAGGAAGTGTAAAATCAGGATGGAGCACGAAGATCCCTACAATTCCAAACAGCAGCCCGAGAAAAACGATATATGACGCGACATAATTAATCGGCAGCGCAAACCTCCAGATCGGTAAAACGGCTGCAAAGTAACAAAAAACAAAGGCGACAACAGCCCATAAAGGTCTGCTGTTTGCAAGATCCTGTCCGATTATCGAATCCGAAGGCGCAATGGTTCCCAGCCATATGCCGCCCAGGGCAATAAGAACGGTAACGACCGTCGTCAAAATAATGTCTTTCTTCCAGCGATAGATCATCTGTCCTGCCAGAACTCCGGCGATGGTCAGTAAAAGCCAGGCCATGGGAGATGCCTTCAGGCTAATTGCGGTACTGACGACTACATTGCCAAAAGCTCCGGCAATGAGAAGTAGATAGAAATAAATGAAAGATAAAAGAATAATTCTTGCTTTGGGGGAGATCAATTTGTGACTTAAGCCGCCCATTGAAGCACCGTCGCCTCGCATGGCGATCATTGCGCTGGAGTAGTCCTGAACCCAGCCAATGAAAAGGGCACCCGCCAGAATCCAGATCAACGCAGGCAGCCATCCCCACTGGATCGCAATAATCGGCCCAATGATCGGTGCTGCACCCGCAATCGATTTGAATTGGTAACCAAAGAGGATATTTTTGCTGGTGGGCATGAACTCTACTCCGTCCATATACATTACAGCTGGAGTAGCCTTCTTGGGATCAGCTTTCATGACCTTTGAATCAATATACTTTGCATAAACACGGTAACCAATAAAAGCTACAATAAAACCTAATATCAAAACAAATACTGAATTCATGTTCAACCCTCCTTGAAGATAAGATTTTGAATTATTTTAAATAACGCCCCCTTTCTTCTTCAATTTAACATAACATGATTTCTGAAAATTAAGGATAATATATACAAAAATTTTTTTAATTCAAGTAATATTTCACGCCAGGCATAATTGAGATATTTCTGTTTATTGATAGGATTTTTTTGCGTCCAAGTCATTTCTCAATTCCCGCCTGCTGATTTTTTTCGTACCTAAGATGTTTTATTGACTACACATTTAATCGGTTTTTTATGTAGATTCCCTCACTCTGGCGTCCTTCCTGTAATTCGGCGACCCCGTGTCCGGGCGATCACGCATCTTTTTGTACCGTAGGGGAGTAGAGTGTGAAGTGACTAACTTTAGAAGAGGTGCCGGTAATGCACCCCAGATTTCCCCGAATTCGGAATTAACCAATTGTCAACAAAGATAGGGGTTTGATCGGAAGCACATTCCCTTAAGGAGAGCGCATAATAAATAGGAACCTACATTGCCGAGAATTTTCGCCAATATGGCGAAAACTTCCTTTGGAACTGGAATCAGATATTCACCCGAACCGGCAGGATAACTGTTGTGATGCCTTCCCACTGTAGCCGCCTCTGGATGGCGTTGGCCGTCTCGTTGTGGAGAATTCTCTGGAAGGGATTATCTTGGCGGAAGACTAGCTTTCCCGTAAAAACTGACGATTTAGGAAATTCCTGGACAATATTCTGGCAGAGGTTGGTCGCCACATCTATGACATCTGTTCCTACTTCCATACGATAATCAGCGGCATACCCATAGGAACGGGCTAATTTGACGTATTTTATGAGTTGCTCCGCGATAGATGACTTCAGGGCATCAATCTCCGCTGCACCCTTAAAGGCGCCGGAATCAATCTCCGCCACGGATACAAAAATAAAATTGCGATAGAGTTTGGGAAATTCCCGAAAAACGGAAAGCCAGGAGTGAAGGCCGAAGCCGTTATAACCACTTACCAGAATAATGGCCGTCCGTTCATTTGTATTAAGTGGCTCTTCATTAGGAACGTGCCCGGATGGAATTGACGACAGGATTTCCTCAAGCTGACGCACGCCTTTCCGCACTTTCAGGTAATGGCGCCGGATCAGATAGCACAATCCAATCAGAGCTGACGTAATGAGCAGGGTGACCCATCCCCCTTCACCAAACTTCTCATAAACTGTTACGATCAATATGGTCACACAGAGAATCAAGCCAATAAGATGAATTACGATATGCCTTGCCCAACCCTTATTTTTATGCCGGTTCTGGAAAAAAAACTTCGCCATGCCGAATTGAGACAGGGAAAAGGTGAGAAAAACGTTGATTGAATACATGACAACGAGTGCCGATACTGAACCATTGGTATAGAAAAGCACCGCCAGGGAAGCCGCTCCCATGAGGAGAACACCGTTCTGCATGGTGAGGCGTTCCGAGAGTGCCGAAAAGCGTCGTGGGAGCCAGGAATCGACGGCCATATTGGCCATAACCCTCGGGCCGTCGATGAAACCGGCCTGGGCGCCGACCATGAGAAGGGCACCTTCCGAAAAAAGAGTAATAAGAGCCAAGAGACCGCCTAGTGGCCAGCCGCTGAAAGTTCTGTCCGCCAGGATGGCATTGAGAGTTCTGCCCTCCGCGGGTGCAATGGAGAACAGAGCATAGCAGAAAAGAAGACCGGAAGCGGTAACGGCGAGTGATACAGCCAGATATACCATGGTGCGTTTACCCGTCTGTACCCTTGGCTCCCGCATGACATTCATGGCGTTGGAAACGGCCTCGATTCCCGTATATGTCCCACCGCCCATGGAGAACGCCCGCAGAAAAATCGCTAAAATTCCTATAAAACCAATTGTCGAGAGGTCCAGATTTGCACTTCCGCGGTATTTTTCCAAAACGGGCCCGATTTCGCCCAGATGAGTTCCCAGACCATAGCCGATGAGGAGAATATGAGTGATCACAAATACGATGAATATGGGTGCGAGAAATGTGATGGACTCCTTTACCCCGCGAAGATTCAAAACAACGAGAAGGATAATTAACCCCACGACAAAGGGCATCTTATAATGCAAAAAGGCGGGGGGAAGATAACTGAAGATAGCATCCCCGCAGCAGGCGAGGGAAACAGTGATGGTCAGGATATAGTCTACCAGCAAGGCCGACCCGGCAATGACGCCTGCTTTACCGCTGATGGTATGGGTGGCGACTATGTAACCGCCGCCGCCGTGGGGAAAATGTTCGATGATACGGGAATAGGCGTAGGCAATAATGAACACCGTAAACGCCGTGGCAATAGCAATAAAGATGGCCAGGTAGGTATGTGATCCCAGAGCCTTGAAGGCTTCTTCGGGCCCATAGGAGGATGATGACAAACCGTCAGCACCAAGGCCGATCCATGCCAGAATCGGGATCAGGGAAATTTTGTGAAAGAGGGACGGCTCATTAATATTCCGCGGCACGCCAATAAAACGACGTCTGATGCGCTCAAAAAACGTTTGTCCCGGTTTGTTATCAGGCATATTCATGCAATGGGGTTGTCTATATGAACGCCATCGGCAACGTATCCGCAAAGGAAACCATGCTTGGCATTCAACTGCGTTTCCTTCTCGTCGTATATGCCGATCGCAAAATCCCGGGCACTGATCTTCAAATGGACGGTTTTGCAATCCGCCATTTTAACCTGAATCGGTTTGCACATACTCGGTAATCCTTCTTCATTACTGCCCTTGATATAAAGCTCATATTTCCCCGGTTCCACATCGATCATAATAGTTTTCAGGGGCAGTACGGTACCGCGTTCCTGACCATTGAGTAAAATTGTATAATCATCGCTGCGACTGAGATTCGAAAAAATGATTTTTGATGCCATAATATTCTGTGAATACGGCTCCTTAAACGTTTTTCTCTAATCATTGATTTGCGTTTTTACATTGCATTAGGGGGAATTGCAAGGCATTTGATACAACATGGCTTCTGCTTAGAGAATAATCTTCTGCTGTTGTTACTGTTTTGGGTAACCCACACCTTTGAGCGCCCCCTGAATCTCCCCGAGTACTGCCGGGTCTTCTATTGTTGACAGCACATTATATTCTTTTCCATCCGCAATCTTGCGCATAGTCGAGCGTAAAATCTTACCACTTCGCGTTTTTGGAAGCCTGGCAACAATTGCAATATCCTTAAGGCAAGCCAACGCGCCAATCTGATCGCGTATCATCCCGACAATTTCTTTCTGAATATCCGCATTGTTTCTGGAAACACCTGCTTTTAATACGGCAAAACCGATAGGCACCTGCCCTTTGAGCTGATCATCAACACCGATGACCGCGCATTCGGCAACATCAGGGTGTTTAGCAACTACTTCCTCCATGCCGCCGGTTGATAGCCTGTGGCCGGCCACATTAATTATGTCATCGACTCGCCCCATTATATAAATGTATCCGTCCTCATCCTTGAAACCTCCGTCTCCTGTTGAATAGCAGCCTTCAAATGTGCGTAGGTACGAGGAAACATAAGAGTCATCCTTCTCCCAGAGCGTGGTCAGACAGCCCGGCGGCAACGGCAGTTTTATGGCAATTGTGCCTTCCGATCCATTTGGCAGTTCCTCTGCATTTTCATCAAGCACTTTGATATTATAACCCGGCACAGGTTTTGTAGGCGAACCGGCTTTTACCGGTAAGTGTTCGATACCCATACAGTTTGCGGCAATCGCCCAGCCTGTCTCGGTCTGCCACCAGTGGTCAATGACAGGGATATTCAGAAAATTTGCCGCCCAGTGGTATGTATCCGGGTCGAGCCTCTCACCGGCAAGGAAAAGATATTTAAGGCAGGAAATGTTATATTTCTTAATGAAAGATCCGGATGGATCCTCCTTCTTTATCGCACGAAATGCGGTAGGAGCGGTGAAGAGAACCTTTACATTATGTTCATTAATCACGCGCCAGAAAGCGCCGGGATCAGGTGTTCCCACCGGTTTACCTTCGTACATGATTGTCGTGGCGCCATAAAGAAGCGGCGCGTAAACGATATATGAATGACCTACAACCCAGCCTACATCGGACGCCGCCCAATAGACATCACCGGGTTCGATCCCGTAAATGTTCTTCATACTCCACATCAATGCTACGGCATGACCGCCGTTGTCCCGCACCACGCCCTTAGGGATTCCGGTTGTGCCCGATGTATAAAGTATATAAAGCGGGTCGGTTGCCTTTATCGTAACACATCCCGCTGGCTTGACACCCCGCAGAGCTTCTTTCCAATCCACATCCCTGCCTGGAATCAGTGCGGCTTTAACCTGCGGACGCTGGAAAATGAAACATTTTTCAGGTTTGTGTGTGGAAAGCTCTATTGCTTTGTCCAGAAGCGGCTTATAGGCAATAGCGCCTTTCGGTTCAATACCGCATGTTGCAGAAAGAATGACCTTTGGCTTGGCATCATCGATTCTTACCGCTAGCTCATTCGGTGCAAATCCGCCGAAGACAACCGAATGAATAGCTCCTATCCTGGCGCAGGCGAGCATTGCAAACAGTGTTTCAGGAATCATGGGCATGTAAATGATTACGCGGTCGCCTTTTTCGACACCGGATTTTCTAAGCATACCGGCAATAAGCGAAACATCGGCAAGAAGTTCACCATATGTTATTTTCTTTACAACACCTGTTACCGGACTGTCATAAATGATTGCAGTCTGATCTTTCCTGCCACTTTCGATATGCCTGTCAATCGCATTATAGCAGGTATTCATTTCCGCGCCTTCAAACCACCTATAAAATTCTGGTTTGGGACTGGAAACAACACTATCCCATTTTTTAACCCAGGAAACAGCTTCGGCAGCGTCCGCCCAGAATCCATCCGGATCACTCATTGAACGGCTGTACGCCTCATCATAAGAGCGGTATTTCATTATTAACCCTCCCACATAAAAAAGACTGTAAGTTTATAAGTCAGGTTGCCCGGGTATTTCAAGTGAAAATGTGGGTACTCAGCCGGTTTGTTTTTTGTGTAATTTCCTTGACACGCAAAATCGTTCATTTTATACTCCCAAATCAAAATTAAATGTCTTATTAAACGAACATATTTGGAATAGAGAATTCAAAAAATTTATTAGCCTTTTGAAGGGTTTTTTAAGAATATATTATGAATGGAATAAGGTTTCACAGGATCGGCGGAATAGGACTTTTCAATCGGAAAGAATTATAGGGGAAGGCAGCATTTATTAGCATAATTGAGTAAACTGACAAGCACAAAAAATGAAAAGGGGGTACATCATTTTGCAACGTAATATTTTTGTTTTATACTTCTTAGTAGTTGCAGTCTGCACGCCGGCAATCGTTTTCTTAATGGGTGTAAACGTCCAGGCTCAACCGCCAGCAGTGCAAGTTCAAGTTAATGTGCCACCGCCGCCCGCGGTGCAAGTTGAGGTACAGCAACAGGAAGAGGAACTTCCGCCTGAGGAATATATTCCTGAAGGCGATCCGACACCACCTCCTCCTCTCGCTGTCATAGATCCCCAACTTGTAGTTGTTCCAAGCGGCGAAGCCCAGGTTTATATGGTGCCAAACATGGTCGGTGTATATTTTTACGGCGGCTCATGGTACAGGTTCCATCATGGAGTATGGTTCAGGGCAGGAATTTACAGTGATCCTTGGGTTCTCGTAGCTCCGGCTATTGTCCCGAGCTTCGTGATCGGTATTTCACCTGCATATGCGCTTTATCTGCCACCGACTTACTACAGGATTCATTACCGTGATTTCCACTCGCACTGGCGCACATGGGATCGTGATCGTCATTGGCATGGATATGACTGGTACCGCCATGAGCGAAGGGCTGATGTAAGAAGAGAGCGGGAACGTCATTCTCATGACAGAATGGAAAAAGAACGCCATGTAAGGCATGAAAGGATTAAAGAGAGGGAGCGTCATCCGCAGAGGGTCGAGCATAAAGGGCCGCAAAGAACCGGAGAAGTGAAGGGACAGCATCCCGGTCCAGCAGGGCCGCAAAGAACCGGAGAAGTGAAGGGACAGCATCCCGGTCCAGCAGGGCCGCAGAGAACCGGTCAGGTAGGACAGCAGAAGCCCGGTCCAGTAGGTCAGCAGAGAACTGGTCAGGTAGGGCAGCAGAAGCCCGGTCCAGTAGGTCAGCAGAGAACCGGTCAGGTAGGGCAGCAGAAGCCCGGTCCAGCAGGTCAGCAGAGAACCGGTCAGGTAGGACAGCAGAGAACCGGTCCAGTAGGTCAGCAGAGAACCGGTCCAGTAGGTGCACAGCGAACTGGTCAAGTAAGTAAGCAGCCGAGGCAGCAGCAACAGCCAAAGCAGCAGCAACAGGACAACAAACAATATCCAAAACAATAGCAATAGCTATATTGCACGCGATACAAGAAAGGGCACCGGGAAGGTGCCCTTTCTTGTTGATAGGGCGGAAGATGTGGAAAGATGTAGTTAAATCTTTATTCTTGACAATTGGCGAAATAAAGAAAACAACTTCAGAGCAACCTAATTATTTCGACGCGCTTGAAAAGTTTGGATTCCCTCAGTATTCCCGGCCAAGTTCTTTATTGACGACGCACTCAATCGGTTTATTTTTTATGTAGTTTCCCTGACACAATTTGTTACATGAGTTGCATATCACAACCTCGCTCTGGCGCCCTTCCTGCAACTTTTTCGACCAGTAGGGATCGGCGAGAAGCTGTCGTCCCACGGCTATCAAGTCCGCCTTCCCCTGTTTTAAAGCATCTTCGCAAATTTCCAGTTTATTAAATCTGCCGACAGCCATAACCGGTACGTTGACAACCTGCTTGATAGCTCCCGCCAGATTAGCATGTGTCCCCAAAGGCTGTTTGGCATCGGGGCTGGTTATATTGAGACCATCGAGTTGTCCTCCGGCGGAGACATCAATAATGTCCACTCCCGCTTCCGCCAATTCCCGGGAAAAAAACATGGAATCCTCCAGGGCAATTCCTCCCGGGGCACACTCAACGGCGCTAAGACGGTACATTATGGGAAAAGTTTCACCAACTTCTGCGCGGATAGCCCGGACACACATCAGAGGGAAGGAGATTCTTTTCTTAAGAGAGCCCCCCAAATTGTCTTTGCGCTGATTTGTGAGTGGAGAAAAAAACTGATGCAGGAAGTAGCCATGAGCACCGTGAATATCTATAGTATCGAAACCAATGTCGCGCGTAGCGACGGCGGCAAGGGAAAACCTTTTTGCTATCGTTTTCAATTCCGCGGCACTGACTTCCCGGTAGTCGGGTTTGGGGGAAGGAGCCACCTTATTCCCATCGGGCAGTTCGTTTCCCATCCATAGTTGAATGCCTATCGCGGCTCCCTGCGCGTGTACCGAGTTCACAACCGATTTTAGTCCGGCTATCCATTTTGAAGAGGTCAAGAGCTCTATCGGCGTTCCCTGAAGAATCACCAGCCCCGCTCCGCCTCGCGCTCTTTCGGTGTAATAGTGGCAAGCCCGGTCATTGCGCAATCCGTAGTTGGTTGCGATTGGCGGAAATACCACTCTGTTTTTCAAATTCATACTTTTTATGGAAAGCGGAGAAAATAAAGAGACCATGACAAATTCCTTCAATGTATTGCTTATGATAAAATACTCTTTGATGCTCAGAGAGTATAGGAAGGTGAGCTTAATGTGTCAAGACGTGATTATTGATGAAATATTGGAAATTGGCTTCCCTGTCCGCCGCTGTGGAAACCACTGCTGCGATAATTAATCCGTTGCGGAAGTTACCTAATTAATTTACAGGGAAACACAAAAAGTTTAGCGGCAATCCGTGCAAATTGCCAGTTCCTTAAGCGGAACTCCGGTTATCTTACTGATGTATTTCAGTTGATCAACGGGTGCAAAATAGCGGCCGCAGACGTCACAGGATTTCATCTTAAATGTGCGTCCCCAAATTATTCTCTTATCCTCTGTTGTCTCCATTTCAATATGACCTGTCGGACAAATAAAGGCGCACGCGCCGCAGCCGATACAAACGTCTGATTTCTCACTATAAGGAGGTCCTACAGTCTTATCCGAACCGCGGCAGGATAGTCCGATAGCGCTGACACCGACAACTTCTTCGCAAACACGCACGCAGGAACGGCAAAGAATACATTTGCCCTTATCCTTATCCAAAGTAAATCGAGGTTGAGGCGTTACACCAAGTTTTTTGGCCAGATCGGCAATAACCTCGGATTCCGGGTTCCGGGCTAATAATAATTCCAGCACTAAGCGGCGTACATTTAAGACACGCTCATTTTTTGTTTCCACTGCGATGCCTTCTTCCACCGGATATAGACAGGAAGTTACTATTTTGGTTCTATTTCCCCTTTTTACTTCTACCACACAAAGTCTGCAAGCACCGGAGCGGGAAACTGATTCATGAGCACAAAGAGTAGGTATATCAATGCCCGCGGCACGGGCAACTTCTAAAACCATTGCGCCTTTATTGGCCGTTATTGTTTTGCCGTCAATGATCAAATTTACCATTTTATTTCCTACCTTTATTTAACGGTTATTGCATCAAATTTACAGCTTTCCAGACATACGCCGCACTTAATACATTTTTTCTGGTTGATCTTGTGTGCTTTTTTCTTTTCCCCGGAAATACATTCCGTAGGGCACTTCTTCGCACAAACACCGCAACCGGTACACTTTTTTGCGCTGATCTCATAGCGAATCAGGGCGCGACAAACGCCGGCCGGACAACATTTTTTCTGAATATGCGCATCATATTCCTGGCGGAAATATTTAATCGTGCTCAACACCGGATTCGGAGCGCTGCCGCCCAAGGCGCAAAGCGAACCATCCTTAATTCCTTTAGCCATCGACTCCAGTATTTCCACATCGCCCTGCCTTCCTTTGCCGGCACAAATATCATGCAAAATATCATTCATACGACGGACACCTTCGCGACAGGGTGTACACTTACCACACGATTCGGAAACCAAAAATTCAATAAAGTATCGCGCCAGATCAACCATACAAGTATTTTCATCCATGACGATCATTCCGCCGGAACCCATCATAGAGCCGGCTTCCCACAAGGAATCAAAATCTACAGGAAGATTTATCATTGCTGCCGGAATAGCGCCGCCGGAGGGACCGCCTGTTTGCACCGCCTTGAATTGCTTGCCGCTGGGGATACCGCCACCAATATCATAAACAATATCTTTTAAAGGAATTCCCATCGGCACTTCCACCAAGCCAATGTTGTTGATTTTTCCGACCAGAGAGAAGACCTTTGTACCTGTGCTGTGCGGCACACCAATTGCGGAGAACCATTTGCCGCCACGGGTAATTATTACCGGTACGTTTACCCATGTCTCTACGTTATTCAAATTGGACGGACGATCCCAGAGGCCATGTTCCACCGTATGAATATACTTAGCGCGCGGCTCACCGGCTTTCCCTTCCAGCGAAGCCATGAGCGCTGTGGATTCACCGCAAACAAAGGCTCCCGCACCTTTGCTGATCTTAATATCGAAATTAAAGTTTGTGTCGAAAATGTTTTTGCCTAAAAGGCCGTGGCTGCGGGCTTCTTCAATGGCTTGGGCAAGATTGGCGACAGCCAGAGGATATTCATTGCGCACATAAATATAACCCTCCTGCGCTCCGATAGCATAAGCTCCGATGATCATGCCTTCGATGACGCTGTGTGGATCACCTTCCATTACGCTGCGGTCCATATAAGCGCCCGGATCGCCTTCATCGCCGTTGCAAATCACATATTTGATATCGCCTTGAGCGCTGCGGCAGCTCTGCCATTTCTTTCCTGCGGGGAATCCGCCGCCGCCGCGGCCGCGCAGACCGGATCTAATTACATCCTCGACGATTGCATCGGAAGTCATTGTTCGGAGAGCTTTTTGCAGAGCAAAGTAGCCGCCGCGGGCAATATATTCTTCAATGTTTTCCGGATCGATTATTCCGCAGTTTCTCGTCACAATTTTAACTTGCTTTTTGTAAAAGGGGAGTTCGCTAATTTTAGGTACATCCTTGAGGTACTCCGGCACTTTTCCTTTTAAGTATTGATATTGCTCATTTGTGATGATGACATCTTCTTCATCAATGCGATAAATCGGCTTAATATTATCGATATTACCTTTGATGATTTGATCAATGAGCTGCGGCACTTTGGCCGGAGTCATTTTTCCGTAAGAAAGGCGCGGCTTGTCTTTTTCAATAACGTCAACCAGCGGTTCGATAAAATCCATACCCATTGAACCGGTTTTAGCTAAGATATAAGAAAGTTTTCTTTTCTTGATTTCCTCATTGAGGGCTGCATAGACTTTATCGGCGCCGGCAGCAATGCCGCTCGTTGCCATGCCGACAACTATTTTTACACCGTCTGGAAAAAGAGACTTTAAACCTTTCTCCCCGGCTTTTTTCAAATCGTCAATTGCGCTGATTTTTTTCACTTTCTCACCCTTGTTTTCTATAGTTTCCTAATATCTTGGGAATTTTATCCTGTGTGAGATATGGATGAATATCGCCGCCAATCCGCACAACCGGCGCCAAAGAACAGCACCCGAGACACCGTACCTCTTCCAGGGAAAACATATTGTCTTTTGTCGTTTCTCCGCATTCGATTTCCAAATCCCGCTGGAGCTTGTCCATTAACCTAGACGCACCTTGCACGTGACAGGCGGTTCCGGCACAAACTTCGACTAAATAACGACCGCGGGGATTCAGGCTAAAAGAATTATAAAAAGTAGCCACCTCATAAATACGGCTGGCTGGAATTTCCATTTCTTCATTAACGGTGGCGAGCGCATCTTTAGGCAGGTAATTATATTGTTCTTGAATATCCTGCAAAACAGCAATTAAGGAACTCTTGTCCCTTCCGTGTTTCTTTACTATTTCTTTTGTTTTCACCTCAATATCACTGGCTCTTTTCATGCGTAAATCACCTCAGAATTTTTCAGGGTTTTCCCTCTATATCAATCCCATGCTTTAAGACATTGGACTTTGTCCAAAAGTTTTTTGTATTCGCTGTTTACTCTCTTTTGAATCATCTTAATTTCAGCCTCTCCCAGATGACGGAAGCGTCCCTGTGTTTTGAAATAATCTTTAATCGGCTTTAATTTTTTCGGCATTTCCGCGGAAAGCTTATACTTGCCGTTTTCCACTTCATACAAGGGGAATATGCCGGTTTCCACAACCAAGCGTCCTAAAGCGATAGTCAAATGGGAAGGAGAGCGCCATCCGGTCGGACATACGGTGAAACAATGGATATAAGAAGGTCCTTTGGTCTTTTTGGCTTTTTCCACTTTGCGGATAAAGTCAAGCGGGTAACTGGGACAGGCGGTAGCAACATAAGGAATATTGTGGGCAACCATTATTTCGGCCATATTCTTTTTCCATGTTTTCTGTCCGTAACTTATTTTACCTGCCGGTGCAGTCGTTGTGGAAGCTCCCATAGGAGTGCCGCTGGAGCGTTGAATTCCCGTGTTCATGTAGGCTTCGTTGTCAAAACAGACAAAGAGCATATCGTGTCCTCGCTCCATCGCGCCGGAGAGCGCTTGCATACCGATGTCCATTGTACCTCCGTCACCGGCCATACCGACAACTTTTATATAGCGATCATCAATCCTGCCCTTTTTGCGCAAAGCCTTGAGACCAGCTTCCACACCGGAAGCCACTGCCGCCGCGTTTTCAAAGGCCACGTGAATCCAGGGTACATTCCATGCAGTTGTCGGGTACAGGCTCGACACTATTTCCATACAACCGGTCGCTGAGGCAATAACAGTATTTTCACCCAGAGCCTTACACATCAGCCTGACAGCCAACACCTCGCCGCAACCCTGGCAGGCACGGTGACCGGCGGAAAACAATTCTTTTTTATTTACCAACCGCGGGGCATATAAATCAAAATTTTCTACAATATTCATTGTTCTCTCACTCCCCAAAATTCATAGGTGTCCGCTATCTTTTTGATGTCTTCCTGGACAACTCTTGTAATCATTCCGGTAAAGTCTGTTACAGCTACGTCGCGGCCGCCCAATCCGATAATGTAATTGCATATCATCGGATGATTCTCTTCATGATAAAGGGCAGACTTTATTTCCGAGAAAACCGGTCCGCCCGGCCCGCCGAAAGAAACGGCGCGGTCAGTGACAATCAGTTTTTTAGCTTTTTTTACCACTTCCTTCAATTCCTCAAACGGGAAAGGCCGCCAAAGTCTGAGTTTAATCAAACCAACGGATAAGCCTTTAGCCTGAAGTTCATCAATGGCCATTTCCGCTGTTTCGCCCATAGAGCCCATTGTTAAAAGTAAAGTTTCCGCGCCATCGGCTTTATATGTTTCCACCGGCTTGTAAGTACGGCCAAATATTTTTGCCCATTCTTCCCAGACGGCAAGAATTGTTTTTTTGGAATTTTTTAAGGCTTCGTCTTTTGCTTTCATCATTTCCGGGAAGTAATCCGACATGGCGAAAGCGCCCATAGTGAGAGGTTTCCCCGGATGAAGCGTCGCATAGGGTTCACGCGGCGGCAAAAATTTATCCACCAATTCCTGCTCGGGAAATTCGACCGGCTCCACCATGTGCGTTAACTGGAATCCGTCGATATTTATGCATACCGGCAGCAATACATCTTTATGCTCGGCAATCTTGAATGCCTGTATCGACAAATCAATCGCTTCCTGGCCGTTTTCCACAAATAAAGAAATCCAGCCGGAATCGCGCTGTGGCATAATGTCGGAATGATCATTTAATATATTTAAAGGGCCGGAAACCGCGCGGTTCGCAATCCCCATCACTATTGGCAGCCTCATGGCCGAAGCAATGGGCAAAAGTTCATGCATCAACATCAAGCCCTGAGAACTTGTCGCCGTATATACTCGCGCGCCGGTGCCTGAAGCACCGATAACCGCGCTCATTGCTGAATGTTCGGATTCCACCGTGACGAATTCCGCGTCTATTTTGCCATCAGCTACAAGTTCGGAAAGATGTTCCGCAATATGCGATTGGGGCGTAATGGGATAAACAGCCGCCATGTCAATATTGCACTGCCCCACAGCTTCCGCCACGGCAACTGCCACTTCCATTCCAACGCGTTTAGGCATGCTTATCCCTCCTCCATCATTGCTATTGCCCTCGGCCAGCATTCATGAGCGCAGATACCGCATCCCTTGCAATAATCCATATTTGCTTTGAAAAAACCATCTTCACTTTGTTGAACGCATCCTTCCGGACAAAAGATATAGCAAATGCCGCACTTGATGCATTTTTGATTATTCCAAACCGGCCTTTGTGCCCGCCAACTTCCCGTATGATATTCACTGGCGCTGCCCGGCTGGAAAACGACACATCCAGTAGTTATTTCCTGCCAGATATCAGGCCCTTTTTTCTTTGTCATGATTTGAACACCTCAATTTTTAATTACTGATTTTAATCTCTTCGTAAGCCCTTTTCATGGCGGCTAAATTCTTCTGGGCTATTCTGCCGAACCGGTGATCCACCGCTTCTTTCATCGCATCGAGTCCCATGACGCCGATAATCTTCAGCAACGCTCCGATCATTGTTGTGTTGGCAATGGGCACGCCCATTTCCTTGCGCGCTATTCCGGTGCCGTCCACCGTGGCCACCGTTCCTTTGAAGTTCAATTCTTGGCGAATCTCTTCGGGCGTTTTAGGCGTGTTGACTATTAATTTGCCATTGGGTTTTAATCCGTCGATGACGTTCACCAGACCAATCAAACTGGAATCCAGCACTACAACCACGTCAGGTTGATAAATACCCGAGCGAACCTTTATCTTTTTCTCATCAATACGGCTGAAAGCAGCAACAGGTGCTCCTCTTCTTTCCGGGCCGAAACTGGGGAAGCCCTGAGCATACTTACCCGCACCAATGGCCGCCACTGCGAGCAATTCCACCGATGTTACCGCACCCTGGCCACCCCTGCCATGCCATCTGACTTCTATCATTATAATCTCTCCTACCGGATTAGTTACTACGAACTAAAGTGAGGCGCTTTTCTATTATATTTGAATTTTTATGTCAACTTTTTTCGCAATATTAAATTTTTTAACGGTTAGCGATTTACGCGCCATTTTTTCTTGGCTTGGGCATATAAATCATTTCCCAAAGCGTCATTAACGACAACTGCCGGAAAATCAACGATGGTCAACTTTCTGATGGCTTCCGGACCAAGGTCTTCGTAGGCGATAAGCTCGACTTTTTGAACACATTGAGCAGAAAGAGCCGCAATGCCGCCGATGGCGCCAAAATAAACAGCTCCGTATTTTTGCAGCGCCGCAATAACTTCCGGCGAACGACTTCCTTTGCCGATCATCCCCTTAAGGCCGTTTTCGATTAACTTCGGAGTGAAGGAATCCATCCGGTAACTGGTTGTAGGACCGATTGAACCGATAACCTTACCCGGCGGAGTAGGTGTGGGAGCCGCGTAAAATATAACACTTTTCGATAAATCAATAGGCAGAGCTTCGCCTTTCATCAACGCTTCATAGAGGCGACGGTGCGCGACGTCTCGTGCCGTGTAAACCTCGCCGTTGAGCAAGACCATATCTCCTGTCCGCAGAGAGCCCACAACTTCTTTTGTTAGTGGTGTCTGGATATGGCGGGGTATCTTTGTTTCTTCAGTCACGTCAATATCCTTTATATAGTTTCTTCTTTATGCCTCGCCACATGGCATTGAATATTTACCGCGACGGGCAGGGAAGCTATATGGCAGGGCATCATTTCGACATTTACCGAAAGCGCCGTAACCCTTCCGCCAAGGCCTCCAGGACCAATACCCAGATCATTAATGCCGGTATAAAGTTCCTTTTCCATTTGAACCAAACGCTCATCTTTACTATTAGCTTCGCCCACTGGTCTTAACAGCGCCTTCTTGGCCAGGATGCAGGCTTCTTCCAGAGAGCCGCCGATGCCTATTCCGACCATAATGGGCGGGCAAGGATTGGCGCCTGCTTGCTCCACCGTTTCCAGAACAAATTTTTTAATGCCTTCGCTCCCCGCGGCGGGCGTAAGCATTTTCGCCGCGCTCATGTTTTCACTGCCTCCGCCTTTGGGCATGGCAATTATTTTCAGCCTGTTGCCTTCGACTATATCAACATGAATTATCGCTGGTGTATTATCCAGTGTATTTTTTCTAGTAAGCGGATCACAGACTGATTTTCGCAAATAGCCCTCCGCGTAAGCCTGCCTGACACCTTCGTTAATTGCTTCCCGTAGATTCCCGCCGACAATATGAACATCCTGGCCGATTTCGAGAAAGACAACCGCAAGTCCCGTATCCTGGCACATGGGCATTTTACTACGGCAGGCAATATCCGCATTTTCCATGATTTTTACCAGCACCTCTTTGCCTGTTGCCGATTCCTCTTTGGGCAAAGAATTGCGCAGCGCTTCCACAACATCCGCACCTAAAACCGTATTGGCTTCGATAAAAAGTTTTTTTACCGTCGAGGTAATTAACTTACAATCTATCTGCCGCACAGTTGATGTTTGTTTCTTTTTTTTATCCATAAATATTTTATATGCCTCGCCGGAATTCCAGCGATTTGGAGATGGTCATCTTATCAATGTATTTCAAATCTCCGCCCATCGGCACACCCGTAGCGATGCGCGTCACCTTAATTTTTTTTTCTTTGAGCATCCTGATAATCAGCAAAGCAGTCGCTTCGCCGTGGACATCGGGATTTGTGGCGATAATCACTTCTTTGATCTTGCCGCCGTTAATTCGTTGGAGAAGTTCGGTTAACCGCAGATTTTCCGGCCCGATTCCGTCGAGAGGCGCCAAGTGTCCGTGCAAAACATGATAAGTCCCTCGAAATCCTCCGCTCTCTTCAATTGCCGCCATGGCATCCGGTTCTTCCACAACGCAAATCACGCCTTGATCCCTTGTTGTATCGTGACAAATATAGCAAACATCTCCCTCTGTCAGGTTTAAGCAAATCCGGCAGAGTTTGATTTTTCTTTTGACTTCAATGATGCTTTCCGCAAGTTTCTTTACGTCATCTGCTGTTGCGCGTAAAATATAGTTCGCCAGACGGGCAGCTGTTTTTTCGCCAATACCGGGAAGTTTTCCCAACTCGGCAATAAGCCGTTTAATAGGCTGTGCGTATGCTTTCATAAGTGTAACCTACATGCCGGGGATACCCAGTCCTCCCGTGATTTTTGCCATTTCTGCGGAAGCCATTTCCTGCGCTTTGCGAATTCCCTCATTAACCGCGGCGGCAATTAAATCCTGGAGCATTTCTATATCCTCGGGATTGACCGCTTCCTTTTCGATTTTTATGGAAACTATTTTAAACTTGCCATCCACCACAACCCGTACCATACCGCCTCCGGCTTGTGCTTCGATGGTTTTTGCCTCCAATTCCTGCTGCAGCTGGCCGATTTGTTCCTGCATTTTCTTTGCCTGCTTCATTAGATTGCCAAAATTCTGCACCTTTTATGTCCTTTCTTTTATCCCGTTAAAAATCTCACACTCACCTTGGTTCAAACAATCCGAACTCTTTTTTTAACATATGTCCTCTGATTTCTAACGGGACTAACGGGACTTACCCCGTTAGAAATATTACATCTCACCTCATTCATCCGACGAAAATTACCACCTTAAAATATTTCCAAAAAATTTCTAACGGGGCTTGTCTGTCCGTGCTTTGATTTCTATTACTTCGGCGCCGGCAAATTCATCCATTACTTTCTGCAAAAGTGGATGGTTTATCGCTTCCCGTTTCATATCGTTTAAACTATTGGTTTTGCCGCGCCCATTGTTGTCGCTGGTATTTACTTTTTCTGCAGCGGTTGTGGCAATATTTATCGCCACATTTTCCTGAAAAAATTTCCCGGCGATTTGCTCCAGTTGATCCTTTTGCTTTTTCCCTTTAATATCTTCCAGAAATATGTAGCCTTTAGGAAATCCCAGTGTAAGACAGCCTTTTTCGTAACTTAAAATATCGGCGGAGTCAATTTTTGCCGCCAGCATAGCGTTTTCTTTTTTTACAAATATTTTAAAACTGTCGCGAAGAGTTTCCAAATTATCGTAATAATTGTTAATATCGGAAGAATTATTTTTGCTTGTATCATCGGCGATATTGTTTTTAGCACCGTAATCGGCAGATGTTTCTTTTACCTGTTTATTTGTTGAAAAATGCTGCTTATTGTTGTTTCCGTCTGCCGGCGACACACCCTTTTGTAGTTTTTGTTCGATGGCTTCGATTGTCGCAACAATCTCGCCCAGGGGAATTATCGGTTCCAGATAAGCCATTTTGACCATTATAGTTTCGAGTTTCATCCGCGGCTCCTGGCTGCGGCGAAAGCTTTCTTCCTCGGCGATTAAAATTTCCGCCAGGCGCTGCAAAGTTTCGCGCGATACGGCATTGGTTTGATTTTTCAGTTTTTCAATTTCCTCCGGCGCGATATCAAAAGAAGAGCCGGCAGAGGCGGCAATTTTAACCAGAAGCAAATTGCGGAAATGTTTGAGCAGCATTTGATAAAAATGCTTCATGTCGATACCGGCTAAATACGCTTCTTCGAGAATATTCAGGCAGGCGCCGGCATTTCTCTTTAAAACTGCATCGGAAAGGACGAATAGATACTTGCGGTCTGTAAGCCCCAGATTTTCTTCCACATCGGCATCTTTAATGTTTGTACCGGCATAGGAAATGATCTGGTCGAATATGCTTTGCGCGTCGCGCATGCTCCCATCGCCTGCTTCGGCAATCCAGGTAAGAGCGGCCAAACTTATTTTTATTCCTTCCGCGGCGGCCACTTTGCCCAGATTAGCTATTATTTCTTTGAGCGATATGCGGCGAAAATCGTAACACTGGCAGCGGGAAAGGATGGTGGCGGGAACTTTATGGCTTTCGGTGGTCGCAAAAATAAAAATTACATGAGCAGGCGGTTCTTCCAACGTTTTCAAAAGTGCGTTGAAAGCTTCCCTGGTGAGCATGTGTACTTCGTCGATAATATAGATTTTGTATTTAGCGGCCGCCGGAGCGAATTTGACATTTTCGCGCAGCTCCCGGATTTCGTCAATTCCGCGGTTGGAAGCGCCGTCAATTTCGCGCACGTCTAATGAAGAGCCGTCGGTAATTCCGCGGCAATTGGAGCAAGTATTGCAAGGTGTCGCCGTCGGGCCTTTTTCGCAATTGAGTGATTTGGCCAGGATTCGCGCGACCGATGTTTTGCCGACGCCGCGCGGGCCGCTGAAAAGAAACGCGTGAGCAACGCGTCCCTGGCCTATAGCGTTTCTCAGGGTTTTCACGACATGTTCCTGGCCGGCTACTTCCTCAAAAGACTGCGGGCGGAATTTTCGGGCTAGGACTAGATATTCCAAATGAACTCCTAAATTTACTGCAAAATTTTACAAAAATCTTATACCGATTCGTTTGCAAAGGGTAACGAGGCGGCAAGGAGGAGGCTCCGCAGGCGTACTCAAGCGTATTATTGATACGTTGAGGAAGCCGACGACGATGCCAACAAAGTTAGCCGCAGCAAGCGGATTGGTATACTGGTGGCCAGGTTTACCGCAACACGTCGGTATTTGCTGCCGCTGCTTCCTTCCGGACCTGACGGGGTTCACAAGCCTCCGTTGTACGGGACCCAGCCATGTTTTTTTTATAAAAATAAGTTCTTTAGCAAAACTCTTAATTGATAAATGAACAGGAATCAACTCAAATTTTATCCGTAGATTTTCCGCCTTAAATAACAGTGGGATATGAACTTTGAGTATTTTCAGTAATACCCGTTGATTAATGGCAGCACAAAGTTTGTATTTGAAAAAATAACAATTAATTATTATGTTCTTTATTATTATACCGTATGTTGAAATAGAAAGGATGATTTGATGATTCATAAAAGAAAGAAAAAGGAATCTCCAGCTGCTTCTATTACTGGATCTCCTGTTTGCCCGCAGAATATGCTGCCGATAAAATTGCGGAAACCTACGCTTGATAGTGGCAAATCAGTATTAAAAGCATTACAGCAAAGGAAAACTATCCGTGAAATAAGTGATAAAAAACTTTCTTTGCAAATGCTTTCCAATCTCCTCTGGGCAGCATGTGGGATAAACCGTAAAAAAGTTCTAATTGGAATTTCCGGAAGAACTGCAGCCTCGGCAAGCAACTCCCAGGAAATCGATCTTTATGTTGTCCTGCAGGAAGGAATTTATTTGTATGATGCGTTTCATCACAAGCTCGTTCCCCTTGTTGCCGGTGACCTGCGCGCCCTGGCAATTGGTCAAGGCCAGTCGAATTTTGGAGCCAAGGCTCCGGTTCGGCTCATCTACATCGTAGATGTTGATAAACTTTCCCATACGTCCGGCTTTCAGGAGCCCGGACTGCAAGATCCGGAAATTCAGAAATCATATTATTATGTTGATACAGGCCTTATTGCCGGGAACGTTTATTTGTTTGCCGCATCTTTTGAGCTTGCCTCATGGTTCCATAATTGCAATAAAGCTGCTCTGTCAGAGAAATTAAATCTGCGCGACGATCAGCGGATTCTCTTTGCCCAGACAGTCGGCTATCCTGTTAAAAAATAATGGAGGAAATTTTCAATGAAGATTTCAGGAAATACGGTATTGATTACTGGCGGAGCGACGGGCATTGGATATACGATGGCCGAAGCTTTTCTGGAAGCGGAAAATGAAGTCATCATTTGCGGCCGCAGGAAAGAGAGGCTTCTTGAAGCTCAGAAGAAACATCCTGATTTTCATATCAAGGTATGTGATGTTGCCGATGAAGCTAATCGAAAGGCACTTGTAAAATGGGCAACTGCCAATTTCAAAAACTTGAATATCCTGGTTAACAATGCCGGTATCCAAAGGGATATTGATTTTACGAAAGGTATTGGCGAATTTCTCGCAGGCGATAGTGAAATAAAAATCAATCTGGAGGCTCCTATTGTTCTGTCGGGCCTCTTTATTCCGTATTTGACCGGAAAGAAAGAAGCCGCCATCGTCAATGTTTCCTCCGGATTGGGTTTTGTGCCTATGGCCCGCATGCCGGTATATAGCGCGACGAAAGCCGGGCTCCACGCTTTTTCTATCGCCCTGAGACATCAGCTTAAAAATCAAGGGATCAAAGTTTTTGAGGTGGTTCCTCCGGCGGTGGATACGGAATTAAATCAGGAGGGAAGAGCCGAAAGAGGCAATTTTAAAGCGGGTCTCACGCCGGATAAATTTGTGGCGGCAGTAATGAAAGGCTTCCAGAATAACGTATTCGAAATAGCTTATGGAATGTCGGAAGGATTTATCAAAGCATCCCGAGCAGAGTTGGACAAAAGCTTTCAACAGATGAATAGCCGGTGGTAAATCTGTTCTGAATTTATTTCTGACATAGGTTTTGTAACAACCTGGACATTGTGACTGCTTGTAATTATTCCTCCATTTTGAGAATAGAATCTCTGTTTTTCTTTGGCAGCTATTCGGAATACCTGTTGCCTTTTCCTAAATTACACTCCTTACACTTTGTTTCTAAATTATCTAATGTGGTCTTGCCACCCTTGGAAAAGGGCACAATATGATCAACATGTAATTCCACACCAGGATTTGTAGCAGGATTTCTTCCACATCTAACACATTTGAAATTACCCCTTACAAGAACTTTATACCTCAAGGATAGAGTAATTCCTCTTCTATCTTCCGATCTAACAATTGATGATTTTAAAACTCGCTCTTCTTGTAAGATTATTTTTTTAGTCTTCTTCGGAATTTCTTCTACTGTTGGATTTTCAGCAACTCCTTTTTCTTCGTTATTCATTCGGTCAACAAACGCTTCGAGTGCTTCTCTCCAGCTACCAAAGCGAGCCTCATAACCTCCCGATGTAATTTTCGATGGCGGCTCGTCCATTTCTCTATAAAAAGGTTGCCTGCCATGAAAAGTCCAAACTTCAAGCATATTCTCAAAATAATCTTCAAGAGAATGCCTTTTACCCATTGGGGATATTTCTAAACCTGCTCTTTTTAGAGCTAACTCCCAAGAACCAAACCTCCTTCTTACAAGAGCATCGCTCATTATTTTTGAATTTTTTCTTAAATCATCAATGGTAATAATTTTTCTATTTAAAAAATTAGCTATTCTTTTTAACTCTTCTATTATTTGTTCTTCGGTGAGTTTTTTTAGTTTTTGACCAATTATCTTTCGATGCATAGGAAGCTGGGCGAATTTATGCTGTAATCCTGAGACAGATAAAGCATTTTGCCAACTGCTAAATCTGTGGCGTATAGTGTCCGAAGATATTTTACTATGTTTATTAAAATCTTCTAATGTTAAAATTTCTTTATTTAATAAAGAATCAATTCGTTTGATCTCGAGTATTAGATCGTCGTTAGATAGACTTCTAATATTAGGTTTAAGCTCAAATTTCATAATTATTTCATCAACTCATCAACTGAAACGCCCAACGGGCGAGGCAACAGCGCAATTTTCTAGCTGGTGGAGAACGATATATTCTAAGCAATTATGCTTTGTTTTCTGGCGGAGAGAGCGGGATTTGAACCCGCGGTACACCTTTGAGGGCATACACACGATTTCCAGTCGTGCTCCTTCAGCCGCTCGGACATCTCTCCTTTTTTTGTCATACTGTGTCATTTCCCCCGAAACGCAGTGAGGGATCTTCAAGATTCCTCGGAATGACAAATCAATTTTCAGAAAAATTATTTTCTGGCGGAGAGAGGGGGATTCGAACCCCCGTGAGAGCTTGTGGCCCCCAAATCGATTTCGAGTCGATCCCGTTACGACCACTTCGGTATCTCTCCGCATAATTATCTTAATGATCTGCCCGAAGCGGGCGGGATGTTATCCTCTTTTGACGAAAAAATCTACTCAAAAGTTCCCCGCATTCTTCCTGCAAAATACCCTCCGTTATTTCTACCTGATGATTCAGCCGTTCATCGTTTAAAATTTTATACAATGATACGACAGCGCCGTTTTTAGGATCACGCACGCCGAAAATTACCCGCGAGAGTCTCGCCTGAATAATTGCGCCCGCGCACATGATGCAGGGCTCCAGCGTGACGTAAAGTTCCGCACCGACAAGGCGGTAATTGCCGATAGCTTCCCCCGCCTGTCTTAGCGCCAGCAATTCTGCATGCGCCGAAGGATCATTCTTCGTAATGGGTGAATTGTGTGCCCGCGCTAAAACACGGCCTTCACTCACCAATACAGCACCTACGGGTACTTCGCCGTCGCGGTATGCGATTTGGGCTTCCTCCAGCGCAATTTTCATGAAAGCATAGTGATTTTGCATTTAACAGCCGTGAATATTATTTTCATTATATGGAAACTGGACATCGCTTTTTTGCCCTGTAAACTTATCGCCATGACGTTTAATTTCTCAGTCAGCATCGTTATCATATAGTTGATTTTATGGCAATTGCCGTATATGATTGGTCGAAAGTGATAAAACATGGATACAAAAAAAATCATATTATGGCCTGTGCTGATATCATTTGTCGGGCATATAGTGTTAATCACAGTGACAGGCATGATCGATTTGCGCGAAAATATTAGAGCCGAGGAAATAATCATTGTAAATATCAAAGAGGCGGAAACAGAAATACAGCCTAAGAAAGAAGAAGAAAAAAAGGAGGAAGAAAAAAAACCGTCACAGAGCAAAGAAGGGAAAGATGTCATTGTCAATGACGGTTGGCGGGAAGAGACCGTTGAGCTCGGCAGTGTGGATGTAAAGTATGCCGCTTATTTGGTTAAGATCAAAAAAAAGATTCTGCGGATTTGGAAATATCCCGAAAAAGCTTACAGAAAAAATGAAGAGGGCACTGTTTTGGTAAAACTATCCATCGATGCCAGCGGTACCCTTGCCACAACAACCCTTGTGTCTTCCTCCGGGGCTATAGAACTTGATGAAGGAGCGCTGGGTGTAGTCAAAGACGCCGCGCCGTTCGATCCCTTGCCGGAGCAATATAACCTTTCACGTTTGAATATATTGGCTTCCTTCCGGTATAAAATTATGGACTGACATTTCTCCCTATAGCCAAAATAAGCAGAAGAAGCCAAAACAAGAAAAACGGGTTTTTATAATAATGCGCAAACAATTAAAAATTATTAATAATACTCTGCTTGTTATTTTGACTTTCTTTTGCGTAAGCGAAACTTGGGCCGGTACAGTAACCGATGAGATCGGCCGCGAAGTAAATATTAAGCAGTCTCCGCAACGGATTGTTTCCCTTGCTCCGGGAATAACGGAGACTCTTTGGGCGCTTAATCTTGACGATAAGATTGTGGGCGTAACCACTTTTTGTAATTGGCCGCCGCAGGCGCGTCAGAAACCACGAATCGGCGGATTCACCAATCCTTCCATAGAAAAGATTGTTTCCCTGAAACCCGATTTAATCATTGCCACCGCTGACGGCAACAGGAAAGAGACAATACAACAATTGGAAAGAATCGGCCTCCGCGTCTATGTAACAAATCCTTCCGATACCGATGGTATCCTTAAAAGTATTTTGCATATCGGTGAAATAACAAATCGGGAAAAGGACGCCGGAAAACTGGTGGAAAAACTTCAAAAGAGATTGAACAATATCACGGCGCAAATAAACCATAAAAGTAAACCACGAGTTTTTTTTCAGATTGGCTTGGAGCCAGTTATTACGGCCGGCAGAGGTACGTTAATCAATGAAGTAATTGAGCGAGCCGGGGGCGTTAATGTTGCGGGACGGGACACCGCCCGCTATCCCCGCTACAGTGCGGAGGGTATCATGGGAGCATCGCCGGATATAATTCTTTTTGCGCCGATGGCCGGCGACAAAGAATTTGTGGCGGGAAAAAGATTCTGGCAAGAATTCAGAGGAATACCGGCGGTAGATAATAATAGAATTTATCCTATTGATACCGACTTGATCAGCCGGGCATCACCGCGCATTGTGGATGCCATCGAAAAAATGGCATTAATTTTTCATCCAGGGATTAAAATTACGAAATCAAAGTAAGGCTTTGTCTTGCTAGGAATCAGACTTAATGCCATTCATCCTTTGATTAACCTCTTGTAATAAATTTTTGATTTCCATTTGCTTGCTTGCAGGTAATGACTTCAACTTTTCCTGCTGGGTGCTGAGACTGGATATTTTTGATCCCAGATCGTCTAAAAGCGATTCCCAGTTGATTTTCGGCTCTGCCGCCTGCGGTTTTTTAAATTCTTCTATGGGAGAGCCCAACCGCAGATTTATTTCTTCCAGATATTCCGGTATTGTCACAGCAAAACCAAATCTTTCCCTGATTAAAGAAGCCAGGTGTTCCTGTACGGAGATTTCACCGTGAACTAAAAATATCTGCATTTTTTTATTTTCAAAATGTGTAAGCCAATCCAACAACTGATCCTGACCCGCATGAGCGGAAAAACCGCTGATGGTCCATATTTTAGCTTTTATGGCGATGTCTTCATTAAAAATACGGATTGTTTTTGCGCCATCCACAATCCTGCGGCCGGGTGTGCCTTCCGCCTGAAAACCGACAAAAACGATGCTTGCGCCCGGACGCCACAAATTATGCCGCAAATGATGTTTGATTCTTCCGGCATTGGCCATGCCGCTTGCGGAAATAATAATTGCCGGCCCCTTCATTTCATTAATTTGCATGGACTCTGCGGTTGTCGAAGAAAACTGAAGTTGCGGCAGATCCAAAGGATCTTCGCCCTTTTTCAAAAGGCTCTGTGTTTCCGAATCGAGATATGAACGATAACGGCGGAATATCTCCGTTGCTTTGATTGCCAGCGGACTATCCAGAATTACAGGCATGTCTTTAGGCAGCCTTCCGTCACGGGAAAGCAGATAAAGCGAATAAAGCATTTCCTGGGTTCTTTCCACGGCAAAGGCGGGAATGATGACTTTTTCACCTCTGGAGTAACTGTACTGAATCGCTTCAGCCATTTCATTTAAGCTGTCCTCTTCACCTTTGTGATTGCGGTCGCCATAAGTTGATTCCATAAAAAGATAATTCGCCTCGCTGAGAGTTACGGGGTCTTTCATCAATAGCTGATGGCGACGGCCGATATCGCCGGAGAAAATTAATTTTGTGGATTTACCGTTTTCCTCGATAAATAATTCCAGTATAGCCGCGCCCAAAATATGGCCGGCATCCTGAAAATTGGCTTTTATCCCGTTGCCGGGACTAAAAATCTCATTGTAGGTTTTGGTTTTAATTAATGGGCCGACGGATTCGGCATCTTTCGTTGAATAAAGCGGTAAAACATCATTAGTTTTACCATAACGCTGCATTTTTTTGATTTTCCATGCTGTTTCGACTTCCTGTATATGCGCGCTATCCAAAAGCAATATCTTAATCAAGTCTCCTGTGGGCTCGGTCGCGTAAATAGGGCCGCGAAATCCTTTCTGCACAATACGGGGGAGTAATCCCGAATGATCAATATGGGCATGAGTAATCAGGATAAAATCAATACGCCCAGGTTCATATATGTCGACATCCCAGTTGCGTTTTTCTATTTCATCGGTACCCTGATGCATACCGCAGTCAACAGCGAATCTGGCCTTATCCGTTTCAATAATAAAACAAGAGCCGGTAACTTCTCTTGCTGCCCCGAGAAATTTAATTTTCATGATAACTCCGTTATGCCGAGATTAACCGCAATAAAAACAAATTACAGCCCAACGCCTATGAAAAAAACACAACCTTCTCTCTCTATCCACATTAACTTAAGGAGTAGCGATTGATTTTTTTAAAGCCGGCCGCATGCGGTCGGTGCTCGTTATCCCGCTCCGCTGCGCTTCGGGGATCAATTCATCTAACAAATATTGCTGTGCCTCGCTTGCAATATTTGAGTTTCATTGATTCGACTAATCCCATAGCCGGAGGCTACGGGAAGTCTCACTATATTACGTCTTTGGCTGCCTTCTTCAATTTTTTGGCTTCTTTTTTTTCTTTTGCTGTCTTGGTCGGTTTTTTCTTCGCATCCTTCTTTGCGTCTCTTGATTTAGACATAGTCTGAACCTCCCTTAATAATGATTAATAGCATAGCAAAACATTGGCACATTCTCCAGGCCAACACTGTTGGCTGCTAAATATAATAAAATGAATGGATTTGGTCAAATGGTTTATTCTGGACGCCATCAATGAAAGCAAAACGATGATGTACGGGAATAGATGGAAGCTTTTCTGCCTGGGTTGCCGGTTTATCGGTTGGACGCTTCTTTGTATTCTCACCCTGGGAATTGGATTTCTGTGGTTAATGCCCTACGGTTCGACCAGCATAGCGAAATTTTATGATGACGTGCGGGGCGTTCAGGAAACTACGCAGGAAGCTGGGCCGCAGCCGATCCAGCCAAAAGCAACAGTGTAACTTAAGATTTCCTAAACTGTTTTTGACTTTACAAACATTATCCAGTTGAGTGCTGACTCGCTGATTGCTTTCACCTACACGTACACAGGTTTCAGTTTGGAATTGAAATATGGATTACCAGTTGAACTTAAGTCTTTGATAATGTTGCAAAATCCGTAATGTTGCACCATTTGCTCTCCCCTGTCTTGCACAATGGACGAAGAAAAGAAGGGTAAACTATAGTATCAGGGACAGCGGCTATTTAAAAAAGCTTTCTGCGGCTTTTTAATAGACCGCTGTCCCTGATGATTACTGAATAGCCCCGGTTGTTGTGACCTAGTAAGGATTCATCCCGGCAGCGAACGGGCTTCCTGCGATGTCAGTCAACACCCCGGTGGAAGAAGCGATAGTATAAGCTGAGATATTGTTGTCGCTATAATTTGCCGTATAGGCAAATTGCCCTGACGGGTCAACCGTGACAGAACTAGGATTAGTCCCGGCAGCGAACGGGCTTCCTGTGATGGGAGTCAACACCCCGGTGGAAGAAGAGATGGTATAGGCTGAGATATTGTTGGAACCCGTATTTGCCGCATAGGCAAATTTCCCTGACGGGTCAACCGTGACGAAGTAAGGAGTCGTCCCGGCAGCGAACGGACTTCCTGTGATGGGAGTCAACACCCCGGTGGAAGAATTGATAGTATAGGCTGAGATAGTGTTGTCACCCGTATTTGCGACATAGGCAAATTTCCCTGACGGGTCAACCGTGACGAAGTAAGGCTTTGTTCCGGCAGCCACTACCGTTCCTGCGGTAAATGCCCCGGTGGTCGGATCGATGGTATAGGCTGAGATATTGTTGGAACCCTTATTTGCCACATACGCAAATTTCCCTGAGGGGTCAATTGTGACGGAGTAAGGATTCGTTCCGGTAGCGAAAGCGAACGGGCTTCCTGCGATGGGAATCAACGTCCCTGCAGCGGGGGTCGGGCCGGCCTCGATGGTATAGGCGGAGATAGTGTTGTCACTATAATTTGCCGCATAGGCAAATTGTCCTGATGGGTCAATTGTGACGAAGTAAGGATTCCTCCCGGCAAAGAACGGACTTCCTGTGATGGGAGTCAATGCCCCGGTGACGGAATCGATGGTATAGGCTGAGATAGTGCTGTAACCGTAATAGACTGAGGCAGTGTTGTCACCCGTATTTGCCACATAGGCAAATTTCCCTGACGGGTCAACCGTGACGAAGTAAGGAGCCATCCCGGTAGCGAACGGGCTTCCTGCGATGGCAGTCAACGCCCCGGTGGAATCGATGGTATAGGCGGAGATAGTGTTATCACCCGTGTTTGCCACATAGGCAAATTGCCCTGACGGATCAATCGTGACGGAGTAAGGCTTTGTCCCGGCAGCGAACGGGCTTCCTGCGATGGCAGTCAACGCCCCGGTGGAATCGATGGTATAGGCTGAAATATTGTTGGAACCCGTATTTGCCACATAGGCAAATTCCCCTGACGGGTCAACCGTGACGGAGTGAGGCGGTGGTGTCACACAGCTCACCACCACGTTGTTCACAGGCACGGCGGCAACTATGCCATTGCCGTTGCTGATGGTGCAGGTTTGGGATAAGACCCCGGGCTGCGTCTTGATAGTGACGGCATAGGCAGCCCCGTTGACTAGCGGCGTGCGAAAGGAGAAAGCACCGTCGGCAGAGATGTTCCGATCATCCCCGGCATTGTTCTGCAACACCAGCCCGCTGCCAAACAGGCCGCTGATCGTGCCGCCGACCGTGTAGCTGTATCCTGGTGAGCCACCGCAGGATGCCAGAATGGCCACCAAGCCAACAGCCCATACGGTTTTGGCCAACATGCTCGACAAGACCCCAAGTTCACTTTTTTTGCCCACAGACAGTGCCACCATTTTTCCCTCCTTGTATGCGTATGCGGATTATTATTGATTGATAAGGCATTACTTTTTCGCGGTGGGACTATATGAAGAATTGTCTTGTATGTCAATTAAATATTGACCGCAAAATGTGAGGTGTGGTGCTGATGTTTGTCGTTGGGCGTAAATTGTGTTAATTACGGATTGAAGTCCTACATTTTCGTCGAGGTTGACGATTTGTGGATTACAGGAAGAAGTTGATGCCCAAGTTAACAACTGCAATTAAAATAAGTGATGATCAGAGCACCTAAGCTTTAAAATTGCATAGCGGCAGATTTTCAATATCTTGCTCTTACCAGCCCTTTTTCCACATATCATCATCGTCATAGATTTTTTCTTCATCATAAGCTTCCGGGGCGTCGAGTTCATGGTCGCGGGTTTTGCCCTTCGCCTTTTCCTGAAAATATTCACGGTACCATTCGTGAGCCGTGATCATGGACATGACTTCGCTGGTGCCTGTCCAAATTGAAGCCAGGCGAACATCGCGGTAAATGCGTTCAATCGGAAAAACATTAGTGTAAGCAATTCCCCCCATTACCTGCATGGAATTGTGGACAACCTTCTGACATGCTTCGGTAATAAATTTTTTGCTCTGCGATACCATGCGCCGTACGCGGTTTATATCCGCACCTAAGTCGACCGCACGGGCTGTAACATAAGCCATTGCCCTGGCTGCATCCAGAAGCATGGCGGCTTCGGCAATCTGGAAGCTTACGCCTTCAAATTGATTGATTATTTGGCCGAACGCTTTGCGTTTCGATGTATATTGTGTAGCGATATCAAGGGCAGGGCGGGCGGCGCCGATTGTCATGGCGGCCGTTCCCAGGCGCTCCGGTATCATCATGGTATTAAAAACCGCGTAGGCCCCCTGAATTTTCCCCACCACATTTTTCTTGGGCACTTTCACATTGCGAAAGATAATGCGGCCGGTTCCGCCGCCGCGGCAGCCCATAAGACCGTATAAATATTTTACTTCCACACCCGGACCGCGGTCCACGATAAAACAGGTTATTGCTTCCTGCGGCTTTGCTTCAGGATTGCTGCGGGCGTAAACGAGGAAAAAATCCGCGCCTTCGGCGCCGACAATAAAACGCTTCTGGCCATTCAAAAGATAATAATCGCCTTTATCTTCAGCTTTAGTCGTGGCTCCAAAAAAATCCGAACCGCCTCGCGGTTCCGTAAGGCACTCCGCCGCAAAAAGCTCACCCTTAAGCAGCGGTTTTACATACTTTTCTTTTTGCTCATCCGTACCATGCAGGATAATGGCATCGCAGACCAATTCGGCCCCCACACCGAAAACGCAGGCAAATTCATAACCGAGCGTTCCCACTTCTTCCATAATCATGCAGGTAGTTACCCAGTCCATTTCACGGCCTCCCCATTTTTTAGGGTAGCGGCAACCCATAAGATTTCGCTTGCCGGCTTCCTGTAAGAATTCTTTGGGGAATTTAATTTTATCCATATCCATATCCAAAATCATTTGGCGAGGCGTCCATTTCACGAGCTCACGAACCTCATCCCTGATCTTGGTTTGCTCTTTGGTCAGCATGTAATCAAACATAACATCCTCCTTATTTGCGGCATTCCGGCTTTTAAAAATACGTTAATGAAATTTGGCGAATTATATCAGAAAAAAAGTAATTGAACGAATTAATTGGTGTCAATTGAAATTAATACAATGAATTCGGTAGCGAGCGCATCCCCCGTATCAAGCTTTCGGGTAAGCGAGCGAATACTAAATGATATTGTTCCTTAAGAATCGAAGATTCTCCGTGGCTTGCAGCGGAGAGCTTCAATTTAGTGTTTTTTGAGCCGAATTTCCGATACAGGGCGCTTCTAAGAAAAAGAAAATCCTTCTTGACTATTAACCGGTATTGTGACCAAATTATATCTAGATGAAAATATACTGTGTTTATGTTTTAGAATGTTGAAAATTTCTTTATAAACGAGACACAACCACCAAGCTTTCCGGAGTGTTGGTGGTTTTTTCTTTGAGCAGTGATGAGCTTTAAAAAAGCTCAAGAGGTAAGGCATACAAGCCCCTCACTTTTTCCTTCCTTCTCAACCGGGAGACGGATGGGGGTGATTTTGATGCTTTATGGGGCCCCACGGGGGAATGAAGGTTAAACAAAAGATAGTCAACAAGAAAGGGGATTAAAATGAACAAAAATTTGTATGTCGGCAACCTGTCTTATAAAGTTACAGATGATGATCTCAAAACTAACTTTACCGAAGCGGGAGAAGTTGCATCCGCTTCAATCATTAAGGATAAGTTTACAGGTCAATCCAAAGGATTTGGTTTTGTCGAAATGAAAACAGAAGAAGGCGCAACCGAAGCCATCAAGAAGTTCAACGGCGGTATGCTTGATGGGAAAGCAATTACTGTCAACGAGGCTAGACCAAAGAAGGAATTCGGCGGCGGAGGATCGAGAGGCGGCGGCGGTAATCGCGGTGGTGGCGGTGGATTCAACAGAGGTGCAGGTGGACGTGGCGGCGGCGGTGGTGGAAATCGCGGCGGCAGATATTAGTCAATGAAACTCAGATATTATAAGCGAAGCGAAGTAATATCTGTTAGTTGAATTGATCCCGCAAAAAGCGGGATTAATCTCGATAACAATGTGTTAGCCGAATTGATCCCCTAAGCGAAGCGCATGGGGATAATGAAACTCGCTGAAAAATAATTTTACTTATAATAAAGAGCAGAAGGCTGTGGAACATAAGCCTTCTGCTCTTTTTGTTTTTATTCCTATTCGTATGTAAGTTACCACCCTACAGGTGGTAATTACCGGTAAAGTAAATTTTTGATTTATTATGTGCTCTCCTGCGGGATGCGTTTCCGCTCATTTGCCTACCTTTGTTGGCTTCGTAAGAGACTCCTCGATCTATTATCATATACGCCTGCGTCGCCTCTTCCTCGCCGTCGCTGTATGCTTTTGATTGCGAATTCGTATCAAAGCTTTAAGAAAATGATAGTTACTTCCGTAATCCCCCCAAAAGAAAACCAGTAAATAGCCATCAGATTATTTACATAATTGTCAAAAGTAAAAAATATGACAGCATTTCTATCCCGCCGTCCAAATATCTCTTCGGTAACATTTTATTTGAGGCAATTCGGCGGTTAATATTCCCTTGACATACAAATATCGCTTCCTTATACTTATTCATCCAGAAAGCAAGCTCTTGTCAAATCAATAAGGATAAACGAAGTGTTGCATAGTTACATTAATTCTGCAACGGTGTTGATAGCAAATGTGTATGCTGTAACAACAAATGTTTCAGACAAAAACATTCTGAACTTTTTTAGCATCTTTTTCGTGTAAAGAACACTAAAGAATAATAAATATGGAAGATTTAAGAATAAATAGATTAGTAATAAACAATGTTGGTGTATTTGAACATCTCGATTTATCCTTTAAGAAAAAACAACTGAAGAACAACGCAGAGATACACATTTTTACTGGTGAAAATGGAACTGGTAAAACAACTTTGTTGGAAGCACTTTCTTATTTTGATGTTTGGTTCAATAAGTTTTTAAGAGATGAAAAAAAGGACAGACACAGAAGGGATTATGATTTTTTATATCTAAAAGAACGAAGATTAAGCAGACATAATGAAAAAGAGTTTAATGTCGGTATTTACTTTTATAAAAGGGAGATGGAGTTTTATTCGCATGGGCAGGCACGGTTAACGAATATGGAATTTTTTGACTCATACTACGGTAAAAACGATGAAAAATATTTTAGAGGTTATTATCATGAGTACAACTTTTTCGCTTACAACGGACATCGTCAATTGAGAGATACAAAAGTAGAGGCATTTAAAAATTTTGAGTTTAATCCTATTGACGAAGCATTAACATTTAATAAACGAAATGTTAATGTAAATTTATTTCAGTGGATAGCAAATAACAAAACCCGCGCAGCCCTGTCTTTTCAAAAGGGAAATAAAAAAGACTCGGATAAATATCTCGCTTCAATTCTGAAAATTGAGAAAGCAATTGGTGAAATTATTGGAAGAAAGTTAGAGTTCATTATTGATGAATATTCACTTAATGTAATGGTGAAACTTGACGATGAATCTATACATTATAATACATTGGCAGATGGTTATAAGTCAGTAATCAGTTGGTTGACAGATTTAATTTTTCGCTTAGACTATATGCCAAAAGAAGGGCAGGAAAATTTCACTTTGTTTTTAGATGAAATAGATATCCATCTCCATCCCGCTGCTCAAAGAAGAGTATTACCCGTCATTCAAAAACTATTTCCAAAAGCACAAATATTTCTTACTACTCATTCACCTTTTGTAATAGGTTCTGTTGATGATGCTTGGGTTTATAAATTTAAATTGGATCAAAAAGGACTTTCCGTTTTAGATGGAGAACCTTTCTTAACTGAAGATGCTAAAAGCTATCGTTATATTTTAGATCAAGTATTTGACATAAATAAACAATTTGGCATTGAAGTGGAAAAACAATTAGACGCGTTTTATAAATTGCGTGATGATACAATTAAAAATTCTAATAGTACGTCTTTAAAAGAACTGATGAAATTATCAAGAGAATTAGCTGTGCAAAGCGAAGAGGTGCGTGCCATAATTGGAAATGAATTAAAACAACTTTCAAGAATTTTAAAAAAAGAAATTACTCTGTAAAGCATGAGAAAGTTTATCAGAAGTGATTCTCCTGAATTTCTCAGAAGCAAATGGAAGATATGGGGGAGGAATTATAAGAACAACAGAAAGAAAAATTCAAGTTTTTCTTTTCAGTGGCCAACTCATGAGGGAGAAAAAATAAATACCTTACTTGAACCACTTTTGGCAAGACTGACAGATGACCACTGTTCCTTTTGCGATAACTTTCCAATAAGAAGCAGGGAGGATTCTATTGACCATTTTAAGCCGAAATCACGGCCTGCGTACTATGAACTAGTTTGCCAATGGGAAAATCTTTACTACTGTTGCCAAAACTGCCAGCAAAGCAAACGGGAACAACACAATGAATTCCTTCTTAGACCTGATACTGAAAGTTTCTCTTTTGACCTTTATTTCATCTATTCATACAGTTCTCATGAAATAAAGCCCAACCCTACTTTATCTGGGAACGAAAAAAGAAAAGCAAAAACAACGATAGATGTTTTTGGACTTAATGACAGGGGTCACATTGCAGCTAGACGAATATCTTTGGAAAGATATGAAGGTAAAAAGAAACTTAACGAGGATATAGAAATCAATGATTTTCCGTATCGCTTTACAATAATTTAATTTATTTCAACAACATAGCGAAAAGGATTTTTTGGCAACATCTTTAAAACTTTTATTTCCCCGACTCAATATACTCTACGATTTTTTCGGCGATGGTTTTGACGACATGTTCAAATTCATCGACATCCTTATCCAATAGCGTCATGCGGAAGCCAAACAGCGGGGTGAAGAATGAAGTCAGCGGCACAACGCAAATACCGGTTGCCGCCAAAAGATAATAAACAAATCGTTTGTCGTGTTCGATGGTGTCTTTAACTAAGTTTTCCACGAATTCCCTTATTTCCTTTTTCTTGATATGCAGGCTCTGATGGCTATTGAGAGCCGATTCATTAAAAACAACCGTCATGTAAAAAGCGCCGTTAGTCTTATTCACCATCAGACAGGGAACATCCTTTAAAATAGCGTAAGCGATATTGGAAAGCTTTTCGTAATGCTGTTTGCGTTCCTCTAAATAATTCTGATATTCGGGATGGGACATAATCCTGGGAATCGCCATTTGGGGCAGAGTTGTCGAGCACACTTCCGACATTTTCTGCTGCAAGATCGTATTAATGAAGCGGGCGAAGATCGGATCTTTTTCGGCGTTATAAACTTCGATCCATCCGCAGCGCGCACCCGGCCAGGGAAGTTCTTTGGAAATGCCTTTCATGCTGATTGCGGGAACATCGCCGACAATATCGGAAAGTGGCACGGTTTTTTTGCCGTTGTAAACTATATTGATATATGTTTCATCAAAGACAACGAAAAGATCGTTTTCTTTAGCAATCTGCACAATTTGCTTGAGCGTCTCCACCGGATAAACAAACCCCGTCGGGTTATCGGGATTGATCACCAAAATGCCGACGATGGACTTATGACTTTTTACTTTTTGTTCCAACTCCCGCATATCCGGATACCAATTGCTGTAAGGATTCATACGATATGTATTGGGAGGAAATGAAGCGTGCAGGACTTCCGCCATAAAGTGAGTGGAATAGGTAGGCTCCGGCATAATCATGCGCGCATCAACTTGAATAGAGCTATACGCGCGGGCGATGGCATCACCTAGTCCATTAAAGAAAATTATATCTTCCGGTGTGATTTGCACCTTGTCACGTTTGTTCAGGCGGTCGGCAAGAAATTTACGCGTTTCATCCACTCCTTTAGTCGGCGAATAGGCGTAGGAACTATCTTCTTTTAATATATTGATCAGGACATCTTTCATCCAATCAGGTATTTTTTCGCCCTTCTGGACAGGATCGCCGATGTTTTCCCAGATAATATCGACGCCGTATTCCTTGAGCTTATTGGCGATAAGCACAATATTGCGGATTTCATAAGTTAAGCCGCTGCCGCCGCGGGCAATTTCAAAGCGCATAAGTGATTTAACTCCTTGGATATTCCTGTTTCATTAATAATACATATTTGTTTAAATATCCAGATTTTTTTAAAAAAATAATGGTGTCATTAATCCCGTTTCGCTATGCTTACGGGATAATTCGACTTACAAATTTCAGTTCACTTAGTTCCTGAAATTTGAGTCTCATTAATTTTCTCAAAGACAAATTATTTTTTTCATGTTATCAAAGACGTGTGCCCGAAGTGCGCACTTCATTACTGCTTAATGTGGGGAAGACTTATGGAAAAGGAAAAGAGTTTTGCCGAGTTACTTGATGAAACAAGTCTTACTCCCCGGCGTTATTCTGTGGGAGAAAAAATCGATACGATTGTCGTAAAAATCACTTCCGAATGGATATTCCTCGATCTGGGGGCAAAAAGTGAAGGCTATCTCGATAAAAAAGAGCTTCTTGATGATGAAGGCAACCTTACAGTAAAGGAAGGCGATTCTATCACGGCCTATTTTTTATCCTCGAAGCACGGTGAAAAACTCTTTACCACCAAATTGCTGACACTCAAAAGCGTTGACGATTATTTATTCAACGCTTATAAAAAACAAATTCCGCTGGAAGCAACCGTGGAGAAGGAAATCAAAGGAGGCTTTGCGATCAAAATAAGCGCGAACGCCGCCGGCTTTTGTCCTTACTCACAGATGGATACGAAAAAAATCGATGACGTCGCTTTATATATCGGCAAAAAATTTGATTTTATGATTATTGAATATGCGGAAAACGGGCGCACAATAGTTCTTTCTCGCCGTCCCCTTCTCGAAAAAATCGAACAGGAAAAAATCGAAGCACTCAAGGGTTCATTGCAAAAAGGTATGCTTGTCCATGGTGTAGTCAAAGCCGTCCGCGATTTCGGTGCTTTCGTGGATATCGGAGGAATACAAGCCCTGCTGCCGGTTTCCGAAATGACCTGGGGAAGAGTTCAAGACGCCAAGGCTCTATATTTTCCAGGCGATAAAATAGAAGCAAAAATTATCAATCTTGATTGGGAAAATAAACGCATTACTCTGTCTTTCAAAGACACCCTGCCTGATCCGTGGAATGAAATCGGCAATAAATATCCCGAAGGAAGTATCCATAAAGGCCAAGTATCGCGTCTGACGGATTTTGGCGCTTTTGTCACCTTGGAAGCCGGGATTGACGGCCTTTTGCATATTTCCAAGCTGGCGCACGGCAAGAAGCTTAAACATTCACGTGACGCTCTATCCGTGGATGCGCAGGTGGAAGTAAGAGTTGAAAAAGTTGATCTGCCCAATAAAAGAATTTCGCTGGATCTGGCCGCAAATGAAAAAGAAACCTCTGCCGGCGAGACGGAAGCTTTAAGCGGCTACATGGCCAAAGCGCCGGAGATGATGGGTACTCTCGGCGATGTATTCAAAAAATCCCGCAAAAAACGTTAGAATATTCTTCCGACCGATTTCTTAAAAAAATGAGTTCCATTGAAGCGCGAATTGAAGATTTTTCCGGGCACCATGCCCTCGCAGCCTGGCGATAGCAAACGCAATGTTTGAACCACCGTGGTGGTGAGTTTTGCGTTTGCAGCAAAGCGAGAGGTTGCAAGGTCGGAAAAAGATTCTGAGCGCGAAAGAAATCATTTTTTTAATTTCTTCTCCGCTAGCCTTCCAACACAATTAAAGCATCGGCGACAACAGGCTTAGCCACGCTGATGATAATGGGATTTAAATCAATTTCGGCTATTTCCGGGTGCAATAAGGAAATATTTCCTACTGTTTGAAGTATACCGGCAAGCTCATCAATTTTCACCGGCGGCATTCCCCGAAATTCTTCCAACAGTTTTCGAGTGCGGAGATCGGCAAACATTTCTTGCGCGTTGGCATCGGTAAGTGGTGCCATCCGAATCGTTGTATCGCGGTAAATCTCGGTAAAAACACCGCCCAGGCCAAAAACCACACATGCGCCAAATCCGGCAAAGCGTGTCATGCCGGCTAGAAATTCCCGGTTACCGGTGAGCATTTCCTGAACCAGAACCGGCACGTTTTCCCCCGCGGCCTTTTGAATATCTTGAAACGTTGTTTTCAGCTTAGAGGCATCTTCTATATTTAAAGCTATGAGTCCCTTGCCGCTCTTGTGCATGATTTTCCAATCACAGGCTTTGAGCGCAACCGGATAACCGATTTTGGAAGCGGCGGCAAGCGCTTCATTTTCCGTTTTTGTCAATGCTTCCTTTGTAACCGGCATACCGTAGGCGGCAAGCAAAATTTTGGCTGCGTGTTCATCCAGCGCTTTTTGTCCATTTTTCTTTGCCTGCTGAATTAGGCTTACAGCTTGCGGATTTACTTTGGGCAGGACAATTTTTTTACCCAAAGACCGTTCCTTGATTAGTTTGTAGTGATAAAGGGAACCTAACGCGCGGGCGGTCTTTTCCGGAGAATGAAAAACAGGAATATTGTTTTCTTGAAAACCTTTGGTATAAGAATCTTCCTGACCGAAGAAACTGGAAATAATTAATGGCATGTTATGTTTACGCGGCAGTTCAAACACTTTGGTAAGAACGGGCCCGGTGAAACTTAAAAATTCTTCAAAGGAAACCCCCTCGATATAATCAGAAACGTGGCTATAAATTTCGCGCAAAAAACCGGAGTGCATTATTCCATGCATGATTAAAGCGTCCACTTCCCCGCTTTTGATTACAAGTTCCGGAATAGTTATCGCCAGTTTTTCCATTCCTGTATCAAAAGTCAGATCCACCGGATTGGCCGAGGCCGCATGCGGTTGCAAATATTTTCTGATTTCTTTTTGCAGGCTAGCGGAAAAACGGGGGACTTCCAATCCAACTAAATCGCAAGTATAAGAAATGGAAGAAGACGGACCGCCGGAGTTGGTGATGACGCCGACACGCTTTCCCCGCGGGAGTGGTTGCGTGGCCAGTGTCCAGCCGTGGTCATAGAGCTCTTCCACAGAGCCCACGCGGATTATCCCTGCTTGTTTGAAGATGCCGTCATAAAGAAAATCGGGTCCGGACATGGCGCCGGTGTGGCTCATCCCGGCACGAGCACCGGATACGGAACCGCCGACATATTGCGCTAATACTGGTTTATGCGGGGTAACTTTGCGGGCAATTTCTATAAACCTTCGTCCATCACGAATTCCTTCAATGTAAAGTATAATCGCTTTGGTTTGCTCATCCTCTCCCAAAAATTCTAAGGCGTCCGCGATATCGATATTCGCTTCGTTGCCTAAACTGATGGCTTTGCTGAAACGAATGCCTTTTTTTCTCAAAGAGGGAAGAACTTGCGTGACATAAGTGCCGCTCTGCGATGCAAGACCAAGCAGGCCGGGCTCTTGGGGAAAGGGGTAGACAGTTGTATTTAAAAAAATTTGACTGTTAATTACGCCCAGACAATTGGGGCCGACAAAACGTATTCCATAACGGCGAGCAACTTCATTGAGCTTATTTTCCATATCCTGCCCGGCGTCTCCCGTTTCCCTGAAACCGGCGGTGACGACGATTGCCCTTTTCGTGCCGATTTTGCCGAAATCCTCCAAAAGGGAAACGACCGCTTTTATGGGAACTATCAACAAGGCCAGATCAGGAACCTCTGGTAAATCCTGCGGCGAGACGTAAGCTGTAATCCCTAGAATTGTTTTTTCCGTGGGATGAATCGGATAGAACTTGCCTCGGTAGCCATCTTTCAAAACACTCAACGACTGTATTGTCCCCATCTTGGTCGGGGTATTACTTGCTCCCGCGACAGCTATAGATTTCGGATTCATTAGTAAATGCAAAGGATTTTCAGACATCATCAATCTCCCTGAATATGAACTTCTATAAAATGATGACCGGGAGTACAGAATAAATAGCTCTGCCTGTCAAGTTAAATCATGTGGTGTTTGTCCCTATACGCTTCGCGCACAGGATTAATTCAACTAATACTTCAAACTTCACTCTGTTTGTTTTCAGCAAGTTTCATTAATCATGAAGGGTATTTGTTTCTCAAGGAATCCAACAAAAGACCTGCAATCTTTCGATTTTCCTGACTGGTATATTTTTCACCCTTTAAATAAAGGGCTTCTATTTTTAAAGTGTTTAATTTTTCCGCTGGTATTTGCAGGGGGTTTTGATCCAGCACGACAAAATCGGCCGATTTACCGTTCGTAAGAGTCCCTCGTTTATCCTCATCAAATGAAAGTTTGGCGCACGCTGAGGTATGCATGCGCAACGCGTCCAGCACAGAGACGGATTCGTCATGATTGGGATGATTGCAGGCTGCGTATATAGCTGCTATTGGGTCCGGCAAGGTGCACGGCGCGTCGGAGCCGCCGGCAATGGTCAGCCCGCTCTCCAACATGCTTTTTAACGGGATCAGATTTTTTATGCGAGTGCCGAGAATGCGGCGCAGATATTCTAATGGTTCCTGCTGCCAATATAGAAAAGGTGTCTGCAGGGCGATGCAAATTTTCAGTTTTGCCGCTTTTTGGATCGCCTCTGTGCTCATCAGATCGGCGTGGATGATAATATGGCGGTGGTCATTGCGGGGAAAGTCTTTTAACGCTAATTCCAAAGCCGTTAATGCTTGTTCAATTGCCGCGTCGCCGATGGCGTGCATGGCAATTTGCAAACCACAGCGATTTGCCTCTCGCGCAAAATCATTCACTTCTTTCTGCGAATAAAAGAGAGTGCCGGTACTTTTGGGGTTATGCGAATAGGGTTCTTTGAGTGCGGCATCAACGGAGCCGAAACAGCCGTCCAGAGCGGTGGCAAAGCAGCCCCCAATGCAGGGCAACTTTCGCCGCAGTACTTTTTTGACATTCATCGTCTGGAAAAAAATTTGAAATTTTTGCGGGAGCCCTCTGTTTGCCAGACGCATGAAATCAATATCCAAATCCAGCGGAAAACCTACTCCTTCCGCCGTATGCACCAGGGCAATGCCTTTGCGGGCGAGGTAATCACTGCCGGCGATCATATTCTTGAAAACAGCGGGCAGGGAGACGGATTGGGTAATATTGTTTACAGCCCGGTAAAATGCGTTTAAATAAAACCATCCTGTCGTCTTTTCGAATCCCGCATCTGCTAGAATAGAAGCGGGCATTTTTTTAATCAGCGCGGTATTGCCGACAGCGGCATGGCCGTCGTATTTCACAATCATGAGAGGGTGCTGGGTAATCTTATCCAGATCATCTTTACTGGGGAGCCTTTTTTCTTTTACGGTATGGGCGGAACAACCGAAGCCGAGTATCACCTTTTTCTTTTTACCCTGGGCAATGTTGTGACGGATCAATTCGCCCAGCTCTGCAAAGTCTTGAACATGTCGGCAATCGAGGCCAGAATTGAAATAGGCAAAAGAAGTGAAGTGCATATGGGTATCGCCAAAAGCCGGAACGGCGCATTGGTTTTTTAAATCTATTGATTCAGCCTGAGCGTACTCCTCCGGCAATTGATTTCCCGTAAAGATGATTTTCCCCTCATTTTCCACAAGGTATTTGAAGATACGGTTTTCATCTTCACAGGATATGAATTCGGCACTTTTAAATACACGCATTTTTATCACTGAAACTCAGATATTGCAAACGCAGTGCCGCAATATCTGTTAGTTGAATTGATCCCGTATGCGAAATGCAACGGGACCATGCTCAATATTTTTTATTAGAATATATCGCTTATAAAATTTATTCAATAATTATATTCATTGAACTGCGTCCTGAAAGGATGCGCGGTCTGGTGGCTGTGGGCAAGGCTTGCCGGCTGGACACCCTAAACAACGGTAAACAGCATATAGCTGACAAAAAAAGCCCTCTTTTTAGGGAGGGCCTGCAGTTTCATGGTGGGTCAGGGCAGAATTGAACTGCCGACACTCGGATTTTCAGTCCGATGCTCTACCGACTGAGCTACCGACCCGCCGGATTAATTTAACCTGGCAAAGGCTGCAATCGTCTATAAAATATGATTTCTTTTGTCAAGGTCTTTTTTGGCCGCTTGCGCCCGTCTGCTCTCCCTTAATTATTATTTTCCGGCATTTTGTCCGGCTGGTTAATTTGTCCCTTAAACGCTCCAGCTTGTCCGCCATAATTTTGCTGCTCCGGTAAAACTGCAGGCTGATCGGAAATCGATATGCCGGCACTTTGATTTTCTTGTTCCTTGATGATTACGACCGTATCGGCAATCTTGTCATGCCAGCCCTGCTTTCTTTTGTCGAAGGCGGCCCAGATAAAGCCAATATTGAATAACGCGCCGGAAACCAAATAGCCCACCGCTCTTAAAAAAGCGATGCCGAAGGAGATAGGTGTGCCATCGGCGGAAAGGACCTGCAAGCCAAGCAGCATTTTACCCGGTGTGCGGCCTGTAGTGCCGTGAAAATATGTGAAGTAGGCGATCGTCATAGCCACATAAAATATCCATGTAAAAATCAAAATTAAAGAAGCCTTTGTGGGATCCATTAAATCGGCGAGCCATTCACTGCTGTTGCCAGACATGGAGCCAAATAAAAATGCCATCATGGCGATCATGAATAAAACAAAGAAAACGATAGTAATGATGGTGCTGTCGATCAGGTATGCTACGAGCCTCCGCCAAAAACCTGCGAATTTGTAAATGGTCATTTGTTAACCTCCTTTGATCTATAGCTGAAGATTCCTTTTTCATATTGGATTATGGAAATTATCGCCGCCGCTGCCGTTTCTACCTTCAAAATTTGACGGCCTAAGGAAACCGAAATAAAACCGGCTTTTTTTGCCAGCATAACCTCCTCTTTGGAAAAACCGCCTTCTGGCCCGACAATAATAAAAAAATCTCTCATGGAATTTATTTTTTTATCAGTGAGCGCATCTTTGATGCTTTTTTGCGATTCTTCTTCCCAAAAAATAATCTTGCAGGATTTGCCGTTTACCTGGGAAAGCATGTTCGCAAAAGATGTTGGTGATGATACCTCTGTTATTCTGCTGCTGCGGCAGCAGCGTGCCGTTTCCCGGGCGATCTTTTGCCAGCGCGCGACTTTTGAAAGAGCCTTATCGCCAGCAATGCGGCTGACTGAACGCGCCGCCGTGAATGGGATTATTACATCTGCGCCAAGTTCAGCAGCGCTCTTCACGATCAAAGCCATTTTATTTGCTTTGGGTATGGCTTGAGCCAAAACGATTCGGATTTCTTTACCGGCGGCTTGAATTCTTTCCCCAAGCTCCACACAAACCCCACCGGACGAAAAACTTTTGATTACAGCAGCGAACTCATGGCCGAAACCGTCAAACACATTTATTTTATTGCCCGGCTTTAAGCGCAGCACTTGTTTCAAATATTTATAATTGTCCGGTCCCAGTTCGCAAATTTCTTTATTTTCTATTGCATCAGGACAATAAATTCTGGGAATGGGCAAGGCTAACTTTCCTTTGTTTAATAGAGGCGTTTAAGTTTAAAAAGTTTCGATGTCAAACTGTTGCCGATTTTTTCCTGAGCACGTAACAAACCCATTCTTTTTCCGTGATTACTTTGTTTTGGATAAACGACGCTACAGAAAAATTTTCTTCGATGCTTTTGGTATCCTGTTCAATGATACCGGAGATGATCAAATATCCGTCCGTTAAAAGTAAATTTGTCAAATGCGGGCTCAATGTTAAGAGCAATTTAGCGGTAAGGTTGGCGATAATTAAATTGCGCGGTTCGCTGATGGTTGTAACATCACGGTTGAAAAATCTTAAGCGGTCATCCACTTGATTGATTGCCGCGTTTTCGCGGGCGATTTCCACGGCTTTTTTATCAATATCCACGCAGATGACGTCCTGCGCGCCGAGCTTGGCGGCGGTAATACCGAGAATACCTGTACCGCAACCGACATCCAGCACTTTCCATGATTTAATCGAACGGTCTTTCATGATTATATCTTCGATAGCTTCCATACACATTCTGGTGGAAGCATGCTGACCGGTGCCGAAAGCCATGCCCGGATCAATTTCAATTACAATATCGCGGCTGGAAGGAGAATATCTTTCCCATGTCGGTTTGACGATGATATTGTTGCTTACCCGTATGGGCTTGAAATATTTTTTCCATTGCTCGCCCCAATCCGGGTCGCTGATGACTTCCGTTTTCAGAGACGGTTTTCTTATACCGGGGAATATTTCCTGAAGACTTTCCATATATTTTTGCACGGCGATAATTCTTTTTTCGCCGCGCGCGTCTTGAGGAAAATAGGCTTGGAGTGTTTCCTCGTCTACGGATTCGGGAAAGTCACCTGCGGTTTGAGGCTCCAGTGTTTCTTGAAACACGCCCTGGGCGCCTGTTTCGGTAAGAAAGTTTCCCAGCGCGTCCATGAGTTCCGCGGGAGCCGATATTTCCATTTTCAGCCATTTTTCCGGTTCTTTTTTTGCCATGAAAAATCCTTTGTTCCCTGTTGAAAATAATATAGCTTGTTTTAGGCAATAATTCAAGCAGGCTGATACCTAAGCATGTTTATTTATGTACCGTCTTTAATAATCATGGCTTGCGATTCATAAATAACTAGTCTTCATGTCCGCTTTTGTACAAATACCCCGGCTTGAATTTTACCCCCCTTCGTGGTAGTTTCCCCAAACAGGTCTGACAAGCTTAACTGTACCGCGGCAGAAAGGAAAACATTGAAATATTATCCTGTTTTTTGGAACATTACCGGTAAGAAATGTGTCGTCGTGGGCGGCGGTGAAGTCGCGGAAAGAAAGGTAAAAAGGCTTCTGGAGAGCGGCGCTAAAGTGTTTATCATCAGTTCCCGGCTGACGCCGGAACTTGCCCGACTGAGCGAAGAAAACATAATCGGCCACATTGCCAAAGAATACTCCAGTGAATACATCTATGGAGCCGCTTTGGTCGTTGGGGCGACAGATGATGAAAAAACCAATGCGGCAATATCCAGCGACGCCCGCAGTAAGGGCATTCCCGTAAATATTGTTGACGATCCGCAAAAATGCGATTTTATTTTGCCCTCCCTTATGGAGCGAGGCGATCTGACAATTGCTATAGGAACCGGCGGCAAAAGTCCGGCGCTGGCGCGCCATCTGCGCGAAGAGCTGGAATCCAAATACGGAAATGAATATGAAATTTTTCTCAACATTTTAGAGAGCCTGAGAACCAAAATGGCGAAAAATTCCGGTGTGGGCAAAGATTGGTTTGCATCCTTATTGGCGGCGGGAATGCTGGATGTTATAAAGGAAAAAGATTGGGAAAAGGTGAAGATGCTTGTAAAGAAAATCACGGGCAAGGAGGTTGAAATTGAGTTTAATTAGCTTAGAGATGATTTTATTTAAAATTGCCTTTGCTCTCTGCACTTTGTCCGTTGCCGGATATTTGCTTTCATTGTTGATAAAAAAGGTGGCGCTGGCCAAAATTTCCACCTGGGTTTTGGCCATTGCTTTCGGCTTTTTAACTGTTTATTTATTGCTCGCGGTCATAAGTTCCACCGGATTTCACAATCTCGGTCCGCGCGCTTTCTTTTCTTTTTGTGCTTTGTCGGCAAGTGGAGTTTATCTTGCCCTGCAATTTAAAACCAAAACAAGATTGTTGGGCGCTTTTATTTCCCCTTTCATTTTGTTTTTTATGATTGCGGCTGCCGGACAGGAAACAGGCAAATCCCTGTTGCCGGAGGGTTTGCGAAGTTGGCTGACTACGGCGCATCTAACTTTAACAATCGTCGGGGAAGTTTTATTTGTCCTTGCCTCCTGCGCGGGAGCGATGTTCATAATTCAAAACGGCCTGCTGAAACATAAGAAACTAAGCTCTATGAGCAGGTTATTGCCATCGCTTGGCGATCTGGACAAGATTAATCATATTTGCCTGCTTTGGGGCTTCCCCGTTTTGACCGTAGGGATTATTGCCGGAGCGGTTTTTGCGGGATTTACTTGGGAGAGAGGTTGGCCGGCAGATCCAAAAATTATTTGGACATTTAGCGCCTGGATTATTTACGGATTTCTTCTGCATCAGCGTCTCGCCATCGGCTGGAAAGGCTTCCGAATGGCTGTAGTTTCCTGCGCCGTCTTTATTCTCTTCTTGTTATCTTATGTTGGCGTGAGATTTTGTTTTACAACTTTACATGATTTTATTTAAGACATGATTGTATTACTGGGCGTAAATCATAAAACAGCACCGCTTGCTGTTCGGGAAAAAATATTTGCCGGTTGCGAGGAGGGGAAAGACCTCTTTTCCCTCCTCCTTTCCTTAAAAGGCGTGCAGGAAATTTTGTATATTTCTACCTGTAACCGGATTGAAATTATCGCCAGCATCGAGGAGGAGAAAACTGTCCGCAGCCTCTTTGATTTTTTAGCGGGAAACGGAAATCTTACGCAAGCGGAAGCGGCAAAATGCCTTTACAATTATCAAGACAAAGAAGCGGTGCGCCATATTTTTAGAGTGGCGTCCAGCCTTGATTCGCTGGTGATGGGAGAGACGCAAATTCTCGGGCAGGTGAAAGAGGCTTACCGCCGGGCTTTGGAACGAAACGCGACCGGAACCGTTCTTAATCGCTTGATGCACCGTGCTTTTCGCACGGCCAAACGCGTCCGGTCGGAAACGGCTATAGCGGTCAATCCGGTTTCCGTCAGCTTTGCCGCGGTGGAATTGGCCAAGAAAATATTCGGAACGCTTGCGGGCAGGAAAATTTTATTGATCGGGGCCGGAGAAATGGCCGAATTGACGGGCACGCATCTTATCAGCAGTGGGGCGGAGGATATAATCGTCGCCAATAGATCGCAATCGCAGGCGGTGCAACTGGCGGAGAAATTTCATGGAGAAGCGGTATCGCTTGACGCTTTGAGCGAAAAACTGATCGAGGCCGACATTGTAATTAGTTCAACAGACGCGCCTGACTATATCGTTACTGCCGATTTAATCCGTAAAATTCATCATCAACGTAAAAATCGCCTATTGTTCCTGATTGACATAGCCGTCCCGCGCGACATTGATCCCGCGGTAGATTCCATCGATAATGTTTACCTTTATAACATTGACAATCTTCAGGATATTGTCGACGAAAACATGAATATCCGCAAAAAAGAAGCGCTTAAGGCCGAAGCGATCGTGGAAGAGGAAATAATGCGTTACGCTAACTGGTTGAAAGAATTGGAGGTTGTGCCGACGATAGTGTCCCTGCGCACCAAGGCCGAAGAAATTACGCAGGCGGAAATGGAGAAGGCGGCTAGCTGGATGCAAAAATTTGATCAGGAGGAGCAAGAAAAAATAGGAATTCTGGTCAATTCCATAGTCAACAAGATACTGCATACTCCGGTTAGTGTTTTAAAAGAAGAAAGTTCCGAAGTTGGTTCCACAGACATCGTGGCTACGGTGAGGCAACTCTTTCGTTTGGATGAATAGAGGTAATTGACGGCGCGTTCGGGAAACGTGCCCGATATTATAATGCCGGCTGTAGTGGCAGTTCCCGGAATAACCCGATAAAAGCATGAATGGATTGGTATGAATTTAAAAATAGGAACCCGCGGCAGCAAACTGGCTTTAACTCAAGCTAATTTTGTTGCCGAAAAAATAAAAAAGATAATGCCGGAAGCGAACGTCGAAATTTGTATTATCAAGACCAGCGGAGACATCATGCAGGATATTTCCCTGCTGAAAATTGGCGGCAAAGGAGTGTTTGTCAAAGAGATTGAAGACGCCCTTCTTTCCAATACTATCGATTTAGCCGTGCACAGCATGAAAGATGTGCCTACGGAAATTCCCGACGGTTTGGAGTTTGCCGCGATCCTCCAGCGGGAAGACGCAAGGGATATCCTGGCATCCAGGGATAACAGGAAGATTGAACAAATGCCCAAAGGAGCAAGAATCGGCACGGGATCATTGCGGCGCTCCGCCCAACTTCTGGATATATTGCCCGACGCAGTAATTGTTCCCCTGCGGGGTAATTTGGATACGAGACTACGAAAAATAGAAACGGAGAATCTTGCCGGTGTAATTGTGGCCGCGGCCGGCATGAAGCGAATGGGATTGGTCCAGAGAATTACGCAATTTCTGCCGGTGGAATTGATGCTGCCTGCTGTGGGACAGGGCGCTTTAGGGCTGGAAGCAAGAACAGGTGACAATGATCTAAAAAAAATTCTGGTAAAAATTAATCACGCGCCTACTAATACGGAAATAGCGGCGGAAAGAGCCTTCTTGCGCCGTTTGGGCGGTGGCTGCCGTCTGCCTATTGCCGCGTTAGGTAAACTGGAAGGGGATAAGCTTTCGTTGGAAGGGCTTGTGGCTTCACCTCAGGGTTCAGGAATAATCAGGAATAAAGTGAAAGGAACTGTTTTTGAAGCGGAAGAACTGGGCAAAAAACTCGCGGAAATGATTCTGGAGCGCGGCGGCAAAAAGTTTTTAGAATTGGTTTGATAAAAAAGGTTATGGGGCAAATGTCTAAAATCGGTAAAGTTTATATAATCGGTGCGGGTCCGGGTGATGCGGGTTTAATTACGCTCAAGGGATTAGATTATCTGCGTCTGGCCGATGTAGTTGTTTACGATCATCTGGTAAATGAAGAGTTATTGAAATACGCCAAGAGTGATGCCCGCTTTATTTACGCGGGGAAAAAAGGCGGCGATCACACTTTACCGCAGGAAACAATCAACAATTTATTGGTAAAAGAAGCTTCGGCAGGAAATACGGTTGCGCGCCTGAAAGGCGGCGATCCTTTTATTTTCGGACGCGGTGGAGAAGAAGCAGAAATTCTCGCGTCAAAAGGTGTCCCTTTTGAAGTGGTTCCGGGAGTTACCTCCGCGATCGCTGTTCCTGCGTACGCGGGCATTCCGCTCACTCATCGAGGTTTGACTTCCACGGTGGCTTTTGTCACCGGCCATGAAGACCCGTCAAAGGAAAAAAGCGATATCGATTGGAAGGCCTTATGCGGTATCGGCACCCTGGTTTTCCTGATGGGCGTGAAAAATATAGCTCAAATCGTAGAGGAGTTGATTAAAAACGGTAAAACACCGGAAACGCCGGTGGCTCTTATTCGCTGGGGTACAACGCCGCAACAGGAAATTTTTGTTGGCACGCTGGCGAACATTGTTATACTGGCGCATGCAAACAACTTCAACCCTCCGGCCATTCTTGTCGTGGGTAAAGTGGTCGATATGCACCGGACACTCTCCTGGTTTGAACAAAAACCGCTTTTGGGCAGGGGTATTGTTATTACTCGACCGGAGGCGCAAGCCGAGGAATTAGCGCGACTGCTGGCAAGAGAAGGAGCATATCCCATTCACTTTCCGACAATCAAGATTGTTCCTCCACCGGATTGGCATGAACTTGACGCGGCAATAAAAAAGCTGGAAAATTACGACTGGCTGATATTCACCAGCGCTAACGGTGTTCAATTCTTTTTGGAAAGACTACTGGAAAAAGAAAGGGACATTCGTGATCTGAAAGGAATTAAAATTTGCTGCATCGGCCCGGCCACGGCAAAGCAAATTGAAAACAGAGGCATGAAAGTTGATCTTGTTCCCGATTACTTCATTTCCGAAGGAATTCTTAAATCATTTACCGGCATCGATTTGCGGAAAAAGAAAATACTTATTCCGCGGGCGGCCAAAGCGCGTGATGTTCTTCCCGCGGGTTTGAAAAAACTCGGTGCCAGGGTTGATGTGGTTACTGCTTACGAAACAGTAAGTTCAGGAAAGAAGAAGGAAGAAATCGAAAAACTATTTGATGAAAATCGAGTGGATGTGATTACTTTTACCAGCTCTTCGACAGTCAATAATTTCGTGGAAATTATGGGTAATGATTTTTCCTATCCGCCAAATATCAAAATTGCCTGCATCGGACCCGTTACCGCGGCCGCCGCGAAAAAAGCGGGATTTTCTGTGGACATCCATCAGGAAGAATATACAATAGAGGGGCTGGTTCGGGCTTTGATTGATTATTTTGAAAAGGAAATTGTTCGCGACAGGCCTGAGGGGCAGAAAAAATGATCGGCATTTCTAAATTATATTGCGGGGCGGTAGAGGCCTCCGATGTTTTGCGCTACGGCCGTCACTCCGGTAGGCTTCCGTCGCATCTTTTACAGTTTTCAGCCGATAAAAGGCCGGTTGTAGTCTGGAACATGACGCGCCGCTGCAATTTAAAGTGTATCCATTGTTATTCTAATTCCGACGATACTCATTATCCCGAAGAATTGACCACGGAAGAAGGTAAAAAGCTCATTGATGATTTAGCAGAATTCGGCTCGCCGGTGATTCTTTTTTCCGGCGGCGAACCTCTTTTGCGCCCTGATTTATTGGAGTTGGCGCAATACGCCGTAGGTAAAGGAATGCGGGCTGTCATTTCCACCAACGGTACGCTGATTACAAAAGAAGTGGCGGAAAAGCTGCAAAAAATAGGCCTTTCCTATGTCGGTGTGAGCCTTGATGGATTACAAAAAACACATGATCGTTTCCGGGGTAAGAAGGGCGCGTTTGATGCGGCAATCGTTGGAATAAGAAATTGCCGTGATGCCGGAATTAAAGTGGGCATCCGCTTTACAGTCAACAAATACAATCTGCCGGATGTGCCGGCGATGTTCGATTTGCTGGCGACGGAAAAAATTGAAAGATTGTGTTTCTATCATCTTGTATATACCGGCCGCGGCTCCAAGCTTAGAAAAGAAGATTTGACCCATGAAGAGACCCGCAGGCTGCTTGATTTAATTCTGCGGCGGACGCGACAAATGTTTGATGCGGGCAGAAACCCGGAAATTCTCACCGTGGATAATCATGCCGACGGCCCTTATCTGTATTTAAAGATGAAAGAAGAAAACCCTGAACGCGCCAAAGAAGTATTGGAATTGTTACAAATGAATGAAGGCAACAGTTCCGGCCTCGGTATCGGCTGTGTCAGCTGGGATGGGGAGGTTTACGCTGATCAATTCTGGCGCAACCGGCCTCTGGGCAATGTTCGCCAAAGGCCTTTTAGTGAAATCTGGCTGGATGAGGGGAATGAACTATTGGCCAAACTAAAACAAAAAAAGAAATATGTAAAAGGACGCTGCTTACAGTGCCGCTGGTTGGATATTTGCGGTGGCAATTTCCGGGCGAGAGCCGAAACGGCGGGAGAAATTTGGGGGCCTGATCCCGCCTGTTATCTTACCGATAAAGAGATAAGCGTTAAGGAGGATTAAAATATGCAATTTCCTGAATATCGCGCCAGAAGGTTAAGAAAGAATGAAAGCTTCCGGCGTTTAATTCGCGAAACAAGGCTCAGTACCGACGATCTGGTCTATCCGCTTTTTGTAGTTGGCGGCAAGGATTTCAAAAAGCCTATTCAATCCATGCCGGGCAATTTTCAGATGTCCACGGATAATATTGTCAAAGAAGCATTGAACGCACGCGAGCTCGGCATCCCCGCCGTTCTGCTCTTCGGCATTCCGGCTCATAAAGATGATATGGCCACGGGAGCGTTTGCCAAGGACGGTATTGTCCAACAGGCGGTAAAGCAGATTAAAAATGAAGTGCCCGACATTTTAGTTATTACCGATGTCTGTTTGTGCGAATATACCAGCCACGGTCATTGCGGCGTGTTGGAAAAAGAGGAAGTGCAAAACGATGCGACACTGGAGGTACTGGCAGAAACGGCTGTTTCGCTGGCGCGTGCCGGAGCCGATATGGTTGCTCCCTCGGCAATGATGGATGGGCAAGTAGCGGCGATCCGCGAAGCCCTTGATGAAAATAGTTTGGAAAATATACCGATTATGGCTTACGCGGCAAAGTACTCCTCTTCTTTCTATGGGCCTTTCCGCGAAGCGGCCGAAAGTGCACCACAGTTTGGTGATAGGAAATCTTATCAGATGGATCCGGCCAACAGCGACGAGGCAATTCGTGAAATCATGCTGGACGTGGAAGAAGGCGCGGATATCATCATGGTGAAACCTGCGCTCGCTTACTTGGATATCATTTATCGCGCCAAGCAGGAGTTCGATTTGCCTCTGGTCGCATATAGCGTCAGCGGCGAATACGCGATGATCAAAGCGGCGGCACAGAGGGGCTGGCTTGATGAAGAAAAGGTGATGATGGAGACGCTGACAGCAATAAAACGCGCTGGAGCCGATATCATCATAACTTATTTTGCCACACAGGCGGCAGCATTGTTGAACAAATGAGAGCTTTGAAAAATAGTCTCATTCGTGCTCAGAATCTTTTTTCGACCATGCAACCTTCTCACTTCGCTGCAAATGCAAAACTCTCCGCCACAGCGGTTCAAACATTGCGTTTGCGGTCGCAAAGCTACGAGGGCATGGTGCCAAAAAATCTTAGATTCGCTCTTCATGAGCCCATTTTTCAGCTATACAAAGGCATATAAATAATAATTGCAAAACTTTAATGGGAGATGAAGTTGGAACTTTCGTCAAAATTATTATCTAAGAATTTAAGCATGATTGCTTGGGAAGTTACGCGCAGTTGTAATCTGAATTGCATTCATTGCCGGGCGGCGGCAAACAGCGGCCCTTATGCAGGCGAGCTTTCCACCGAGAAGTGCTTTCAACTTATTGATGAAATTGCCGCCGAGGCTAAACCCGTAATTATTCTAACAGGCGGAGAACCGCTGTTGCGTCCGGATATTTTTGATATAGCCGCCTACGGAACAGGAAAAGGTTTGCGTATGGTTATGGCGACAAACGGTACGCTTGTTGATGAGTCCACGGCGAAAAAGATGATTAAAAGCGGCATTAAAAGGGTAAGTGTAAGCCTTGATGGTAAAGACGCGCAAAACCACGATGCTTTTCGCGGCGAGATCGGCGCTTTTACCGGAGCTCTGAACGGGATAGAAGCGATGAAAAGAGCCGGCTTGGAATTTCAAATCAATACAACAGTTACAACCGCCAATCTCAAACAGATAAAAGAAATTCTTGATTTAGCCATACAATTGGGAGCGGCGGCGCATCATATCTTTTTGCTTGTTCCTACAGGCCGGGGCAGGAATTTGGCCGAGCAAGCGATAACCGCGGCGGATTACGAAGAAACGCTCATGTGGTTTCACAAAGAGAGCATGAATTGTTCCATTCAACTCAAAGCAACCTGCGCGCCCCATTATTTCCGCATCATGCATCAGCAGAAAGACAAGGGGCAGAAGAAGAAACCAGTTTCAGGGCAGTTTCATGAAATGACCAGAGGGTGCCTCGGCGGTATTTCCTTTTGCTTTATTTCACATATTGGCCATGTTCATCCTTGCGGTTATTTGGAATTGGATTGCGGTAATGTTCAGAAACAGAAATTTTCCCGGATATGGCAAAGTTCGGAAATGTTTCGAAATTTGCGCGATCTGAGTAAATACGGCGGCAAGTGCGGAAGATGTGAGTTCATTAAAGTATGCGGCGGCTGCCGCGCGCGGGCGTATGAAGCAACCGGCGATTATTTGGCGGAAGAGCCGTTGTGCTTGTATCGGCCGCGGCGTTAGTAACAAAAAGATCATTTTTTGTTTGTCATTCCGGTGAAGGCCGGAATCCAGAAAACATGGAGTGATGCGATTAAACAACCAGCTGTGTATATCCTGGCAAGCGAGAGGAACGGAACTCTTTATATAGGTGTGACTTCGGATCTCGTCAAAAGGATATGGGAGCATAAGAACAATCTGTTAGAAGGGTTTACAAAGCGCTACAATGTTCATCATCTTGTCTGGTACGAATTGCATGAAAACATGGCTTCTGCCATTGAAAAGGAAAAGAGATTGAAAGAATGGAAAAGAGCGTGGAAACTGAAATTGATAGAGGGTTTTAATCCTGGCTGGCAGGATTTATATAATACTATAGCTTAACTGGATTCCGGCCTGCGCCGGAATGACGAAATGGCGTTAGCATATGGACGAAATTGATAAAAAAATATTAAATATTTTACAGAAAAAATTTCCGTTGACGGAGCAACCGTTTCTTATTGTAGCAGAAAAATGCGGCATCACTGAAGAAGAAGCGCTAAGCCGTATTCAAAAGATGAAAGACGATGGTGTCATTCGCCGGATTGGAGCGGTATTTGATGGGGCAAAATTAGGCCGTGCTTCCACGCTTTGCGCCGCGCGCGTGCCGGAAGAAAAAATAGAAAAATTTGTTAATGCTGTAAACACGTATAAAGGAGTGACGCACAATTACCTGAGGGATAATGAATACAATGTTTGGTTTACTGTGAACGCGGCAAGTCCGCAGGAGATAGAATTGTTTCTAACCGGCTTAAAAGAAAAAACCGGAGTTACCGATATTCTGGACATGCGGGCGGTGAGGACTTTTAAAATCGACGCGTCTTTCGAGGTATAGATAGTTATTGTGCGATCTAACACCTAACTTTGTTACTGCGACCGAAGGCGCATAGCCCGGCTAATGCCGGGGATACGTTTTGAAAATGGTATACAAAAACAATATATTGACGGTAAATGTAATTCGTGAGAAATATAACAATTATACTTTAACTTTTCGTAAAACTAAAAAAGGAGGAGGGAAAAATGGAAGTAAAAGACATTAATTTTGCAGCAATGCCGCAAACAGCGGTGCGAGTTGTGAAAGCGCCGGCAGAATTTTTTAAAAGCATGCCGAAGACCGGCGGATTTGTTGAACCTCTAATCTTTGCAGCAATCATGGCTGTTATAGCCGGTATTATCCACGCCATTATCAACATTCTTGGCTTAAGTTATGCGCATGTGGGATTTGTGGAAAGTCTGGCAATGATTATTTTTGTTCCGATTTTTGCCGTTATCGGCAGTTTTATCGGCGCCGCTATTATTTTTGTAATTTGGAAACTGATGGGCTCGCAGGAAAATTATGAAACCTCCTATCGTTGCGCGGCCTACTTGATGGCTTTAGCGCCTATTGTAGCGATAATAAGCATTATTCCTTATGTCGGTGGTATTATCAATATGGCGATTTATATTTACTATCTGGTCATTGCCAGCACTCAAGTGCACAATATTCCCTCACAAAAAGCGTGGTTGGTTTTTGGAATCATCGGCGGAATTTTGGCGCTAATCGGAATCAGCGCAGAATACAAAGCTCGTAACATGGCGCCAACTGCTGAGCAATATAGGAGGACGGCTGAAGAAATAAATAAACAATACTTAAAACAAATTGAAGAAGCCAGAAAGGAAGCCGAACGCAATAGGTAGGCTTAATAATTTAGCTGAATTATTTTTTTATCATTGGCCCACCTATATCGCTGTCATTAGCAGTATGGGTGGGCTTATTCATTAAAGTGATGGCTCATGGCAGAAAAAAATAAAATTCCCCTGGTAGTTCTCGTTGACGGCAGCAATTATCTTTACCGTGCTTTTTACGCTATCCCCATGCTCACGAACTCCAAGGGTTTTCCCACCAACGCCATTTACGGCTTTACCAACATGCTGTTAAAGCTTCTGCGTGAGTTGGAGCCTGACTATATCGTTATCTCTTTTGATGTCAAAGGTCCCACCACTCGTCATGAGGAATTTACCGATTATAAAGCAACCCGCAAACCCATGCCCGATGATCTCAGACCGCAAATCCCTTTTATCAAGGACATAGTCCGCGGCTTTTCCATCCCCGTTTTGGAAAAGCAAGGGGTTGAGGCCGACGATATTATCGGCACCTTGGCCCGGCGGGTGAGTGAGCAAGGCTGGCGGACAGCCATTGTATCTGGTGATAAAGATTTGATGCAGTTGGTGGACGAAAATGTCATCATGATCGACACGATGAAAGATAAAACTTATGATGTCGCGGCGGTGAAGGAACGCTTTGGGGTGGCGCCGGACAAAGTAGTGGAGATTCTCGGTCTTATGGGCGATACGTCCGACAACATTCCGGGAGTGCCGGGGATCGGCCCGAAAACGGCACAAAGACTGATCGAAGAATACGGTTCAGTTGAAACTATTTTGCAAAATGCCGAAAAATTAAAAAACATCAAACTACGAGAAAGTTTTCGTAAATATGCCGAACAGGCAAGGCTAAGCCGCCAATTGGCTCTCATTAGAAAAGATATCGAATTTGATTTTGACTTTCAGGATGCGGCACGCAAAGAGCCGGACAAAGAGCTTCTAGCCCAACTTTTCAGTGAATTTGAATTTTCCTCCCTTTTGCAGGAAATAAAGCGAGAAACGAAAGAGCCCGCGAAAGACTGTAAATTGGTTCTGGACAAGGAGACGCTGGTCGAGCTTGCCCTTCGCCTTACGGATTGCCGTGAAATTTCTTTCGAGATTATTTGGGAGAAGAATCCATCAACGGATTTAATCGGCATTGCTTTAAGCACCGGCAGTGATGCTTTTTACATACCGCTGGGTCATAAAAACGCCAAAGAGCAATTGAAGAAAAAAGATGTATTGGATGCACTGGCTCCTTTTTTCGGTGATACAAAAATAAAAAAATATATCCATGATTTAAAAACAGCCCTCGTTTCTCTGGATGGCCTCGATGTGCAGGCGGGTGAGGACACGATGTTAATGTCCTATCTATTAAATCCCGCGAAAAATTCTTATGAGCTTGCCGAAGTAGCCTGGGAATATCTGCATGAACAGATTCCTTCACCCAACGATATTGCCGGAGGCAAAGGGAATACTTATCCGCTGGCGCTGGTACCGCCGGAAAAAATGGCGGCCTATGGTGGTCAGCGTGCCGATGCTGTTTTTGCTCTGCTCCCGCTTCTTGCCAGTAAATTAAAAGATATCAACGCCGCCGAGCTTTTTCATAAAGTGGAGATGCCGCTGTTGTATGTGCTTGCTGATATGGAGAAAAAGGGAGTGCTGGTGGATACGTCCCTTTTAAAACAAATGTCGGAAGAGTTGGGACAATTGTTGTCCATCTCCGAAGAAAAGATATTTCGATTGGCCGGTGAAAAATTCAATATTAATTCTCCCAGGCAATTACAGGTCGTTCTTTTTGACAAGCTCAAACTTCCCACAGGAAGGAAAACGAAGGAAGGATTTTCCACGGATGCGGACGTTCTTACGGAACTTGCCAAAAGTCATGAACTGCCCGCGGAAATTTTCGCTTACCGCAGTTTGACCAAACTTAAATCCACATATGTGGACGCACTGCCCGCGCTAATAGATCCGCAAACAGGCCGGATTCACACCTCCTACAATCAGACAGTGACGGCAACAGGTAGGCTCTCCAGTAGCAATCCGAATTTGCAAAATATTCCCGTCAGGACTCTGGAGGGTAAACGAATTCGTCAGGCGTTTATCGCCGCTAAGGATTCTCTGCTCATCTCCGCTGATTATTCGCAAATCGAACTGCGCGTGCTGGCGCATCTTTCGGAAGATGATGCGCTTATTAATGCCTTTTCTTCAGATGAAGATATTCACAGCCGCACGGCATCCGATATTTTCGGCGTATTTCCGCAGATGGTCAATGCCGATATGCGCCGTCAAGCTAAAGTTATCAATTTTGGCATTCTTTACGGTATGAGCGCCTTTGGTCTGGCCAAAGAACTGGGCGTCTCCCTGAAAATAGCCCAGGCTTATATTGACGGCTATTTTCAACGCTATAAAAAAGTGCGCACCTATCTGGATGGAATTCTGGAAGATGCGCGCCGGGATGGTTTTGTCTGCACGCTTTTGAATCGTCGCCGCTATTTGCCGGAATTAAAAAGTCCGGTGGCTTCCGTGCGGCAATTTGCCGAACGCATGGCGATCAACACGCCCATTCAGGGTACAGCGGCAGATTTGATTAAAGTGGCGATGGTGAACATTGCTCATTTGCTTTCGGAAAAAAATCTTTCCTCCCGTCTGATTATGCAAGTGCATGATGAACTAGTTCTCGAAGCGCCAATAAAAGAAAAAAACGAAGTTATGAAGCTTGTCAAAAAGGAAATGGAAGAAGTCATCAAGCTTAAAGTGCCTTTAAAAGTGGAGATTGCATCTGGCAAAAACTGGGACGAGGCACACTGACGAAGTGTCTGACACTAAATATTACTTCCTGAAATCCACAATAAGCAATCTTTTGAAATATTCATGTTTTGAAATCACAATGATTAACTAAGCGAATTAAATTCCATTGACATGTAAAGATTTCTTTTCTATTGTTTTTTCACATTAATAATTTTTATTCATTATTATCTATTTACGCCATTTCTTATCTGGTTTGTTAAAAAGGAGGTGTGGAATGATGAATACTTCAGATTCAAGGATTGAAAGTAGTTCTTCTGCCTTTAAAAAACTACGTGAGAATTGGAAAATCGTTATTTTTATTTTATTTAAATTTGAAATTATCGTACCTCTTCTTATCGCAATATTTTCCCTATTTGTCGCACTGAGTAATTCTGATAAAACATATGCGCTTATATTGAACATCATAGCTGCTGTTTTAATGGCTGTTGTTGGTGGATTTTTTCACGACAGCATTAAAGATGTCTTTGGCAATACGATTCTTAAGAAAAAAGGGGTTTCAGCGGTTAGAAATTTATCGCTTGCAAGGTTGAAGGTCAAAAATATTTCCGATAGGGCTAAAGCAGCAAAGAACATAGAAGAAATTATAAATTTGTTATCATTGCTTGAAAAAGATGTCGCCAATTCAACTCAGGAATGGACAGATATAGTACCAGAAATATCCAATGTTGAGGAAGTCTATAGATTATTAGAGGAAAAAGAGACATCAAAAGAAATAGCAGAAAAAGAAAGTAATGAATTAAAGAAGGAGCTTGAGAAGGCTAAGGCCGGTAAGATCAACACAGACGTATTAGAAAAAACCATTAATGCAAATGAAACAGAAATTAAAGGATTAGCCGAACAGCTTGCTATGTTAAAAGTAGCTGCTGCATCAACATCTGCCACATTATCTAGACCTTACAGCTTAGACAGATATTTTCAAGAACTTATAGATAAAGGGTCTGAAATTATTGATGAAGATTTTTTAAATTTACCTCTCTCATCTAATACTCTAACAGCATATACGCGTAAAAGATTTAAGGGTTTACCCGTATCGCCACCACTTCAAGAGAAACTTCTACATGATATTGATATGTCGAATTATCCTACTTTGCGGAATATTGATATTGCTGTTAATCGTGCCATGCCCGCAATCGCGGCTTATAAACTTGAAGCGTCGCCAAATATATTTGAATCAGGGACAGATTATATAACCAAGGCACTTGGTTTTGTAGATCACAATTTTCGTGCAGTACATGGATTCGGTCGAGAAACAAAAGCTGCCTTTGCTCGATACGGGAGCCTAGTTAAGGCATCGTGATATGTCTCTAATTAGTCGATCGAGCCGATCGCTAACGCTCCGGCTGATTTCTACGTTAACAGAGGAAACCAACATTGTGGAACCATTAAGTGCCGACTCCCCATCTGATCTTTTAAGACAACTAGCAACCATTGATATTACTGTTCCGCCTCGCGCTCAGGGCAGAACGAAGGAGCATTGTGAGCGGTGGTCGATTTGTCGGTTCCTCTCCTCATTTGCAGATAGCGCTCTTATGCAGTATCCGCTTCGTGTTGACCCTGGCGATCGTCCCGACTGTTTACTAACTATGCGCAAAATCCGCGTCGGAATTGAAATAACAGAAGCTGTTTCTACAGATTTGGCGAAAGCAGATGCGCTCCAAGAACACAGAGGCTACGATGTGGTGAGGTTCTTTCAACGCGTAGTACCCGGAGAACAATCACGCTCCCGTGAGGAAATTGAAAAAATCGCTAAGGGCGAAAATCTTGGGGAGGGCTGGTGTGGCGATTCCGTAGAGCGAGACTGGGCTGACGTCATGACTTACTTTTCACTATCAAAGGCGGAGAGATTTTCTCGAACCGGGTTCCGTAAGTTTGATATAAACTGGCTTCTGATATACGACAACTGGGAACTACCAACACGAGACGAACCAAAAGCAGCTGGTTTTTTTCAATCGCAACTGCTTAAATTAAACCCACCACTTCCGTTTGACAGAATCTTTGTTGAGTGTGAAAAGAATATTTGGCAGTTCTCACTCCCTCAATATTCAGAATCAGCGATCAATGACGTATGGACCGCCAGCTAACATTTCGCTCAACCTGACTCGCCATATCGGTAAGAATGGTTTTGAAAAGGAGAGTTAAAAAATGTCTAATCTCATGCCAAGAGGGCAACGGGTCAAGTCTTTGTTTGCCTCATTACATCTATCATAGATGACGGGTCATGTAATACCACTTTTAAATCAAAGATGATATCGAGGCGGCAAGGAGGAGGCGCCGGAGACGTATATGAAAATACGTTGAGGACGCTGACGACGAAGCCAACAATGATAGCGCTTTGATTCAGAAGTGGTATCAGTGTGTAGCTGCTTTTCTTCCCAGTTCCCAAGCCTGTTTTCTGGCTGTTTCGTCCTTGATAATATCTCCCTTATCGGAGGCCGAAGTCATAACGGTTCCCATCCAGTTCATTTTTGTCATTTCCGCTGTTGACTTAAAGCTGTGGACTATAGGATCAGCCGTGTGTACGTCCGGATCGCCGCAAACCGTGATCAGCCCGATACGTTTGCCCTTCATTTTGGGGTAGTAAGCCTTCTGCCAGCGCCAATCGGCATCGAATAGAGCGCACCATCTGTCCAGGTAAGCTTTCATCTGCGAGGTCATGGACCAGAAGTAAACAGGCACGCTGTGAATAATGGCGTCAGCTTCCAGAATCTTCTTATGGATTTCGAGCATATCATCTTTAATCACGCAGATGCCTGTTTCGTTACATTTCTTGCAGTCTTTGCAGCCGGAAATTTTCTTTTTGTCCAGGATAATTTTTTCTACTTCCGCTCCGGCATCTTTGGCGCCGGCCAGAGCCTCATCCAGGAGAATATCGCTGTTGCCGCCGACCCGCGGACTTCCCATAATGCCCAGAATTTTCATCTTTATCCTCCTGACCAATTGGTTAATGTTTGTCAATTTTGTATCTCTTTTGGTATAATTTGTAAATAATAAAAAAGTTGAAGAACTCTGTCTTCAAGTGTGCTAAGAAATTATTAATGGCAGGAGACAATTAACCCCAAGATGGAGGATTTATGAAAAAATCAAGTATCGTGTTGATTGTTGCGGTGCTGTTTTTGATGGTTCCATTAATGGCTCAATCCGAAGAAATACACAGAACAGGGCCGTGTAAGGCCGATTATGAGAAATTTTGTAAGGATGTAAAACCGGGACAGGGCAGAATAGCGAGATGTATGAAGGTACATGAAAACGAATTATCGCCGGCATGCAGGGATAAAATTGAAGCTGATAGAGAAAAGGCGCAAGATTTTATAAAGGCCTGTAAACCGGATGCCACAAAATTCTGTAAGGATATAAAACCGGGGCATGGCCGTATCATCAGTTGTCTGAAGTCACATGAGGCTGAGTTATCTCCGCAGTGCAATGCTTATTTTCGGAAGAAATAAATATAGTAATTTACTGGATACTTATTAACGAAAAAGAATTAATAAATTTGCTATACATTTGTTCAAGTGTAATATTGGACTTCAACATAAAAGGCCTTGTTTTGCGACAATTACACAGTGACAGGTGAATAACAGATCAGGGTGTAGCCATGCAGATTCTCTCCGGCATTAAAGTTATTGATGTAACGCAATTTATATCCGGTTCCCGATGCACGCAGTTATTGGCCGATATGGGTGCGGAGGTGGTAAAGGTCGAGCCTCCTCAGGGCGACACCCTCAGAATTAATTTCCAACTGATGCCCGGAGCGGAACGCTGCTATTCCGTACTCAACAGGAACAAATACGGCCTGGCCGTCAACTGGCAGGAACCTCAGGGACAGGAAATCATGCGCAAGCTCGCGTCCCAGGCCGATATTTTTGTCCATAACCTCATACCCGGTTCGCTGGAACGAAGCGGATTGGGGTATGAGGATATAAAAAAGCTGAAAAACGATATCATTTACACTCATATTTCAGGCTTCGGTGCAACAGGAGTTCAGCCGGAAAGAGCCGCTTTCGATATCATCGCGCAGGCTGTAGGCGGCCAGTTCTGGAACGACCAGGAAACTTACCTTGTTCCCACTAACCATTGGGGCGATTTCATGAGCGGCGCTTATGCTGCTATTGCAACTTTGCTCGCCTTCATTCATAAGATGAAGACAAGCCGGGGCCAGTATATTGACATATCCATGCAGGATGTAATGTATGTCAATAATTACCGTGCCATGATGGATAAGGCGCTGGAACCAATAGTGGATAAAGTTGAAAAAGAACTGGGCAGGCACCCGAAAGATGTGCTCAATTCACCGGACCGGATGCCGTTCTACGGTTTCTTCAAGTCCAAAGACGGCAAAGTGGCCATTGTCGCTCTTACTGCCCGTCAATGGAAAAACCTGTCGGAAATTATCGGATATCCGGAGATGGCTATTGATCCGAAATTCAATAATGTGATCGCGCAGATTCATAATCATGATGAAGCCGTGAACCTGATTGAAAAATGGACGACCCTGCATAAGTCGCAGGAAATTATAAAAATTTTAGAGCGCAAAAAGATACCTTGCGGAATCGCCTATACAAGTGCGCAGGTGAATCAGGACGAAAATCTTAAACAGCGTGAAATGTTCCGGAAAATTTCCCATAAACAATTCGGCGATATCGATATTCCCGGGTTTCCTTTTAAGTTTTCCGAAACCGAAGGAAGTTTGCGCATGCCCGCGCCGGGACTGGGGGAACACAGTAGGCTTATTCTTGAGGAGTGGCTGGGCTATTCGCCGGAGGAAGTAAATAAGCTATATAATTCCAAGATAATAATTTAACCGAATAATCTTTTGCAATCAAAGGAGCGCAGCATGAAAATTTTTACCAAGAAAAGAATCGTCCTCAGTCTAGTTATCTTTCTTTTTGTTGCCATAATTTTTGTTGGCTATAAAAACAGGGAATATGTTGACCAACTTCCCATCGGCTGTGCCTTCAAGGCTAGGGCCCTGTGCGCGGCAGTGTTTGTTTCAGGGCGTGATCCGGTGGTTGTTGAGCGGGAAGATATGGGTTTCAATCCACTCTTTAAATTATTTAAAGCCAAAATCAACACGGAAGAGAAAAGCGTTACTTGCTCTCTCTTAGGAACAGGCATTTATGAAAAGAAAGCGGTGCATGTTGATAAGTTGGGCGCCGTGCTCCTCTCCGATATTGAAGAAAAAGTAATCAGGGAATGGAAGCCTGTAATGTCTCGCTCTGAGCCTGCCAATCCCGAAGCGGTATCGTGGCCCAGGGGCGAAAAACTGCCCGAAGCTCCGCTTCCGGCAAATATTGATATTGCGAAAATAAATTCAGTTGTCGAAAAACTTTTCGTCGAATCGAATCCGGACAAAAAGCTCTACACCAGAGCTGTTCTCGTCGTTCACAATGGGCGCATCATTGCCGAGCGCTATGCGCCGGGGATTACTAAAGACACGCCTCTTTTGAGCTGGTCTATAGCCAAAAGTTTCACGAATGCGTTAGTCGGTATACTCGTGAAAAAAGGAAAAATCTCTATTAAGGCTCCGGCATTTGTTTCTGAGTGGCAGAAGTTGGACGACCCGCGGCATTTTATTACTTTGGATCAGCTTTTGCGGATGAGCTCCGGACTGGAGTGGGTGGAAGCTTATGCAGAAAGACCAATCTCCGATATAAATATCATGTTGTTTTTAAAACCGGACATGGCGGCATATGCGGCTGCCAAGCCTCAGGCAGTCAAGCCGGATACTCTCTGGCGCTATTCTTCGGGGGCGACTAATATCATTTGCCGGCTCATCCGTGAAAAAATCGGAAGCCGGGAGGCGTATTGGGATTTTCCGCGGCGCGAATTATTCAACAAGCTCGGCATGCGTAGCGCCATTTGGGGGACGGATGCAACAGGAACCTTTGTCGGATCAGCTTTTATTTACGCTACAGCGCGCGACTATGCCCGCTTCGGAATGCTTTATTTAAATGACGGCGTTTGGCAGGGTGAACGAATACTACCCGAAGGATGGGTGGCCTATTGCATTACTCCAACGCCTGCCGCCCCGAAAGGCCAGTACGGCGCTCATTTCTGGCTCAATGGCGGCAAAGGCGCAAAGCCAACAGAGCGCATGTATCCTCAGTTGCCGGCGGACACTTTTTTTGCCGAAGGTTATCAAGGGCAGATAATCGCGATAATTCCTTCCCGCAAGCTTGTTTTTGTCCGGCTGGGTATGACCTACGACGATAAATGGGGCGACGATAAATGGGGCATGGAGCCGTTCATAAAAAGTGTTATTGAAGCAATCAAATGAAACCGGCAGAATCCTAAAATCAGGCCGTTTATCAAATATAGGAATAAGGGGGAAAGCAGATGATTGATAAAACATCGCGAAGGAGTGGAGAACTTTTTCAATCCGGTTATCGCTGAGCGGAAAGTGTTCTGCTTTCCGTGGCAGAAAGCAAAAATATTCAGTCGGAAGTGATACCCAAAATTAGCAGCGGCTTCTGCGGTGGCATCGCGAGGACGTGTGGCCTATGCGGCGCGGTAAGCGGTGCTATTATGGCCATAAGCTTATTTTACGGCAGAAGCGCACCCAATGAGCCGTTTGATAAGAGCTATATCCCTGTGCAAAAAATGATCAATACTTTTGAAAATAAATTTGGCTCAACGAATTGTAAAGTGCTGATCGGCCTTGATTTAGGCACTGAAGAAGGGGTGAAGAAGTTCCTTTCAGAAAACAAAATTGAGCAGTGTAAAAATTTCACTGAAGAAGCCACAAGAATGGCCATGTCCATTATCGAAGGTAAAATTTAACTAAGCGATAAACGTGCCCTCTGCCGCCACTATTTCATAAATTTACATAAATGTTCCGTATCTTTCATTTGGAATGTGCGTCGCTCATTAGTCTTTCGCGAACGAAATTAATGTGTCCCCGGAGTACGTAGAATTGGTCGGCGAAGGACGCCGGCACTTTCATTTTGTTGACTTCTTCCTCGATGCGGTTCAGCCTTTCTAATAGTTCTGTCCGCTTCTCGGGAGCCAGGTGCGCAATCATACCCTGTTCGACTACCAGCAACAAACGGTACCAGCGGTAGATGCGCATCTTCATTCGCCATCTAAATATTGCGGGGATACTTTTCAGTCCCGGAATCAAGATCAAAATCAGAGGCACAAAGACTACAAGAATGCGGTTTACCATGCTGGCCATCCAGAACGGCAGGTACCGGTAGAGGAAACTCTTGCCTGATTTATAGTAGCGATTCGCATCAGAGCTGATGCGGTATTCATGCTCCAGTGGCATGGGAAATTCACCCCGACGCTGAAACATCGAAGCTCGCGAATGTACTTCAGTTGCCGCCTCAAGCAACAGATCGGAAAGAGCGGGATGCAAATCGGACCGGGCAATTAGTTCGACCGTGGGGCTAATCAGGTTGACATCATGATCGGGAATGTTCTTTCCGAAATCGAGGGCTCCCTGGGGAAGTATAATCTTGTTCAAATAGCCGATACGTCGAGTATAGGCATCAGCTTGTGTGAAATCGAAAAGCTTGATCCCCGGTTTTCTGAGAAGAGTGCGCAAAGTCTTGGAAGAAGCGGAATCACTCATCATGAACGCCGCATCAATTTTACCTTTAAGCAGTGCCTTTTCTGCCTCCTCATCGTCCATCTCCAGCAGTGCGGTAGAACCGCCGGGCTTAATGCCGTTCATGGCCAGGAGTTCCAACGCCAGTACTTGCGTGCCTGTGCCATCTTCACCGATAGCTAACCGCTTGCCGCTGAACTGGGAAAGAATGTTAATGGATTTACTGCTCCGATAAAAAATATAAAGTGGTTCATAAGAAGTGCTTCCCAGCGATACCAGCTTATCGATATTTTTCCCCTTAGCCACGCCGGTTTGCACGAAGCCTATATCAACATGAGACGATTTATTTTCCAGCCTCTCCAGATTTTCCAACGAGCCTTCGGAGGGAAGAATTTTCAATTTTACACCATTGCGCGCCAGTATCTTGGCATATTTTCCGGCATTCTTATAGAAACGGCTGTCTTCGTCACCGCTCGTAATGGTAATAGTATCGGGCGGTGCTGAGTGAAAGAACCAGAAACCGGCAACGATAATTACCACACTGACAAAAATAATCGTGCTGAGCGCCGCTGTGGGACTTAATCCAAAAGTCTCAATAAACATTGCTTGCACTCGGGACAAGCCGAGCCTGAAAGCGTCCGTAAATAGTGTCCCCGTCTTAGTGAAAACTGTTTTCTTGCTCTTTGTTTTCATAAATGGATTCCTCATCTGATGTTAGTGTTTTGAAAATAATAATTCTTTTTCTAAAATTTTGCTAAATTTTATAAAAACTTTTGTTTTAACCTATGTTTCTCAGCTCTCTCCTTAAAATTTTGCCGAGTGCGCTCTTCGGCAATGAATCCATAAGCTGAATTGATTTCGGTCTTTTATAGGTGGGTAAATTCTCCTTGCAAAAATTAAAGAGATCCTCCTCGCTTGCTGCCCCTGCGGTCTTCAGCACGATAAACGCCTTTACCGATTCGCCATAAACCGGATCGGGAATTCCAATAACTCCAGCTTCCAGCACCTGGGGATGCTCGTGAAGAACATTTTCTATTTCTTTCGGGTAAATGTTCTCTCCTCCGCGAATGATCAGGTCTTTCTTTCTGTCGGTTATATAGAGGTAGCCGTCTTCGTCGGCGTACCCTATATCACCGGTGTGAAGCCAGCCGTTTTTGAGCACTTCTGCTGTTTCCACAGGTTTATTCCAGTAACCTTTCATCACGCAGGGACCCTTGATGACAATTTCTCCGATCTTTCCGGGCGGGAGCTCCGCGTCGTTTTCGTCGAATATTTTGATTGTGTTACACTTCTGGTAACAAAGACCTATGGAGCCGTATTTGGGCGGGCGTCTTCCCGCTATGTTGCCGCAGTTGACTGTAGTCGCTTCGCTTAATCCATAACCTTCCCAGATATCTATGCCGTATTTCTTCTTCCAGGTACGGGCCACTTCCAGGGGCATGGGGGCGGAGCCGCAGATGCAGGTTTTCAGGGAGCTCAAATCATATTTAGAGGCCGCGGGGTGGTTAAGCAATTGAATATACATGGTGGGCACACCGCGAAATTCCGTGATTTTGAATTGCTCGATGCGTTTCATCGCTTCTTCGGTATCCCAGCGGCTCAGCAAGACCAGCTTTCCTCCGGTCAGGAACTCCAGATTCAAAGCGAATACGCCATATCCATGGAACAAGGGAAGTGTTATCAAAGAGACACGGTTTCGGGTAACGCCAAACACTTCCGCTTTCTCATCAGCGGTTTTATCTTGTCGGTCACCTTTTTTCTGAATTTTACCTGAGGCGGTAATGCCCCAGGCATCCAGTAGGACCAATTCGTAATATCCTGTTACATGAGTATACCAGTTGTAATGGGTAAGCATCACGCCTTTGGGGTTTCCCGTGGTGCCCGCGGTATAAATCATTACAGCGGTATCATCGTTTTCCGTTTCCTCAAGGAGAAGTTTATCCGAACCGCGTTGAATAATTTTGTCAAAGGATATAAAATCATCCGGCATGTTTTTTCCAATCAAGATAATACTCTTGAGCTGTTTCGCCTCGCGGCGGGCTTCTCTTATGTTGTCAATGTAATCAGTACTGCTTACCAGGGCGGCCATACCCGCGTCCTGATAAATATAGGCAAGTTCGTGTACACGCAGTGACGGGTTTACCGGAACCAATATAGCTCCAATTTTAAAAACAGCGAAAAATGTCTCAATGAGCTCCGGACAGTTCAGCAGTTGAACGCCCACACGGTCTCCCTTTTTTACTCCTAGGCTTTTTAAGGCGTTGCCTAGCCTGTTGGCAATACGATTCATTTCAACATTGGTATGCCACTGTCCTTCAAAACTGACAAATTCGTATTCACCAAACCTTTGAATATTGTCTTCCGCCAACCTGCCAATATTCATTACCACCATTCCTTTCTCAAGAATTGCAGCTGGAAATAACTTTTAAATACCTGCTGAAAATATCGAACTTCCCTTAAATCAATAAACGGCCGGATCGATTTTACCCTGCGCCATAATTTTGGTCAAAATCCAGGCGATGTTATAAGCCGCCGATTGCAGGCGATTGCTGAAACTTGCTTTATATGCCTGCGCCCAGGGATTGCCGGATCTGCTGTTGACATTGACCTCGCCGGAAAATAGCTTTTGGCCACTGGCAGCATCGGTAAAGGTGAGACTGCAGATTAATTCGTCGGGCTGCGCCGTAAAATAATTATATTTCAAAATGATGCTTTTGACGGCGATGTCAACAATAATTCCACCGTTGACCTGTTCACCTTTTTTGAGCATTGTTATCTTTTTGTTGGAAACGTTTGCCTCCTTGAACAAAATCGGAAAAGCTTCGGCAAAGGCCTGCGGCACTGGTTCAAGGTCGGCCTTCCATTCTTCGGCTTTAGAGTAGCCAAGATCCGCCGGTTTGATGGCACCAAAATCAATTGGTCTGACTTTGAATTCAGGACAGGCCTTAATAACAACGGATTCGCCGGACGGCTGTTCAATGGTTGCATAGTAAGCGGTAGCGCCACAGGATGACGCGATTCCCCATACTAAAAGGCCGGCAAATACAGAAAATATTTTTTTATTGCTTTTCATTATTCCTATCCTCCTTGAGTAGTTTTGTGTTGATAATATCTTCAAGATGCAGAAATATCAACTACTGAATGAATATTTATGTTATTTGCCTCCGCCGATCTCATGGAAAAGATCACGGAAAACATCGATCGGTTGGGATCCCACGATTTTATGTTTTGCATTGACGATAAAGGTCGGCACGCCGGTCAGATTGATTGCCTGTCCTTCTTTTCGGGCTTGCTCTAATTTCTTTCTGTAGCGACCATCTTTCAGGGATTTGCGCATATCAGTATCATCAAGGCCGCTTTTTTTGGCGACAGCCGCAATGACATCAAGAATGCCGATATCCAAAGCTTCGGTAAAATAGGCATGGAATATGTTTTCGTGAAAAGCGTCGTACTTGCCCATATCGCGGGCATACTCGCTGGCTTCTAAGGCCAATCTGGAGTTGGAAAGGATAGCGCGATTGCCAAAGATAACGCCGGCTTCTTTGCCGCGCCGGCGCAGTTGGTCGTAAAAGCCGGACATATCACGACCTTTGAATCTTTCGGATAGCAGTATGCCTTCGGCGGGTGTTTCCGGATGAAGCTCATAGCTGACCCATGTGTCTTTAATGCTGTATTCTTTTTTTAACCTGTCGACAATTCCTTTGCCGATATAGCAGAACGGTCAGATATAGTCGGAAAATATTTTGAGATTAATCATGGTTTCTTATTCCCTTTCTTTTGTGACCGGCGGCTTTCAACTTTGAAAGCTTTGTTTTATGCCTGGTTTAACTTTATACGCGTTTGCATAATTTTCCAATGATTTAATCAAGGGTTTATAAAAAGGCGCGGTACCCAAACTGAACGGTTCAACTATCATATCGGAGGCAACCCACGTAGCATGAGATATATCATGTTATTATTTATCAACAGTTTTTGTTAATAACTAGCTTTTTTTACTATTCTTGATTTATCTAATACTTTATCATAAAAAGAAATATAGCAAATTGCCCAATATTTGGGCATAGTACCGCAAGTCATGATGGTGTAAAAATAACTCCGGAAGGCCTGAATCGTGAAAAAGAAGAGAGAACCCGCAATCGGTCCCCTGAAAGGCATTCGCATACTGGATTTTACCAGACTCTATCCTGGTCCGCTGGGCACGATGATGCTTGCCGACATGGGTACCGAAGTGATTAAAATTGAGGATATGAACACTCCGGACTATATGCGATTCTATCCGCCTTATATTGCGTCGGAATCAGCCGGGTATCTGTCCGTGAACCGCTCCAAAAGAAGCATAGCCCTGAATCTTAAGCACAAAAAGGGCGTGGATATATTTTTCTCGCTTCTCCCAACAGCGGACATCGTGGTTGAACAGTTCAGGCCGGGGGTTATGGACGAGATCAGCCTTGGTTATGAGGCTGCCCGGCGCGTGAAGGACGATATTATTTATGTTTCCCTCACCGGATACGGCCAGAATGGACCCTATGCTCAGGACGCGGGACACGATATAAACTATATCGGCTACGCTGGAATTTTATCGACAACAGGTTCAAGAAAAACCGGACCCATCATTCCCGGCCCTCAAATCGCCGACGTGGCAGGAGGAGCGTATATGACCATTATCGCTTGCCTCTCTGCTCTCTGGGCGAGAGAAAAGACCGGGCAGGGGCAGAAGGTTGACGTTTCTATGCTTGACGCCATACTTCCCCTGATGACCCTGCAGATGGCTCATTACCATGCTGTTGGGCTTGCGCCCGATCCAAGAGAAGCAGCGCTAGAAGCAGCGCTTTCTGGCGGCCTTGCCTGCTATGGAGTTTATAAGTGTGCCGATGGAAAGTATATTGCGTTGGGCATCCTGGAGGTAAAGTTTTGGAAGTCTTTCTGCGAGATGGTCGGACGTCCGGAGTGGATAGACCAACAGTTCGTTATCGGGGAGGAAGCTGAAAGATTGAGAGGAGCGATCGCTGCCCTTTTCAAAACAAGGACAAGAGATGAATGGATTGCCGCCGCAAAAGAGTATGATACCTGCCTAACGCCGGTTTTGGAAATAGGGGAGATCGAAACAGACCCTCAGGTGCAGGCGCGGAACATGATTATTGAACAAACACACCCTGTATGCGGAAAGATCAAGGGCATCGGTGTTCCCTTAAAATTTTCTCAGACACCAGCTAAGCCTTCCTTGCCTCCTCCAGTCCTGGGAAAAGATACGGCATCCATTATGGAAGAAATCGGCTACTCACAAAAAGAGATAGAAACTCTAAGAAAAGAAGGCATAATTCTCATTGCCGAAGATTAATCATCCCTGGGTGTGGTAATTTCTATTTACCAACTACCGGAAGAGCCGCCGCCGCCCGATGAGCCGCCGCCACCGGAAAAACTTGAACCGCCGGAACTGCCCGAACTCCAGGAGCCCCCGGAACCACCGGAAGAAATCATGAAACCGCCGATGGAGGCACGACCCTTGGTGCGTAAGTCTTTTTGCGCTTTTTGGTACCAGTCGGCATTCTTAAATAGCAGTTTGGCAATCGGGAAAACTATCAGGTAGATTACAAGACAGTAAAACGCGCCTGTGGAACCGACAATTATAATAGGGAACATGGCCCAGAAAGGGATAAGGAAGAAATACAGAAACCATCCGACTCCCGGTGTCAGGATGCCTAACACAGTGAAGAGCCCGATAATACCGAAAATGAAAGCGCCGATGAGTATCCGCTCGATGATCGGCATATCCGGCGCGCTGATATTTAAACCGGATGAAGCTTGCGCCTTGCTATCTGCGTCGCTGGGCGCATCCGGCACCTTGCCTCCCTCCAGCACATCGATAATGGCTTTCACACCGTCATTGATGCCGCCGTTATAGTCCCCGGTCTTAAAGCGAGGAGTCATGACGTTGCGGATGATACTGCCGGCCAAACCATCGGGGAGTGTCCCTTCGAGTCCATAGCCCACCTCGATACGCATGCGCCTGTCTTTTGGCGCGACAACAACCAAAATGCCATTATCCTTTCCTTTTTGGCCCAGCTTCCATTCTTTGAAAACAGCGACAGCGTAGTCTTCGATGCTCTCCCCTTCCAGTGTAGGAACAGTGAGAACTACAATTTGGTTGCTGGTGCGATCCTCGTGCGCCTTGAGACTTTCGGTAAGCGTCCGGCGCGTATCAGCGGTGAGGATTTGAGCGTTATCGGTAACGCGCCCGGTAAGAAACGGTATGTCCGCTCCGGCGGCGACTGTCGCCGCTAAAAGCAATGCGGCCATTAGTACCAAGCGCAACGCTGTTTTCATACGCCTTTCTCCTCAATGATACTGTCGGAAAGTTCATTCTTGCGGGATTTTCCACGCTTCTTAACAGCCAGAATTTCCGTAAGCTTTATAAGCCCATTTTCCAGGGCACGGGTAACCTGCCCGGAAGCAAGAGACGGCGTCATTTGCGCAATGATTTTTTGCATGGCTTTTCGACTCAATCGTCTGCTAAACCCCGTATCGGGAAGTAAGATAACCTGTCTTTCGAACAGGCTGACAAGCAGTAAAATGCCCGTCCTGCGCTGGGTAGCGAACAATTCGTGAGAGAGAAAAAGGGATTCGGCATACTGACGCACTTCCACCTCGGCGCGGTGAGCGGCAAGAAAAAACCGCGCGAACTTTGGTATATAGAGGGATAAAAGAGCGCTTATGATGCCCGTTATGAGTATGGTTACTACGAATATTAGCACCGCGGTTTGTGAATACCATCCGGGCCACAACAGATCAAATATAAAAACCAAAAGACCGGCAACGGACACTCCCAAAGCGAATGCTTTCCAGGGCAGCTCGGAGTAAGAGTCACTGCGCTCAATTACGGCAACTACAATCTGAGCGCCAGTGCGCTTTTCCGTTTCCGCTATGCGCTTATCCAAACGGCTGCGTTCTTGATTATTTAATATTTTCTTCATATTTTTTTATTCGTGAAACTCCAATTGTTGGGAAGAATTATAAGCAGAACGGCCTTTTATGTCAATCAAATAAAGGCAATGAATTATTTTTTTGTGTATTTCCCGCTTGTGCTCCGGCATACTTTTAGCCTGACACCCGGCGTATGCCGGGGGAATCCAGACTTGATCAGGGGAGAAGATCAAGGTGAGGGTGAAAAATAAATCTCAAGCCCTCTTATACATCATGTTTTTCCTTATACGCTTCACACCTTAAATTTGCGATAAACATCGGCACCACACATCACATTTTACGGTCGAATTTTCATTGACATACAAGACCGAAATTCCTATACTCCTTCTCACAAAAAGGAAGTTCTTATCAAACAGCACTTGTTCCGAATTTACCGATAGTTTCAGATCAACGGTTGCGGAATGACGGAGTTCGGACTAGTTTTGTGCATGATAAGGGTCTAATCTTATCAGGAGGTTTGTCATGAAATGGACAGGTTTTTATCTTCTTGGTTATGTTATTTTGATTGGTGGCCTTCTCGCCGCGCTCTGGAAATTGGGTGTTCTGGCCAGCATCGGTACGACATGGACATTGATCGGAGTCGTGATCGCGATCGGTCTTGGCATCATGATCGCAGTCTCCAGTAGCGGCAGCAAACAAAATATCGAAATCGACCGGAAGTGAGCGATGCCGCATCGAAGGTTTCTATAAAGAAGAGGCATCCTGTGGAAGAGATTGTGAAAGAGGCTAAAAGGTCAAAAGCAAATCTTATTGTTATGGGTTCCCATGGAAGGAGCGCCTTATCGGCCATAGTCCTTAAGGTAGTGTTTCCTACGGTATTATCCACAATGATACAAGTATTCCCATACTCATTGTGCGAGGTTGATTGCAATATTTTTTTTCGCCAATTGGTTTTTGATCTGTGCGATCTGTTTTGTTAGGGGTAGGGACCAACGGATATTAGTTGAAATATTCTTGTGCCGCCGGGAGATTAGGCGGCTAACGGAACAAGGGAGTCAAATAACAAGAAAGGAGAAAAAACATGTTTACGATACTGATCATTATTTTAGTTCTCTTCTTGGTCGGCGCACTGCCCACCTGGCCTCACAGTAGGAACTGGGGATACTATCCCAGCGGTGGACTTGGATTGATTCTTCTGATTTTGATCATTCTGCTGGTGCTGGGGCGGATTTGAAGTGAGTTTAGTGCACCAGAAATCACTATGAATTCGTCTAACAAAGAAGAATCTTTTGGACTTTATTAGGGACGGTTCTATATTTTATCTGCATTTAAATAGAACCGTCCCCGATTATTCGTTCATCTCGTAAAGCAAGTTCTTATCAAACAAAATCAAACCAATAGAGGAGATGTTATGAAAATATTATGGAATGTATGTGCGGTTGTGATTTTAACTCTATTTTTCTTCTCGGCCACCAGCGCTTATGCTCAAAATTATAATCAAAGGGAAAGATGGCAGCATCTCAAAAATCAGATACATGAAGCACAGGCAAAGATCCAGGCGGGTGAGAACGATGGTTCATTGACGCAGCATGAAGCTGGACGCCTGCGCAATGAACTGAACAGAATCGAGTCACACATGGATCGGGCGGGGCAAGACGGATTAAGCCGGCGGGATATGGAACGCCTTGACCGGGAATTTGCCAAACTCCGGCGGGATATTTATAGAGAGCGACGCGACCGGGAAAGAAATTATCCGAGAAAGTAAAAAAGAGATCCTCGGATAATTCGTACTACCTTAACGTGAATATGCATTACGGTAATAACAGAACCTCTGTATCATCACTCATTACCGTGTTTTTACTGGTTTGTCAGCCATGCACCACGCGGCGTGGCTGATACGCTATTTTCTTAAAAATAATGGTCGATGTAATTCTTCCTGTAGTCAGTAAAACGTCTCCATTGAAGTTAATGCTTGATTTCAATCAGCAATCTTGGACAAATTAACCATATTTTACCAACTTTGCTTTTTATCCTCATTATCATAAAAAATTCCCGGGACAGATTTCCCGGGAATTTAAATCTAACAGTTAAACAACATTACTCTTAAAAAGTAAGCGTCAGTTTGTTGATGAGCAGGTAGTTGTCGCGAACTACGTTATTTGAATCAACGCCTTTGTAGTAATCACCGGTGAAGAGATAACCTATGCCCAGCATATAGGAAAGGTTATTGGTGATTTTATAAGTGGCAATGAGATCAACTTCGGTGCCGTAGGTTTTGTTAAGCCAGAGAGCACTTGGTTTCTGGTCAGCAACAGCGTAAGAGACGGAGGCCATTATGTCCACAGCCGCAATCGGCCTTACACCGCCTTTGATTTGCCCGAACCAGGCATTATTCATAGGGCTAGAATCAAAATCGCCGTAACCGTTTAGAGGGCCTACCCAGTAAGTGCGATCGAAATTAAACATAATCAGGCAGGGATTCCAATCTATTCCTCCTCCGGTTGTGCCGGCGTAGTTAAGAATCGCACCGCCTTCGATCTTATCAGTGGTAGCGGGATCATCACCGGATAAGTAAGCAAATGTCCCGCCAAAATAAAACATACCGAAATCAGCAACAGCATCAAGATAGAAATTTATGGATTCCAGCTTAGCACTGGCATATCCATCTTCCCCTTTATTATCGCCCCAATAATAATTTAACTCTGTTTCAACTTTGACGGGGCCGATCCGGAATTTAGCATGGGGCATTATACCATTCAGATATGCAATACCCCCCCAAGGTCCCCCCGGAGGTCTAAAGTGAGCGTCCCGCTGGAAAAAATAAAGGGCTCCGACTTCGCCGCCCTTCCACATATAAAGGCCAGCGAGTACGTACTTGTCTATATCCTGGTCGGTAGTTGTTACAGCAGGATTTTTCGCTGTCTTGCTATTGTCCATTGCTTTGACGATTTGCGCCATGGCAAACCATGGGCCAGTTTGTGTAAACCAGCCATAGTTTGTCGCCGGTATTGAGCTATCTCCGAATACAGTACCCCAGTACCCATTTCTCTGGTAACCGATGTTAAATGAACCGATCGGCGAGTGATACAGGATATAGGCATAGTCGAAAGCGATGTTTTCATTTTCCGCCGTGGTTCCTGCCGAAAGGGGCAAGATGCCTAAACTATCCACATTACTGCTGGGGGCGCTTCTGGATGCACCCCAGGCTCTTTCCATGGCGTCAAAACGCGTAATCAGCGATAGGCCGGGAGAAATGATAAAATCCGTCTGCACGCGCAGTCGCTGAAAGTAGAAGGCGGTGCTGGGACCATCATTGGTGGTGCCTTTCATAAATGTTGTTTTGTCTAAATACATTCCGGCTGCTTCAAATGAGCCGCTGAACTTTACATCGAGAGCGAAGGCCGATGTGCTTATGGCCATGATCAGCCCCAGTGACAACAAAATTAACCACGCTCTCTTCATTTTTTCCTCCTTAATTATACAAAAACCTTTAAAAACGGGCATTACTTTTAAAGGTTTTTTCTTTATTCAACCGCAAAATAATTTTGCGAAACTAACATTGTCTATAATGGTTAGTCAATATTGTTTTTGGGGGTGGTGTATCGATTTATCCAGAGGCTAATACGACGCTGTTTCTAAACGTGAACGGAAAATTTATGAATATATTCATCTTGCAAGATCTAAATACGTTATCCGGGTTTTTTCCAACAAACATCGGGCTTGCGCGCGGCCAGCACCAAAGGCTACCTGAATTGAGAAATAAAAAACGGCTGAACTCTAACTTAACATGTGGTACAAGCATCGGGGGCAGATCGCCCTCTTCTGGGGAACTTTCGACAATACCTCATAGCGGAAAGGAGAAAGGATATGAAGGTTATCGGCTTCAACGGCAGTCCAAGGAAAGACGGCAACACCACCGTGTTGATGGGCTATCTCTTACGGGAGATCGAGAAAGAAGGTATCGAAACCCAACTCGTTCAGCTCTCGGCGAAGGCGATTCACGGGTGTATTGCCTGCTACAAGTGTTTCGAGAATCAGGATCAGAGGTGCGCCGTTAAGAACGATGCGGCGAACGAATATATCGAAAAGATGACAACGGCTCAGGGTATCGTTTTGGGATCTCCTTCCTATTTTCAGGATGTAACAGCAGAGATAAAGGCATTGATCGACCGGGCGGGCTTCGTCGGATTGGCCAACGGGAAGATGTACAAGAACAAAGTTGGGGCTTCCCTATCCTGTTTTCGTCGCACCGGAGGGATGCATACCATCGAAACCATGAACCATTTCTTCTTTGGCAACGAGCTTATCATCGCCGGTCGGGCATTGAGTGTTGCCAGAGAAAAGGGAGAGGTGGAAAAAGATGCGGAAGGCGTCCAGAGCGCACAGACCCTGGGGCAAAAAATCGCCTGGCTGGTGAAGAAGCTCTACGGCTGAAACCGGTTGCTTGTAATCCTCGCTTTTGACAATTGTCGAATTAAATACTTGTAGCAGTTTTCATCGAACTACCGGCCCGGACAATCCTCACCGAATGGTTCTCCGTGCGGTGAGAATATTTCCGAGCTACGGTCCAACGGGACTTCACAGTTTCTGCACCTGCCCTTGTGGTGCGTTTTAGGAGGCGTTATTAACGATGATATCCCTGCTTTTCGCACTTGTTCTCGCAACGTTGTTTTTGTTTCTCGCACTCATGAAGACATTTTTTATGCTCGTGGCCGCTCATGTCTCTGCAACGATTTTCGCAGTGATATTTACGATCACATTTTTGATGACAACTGGGTCCACGGTCACCGTCGTGCTGTTGCGCTAAGCCGGTGATCGGGGCGACCATCAAGACGACGAACACGGCGATCAGGGGGATTAACTGAAGCTTCTTTTTCATAATCAGTTCTCCTTCTTTGATAAGATATTTTATCTTCACCGTCTTGAATAAGTCATAAAGGACGGAACATGTCAATGAAAACGAGACACTATTTGTTGTTTTTTTAGTGTAACACCCCTTCGCTTTTTTCCGGCAGTACGGATTCTGCCGTTGACATCTCCCCGATTCAGGCATATATTCATGACGAAAAGTATCAATTTCATTGTTTCGGGCTTGGATAATGTTTAGGCGAAACGTTACCCATGCTTCCCGACAAACACTCTTAACTCGTTCGCAGAAAGGAGTCTTCCAATGAAACTACCTAAACTACCTAAGAATCTCAGCATGATCTTGTTGGGTATCTGGTTCATCTTAGAGGGTCTGATACAGTTGCTGAATCTCGGTTTTTCTGGACTCGGTGTACTCATGGCCATCTTCGCAATCGTTATAGGTATTTTGATCATACTGCAGCGATAAACCGGAAGGATATGGGAACAGGTATTGAAATATAAGAAACTATCTTTTCAAGACCTGTTCCCATATGTGCATTAGGTCCATATCATGGGTCATGACGATTCTACAGAAACCTGGACACTTGCTGATGGCGAGAAGCTAATACTGCGCCATATCGTACCTACCGATGCCGCTAGAGAGCAAGCGTTCGTACATGGACTTTCACCTCAGTCAAGCTACCTCCGTTTTCATGGTACGCTCAAAGACCTTAGCAAGAAAGACTTAAAGAAGTTTACGGATCCTGATCCGCGAAACGCGGTTGCCCTGATTGTCGTGCGCAGTGGAAAAACAGGTGAAGAAGAAATCGGAGTGGCACGATACGTGATCGATCCGGATGGGGCGAACTGTGAGTTTGCGATTGTCGTTGCCGACAAGTGGCAAAAGCGTGGCGTTGGGACGAGACTGATGAATGCATTGATAAAGCACCTTCAGGGAAGCGGGGTAAAACAAATCTCTGGCTCCGTACTCAAAAGCAACTCGGCCATGCTCAAGTTCATCAAGCAGATGGGCTTTACAGAAACTAATAGTCCTGACGATCCGTCAACCCTTTTAGTCACAAAACATCTGCTGGATTAGCAGGCTTCTCTATAGAATCCACTCTCAACACACGCCCGACGACAAACATCGGCACCACACCTTATATTTTGTGGTCAATATTTAATTGACATACAACACCGGCAGTTTTATAGTTAACTCATGAAAAGCAACGTCTTATCAAAATACTCTTTAACAACCAGTCCCCAATGGACTAGGTAACGGAGAAAATCGATGTTAACACGTAGTATCTGGAGAAACCGGGCTATTTGACTAAAAACAAGGAGGGATCGCATGAAAAAAGTTATTGCGGTTTTGCTGGTATTAGTTGTGTATGCGGGGTTTGCCTTTGCCGGAGAGACGGCCAGAGACGGCCGTTTCATTGCCTATGACAACGAGACTGTACTGGACACGCAGAGGAACCTGATGTGGGCGGCCCAGGACAACGGTAGCGACATAAACTGGGCGAACGCCAAGTCCTATTGCAAAAATTATCGCGGGGGCGGATATACGGACTGGCGGATGCCGACGCAGTATGAGCTGGCGGGGTTGTATGATGAGACTAAAACTTATGATGCTACTCATTTAACGGAATTGATTCTTGTTACTACTAGTGTCGTTTGGGCATCTGAAACAGGCGGTTCCGACGCCGCCCTCTTCCTTTTCACCTCTGGCGGACGGAACTCGAATCCCCAGTCATACGTCAACGGCATCCGCGCGCTTCCGGTGCGTTCTGTCAAATAGGTTATTCGTGAAACTCCAATTCCGAAAGCAAAGCGAATCGGAATTGGTACGTTGAACTATCCCGCAAAGCGGTGGTCGTGAAACTTCAATTCCGAAAGCGAAGCGAATAGAAGTTTGTTAGCCGAATCAATGAAACTCAGATATTACAAACACAGCGCAGTAATGTCTGTTAGTTGAATTGATCCCGTATAAGCAGGAGTATAATGCCCCGCAGCTTGCTTTGGGGGTTCATACCCGTGGTTTAGTCATTTAAATTGAAGGAGGTGGTATTATGAAACAATTGAAAATATTTTTCCTTATTTCGTGTTTTGCCATGACCTTGTATTTTTTAATCTTTTCTTTTTCTGACATCTCTATCGCGGAACAAACACGTATACAAAATTGCATTAGTTGTTGCGCCAGCAAACAGCAAGCCTGTTTTAATATAAATGCAGATAGGAGACTATGTGCCGTAGAATATCAAAACTGCGTTGCCACTTGCAATTCAGAAGGCGATTCTCCTTCATCATGGGATGATTGTTGGTCTCAGTCTGGCAAATAATCAAATATAAATTAATTGCGTGGACAGTGAAATTGAACATTTTGAACGGCAATCTTCAATCTTGCGGACTCAAACAGGTTGAGACTTTGTAGGTGAAGTCAAGTTCCGATCAATTAATAATTTTTGTTTAAAACAAAAAAAGGGGCGTGGTTGGAGGTGAAAAATTCCGGTGTGCGCTGGACAATCGGCGCTAGTACCGGATGCCTTTTGAAAGTATTTTCCAAAAAATTGCGCACAACCGGCCGGTGCCAGCTTACAATAGGTAATATTCATTTCTCATAATTTGTTGGTATTCTCAGCAAGCAGTTCTCCCTAAAGTCAACAACCCAGTTTTTTGACCAAGTATGCATGATTATTAGATGTCAGTCCAAATGATCGGTGTTCTGCTGCGCATCTTCTCTGAAATAGGCCTAGCTAAAATAAACCCTGTTCAGGGAAACAACCAATCGTAATAAGGACTTGGGGGGATTAGTTCCTAACGCCGTCCGTGGCGGAAAATAGGTTTAAATGACTATAGTGGCCACGATAACTGGTTTTTCCCGGGGCGCAATGTTAATTGTTTTTTCTGACGGGGGGTGCTAAGATACGCTTACATTTTTTATAAAAACCACACAAGAGATGTGACTTTATGAAAAAGCTGTTTGCCTTTCTTGCGGTGCTGGCAATCATATCTGTTTTGGCTGAGGTCACACCCAATATCTTGACCGCAGCCACTAAGGAAGTACCGCCAGCCACTACTCAATCCCTGGATAAACGTCCCTACTGGCCAACCAAGGAATGGCGGGTAAGTAGTCCTGAAAAACAGGATATGGATGTCAGCATCCTCGACCAGATAACCGGTTACGTTCAGGATTACAAACTTGATGTGGACTCTGTCATAGTCGTACGGCACGGTTATATCGTCTATGAGAAATACTTCCGTGAACCTTGGAGCAAAGATAAAGTCCACAACATCTTCTCCTGCACCAAGAGTGTAATGGGTTCACTGGTAGGCATTGCCGTGCAACAAGGCAAAATTAAAAGCCTTAATGATAAGATGGTGGACTACTTCCCGAACCGCACCATCCAGAATCTGGATGAGAGGAAGAAAAGCATTACTCTGCTTAATCTTATGACCATGAAGGGTGGCTTTGATTGGGCGGAGTGGGTCTATCCCTATTCGGACCCCCGTAATCCCTGGATTCAGGCGCTCCGCAGCGACGACACCATTCAGTTCGTGTTGGATACTCAGATGGCCACCGAACCCGGTACGGTCTGGGCATATAACGGAGGGTATTCTCAGCTATTCTCCGCCATTGTTACAAATAGAGCGATGAATACCATGGAATTCGCCAAGAAGAACCTGTTCAATCCCCTGGGAATTACAGAATATATTTGGAGCAAAGACCGGCAGGGGATCTATGATGCGGGTGGCGGCTTATTGTTGACTCCGCGCGACATGGCCAAATACGGGTACCTAATACTGAACAAGGGTCTTTGGGAAGGGAAACAGATCATCCCCGCTGAATTCGTTGCTGAATCGGTCAAGACCCAGACAATCTTCAATTTTAACTCCGGCTACGGCTACGAAAGCTGGTGGACTGTTCCTTTGGATGGTTATTATTTCGCAGCCGGGATAAAAGGACAGAGAATCTACGTCATGGAAAAGCAGGACATGGTGATAGTGACTACCGGCAATGTCCCTGAAGACAAACAGACAGAAACCAAAATGCGTAAAATAGCCGATTATGCCGTATCTGCTTGCAAGCAATAGTTCACGGATTAGACGAAGAGGATACCGATGGCTGATAAAAAATCTGAAGAGATGAAGATCACCAGACGTGAATTTATTGCCGGGGCTGGCACTGTTCTCGCATTTAGCGCGGTATCGAACCTGACAGCCGGCGTACCCGCGATCGCACAAACGAGAACTCAACCGGTTCCGGAAGGTATCCCCGTATCCGCACTGATCGTCCACGACCCTAACCTATGTGCCGGTTGCGGTGTTTGCGGACTGATGTGTGCCTTTTACCACGAAAAAGAATACGGCCATTCACTGGCGCGTAACGAACTGGTGCGCGACCCATTTAATGCTGTCTATGCCTTCTATGTCTGCCAGCAGTGCAAAACACCCAGCTGCTATTTCGCCTGCCCAAAGAAAGATGCCGCTTTGCGTATCGATAAACAGACCGGAGTGAAATATGTGAATATCGCCGAATGCATAGGTTGCGGTGCCTGCACCAGCGCCTGTCAGTTCACTCCGCCCCGCGTCAATGTGCATCCGGTGAAGAAGGTCTCCTTTAAATGCGACCTGTGCCGCGGCCGGGAAGACGGACCTATCTGTGTGGAGTACTGCACAATGCAGGCTCTGAAGAAGATATCGGGAGATGAAAGAGGGTAAATATGAACCTGTACGGCTGGACCGGCAAAATACTCTGGGTTGACCTGACCACAAAGAAAATCAGCACCGTTTCCACCTCCAATTATGAACCGGAGAAGTACCTGGGCGGGGTCGGCTTGAACACCAAGATATTCTGGGAATTAGGATGTCCCACTGTTGACGCTTTTGACTCCCGTAACCCCCTCATTATTTCTGTCGGACCGGTGACAGGAACGGCAGGACCTTTCAGTCGAGCGGAAATCTGCAGCATATCCCCCCAGTCCTATCCGCAGGAAACATTCGCCTATTCCGGGGTCGGGGGAAAAATTCCCTCTGAAATAAAATTCGCCGGGTATGACGGACTGGTGATTGTAGGTAAATCCAAGACGCCCGTTTATCTCTCTATTCTCGATAATGCCGTGAAGATTGGGGACGCGAAATCCCTCTGGGGTATGGATACCTTTGAAACGCAAAAAGCCCTGATGGCCAAGCATTCCAATGCTGCCGTTCTCACCATTGGGCCGGCCGGCGAAAATTTGTGCCGTGTGGCGATTATTCTTAACGAGACCGCCAGTGCTGCCGGACAGGGTGGATACGGTGCAGTCATGGGCTCTAAAAACCTCAAAGCCATCGTTGTCAAAGGCACCGGTACCTTAAAGGTAGCCAGGCCGGATGTGTTGATGAAGATCCAAAAAGAACGGATGGACGCCAAGGAATGGTTGAAAGGCGCGGCCCAGTCCTGGGGCAGGTATCCATTATGCGGAGGCGCGATAGCCTCAGACATGCGGGCAAACCGTCTCCAGCGTATGGCGGGATGCCACGGCTGCACCTATCAGTGTATGGGCTTTTATGACATTCCGGGCATTGGCAAAGGCGGCCAGATGTGCGTGGAAGCCTGGTACGGCTGGTTCAGCGGCGGCAGTTCCGAAGGGTATTGGGAAGGCAATATCCTCTCCCAGAAACTGGGTATCAATAACTACGAACTGTTGGGGATTATGTTCTGGTTGGGTGCTGTGCAAAATAGGATTGTGGACAAGAAAGCGTTGGGGTTGACCTCTATTCCTATGGTTGATCATACCGGTGAATCTCAATACGGCGGGCAAAAAGTCCATCATGATTTCCTAACCGAACTACTCAACGGGATGGCCAGCGGCAAGAGCATTCTTTCCCAAGGCACGGCCCGAGCGGCAGAGAGTCTGGGACCCGCCGCTCAAAAAGCTTTTAACGGAATATTCCCGGCCCGGGGTTATATGCAGCACCACATCGAAAACGTTGGGTCGGCCTTGCACTGGGCCATGGATACCCGCGACCCCTATTCTTCCTGCCATGACTATACCTTACCGTTCCAAGGTTTTGGGTATAATACCAAAATTGCCGATTACTTTGGCGTGCCCGGCGGCGATATGTGGTGGGCCGGAGGCAGGAAGATGGTCTATGACCGAACAGAATACCAGACCGTCTGGGTGCAGAACCACCAGAGCATTAAGAACTCTATGCCGATCTGTGAATATGCCAGCATGCCCCTCAGCTTCTTTCATCCGCCGGATATGGACATCCGCATTTTTGAATCCAGCATTCTTTCCGCCGTCACCGGCATCGATTATTCCGTAGAAAAATTGTGGGAAACCGGCGACAGGATTTACACCTTACGGCGTGCCGTATCGGTAATGCGGGAAAACCGAACCCGTGAGCAGGATGACCTAAGCCAGGTTTGGTTCGAAAGGCTAGTTGGCGGGGCTGAGTCTTTGGCGGCGCCTCTGGATAGGGCTAAATGGGAGGCATTGAAAGACAGATTCTACGCACTCCGTGGTTGGAATCCGGCTAACGCCAGGCCGACCAGAGCCAGGCTCGAACAACTGGGTATGAAAGGCGTGGCAGACAAATTGCAAAGAGCGGGCAGGCTGGGTTAAAATTATTTCACTGGACTGCCGGAAACAAGTAGGGAAACCATTCAGGATAATTAGGGACAACTGTCTTTAATATCTCCACACCCCGGGAACTAGGCAACCATTAATTATGCCCCTGAGAAAGGAGAAAGTGAACAACACCAATATTTCACCGATCAATTAATAATTTTTGTTTAAAACAAAAAACGGGGCGTGGTTGGAGGTGAAAAAATCCGGTGTGCGCTGGACAATCGGCGCTACTACCGGATGCCTTTTGAAAGTATTTTCCAAAAAATTGCGCACAACCGGCCGATGCCAGCCCTGAGGATGTTGAAAGCTTTTGTAAAGCGACAAATCACCTTCGTAAAAATCTTGAGTAACGAGGCTTTGCGCTTCAATGCTCCCAGAAGGTAAATTAAAAATCGCCAAATTCAAAAAGTCGATATAGTCATGATTCTGGCAGACGAAATCAAGCGTCTTCATGGCGTCTTCTCTAGATTCCGGCGGAGTTCCGAAAAGTAAATATACATAAGTGGCAATACCAGCTTTCTTGAGCGATTTCAAAACTGCCGAAACCGTCGGCAAATCTATCCCTTTATTCAATCGGTCAAGCACCTCCTGATCGCCGGATTCGATCCCCAGCTTCAGCATAACACAGCCGCTCTTTTTTAAAGCCAAGCAAAAATCATCATCCGCCAAGTGGTTTGTGACGCGCGTAAATCCATACCAGGGTGCGCCGGGTGGTTGTTGAGTCAACGCTTTTAGTAGCGCCGGGCTTATGGCGTTATCCAAAATATGAATCAATGCCGGATTCGTCTGCCGGGTAAGTACCTGCAGTTCTTCCAAAGCTTGAGAAACGGGCAAAGGTAAATAAGGGTTCTCTTCCGATTTCTCCGGACAAAAAGCGCAGTTATGCCAATAACAGCCGCGGGAACTGCTATAGGGCAAAATAATGCCGGGAGCAAAATATTGATTACCGAAGAAATCCTCATAATTGGGCGGGTAATTTATCCGCTCATTTTTGATTTCTAACAGCTCCAATAATTTTTGTTCTCCGGCGCCGGCTACCATTTCATCTACAAGCCCATTAAAAATATCACTGCGAGCGCCCAACTTTACCCACGAAGTTGCGAGCGACCCGCCCAAAATGATCTTCTGCCGTGGGTTAATGCTCTTGATAAAACCGACCATGGCAAAAGTGCAAAGAGCCTGACTTAGATAATTTAAGGAAAAGCCGATAATTTCCGGTCCTTCTTTTAATGCGTCAGTCAAGCGGGTCTCCAAGTATGGGTAAAAGGGATTATCTTGATATTTTTCAGCGGCGCAAATTAAATCGGAGCTCTTCACCGGCGTGAGCTTACCATCATGATAATCAGCAAGCGATAAATCAATGCCCCGGGCTTTGCCCGCTATCTTTAAAAGACGGTTAACGTCGGAGACAACTCGCTGATACATACTTTTATTGCTGTACGTCGCTATATTCCGTAGGACAGCAAGGTTGCGTTGCAAATTTTTTACGGCGCGCAATGTCCAGCGGTCGGCTGCTGTATTATTTTGGGCAGTATTTTGTGTCAGGTAAAGGATGCCTTCCAGATTGGCATCAATGACTTGGTGGTTAATATTATATGCTTTCAGACAGGAGGATAATTTGGCGATGCCCGCCGGCGGTTCCGCCGGTTTGGCAACAGGAGGATGAATTAAAATGATTTTTGGATTCATAGGATGCAAATTATTTTGAATATTTTCTTGTCTATTCAACAATTTCTTTAGTATTTAATTCTTGCTTGCACAAGGCCAATTTTCGGCTATCATTTCCAGCTTGACAGGTGGCGCTCTTTACGCAATAGTTCCCTGTAATGGTTAAACAGTAAAAAATTTCGATTCCAAATAATCTTTTGGTACGTTGTGAAAAATGAAATGATCAAACCTCTCGGCAGCAGAGGTAAAATAATACTGTCTCTGTGCACAGCGATATTTATCACGCTGACGGCGAGTGCCGTATTCGCAGCAGAAAAGTATCCGGCACCGCGGGGAGCAGTCAATGATTTTGCCAATGTTATTGATTCGGCCAATGCCGCAAGGATGGAGGCGCTGGCGCGCGAAGTATTGCAGAAGACGGGCACGGCGGTTGTCGTGGCAACTGTTGATACTGTCGGCGAGAATGAAGATTACAACCTTTATGCCAACGGCCTTTACAAAGCGTGGGGTATCGGTAAAAAAGGCGAGGATAAAGGTGTTTTGATTTTCCTTACCGTAAAAGAAAGAAAAATCCGTATTGAAACCGGCTATGGCGTGGAAGGGATACTGCCGGACGGTTTAGTCGGTGAAATACGGGATAAGTATGTTGTCCCGCTGCTTAAGGAGGGCAATTACGGAAAAGCCCTTTATAATGGAATGTATGCCTGTTCTGTCTACATTGCCAAAGATGCCGGTGTTCAATTGAGCGGTTCGCCAGCTCCATACCGGACCAGAGCCCGAGCAGAGAAAAAGGGCATTAACGTTTTTGGAGTTATTTTTTTCTTAATTGTGGCCGCTCTGCTTTTAGGCACGAAAACAGGCAGATCAATGCTCCCCTGGCTGTTGCTCATATTGTTGAGCGGCGGCCGCGGCGGCCGTGGCGGTTTCAGCGGCGGGTTTGGAGGCTTTGGCGGCGGCGGCAGTGGCGGTGGTGGGGCCGGTGGAGATTTCTAACAAATTAATCGGGTGTATGAAATGGCAAAAATACCAGATAAACCACAAGATGTTTTTGTTCCGTTAACTCAAGATTACTTGAAAGTATTCGGCAGAGAACTTGTGTCTCTTATACTTTACGGCAGTGCCGCCGGCGGCTCTTATATCGAAGGCAAATCGGATATTAATTTGCTTTTGGTTTTGACGCCGGAAGGCATAGATAAATTAGCGGACGCATTTGTTATCATTAAATACTGGAAAAAACGCGGTATCGCCTTACCGCTGGTTATGACTAAAGCGTTCATTAATACTTCTTTGGATTGTTATCCTATTGAATTTTTGAATATGAAAAATAACCATATTCTGATTTATGGCGATAACGTTCTGGAACAGATAGATGTCAGCCTGGAAAATCTGCGTTTGCAAATAGAAAGGGAACTAAAAGGAAAGCTGATTTTGCTGCGTCAGGGTTATCTGGAAGCCCGGGGCAAGCCGTGGCAGCTGAAAAATTTAATCAGCCGTTCCTTTACAGCGTTTATTTCCATTTTCAACGCCATGCTTTATTATAAGCATGATGCCGTGCCGCGGGAAAGGCGCGATACGATCAAAGAGCTGGGCAAGATTTTTGAAATTGATGCCGAAGCTTTCCTCCAATGCGCGGATATCAAAGAAGGAAAAAATAATTTATCCGGCGAAGAGATCGTCAGACTTTTTAAAAAGTATGTTCAGGAAGTCGCCAACTTGTGCAATATAATTGATTCTTTATAAAATTAGCTAACATAATTTAGGAGGTTAAAATGGAATCAGGGAAAAGAAATCTAATCATCGTGCTAGTGGTAATACTTTTTATCGTTTTTGCCATCTACTCGCTTTTTGCCGGCAACTACAATAAATTTGTCAAGATGGATGTGGCAATAAAAGCCGCCTGGTCACAGGTGGAAAACCAGCTGCAGCGCCGCTATGATTTGATCCCCAATTTAGTGGAAACAGTCAAAGGTTTCGCCAAGCAGGAAAAAAGTGTTTTGGTGGATGTAACCAACGCGCGGGCGAAAGTCGGCGGGGCAGGTAATATTCCGGATAAAATTGCGGCCAACAATCAATTGTCCGGCGCTTTGAGCAGACTTTTATTGGTAGTCGAAAGATACCCGGATTTGAAATCAAACCAGAATTTTATGCGCCTGCAGGATGAGCTGGCCGGCACGGAAAATCGAATTGCCGTGGAAAGAATGAGATATAATGAAGCGGTCAAGGCTTATAACGAGGCGGTAAGATCATTCCCCGCAAACATAATCGCCGGTATGTTCAATTTTAAAGAAAATCCTTATTTCGAAGCGCCTAAAGAAGCCAAAACTGCTCCCCAGGTAAAATTCTAAGCGTAAAAAGTTTTTTTGTGGAAATAATCAACCCCGGACTTTAAACAATTAAGGTTCGGGGTTGGTCTTTACTCGTAGAATGCTGTCTTCCAGACTCCGTTTTCAGCCAATATCCGGGAAGGTTCGCGAGGGTTTGGCGGCCTTTTATAAGCTTCGATACTGTACTCGGGATCATGCGGTAACTTGAGGCTGTTTCCTGCTAATTGCGGCAGGATGGGATAGATAATCTTTTTTTTGGTTGCGGAGAAAAGTTCGTTAATATCTCTAAAGGCGGATAACTCTTCTATAGTTTTCAGGGTGGGCGGCATTAAGAGGATTTTCTGTTGGCACTGCATTTCCAGTGCTTTTTGCGGTGTTACCCAGAGTGATTCCGTAAGCTCTACCGCATCGGCCACAGGTGTTTGGCATGGCGGCAACTCAGCCAGAAAAAAGCGGGTGTTAAACCTCATTTTTTCAAATTCCGGTGTAATCCAATGGGCATAAGGGATCAGAGTGTCGGGAAATAACAAAATCTTTTCTTTTCGGGCAATTTCCGCCAGTGTAATTTGCGAGGTATTAAGCTCCGGCCGGTAGTCATTGAATCTTTTAAGAATGTTCTTGTCATAAAACGAAACAAAATTTCCGGTAGTTTTGCCGCCTAAAAGAATACCGGCCTCTTCGAAAGTTTCCCTGATGGCGGCAATAAACAGTCCGCGTGCTTTTTCTATGGGCAGGTTATTATCTTGCAGGAGCCGGCAGGGATCAAAGACATCCGCAGTCTTGATATAATTTTCGAGTTGCGGGTCACTGTCGGTTTCTTCCAGTTGCCCGCCGGGAAACACATATGCCCCGGCCATGAATGACTGCTTTTGATGACGCCGCGCTAAAAATATTTCCCAGCCGCCGACTTTTGCCGGCCGGATTAAAATCACGGTGGACGCGTCTTTAAAAACAATTTTATTTGTCGTTGAATACATGAAGGCTCACTTTGAAGATAATTCTTTCGATATTCGAACTTCCGTTGATTGCGCTCCAAAGTAAGCAAATGCCACGGAAGTTATAATATAGCCATAGCTTATAACAATTTTTTAGCGGAAAAGTAAGGTAAAAAATTTATGGGAGCGCATCCCTTATTTTTAAAATGTAACTAAGCGGGTTGCGCTCCCGGTTATTGCTTTAGGAATCGTTATGTAAATAATATCTAGGCAGAAGGTGTTAAAAGGAGCTTGCATTCTTCTTGCTCTATAGTTTCAACTTTCACTGAATATTTTCTCGATTTGGCAAGACGGGAAACATTTTCTTTGGCTACGGCCGTTTCCACAAGAATTGTGATCGCTTCCCCTGGATTTTTATCCATTGCCTGTTTTGTTTTTACAACGGGAATGGGGCAACCCAAACCACGCGCATCTATTTCAATCATAACTCCCCTCCTTTTTATATTGTTTATTTGTATCCATAATTAAATTTCTTTTAAATACTTCGGGTAAGCCAGCAACAATCTCTCTTATCTTAGTTGCCGGTGTCGCCCGCGCATATTCTCCGGCTTTGCGGTTAGCCTTTGCCGCCGTAATTGCGGCATCGCTGTGACTATAGTCCGCGTCAATTAAAGCACCAATCATGCCACTGATTGTATCCCCTGTTCCGCCGATTGCTTCCAGCGCCGGTATGTCCGGCTCGGAAATTGTGCAGATAATATTGCCCTCTTCAACAACATGATCAACCGCGCCTTTGATGAGCAATATTTTCGCCGCGCTTTTTTGCCGGTAAGCGGCATCTATCAATTCCTGCGCTTGAAGAATTTCCGCGCTGAAAAGATGCCGGCTTATGTAAGCCGGATGAACGGCATCGGCATCAGCCAGAAAGGCCATTTCACAAAGATCCGGCGTAAAGATATCGAAAAAAGGCGCAAGCCCCGCCGCTTTAGCGGCATACATCGATGAAGCATCGGCAATCATAACAGGCTTTTGGGAGCACTTTGCCACGGCTTCACATACCTTCTTCATCAAACCCATTATGGGAAGAATGTAGTGCAGTAAAAGAACGTCCGGCGATAGAATCGGAAGGTTGTTAATCAGATAATCATAAAGAAGACGGCTGCCCTTGCCGTTGCCATTATCGCCGACGAGTATTACATGCGGCGGATTATTTTTGAGATATTCCGCTGTAACGCAAGCCGCGCTCACCAGCGCGGCTGTCCCTTGCATGCAGGGAATTTCGACGCCGTTTATCAACAATCTTTCTTCTTTAAATATTGCCTCTCCGATGGTTAGTGGGAGATTTGGTTGTGGAACTGTTCCGCAAATAAGCAACGCTTTATTCCTTCCTCTTATTCCAAATTTCCAGAGATTCGGTAAACGCTCTATCCAGCATCAGCGCGCAAAGAGTGTAACCATTGTCCTTTGGTCTGGAGACCTCTGTCAGCTTCTTATCCAGCATGCTGATATGCAGAAAAGGGATATCGGGACAACCGCCGCCGGAAATATTCAAAATCACACCCGTCTTCTTATCAAAAGTAAGTTTCATATTTCCGGCTTTGACCATGCAGGCATCACCGAAATCTTTTATCTTGACCACATCGAGCAATTCGCCCGCGCCTTTCAGCGGCAATATTTCTACAAAGTTCGCTTCCTTTTTGCGAAGCAATCTTTCCACTCCTGCCTTTTCTACAAGATTGATCTCGAGGGCCAGATCACATCCCTTGCGCAATTCCGACGGTGGAGCAACCAGTTTGATTTCATATTCCCCTTCTTTGAGAATTTTTTCCGCGGCAATTGCCTCCTCAATATTATGGAAGAGAATAAGGCCGCCACCTTCAAAACGGGGACGTTTCTTGATTCCAAATATCACTGTTTTCCTAACCTCTTTTCTAATAATTTCAAGACCGGTTTCAGAATCGAACTGAACAGCAAACATTGCATTGTTTGCCCAACGGGTTTGAAGCCCGCGGCCGGCACCAACCGACTCAACCGGTCAGCGTTTTCAAACTAAAAAAGCTATTTTGCCCTCTCCATCATCGAAAAACCAATCACCAGGCAAAAGACAAGACCGATAATAACTGCGACAGGTCCAAACGCGCTGGGGCCTTTAGGGCTACTGGCCAGAAGAAAGTTATGAGCAAATGCCGCGCCTGCCGCCAATCCCAAGAAAGTAATTCCCGCATCCGTGTCGCCTTCGGAGGCCAAAACCATCTGACGCAAAGGACAACCGCCGAGGAGAGTTGCGGAAAATCCAACAAGGGTTAGCGAGAAAAAATTCCAAAGATGGTCGTTGTGAGCAATAGGCTGATTTTCAAATCCCCAGTGATAAATACCGGAAGCAAAATTTCCACTGAAATAATTGGTAACGAGCGCGCCAACGAAAAAGGCGATAATGCCGCTCACCAAGTAAAAGTCGCGCACCAGTAAAATATCGCGCCAACCGCCTGCAAAACACATTCGCGTTTTTTGGGCGATAAATCCGATGATCAGACCTGCCACAAGTGATACCAGCAGCAGGGCGTGTTGAGAAGCCGGCCCTTTCAGGCTGAAAAAAATGAAAGGCGGCTGGAAAATAACAAAAAGAAGAAGGACAACAACAACAGCCGGTAAAATAAGAGCGGCTAACCGTGATGCTTTTCCCGTGCGTCCAAGATTAAATCCTTTCTTCAGGAATTGGATACCGACAATTATTCCCGCAATAAGACCAACAAACCCGGTTATTGCGTTAAGATCTCCCCCGGCTAGCCTGAGTGGTGCTCTCACCGTACAGCCGAGAAAAACCAACGCGCCGATCATCATAAACGCGCCTAAAAAAAATCTGATAAGCGGAGAAGAACCGCCGCGCGGCTTAAATTCCCTGAAAATAAGAGCGGAAAATAAAGCCCCTAAAATAAGGCCGATAATTTCCGGCCGGATATATTGAACGACATCAGCCCTGTGCAAACCAAGCGCTCCGGCAATATCTCGTAAAAAGCAGGCCGAACAAAATCCCATGTTGAGAGGGTTTCCCCATGTTGTTAAAAGTGATGCCAGTATGCCGAATATCAAACCTCCGAGAATAATCCATGTTCTTGGTGTCCAAAATCTATTAGCCATTGTTCCTCCTAACAAAGATATTTTTTAAGACGCTGGTTACTTAGTCAATGTTTTAGGAATAAGTCAAATTCCAAAAAGTTATAATTACTCTTTGTAGATGAAGAAAATTTATGATATGTAAAAAATATGAACACTGGGCACTTCAAAAGCATTACGCTTCAACAAATGGAAGCCGTTATCTCTCTTGTCGAAGAAGGGAGTTTCAGCCGTGCCGCCAAAAGAATGCTTTTGACTCAGCCGGCGTTGACCAAGAACATCAAAAACGCGGAAGATTATCTCGGTGTGCGGCTGGTTAATCGCAGTAATACGGGAATTTCGTTAACGCCGGAAGGAAAAATCCTTTATAATTACGCACAGCGGATAGTCAAACTCAGGGATGAAGCAAGGGAAAAAATTCTCACTTTACGCGAAAATGTAGGCGGAAATATTTACATCAGCGCCAGCACTATTCCGGCCACATATATTCTTCCCCATGTCTTGAGTGCGTTTGGCAAAATACATCCCGATATACGAGTTTATATAAAAACGGCGGACAGCGAAGAAGCCATGAATATGGTTCTCGACAATGAAACAGAAATAGGCTGTATCGGAAAACAACCGTCAAATAAAAAACTGACGGCGGAACCTTTATGGAAAGATCGTCTTATTTTGGCGATTCCCAAGCATCACCGCTGGCACAAAAAAAAATCGATTGCCTTGTCCGAATTATTGGACGAGCCTTTTGTCGTCAGAGAAAGAGGCTCGGCAACGCGGGAATTATTTGAATCATGTTTGAAGAAATCAAAACCAATAAGTCTTTCTCAGTTCAATATTTGCAGCGAACTGGGAAGCTCGGAGGCGATAAAGGAAGCGGTCATTGCCGGGCTGGGAGTTTCCGTAATTTCCATTTATGCTGTGGAGCGGGAATTATCTCAGGGCCTGCTTTTTGAGGTTCCACTTCAAGGATGCAGGATGGAAAGAAACTTTTATTTAATTTATAAACGGCATTTCGATTTCCGGCCAGCGCATAAAACATTCATCGATTTTCTAAGAAAAGATATCCCGAGTAATTATGTGGTCTAAATTTTTCATAATTAACACGGTTGTTGAATATAAAAACTTTCTTTGGGCTTGTTGTGAAGGGACTTTAATTGGCTTGATTAAAATACTGAATATAAAATTATCGATATTTAACATCTGCAGATTTTATTTTGGTGCCGGAGGTCGGAATCGAACCGACATGCCCTTGCGAACGGGGGATTTTGAGTCCCCTGCGTCTACCAGTTTCACCACTCCGGCACGGGCAGCGATTATATAGTCGGTCAGCAGAAAGTCAAGCTAAAATCTGTTGACAAGCAATTAATGCCTGTGTTAAGGGGGCTGCAAATTCATCACGTTTTATTGGGGCTGTAGCTCAGCTGGGAGAGCGCTTGAATGGCATTCAAGAGGCCAGCGGTTCGATCCCGCTCAGCTCCACCAATAATTAAAGGGAAGGGTTTTTATTGGCTCCTCCCTATTTTAATGAGACTCAAGTTTCAGGAACAAAGTGAATAACCTAAAGGTCACACGCTGAAACTTGTAAGTTGTAATGAGACCCAAGCTTCAGAAACAGAGTGCACTGAAGCTTGCAGGTCAAATTATCCCGCCATAGGCGGAGGGTTTCATAGATACCCGTGATTATAAATCTTTTGCTTCCTTTTTAAGATTGATTCTTTTCTCCTTAATCATAGCCATTTTATTGCCCTCCAGCCATGTCTGCATAGCTTCTTCCCTTTTGGTGGAGGCAAATATCTTTTTATAGGAGTCTTTCTTTGATTCAAAATCTTTCATATCCAGTTTGCTCAAATCCTTTAGCTTTAATACGACATAAGAATTATTGATGAAAAACGGCCTTTCCGCATACGGTTTCTGGACAGAAAGTTGATAAAGAGCTTCGGCCGCGTCCTGATTAAATCCCAACTTGGGGATAGTATTGCCCGGCATGAAGAACCCCGTTTCATTAATTTTCAACCCTTTTTCTCTGGCAATTTTATCGAGTGATTCCCCCGACTTTATCCGATCCAAAATCGTTTGCGCTTCTTTCCCGGCCAGCATATTCCTTTCGTTTTCAACAAAATGAATTTTTACTTCGTTTTCTATGTCTTTGAGTTTCGGCAAATAAGCTGGTTTTTTATCTATAACTTTCAAAAGATAATAGCCGTTTTCAGCAACAAGAATTTTACTGATTTCGTTTTTCTGCAAATCCAAAAGGACAGCGGCAAAATCTCTCATAGAGGCAAATTCTTTCGGCGGCTTATTAAGAGGAAAAAATTCCACATTATAAACTTTTAAATTATTTTTATTGCTGTAGACATCAAAATTATCTTCCTGATAAATAACGTCATGAGCTTTTTTTGCTTCTTTGTAAGCGGTTTGCATTCCTCTTGTTTTCTTGAATTCTTTGATTATGGTATTCTTAACATCGGCCAGCGATAATTGCTTGCCGTCCTTGCTTCTATACTTATCTTTGTTGCGATTGTAATAATCGCGAACATCGGAATCGCTGATGCTGCCCGATGAAAACGCATCGCTGGGAAAAAACAGATATTTAATTTTTACCTGTTCGGGACGGCGAAATAAATTGCTGTTGTTACTTAAATAGTTTCCCAGTTCCGCCGGCGTGGGAGTAATTTGCTTTTTTACATTCTTGCCGGAAATTTGCACAAAACTAACGTTGGTTTTTTGATTTTGCAAAACATAAATGTCGTAAATTTCCCTATCGGAAACCTTAATGCCTTCGCGCACAATCGATTCAATTTTATTGGCCATTAAATCAATTTTCTGGAGAGCTTCGAAATCTTCAGCAGACGATCTATTATAGCGCAGCATTTGCCTATACTTACGTTCATCAAACACACCATCTGTTTGCAGAGCCGGCATATTTATAATCATATTTTTTAATTCCTCGTCGGAGACTTGAACCTTTAAATCCGCGGCTTTAGCGATGATAACATGCCGGTTAATCAGGCTATTGTATGCCCTCTGTTTGAGATCCATTTTCTTCAGCATTTCCGGAGAAAGATTTGCGCCATAACGCATTCTGACCATATCCAATAATTTTTCGTGTTCGTTACGAAATTCTGCTTCGCTGATTGTTTTTCCATCAATTATGGCTATTGCATTCGCTGAATCTCTGCCTCTATTCGAACCGAAATAAAGGACAAAAACGAAAATGATTACTCCCAGTATTATGTACATTACCCAACTGCGTGCGTTTCTACGCAAAAATCTCAGCATAAATTCACCTCGAAAGGATAATTAATTTTGCCCGATAGCAACTAAAACTCGGGCTTTTCTATTACAGTCACTTGTAAAAAGCAAACATAATTTAAAAAGGCGTTGATTAGGGTCAGGAAATACGGTATAGAAAATATCCCCGCAGGGGAGTAAATTATACCATATTCATGTAAAAAAGACTGGAGGATAAATGCTGTTCGATTATATTTTGGGGCAATTTTCCAACGACCTGGCGATAGATTTAGGTACGGCCAATACATTGGTTTTTGTCAAGGGTAAAGGAATTGTTTTAAATGAACCTTCTGTTGTAGCTGTTCATCAAGACGCAAGAGGGATGAAAAAAATTCTTGCGGTGGGTAATGAAGCTAAAATCATGCTGGGGCGAACTCCGGGCAATATTATAGCTATCAGGCCGATGCGCGATGGTGTCATTGCTGATTTTGATGTAACTGAAGCAATGCTGAAACATTTTATTTTATCTGTGCATAACCGCAAAGCGTTGGTTCGTCCGCGTATTATTGTTGCAGTGCCCTCGGGAATAACTCAAGTAGAAAGGCGTGCCGTACGCGAAGCAATCGAGTCGGCCGGTGCCAGAGAAATTTATATAATCGAAGAGCCAATGGCCGCGGCTATCGGTGCCGGTTTGCCTATTGCCGAGCCGACAAGTTCGATGGTGGTTGATATTGGCGGCGGGACGACGGAAGTTGCCGTTATTTCCCTTGGCGGCATTGTCTATTCAAAATCCGTAAAGGTTGCCGGCGATAAAATTGATGAAGCAATCATTCAATATATGAAGCGCAAATACAACTTACTTATCGGTGAAAGAACGGCTGAAACTATCAAAATCGATCTTGGCTGCGCCTATCCCCTTGAAGAAATTAAAATCGGCGATGTGAAAGGCAGGGATTTGATTTCGGGAATTCCCAAAATCATCGAAAGCAATTCGGAAGAAATCAGGGAAGCCATGAATGAGCCGCTTACTCTTATCGTCGATGTTATTAAAGACGCTTTGGAAAACTCTCCGCCGGAACTTGCCGGTGATATTGTTGACCGCGGCATTGTTCTTGCGGGTGGCGGAGCTCTCCTGCAAAATATTGACGTCCTCATCAGAGAAGAAACCGGCTTGCCTATAACAATTACCGATGATCCTCTGTGCGCTGTGGTCAGGGGCGCAGGGATAGCTCTGGATCAACTCGATATCCTCAAAGAGATTGCTATTCAAGTATAAAAGTATCTGGTGATAAAATGGGTTCTGCATACCTTCGTATACAGTAATCAGCGTTCGAAACGGTTTTATGATTATTTTCCTAATTTAGGTAAAAAATGTTTTTTTTAAGAAATTATAAGACTGTTATTTTCGTTACTGTTCTTCTTATCATAGCCCTGGTTATGCTATCCTATAGCGTTAAGTATGATACAGGCGGGGGAGTTTTTAGAAAAATCGTGTTAGAAGCAACCGCGCCTGTGCAAAAAGTTTTGAGCATTTCCGTCAAAAGTGTAAGTGATGCCTGGCTGCGCTATATTTTTCTTGTCGGTCTCGAAGAAGAAAATAAAAATTTAAACAAAAAAATTAACGAGCTCAAAGCGGAGCTTGTTTTATATCAAGAAGGTTATCTGGAAACGCAGAGACTAAGTAAACTTCTTGCTCTTAGAGATGATTATAATTATCGTTTCATTTCTGCCCGGGTTATCGGCAGAGAGCAGGCCGCCCTATCCAAGACGATATTAATTAACAAAGGTACGGCTCATGGCCTGAAAATAGGTATGCCGGTTATTGCGACTCCGGGATTAATCGGCCGCTTGATTGATGTTTCCTGGCATGTTTCCAAAGTGTTGCTGCTTATTGATGAAAACAATAACATTGGCGCTATTTTACAGAGAACGCGAACGCAAGGAATTGTTAGCGGTGCGGGCGCACGCGGATGCATTTTGAAATATATTTATAAAAATCAGGATGTTAAAGAAGGTGATTCTATTGTTTCATCCGGCATGGGGGGTATATATCCTAAAGGTTTGTTAATCGGCAAGGTTAGCCATGTCCAAAAACAAGATGCCGGACTATTTTTGAAAATTAATGTTGCTCCATTTGTTGATTTTGCCAAATTGGAAGAAGTTTTGGTTTTGGCTTCCGAGGAACCGGGAAGTAAATAACAATGCTTTATTATTTATCGCTCCCCTTTTTATCAATATTACTGGTAGTAGTGCAAACAACTATCGCCGACATAATATTTTCCGGCCGTCTGGTGATTGAAATATCTCTAATTGCTGTCATTTACGCCGGATTTAGGCTTGATTTAATCAGGGGATCAATCTTCGCATTTATTCTTGGGTTTGTATTTGATTGTATCGCCGGTTCGGTAATCGGATTATTTACTTTTATTTATGTAGTCATTTTTCTGTGCTCATTTCTTGCTTCTTTCCGGATGGCTACCGAAAAAATGTATTTCATTGGTTTGTTTAGTTTCATTTGTGCTTTTCTGGAGGAAGTTTTGGTGATTTTATTTTATAATTTTATTTTTAAATTTGATATATTGGCAAATATTCCTTTTATTTTTTTACCGCAGGCTTTGGTGGTCGGCCTGTTTGCACCCGTATTTTTTTATCTGATGCATCGGTTAGAGGTATTTCTCTATGGAAAACCGCTTAAATTTGCTGAACGGACCGGAAACAGCCGAATTTCGGCAAAAATTTAAAATCGTTTCCGCTTTATTGTTGATCATCTTCTCCATTTTGTTGATCAGGCTTTGGTATCTACAAGTTATCAAGGGAGGAGAATTGAAGCAAAGATCGGAAATCAATTCCGTTCGTTTTCGTAAAATTACGCCTTTGCGCGGTCTGATTATGGATAGAAAAGGACATTTGCTGGTGGATAATCTTCCTTCTTTTGATGTTATTTACATGCCCGGCAAGGTAAAAGATCATGAGCAGTTAATCGAAAAACTCAAGATTCTATACAAAAAGAAATCGTTGCAATTTTCCTTTGACCAGAGCTTTCCTAAAATAGTGAAACCATATTTGCCGATAAAATTGGAAAAGAACGTGGGCATGGAAAAAGTTGCCTTGGTGGAAACCAATTCCATGGATCTGCCGGGCGTCTATATTGATGTTTCACCTGTCCGTTTGTATCTTAATGGAGAAATGATGGCGCCGGTAATCGGCTACACAGGAGAAATCAGCAAAGAGGAGTTGGAAAATGGTGATGAAGAATTCACTTACGGTGATGTTTTAGGAAAGCTTGGTGTGGAAAAAGCTCTTGATGCTTATATCCGCGGCCGTAACGGCGCGGAACTGGTGGAGGTGAATGTTTACGACAAAGAAATGAAAAATTTAGGCCGCATCGAACCTGTTCCCGGGTATAATGCTGTGTTGACCATCGATGCTGATTTGCAGAAAGCCGCTTGGCACGAATTTAAAGGAAAAGCCGGCGCGGCAGTTGCTTTGGATCCACGCGACGGTTCGGTATTGGCCATGGTAAGTTCGCCTTCCTTTGATCCCCATTTATTCAACAGTGGAATTCCTTACGATCAATGGAATAAACTGCAAAACAGTCCATTGGCTCCTATGTCCAACAGGGCAATATCCGGACAATATCCACCAGGTTCTACTTACAAGTTAATAGTTGCCGCTGCCGCTTTGGAAGAAGGCATTATCACTCCCGATACAAAATTCTTTTGTAACGGACATTTTAAGATGGGTAATAAAACCTTTCGTTGCTGGCGTAAAGACGGTCACGGTTACATAAGCCTCCATCGGGCCATCGTCGAATCGTGCGATGTCTATTTTTATAATGTCGGCAAGTTACTAGGCGTCGATAAAATAGCTAAATACGCAAAACTCTTTGGCTTAGGAGATGCAAGCGGCATTGATTTACCCAATGAAAAAAACGGCATTGTGCCGACGGAACAATGGAAATCGGCGAGAATGAAGGAACCCTGGCAGCCTGGTGAAACTATATCCATAGCTATCGGGCAGGGCTATGATTTAGTTACCCCTCTGCAATTGGTCAACGCTTACAGCGCTTTTGCCAACGGCGGTACAGTATGGCAGCCGCGCTTAATAAAACGTATTGAATCAATAGACGGTAAGACGTACAAAGAATTTCCGCCGGTCAAAAAAGGGGATCTTCCTTTAAGTAAAAAGACTTTTGATATTTTGAGCCAGGCTTTATGGGGTGTAGTGAATGAGCAGGGCGGCACCGGAGGAGCTGCCAGGATATTAAATGCTGACGTTAGCGGCAAAACAGGAACTGCACAGGTTATCAGCTTACCGGAAAATGAAAAAGGACGCCGCCAGAAAAAAATAGGTGTTTTGCTAAAAGATCACGCTTTGTTTGTTTGTTACGCACCCTTGAAAAATCCGGAAATAGCTGTCGCGGTAATTGTGGAAAATGCCGGTCATGGCGGTTCGGTTGCCGCTCCGATCGCCCGTAAGATTTTAGAAGCTTATTTTGAAGAGAAAGCAAAACAGCCGCAAGTTATGGCGCAAAACCTGACGGCAAATAAACTAAATCCGTGATTATTTATATGTTGGGTGTTTATAATATTTAGGAGGGCCAATGATTTTTTTAAAATTCGATCGCCGCATTTTCCAGAATTTCGACTGGACGCTTATGGTGCTCGTACTATCCATTTGCGCTATCGGCATTTTAAATATCTATTCCGCAGGTTTTACCGCCAGCGAAAGGCAGTTTCCTTTTTATCTTAAGCAAATTCAGTGGATCGCGCTTGGATTAATAATAATGATGGTTATTTTTTTCATCGATTACCGCTTAATTATGAAAGGCGCTTATGTAATTTACGGCATTTCCGTCGCGCTTCTCGCCCTGGTATATATTTATGGTTATACAATGCACGGCTCACAAAGGTGGCTCGCCTTGGGCGGCTTTGTCTTTCAGCCTTCGGAGTTAATGAAACTGACGATAATAATTGCCTTGGCGCGCTATTTTGACGATCATAAATCCAATGAGCCTTACAAATTAAAAGAGCTCTTTGTACCTTTTCTAATCGTTATCGCGCCTTTTTTACTGATATTGAAACAGCCGGATTTAGGCACGGCATTAATCATCATGATTATTTTCGCTTCCATTATTTTTTTTGTAGGAGTTAATTGGAAATCCTTTCTCATTGCTCTAGCCGGAGGATTAATTTTAATTCCCATAGGATGGCTTTTTTTAAAAGATTATCAAAAAGAGAGATTAATTACTTTTTTTAATCCTGAAAACGATCCTTTAGGTGCCGGGTATCACATTATTCAATCGATGATAGCTGTAGGTTCGGGAGGATTTTTTGGCAAGGGCTTTTTAAACGGTTCTCAAACACAATTGAAATTTTTACCCGAGCAGCAAACTGATTTTGTATTTTCCGTTTTTGCTGAGGAGTGGGGTTTTATTGGCGGGATGGTTTTGATTATCATGTTTATATCACTTATCCTTTGGGGGCTAAAAATTGCGTTGCATGCCAGAGATTTAGTAGGCACGATTATAGCGTTTGGAATAACAGCCCTTATTTCATGGGAAATTTTTATCAATATAGGAATGGTTTTGGGGTTATTACCGGTAGTCGGCATCCCACTTCCTTTTTTGAGTTACGGCGGTTCGGCAATGGTTTCTTTAATGGCGGCAATGGGACTGTTAATGAATATCAATGTACGAAAATTTATTTTGCAGCGCTAGCCATTATTGAAGTATATTGAAGACATATTTAAGCAACGTTAGACGAATTACCGGAAGTACAGTTTTCTGCAGAAACACATGTTATATATATTATCAGACTGGTAATTGCCCTCTTTAGGGTTCCGAATTCAATGCTATTTAATATACAGAACGATTAAGGGAGAGAATCTTATGTGGGAAAAAAAGCAAGAGAGCGAAGAAATAAAGGCGATTTTAGGCAAAGGAGCAGAGTTTGTCGGAAAGCTTATTTTTAACGGATCCGTCCGCATCGATGGCGATTTTCAAGGTGAAATTCATGGACAGGGATCATTGGTTGTTGGAGAAGGTGCACTGGTAAAAGCTAACATCGCGATTAAAAGTGTTTACATAGGCGGCGAAGTACAGGGCAAAATTGAAGCTAAAGAAAAAATTACTATCCATTCCACAGGCAAATTTTTGGGCGATGTACACACACCAGTACTTATTATGGAAGAAGGCGCTTTTTTTGACGGTAAATCCCATATGGCCGAAGCCGCGGAAAAGAAAATTAATGATCATCAAGCCGATTGAACGGCATCAAAATTATTACAAACCAGATAACTAAAAAGTGTAATAATTTCAAGCTGCTTTAATCGCTTTTAGCTTATCATTATCGTGATAATATACGATCAGAAAAAATTAGACTGCCGGTCATAAAAAAGCTTGACAAGCAATCAAGGCTATGATTAGTAACCCACAAGTTTTGGGTATCAATGGTAAGGTTTCTTCTGCTTTATACATTAAACATATTCAAAACATCCTTAAGAGTAATGAGAAATTTATACGTTTGAGGTTATGCATATTAATGAAAACGGCCGAGTGAGCAAAAGGAATGTTCAACACTCGGCTTTTTTTGTGAAAAAATGCAATGAGGTAGGCAATGGTTACTGTCATTCCTGATTATACGCTGTTGATCCAAATAGTTACGTTCCTAGTATTAATTTATATCCTTAATTTTCTTCTTTTCAAACCGATTCTCAATATAATTGACCGTCGTAAAAAACAGATGGAAGAATTAGAAAACGAAATAAAGCTGTTTAACGATTCCGTGGATAAAAGAATGGCAGAATATGAGGAAAAACTCAAACAAGCCAAAACAAATGCTTCCGAATTAAAAAAAGAAATAATCAAAGAAGGTGATGATCAGGCTAAAGGCATCATTGATATTGTCCGAGGTGAAATACCTTTAATGACACAGGAATTTCAGCAAAAAATGGAGAAAGAAATCCAAGCCGCACGGAAAATTTTGGATAATCAATCCCGAAAGTTGTCTTTAGAGATTGCCGGAAAAGTGCTGGGAAGGAGCGTTCAATGAAAAATTTGTTGAAATCGGCACGGCCGTCATTAGTCCTTTTGTTGTCCTTGTTTTTTTTATTCTTCATCTCCGCATCCGCTGCTTATGCTTCCGGCGGTGAAGGCGGCCGTGAATCAAGTAAATGGTGGGACTTCGGCTGGAAGACATTTGATTTTATCGTGCTGGTTGGTTTCCTTTATTGGCTCTTAGCGGCAAAAATAAAAGAGTTTTTTGTTGGACGGCGCCAGGAAATTAAAGAATCGCTGGAAAATGCGGCAAAGCAAAAAGCCGAAGCCGAGAAAAAATATCGGGAATATTCGGAAAAAATCGATAAGGCTTCCCTCGAAATTGACGGCATCTTTGAAATGATCAAGGAACAAGGATTCGCCGAAAAACAAAAGATAATCGACGATGCGAAGAAAGTCGCCGAGAAAATGAAGCAAGATGCTCAAGCACGTATTGAGCAGGAATTACAGAAAGCTTCTTCCCAATTGCGCATTGAGGCAGTGCAGCTTTCCGTGCAAATGGCGGAGCAAATCTTAAAAAGAAATATTACCGAGAAAGATCATGAATCCATGGTCAAGGAATACATGGACAAGGTGGTGAGTAAAAATTGATCAGCAACATTTCCAAACGTTACGCTCGCGCATTTTTTGAAATCGCGGAAAAAGACAAAAAGCTGGAGAAATATTATACCGAACTGAATAAATTTTCTTCGATTATCGCTCAAAATAAGGCTCTGGAAGATTTTTTATTTAACCCGATTTTTGAGCAGGAAAACAAGAAAAAAGTTTTGGAAAAGATAATAAGCAAGCTTCAGTTCTCCGGCATGACGGTCAATTTCTTAAAATTGCTCGTAGATAAAAAAAGAATAGATTCTTTACCGGATATTGAAGCTTGTTACCGGCAATTAATGGATGAAGCATTAAAGAAAGTCCGGATCAGTTTAAAAACCGCATTCCCCCTTTCCCGAAAACTGCAAGACTATATCAACTCGAACATGGAAAAAATAACCGGCCGGAAAGTGGAAATAACAATGGAAACAGACCCTGGTCTTTTAGGGGGCATAGTTATTGGTATTGGCGATACACTTTACGATGGCAGCGTCAAAAACCAGTTGAACAACATGAGAAATTTCTTAGGGGAGGCAAGATAAGGCATGGATACAATTAGGGCGGAAGAAATTAGTCAAATTATTTCTGAGCAAATTAAAAGCTATGAAAAAAAGCTGGATATAAGCGAAACCGGAACTGTCTTATCCGTAGGTGACGGTATAGCTAGAGTTTATGGTGTGCAAAATGCCATGGCAATGGAACTTCTGGAATTTCCCGGCGGTATTTTAGGCATGGTTCTCAATTTGGAAGCGGACAATGTCGGCGTCGCCGTTCTGGGTGAAGTTACACACATTAAGGAAGGTGATATTGTCAAAAGGACGGGCAAAATTGCCCAAGTGCCGGTGGGTGATGGATTGCTGGGACGAATAATCGACGCGACCGGTAAACCCCTCGACGGCAAAGGCCCGATTGAAACAAACGAATATCGCCGTATTGAAATGATCGCACCGGGCGTTATTCAACGCCAACCGGTTAACGAACCTATGTACACAGGCCTGAAGGCTATCGATGCCATGACCCCAATTGGCCGGGGACAGCGCGAATTGGTTATCGGTGACCGCCAAATCGGTAAAACGGCAATTTGTGTCGATGCAATAATCAGGCAGAAGGATACAGGAGTTAAGTGCATATATGTCGCTATCGGTCAGAAGAAGTCCACCGTGGCACAGGTTGTGGAGAAATTGAAACAGCATGATGCCATGTCTTATACCTGTGTCGTTGCCGGTTGCGCGAGCGACCCGGCGACTCTGCAATACATTGCCGCTTACGCTGGCTGTAGTATTGGTGAATATTTCCGTGATCGTAGCCAGGATGCTTTGATTATTTATGATGATTTGTCGAAACAAGCTGTGGCTTACCGGCAGATTTCATTATTGTTGAGACGTCCTCCCGGGCGTGAAGCTTTTCCGGGGGATATTTTCTATAACCATTCCCGACTGCTGGAACGCGCTGCGCGCGTGAGCAAAGAACTGGGCGGCGGCTCTTTGACTGCCCTGCCGGTTATTGAAACTCAAGCGGGCGACGTTTCTGCGTATATTCCGACAAACGTCATTTCGATTACCGACGGCCAGGTTTATCTGGAGCCAAGCTTGTTTTTCTCCGGTATTCGTCCGGCAATCAACGTCGGTCTGTCGGTTTCGCGCGTCGGCGGCGCCGCACAGGTCAAGGCAATGAAACAAGTCGCGGGGACTTTAAAACTTGATCTCGCTCAATACCGTGAACTGGCGGCATTTGCCCAGTTTGGCAGTGATCTGGATAAGGCAACACAAGCGCAATTGGATCGTGGTGTCCGTTTGGTGGAATTATTGAAACAGCCGCAATTTAAGCCTATGTCGCTGGCTCAGGAAGTTTTAGTACTTTTTGCCGGTACGAGAGGATTTATTGATAAATATGATGTGGAAAAAGTGCGTATCTATGAGCAGCAGCTCTTGGGCTTTATAGAAAGTAAATATACGGGAATAATGAAGGAAATCGAAGAAAAGAAAGTTATTTCTCCGGAATTGGAAAAGAAAATGAAGGAAGTTTTGACGGATTTTGATTCCGCCTTTGTTTCCGAATAAATTTATTCAATAACCAACGGATTAGTAATAAGTCCTTAATTCGCATAAACTGAACTTTTTACAACACCGTCAAATAATTTATTTGAGGAGAATTATTTAGTGGCCTCACTCAAAGATATTAAAAGAAAAGTAGGCGCCGTTCAGAAAACGAAGCAAATTACACGGGCAATGAACATGGTCGCCGCATCGAAGTTTAAGGCGTCACAATTACGGATGGAAAATTTCCGTCCTTACGCCGGCAAATTCATGGATGTGCTCAATTCTCTAGCCCTGCGTGTTGAAAGCATGTCCCATCCGCTTTTGGCTGTGCGGGATCCTAGAAGGATTAGAGTAATTTGCATGACTTCCGATCGCGGTCTTTGCGGCGGGTTTAATACAAACTTAATCAAAGCGACGGAAAGATTTTTAAAAGATAAAACCAAAGAAGATAAGGAGATTTCCTTAATCAATGTTGGGCGCAAAGGACGAGATTTTTTCCGAAAAAAAGCGAACATTATCGGACAATGGGTTGATGTTTTAAGCAAGTTCGATATGACCTTGGCAGTTTCCATTTCCAATGATGTAATAGCACCTTTTATTAAAGAAGAGTATGACGAGCTTTATTTAATTTACAATCAGTTTGTCAATGTTTCCGTGCAGCGGCCGACAGTAGTCAGGTTATTTCCCCTGCCTTCCATTGGACAAGACGTTGACATTGATCCCGATAAACGCCTGGATTATCTTTATGAACCATCAGAAGAAGCATTACTGCAAAAGCTTTTACCGATGTATGTCCATGTTCTTGTTTATCGGGCGCTTCTGGAAACATCAGCAGGCGAAAACGGCGCCAGAATGGCGGCCATGGACAACGCAACCAGCAATTGCGAAGATTTAATCAGGTCTTTGACTCTCAAAATGAATAAAGCAAGACAAGCGGCGATTACGGCGGAATTGATGGATATCGTTGGTGGTACCGAGGCTCTGTCGAAGGGATAACATTTTCGCGGCAACTTGTCGCGGATAAAATTTCATAATACGACTATTTGTAAGGAGATAGTTATGAATATAGGAAAGATTGTTCAAGTCATCGGTCCGGTCGTTGACGTGGCCTTTGAGGAAGGGAAACTACCCAGCATTTTAAATGCAATTTTGATTACTAACCCGGCTATCAATGATCAGGAAGATAATTTGATCGTTGAAGTTGCGCTGCACCTGGGAGACAATGTTGTCCGTTGTATTTCTATGGATATTACCGATGGTCTGGTGCGCGGTATGGTCGCAAAGGATACCGGCGCTCCTATCATGGTGCCGGTTGGAAAAGAATGTCTGGGAAGAATCTTAAACGTTGTCGGTCACCCCGTGGATGGTCTCGGACCGGTGAATGCTCAGAATTACATGCCTATTCATCGTCTATCACCATCATTCCTGGAGCAGGATACCTCAGTTCACGTTTTGGAAACAGGCGTTAAGGTTATTGACCTTCTGGTTCCCTTCCCCCGCGGTGGTAAGATGGGCATGTTCGGTGGAGCTGGAGTCGGCAAGACAGTCGTTATGATGGAAATGATTCATAATATTGCTCTGCATCATGGTGGTATTTCCGTTTTTGCAGGCGTTGGTGAGCGTACCCGCGAAGGAAACGACCTTTATCTGGAAATGAAACAATCCGGTGTTATAAAACAAGCCGCACTGATTTATGGTCAGATGACTGAACCCCCTGGAGCCAGAGCCAGAGTTGCTTTAACCGGGTTGGCGGCAGCGGAATATTTCCGTGATGTCGAAGGTCAGGATGTGCTTTTATTTATCGATAATATTTTCCGCTTTACGCAGGCTGGTTCGGAAGTTTCCGCTCTTTTAGGACGTATGCCTTCGGCGGTCGGTTACCAACCGACACTGGCTACAGACTTGGGCGAATTGCAGGAACGTATTACTTCAACAACTAAAGGTTCGATTACAGCCGTTCAGTGTGTTTACGTGCCTGCCGACGACTTGACCGACCCGGCGCCGGCGACAACCTTCGCGCATCTTGACGGAACAGTCGTTTTGTCGCGGCCGATTGCCGAGCTCGGTATTTATCCGGCGGTGGATCCTCTGGATTCAACATCGCGCATTTTGGATCCTAATGTTTTAGGTCAGGAGCATTATTCCGTTGCCAGACAAGTACAGGTAACTCTTCAAAAATATAAAGATTTGCAGGATATTATCGCCATTCTGGGCATGGATGAACTCTCCGAAGCCGACAAGCTAACTGTAAGCAGGGCCAGAAAGATTCAGCGATTTTTGTCTCAGCCCTTCTTTGTCGCGGCGCAATTTACCGGAACGGACGGAAAATTTGTTTCCGTTGCCGATACCGTCAGAGGCTTCAAGGAAATATTAGACGGCAAACACGATGATTTGCCTGAACAGGCTTTCTGGATGGTCGGTGGAATCGAAGAAGCGGTGGAAAAAGCCAAGAAGATTAGCCAATAATTTTAAGTTGGAGGAAGTAAATGGCTGACGAATTAATGCTGGAAATTGTAACGCCGGAAAAAATGGCTTTTTCGGGTAATGTGGAAGAAGTTACCATTCCCGGAACGGAAGGGGAATTCGGTGTTTTGCGCGGTCACGAAGCTCTTTTAAGTTCCGTAGATATTGGACAGTTGAGTTTTACAAGAAATAATAAAAAAACTTATTATGCCGTTAATACCGGATACGCCGAAGTTACAGGCAATAAAGTTACTATTTTAATCGAAACAGCCGAAAGATCCGACTATATCGATAAAAATAGAGCCAGAAGAGCAAGGGAAAATGCGGAAGCCCGTTTGGAGAGGATAGCCAAAGATAGTGACGAATTTGAAAAAGCGCGCGCCGCATTGATGCGGGCAATCGTGCGATTAAACGTTGCTGAAAAACAGTAGAATTTTTTATTTAAAAAAACGATTGTTCCTGCGGCACAGACAGCATGGTCTTTCTAAGGCAACATTTTCTCTGGATAAGAAAACCCTGGCAAACAAAATTAAACTGATAATTTATCAAGGCAGCGCTTTTACCACTGTGTTGCCTTTTATTTTTTTCCGGACTTTATTTGGAAAGAAATAAAAAATAATCTGCAGAAATCGGGAGCTGCTTTATGGAATTTTTCTTTAAACCTAAAAGCATTGCCGTTGTCGGAGCAACGCCCAATCAATTTAAGGGTGGTAATGCGATTTTAAGAAATGCAATTAACGGGTTTAAGGGGGAAATTTATCTCATCAACCCGAAGTATCAGACTATAGAAGGACTCCCCTGCTATCCGTCGATAAAAAAGACTCCGGGACATGTAGATTTGGCCATTATATTCGTTCCGGCAAGACAAGTGCCGCAGGTCGTTGAGGATTGTATTCATATGGGAATTCCCGGTGCCCTGATCGAATCGGCAGGTTTCGCGGAAATAGGCGCCGATGGTGAAAAACTGCAGCAGCAGTTGATAAAAATTGCCGCAAAATCGAGCATTCGTCTGTGGGGGCCTAATTGTATGGGTCTGGTGGACGCGGTCAACGGGCATGTCTTTTCTTTCATGGTTCCTGAAGCGCTGAAAGACGGATTGATTCCGGGCCATGTCTCGCTTATTGTTCAAAGCGGTATGCTCTCCGGTGGTTTTCTCATGGACATAATGAGCAACCGTATCACTGGAGTAAACAAGGTTTGTTCCGTCGGAAACAAAATAGACGTAGATGAATGCGATCTTCTGGAATACATGGCAGGTGATCCGCAGACAAAAGTGATCGGCCTTTATCTGGAATCGATTGTTGATGGACGCCGCTTTATTGATTTATGCCGGAAAAGTTCCAAACCGGTAGTTGTACTAAAAGGGGGCAAAAGCGCAAGCGGAGCCGAGGCGGCGATGAGCCATACGGCTGCTTTGGCTGGAAATCATCGCGTGATCGAGGGTGCTCTGGCGCAGGTTGGTGTTTGTGAGGCCAAAGATTTTAAGCAGATGGTGGATATTTGTCGTTCCCTTGCCGTCTATCCAAAACGCCCAGCAGGAAATGGCCGTGTGGCAATATTGACCGCCAGCGGCGGAGCAGGTATTGTGGCCTCTGACTTTATAGATGAATTTAATCTTTCCTTGGCGGAATTTTCAGCGCCGACAAAGAAAGCTCTTCAGAAGCTTTTCCCCAACTGGATGCCGGTAAAAAATCCCGTGGATGTCTGGCCGGCGTTGGAAGTAAATATGGGAATGGGCATTGATGTTTTCCAGGAAGCGTTGAAGGCTCTTTTTCCCGATCCGGGCGTAGATGCAATCCTTATTTCTGGTTTTGCCGGAAACAGCAGTGTTTCCTTTGATATGGCCGATATCGCGGAAAAATCTCGCCTCTCGGGTAAACCGGTTTTTATCTGGCTTTTTGGCCTACGCGATGCCGCATTTCAGGTACAGACGGAGGCACGTTTGCACGGCGTTCCCGTGTTTCAGGAACTTAACCGTACCGTCGAGTGCCTAGCGGCTGTTTTGCATCAGAAGGAAAAAAACGGGGCTTTAACGACAAAAGCCGATGAACTCTCTCGCATCGAACTGCCCAAGGATTTGCATCAGATCATGGAAACCGTTCATGGACCGCTCGATGAACACATCTCCAAAAAGATTTTGCATGCCTGCGGCATTCCGGCGGTGGATGAGAAAACCGTACTGACACCCGATGAATGCATAACTTACGCCGATAAAATTGGTTATCCTTTAGTTATGAAAGGTATTTTATCCGGAGGCATGCATAAAACGGAAATGGGGCTTGTTCATCTGGGCATTGGGGACAAACAAGCCGCAGGTAAAACTTTTCGGGCATTGATGGGAAAAATGAAGCACAGGGGCAGTGTCTTGTTGCAGAAACAGATGGAGGGAAAAGTAGAACTTATTTTGGGAATGTTGAGAGATCCCCACTTTGGCCCGTGCGTCATGTTTGGCATCGGTGGCATCATGGCGGAAGCATTTAGCAAAACTATTTTCGCTGTCGCGCCGTTATCGCTTGATGATGCAATGGACCTTATGGATAGGTTTCCCGCTCAGAAACTTCTTAGTGGCTTCCGGGGAACTCCGCCTCTGGACAGGAAAAAATTTGCTGAAATCCTCATCGCTCTGGGCAAAATCGGCCTTCTGTATCCCCGCATCAAGGAAGTTGATATCAATCCGATGATTTTGACAGCGTCAGAAGCAGTCGCTGTTGATGCCACAATTATCCTGGAGTAGCGATTTTTTTTGTTGAATCACCGGAAAAATAATTCTTATCTTGCGCTTATTTCTTATTTTTCTTTAGTCGAAATGTCGATGATTTCAAAGTTGCGCGTGCCGCCAGGTGTTTTCACGCTGATTTCATCACCAATATTTTTACCTATGAGGGCTTTGCCGATTGGCGATGTCACAGAAATTTTACTTTGATTGATGTCCGATTCCAGTGGCCCCACCAGCTGATATTTAATTTTTTCTCCACTGTCGATATCCTCTATCGTGACATAACAGCCAAAAACAACCTTGTTTGTTTTTAAACCTTTTAACTCAATAATATTGGACAGGGCGAGATTGTTTTCCAATTCCTGTAGTTTTCCGTGCAGAAAAGATTGCCGCTCCTTGGCAGCGGAGTATTCGGCGTTTTCGGAAAGGTCGCCGTGCGCGCGGGCAACTTCAATATCACGAATATTTTCAGGAATGGATTTGTTTTTTAACGTTTCCAAATCCTTTTTCAATTTTGTAAAACCTGCTTTCGTAATTGGTATTTTTTGCATAATAACTCCAAAGTATTTTACCGCATCCTGACTTGATTTTTTGTTTAATAGAGAATACGCACTCTGTCAAGAAACATTTGACTTCACCCTGCAAGCTTTAATTATCTTCACTCGTAGGATTTCTCAACCTCCTCTCGCCGGGTATTTTGCCTGTCTGGTCTACAACTCTTATAGCATCCCGGCATGGTCAGGTGGAAGTTGTGTTGTCGCGGTAATTATGTTATTTGTTTCCAAACTAAAAAAGTTCTGCTACTGAAACCATGCGTGATAAATTCGAACGTGAAATAAATTACCTGCGCGTTTCCATTACCGATAGATGCAATTTGCATTGCAGTTATTGTAGGCCCAAAGAAGGAATTTCTCTGCAAGGCCATAATGATATTCTCCGGTACGAAGAGATAATCCGCATCGTTTCCGTCGCCGTAAAAATAGGACTAATCAAGGTACGGCTGACAGGGGGCGAACCACTTGTCCGCCGCGGCTTTATTGAATTCATTGCCGCGCTAAAAGACATCAACGGTTTACAGGACATAAGCCTTACTACCAACGGTATTCTTTTGGAAGAATTTGCCCAGGATATTTTCAGCGCCGGCATCAGCCGCATCAACGTCAGCCTCGATTCCCTCAACAAAGATAAGTACTTCCGCATCACTAATGGCGGAAATTTAGAGGCCGTTTTGCGCGGGATTGCCAAAGCCGAAGAAATTGGCTTTTCGCCGATAAAAATTAACACTGTTGCCATCAAAGGTTTCAACGATGATGAAGTGCTGGAATTTGCTCAATTGGCGCTAAATAAGCCTTTTCAGGTACGCTTCATTGAATTGATGCCGGTGGGACAGGCAAAATCTGAATACAACGATGATTATCTGCCGGCAACTCAATTAATGCAGGAAATCAATAGTCGCTATAAGTTGGAAAAAGTAACGGGCAAGAAAAACAGATCGGATGGTCCCGCAACAATCTTCAGGATTAAAGGAGGCCGCGGCGAAATAGGTTTTATCAATCCGATAAGTAACCATTTCTGCGCGACCTGCAACCGTTTGCGTTTGACCGCCGATGGAAAATTGCGTTCTTGTTTACTTAACGAAGACGAAATTGACTTAAAAAAGGCTCTGCGGGAAAATTGCAGCGACGCGGAACTGGAAAGATATATCCGGGAAGCGGTATTATTAAAGCCCAGGCAACACGATCTGGCCTGTACGGAAAAGCATTTGAAAAAATGCCACCGGAATATGTCGACTATTGGCGGTTGAAAAAAGATAATAGAAACGATACATTTTCTATTAAAAAAATAGTATAATTTGTTATGACTGAAAGCGGCTCTTGGAATTTACTGTAAAAGCTTAAAATCAGGGAGCATCTCCAATGGTTTTTGATCAAAAAAAGACCCAATTATCAGAACAACGACTGGAAACGTCGCTGGGGCGTTATATTTTTTCACGGCAAAAGGAACTGATCCTGGATTTAGTGGCTCCTCACGCCGGTGAAAGGGTGCTGGATGTGGGCTGCGGCACGGGCAATCATTTGCAGTTCTTCCGGGAAAAATGGTGTTCCGTAACAGGAATTGATCCCTGCGCGGAAACATTGAACATTGCCCAATCTAAATTAGGAGAAAGCGCTGAATTACTTGTGGGTAAGGCCGAAGATATTCCCTTTTCCGATGACGAATTTGATATTGTCACCTTAATTAACGTTCTGGAGATTGCCAATAATCCACAAAAAGTAATCGCGGAAGCAATCAGGGTTTGCCGCGGCCGTGTTTTTATCGGGTTTTTAAATAACTATTCCTTTGCAGGAACAAAACAACGATTAAAAGAACTATTTGGTTTTCCCCTTTCTCAAAAAATACGCTTTTTTAGTTTGAATGAAATTAAAATCATGGTGGGGAGTTTAATTGGCGATGTGGCCATTAAATGGGGCAGTGTCATTTATTTCCCCGGCATTGTTTACGGCTTTTTTGAAGAGTTGGAGGAATTATTTCCTCTGGAAAAAAATCCGCTGGGAGCCTTTGCCGGTCTCACCTTTCCCGTAAAATACACTTACAGAACAGTTCAAAGCCCCATAATGGAATCATTTAAGCTAAACGCCGAAGCCCAAGCTTCGGCTCCCAGTGCTGTCCGGAATATGTTACAAGAGACCCATAAATGATCCGAGAAGCTCTACTTTACGAAAAGCTTGATAATAAGCGCGTACATTGTAATTTATGCGCACATAGATGCACAATTAAACCGGATAGGCGGGGCATCTGTGGAGTAAGGGAAAATAAGGACGGCATTCTTTATTCATTGGTTTACGGAACGCTGATCGCCGAAAACATTGACCCTATCGAAAAAAAACCTTTTTCCCATGTTTATCCGGGCTCCCTTTCCTACTCCATCGCTACCGTCGGATGCAATTTCAGTTGTGAATTTTGCCAGAACCATGAAATTTCGCAGATGCCGCGCTCCACGCTCATGATAACCGGCAAAGATGTTACGCCTGAAGAAATTGTTGCTCGGGCGAAAAAAAGCGGCTCGAAAACAATTGCCTATACTTACACTGAACCGACAATCTATTTTGAATTGGCATATGATACCGCAAAGATTGCCCTTGAAAATGGTTTAAAAAATGTTTTTGTCACCAATGGCTTTATGACTCCAGAAGCAATTGATACAATCGCTCCATATTTGGCCGCCGCCAATGTGGATTTGAAATCTTTCCGCGACGACTTTTATAAGAAACAATGCGGGGCAAGGCTGAAGCCCGTTTTAGATAGCCTGAAAAAAATGAAAGAGCTGGGAATTTGGGTGGAAATAACTACCCTGCTTATTCCCACTTTGAATGACAGCGATGAGGAATTAAAAGACATCGCGCAATTTATTGCCGGATTGGGAAAAGAAACACCCTGGCATATCAGCCGCTTTCATCCTCAGTTCAAGGTGCACAACCTGCCTGTAACGCCTGTGGCCTCACTGCATCGGGCTGTAGAAATTGGAAAACAGGTCGGGTTGAAATACGTTTACAGCGGCAATGTACCGGGAGATGAAGGTGAAAGCACGTACTGCTTTAATTGCCAGAAACTCTTAATCGAACGCCATGGTTATAAAATCATAAGTATCAATCTTGCCGGAAATAAATGCTCCAACTGCGGAACCGCATTGGAAGGCATTTTTAAAAACGAGTAAGGAGAGTTTTTATAAAGGAATTTATCAAAATTGTTGCGGGTATTTTGCTGGCTGTGGCGCTCCTCTGGATTTACAGCAACTACGATTTTTCTAAATACATGAATATTGATGAAATGCGGGCGCTCATAGATTCTTTCGATCTCTATGGCCCCCTTGTTTTTATCGGTCTGTGCATTGCAGGTATCTTTCTGCATCTGCCGGAAATTATACTGATTGCATTAGGAGGCTTACTTTTCGGGGTCGTCAAAGGTTTTATTTATGGATGGATCGGTGTAATCGCTGGCTCAACAGGAACCTTTCTCTGCGTTCGATATATTATGCGTGATGCTTTTCAAAAATCGCTGGAGAGTCGTTTCCATCGCCTGCAGGTTTTTGATGAGCGCCTTGCAGAACACGGGTTTCTGACAGTGTTGCTATTGCGCCTTGTTCTTTTTGTAGCTCCACCCCTTAACTGGGCAATTGGCCTGACCAGAGTAAAGTTTTGCCAATATTTTGCAGGCTCCGCGCTGGGTGTTATTCCAGGCATTGCCATTGCCTGCTATTTTGCTGATTCCATCACTCGTTTAAAATCAATGGAAACCCTGTTCACCTGGAAGATGGTTGTCCCTGCAGGACTTGTCGCCGCACTGATTATCATTAGCGGTATTTCAGCTTGGCGGCTGTTTGGGAAAAAACCAATACCACCATCGCAAGACACCCGATAAAATTGGGAGACGGATGTATAGTTATTGGAGGTAAAAAAATAAATTCTTATATCAGGGATGCCTCATATTATGACCAGCAAATGTCTATTCATAATTTCAAAAAGGTTACGGAAGAATATCCGACGTTTACGATGATTTTTTAAAGAAATATCCCGTGGATTTTTCTGTTGAACATCCGGAATTTATGATATTGGGTTACGCGGAAATTGAGTTGTTAGTTTATTAAGAGTATTAACTATTTTATAGGACTATCCTATCACAAAATTACGGTGTTTAGGTTTTTATACAGATACATATAAAACATTGTTAGTCTCTCAGGAGGTTGAGCTGTGATCTCAAGCTATACAGTATTTATTCTTGGCGCCGGAGCCAGTTGTTCCTATGGCTTTCCAAGCGGCGAGCAACTAAAGAAAGAGACAGTCTCTTTGGTAAGAGATGAACCCAACAATTTTCTTTTATTGGCTACCTACCACGTAGCGCAGTCTGAGGACGTTCAGAATATTAGGTGTCGCGCATTTATAGAGGCGCTTTCTAATGCCGGCCAAACATCGATAGATGAATTTCTTTACACAAATAGACACAAGCAAGGATTTGACGTCATTGGTAAAGCGGCAATAGCGCAAGTATTGCTAAAATATGGAGAAGATGTGAAGACTGAACAAAACAAAGATGACTGGCTAAGCTATTTATTTAAAAGAATGATAGATGGGATCAGTTCTTCAGACCAATTCATAGAGAAAAACAAAGTTTCATTTATAACCTTTAATTACGACTGTTTTTTAGAAAAATGGCTTTACACAAAAATTAAACACTCGTTCGGCCTTGATGATTCATCGGCATTAGAAGTTCTCAGCAAGATACCTATTCATCATGTATACGGAATGCTTGGGAGTTTCCCAGGGGAGAACAAAGATCACCCGTATCCATGGGTGCCAGCCTCTAAAAAAATCAAAACAATATTTGACGTTGAGCAGGATGTCGCGGCACTTAATGAGGCTAAGTCACTCTTGGAAAAGGCGAATGTTATCTGCCTGCTTGGATTTGGCTTTCATAGTGCAAATATTGATTTGTTAAACCTCGTGTCATACGTAAAAATGTGCAGTGGGGTGGTGGCTGCATCCCGATATGATATTAACGAAGTTGAAACTGAAAGGCTACTCAGGCCATTTCATAATATGCAAAAAAAATTTAGATTGTCGCCTAAGGATTACAAGTGCTTGATGGCCATAAGAAATCTTCCCATCTTTTAACTGGCCGCGGCCTGAACTTAAACGTTATTCTCCTTCAACTAGCAACCATTAATTACAAAACTATATATATGTGACACTTTGTAGGTAAAAGCAACGACCGCCTTTCCTTCCTGGACTCATTTCAAACATACACCTACTTGCGATAGAAAATAATTTGACAGAACAAACAAATTGTGTTTTCTTAAAGTCAAACAAGTTCGAACAGGAAAATTAATCACGGGTATGAGCCCCAGGGCAAGCCCTGGACCATAATTCCGCCTCACGTGGCGGGGTATCATACCCTCCGCTTACAACGCGGGATTGTTCGACTTGCAAATTTCAATGCACTTCGTTTTTGAAATTGGAGTCTCACAATGAACGTCCTCTCAGTAGCTAGAAGAAACATCGGTAAGAAACAAGGAGTCAAACAAATGGGGCTACCCATCGTTTTGAGGACGTGTATGCGTTAATGCCTATTAAAATATACCTTCCTTGAAGCCATGGGTAAGCCCCCTGGCTTTTTTTATTTGTGAAACAACAACTTTTACAAAAAAACTTTAACCGTACAACTAAAACAGAAAGGAGAATATATGCAGACAACAACATCTTGGGCTGGATGCCATATCCCCATAATTACACCTTTTAAGGATGACCTATCAGTTGACGAGAAAGGACTGCGCAGGCTCGTAAATTATTACATTGAAGAAGTAGGATGCGACGGCCTTGTCCCCTGCGGAACAACCGGAGAATCTCCCACGCTGGATCACCATGAACATGCTCGGGTAATCGAAATTGTGGTTGATGAAACCAAGGGACGTGTGCCCGTGATTGCCGGGACAGGATCCAACAGCACGAAAGAAGCTATAGAGATGACAAAACATGCCGAAGGTCTCGGAGCCTCTGCAAGCTTGCAAGTATGCCCTTATTACAATAGACCGACACAGGATGGGCTGTTGAAGCATTTCGAGGCAATAGCAATGTCAACAAAGCTTCCGCTTTTTATTTATAACATTCCATCAAGGTCGGCGCGACTCATTGAAGCAAAAACAATGATCGCGCTTTCCAAAATAGACACTATCATCGGGATGAAGGATGCTTGCGGCGATATGATGATCACGATGGATATTATCCGGGCTACACGAAACAACCAAAAGAAATTCTATGTCCTCAGCGGAGAGGACGCGTTGACGTTTCCGATGCTGACCCTGGGCGGGGATGGAGGAATCTTAGCAGTAGCCCATGTTCTTGGAAAGGAATATCGTGAAATGATAAATCTATATCGTGCGGGAAAAATCAACGAAGCCCGGGAGATTCATTTCCAAACGTTGCCGGTTGTGCAGGCATTGTTTATTGAGACCAATCCGGTCCCGGTCAAAGAAGCCCTGACGATGATGGGGCTCCCTTCCGGAAAATTTCGCCTGCCGCTTGTTCCTCTCCGGCCTGAGAACCGTGAAGTTTTGCGCAATATCCTGCTTCAGTTCGGAATTTTAAAGGGCTAACAGGGATTGAGAAACCTGAATATTTTTTTATCTTGAGCCGCTTCATTTAATATGAAGCGGCTCATCTATTTTATCCCGAAATATTCATTTTCACTTTCCTTGACACTCAGGAACTCTATCCATATATTATAAAAACAAATTTTTATCTAAAAGGAGGGCACCATGAAGATAAGTGCGCGTAATGTATTGAAGGGGAAAATAATCAAAGTTACAAGTGGTGCTGTGAATACAGAAATTCTTTTAGAACTTCCGGGCAGAGAACAGTTGGTTTCGATCATTTCCAAAGAATCAGCAACAAAGCTCGATTTGAAATCTGGTAAAGCAGCATATGCGGTTATAAAAGCTTCAAATGTAATGATAGCTGTCGATTAAGCCTTTCGTTTCGTAGCCTGAATTCAAGTTTCAGCCCATTGACTTTCCGCTGACGGGTGGGTATTTTGTCTACAAGTGGATACTAAAATTGGATACTTATTACCCATATTTATGTCTTCACCGGAAGCTTACTGATCTCTGTAAAACTATAATATCAATATTAATTCAATATGTTACACTTGAAAATAATAAGACTGGCACAACCCTTGCTTTTAATTATTACGCAAGATATATTTAAAACTTATGAAAAGAGAAAGAATAATAAACACCGGGAAAAAATTATCCTTTTGTGATGATCATTTTTCTGGTGTTTAACTACGAAGGAGGACACAAATAATGATGATGTCAATCTGGAAGATGACAAAAGGAAAACATACACCGAAACGGTGGTTATCAAGAGCAGGCCTTCGGCTTTTGCTTTTCTTATTAATCCTTACTCTGGCTGCGTGTTATCCTGCGACTTATCGCGGGGTCCCCAGCGCAAGCCCAGCCCCAAGGGTTCCCATTACCCAAGTCTATTTTTACCCGAAAGAGGGCCAGACGAAAGATAAGCAGTCGCGAGACCACTATGAATGTTACACTTGGGCGATGCAACAGACCGGCTTCGATCCGAGTCAGTCATCGATTCCGCCCGAACGTCGCGTCAAAGTGGTGCCGATGCCTCCACCCGGTCATGATACCGTCATTCTGGCAATCGCCGGTGCGGTACTGGGCGCGTTAATAGCCGGACCGAGGCACGCAGGGGCTGGCGCATTGATCGGGGCAGGAAGCGGGGCTGTTGCCGGCGTCGTATCAGATGCGACCAGGCAGCAGTATGCTCAGCAGATGGAAGAAGCTTATGCCAATCGCGATCAGGCGCTGGACGCCCGCTATGAGGGAAAGGCGCGCGACTTCCGTCGTGCGATGTCAGCTTGCCTCGAAGGCCGCGGCTATAGTGTGCAGTAAGGAAGACTAATATCTACATTTAATTTTATGGAGGTAATAACCATGTCATATACTCGCAATAAGAGTTGGTATCTTGTGATCGGGCTTATGCTGACAGTGTTGTCGGGAATCATGCTGTTCGGGTTTACGCAGGTTGCAAGTGCGGACGGGCGCGGATTCGGCCGTCACCAATTCATGGATTCACGTTATCACCATGAACATGCTTATCCGGTTCGCGGTCATTTCGTTGATACGCTGCCGAGGGGGCACCATGTGATGGCTTATGGCCACTCACGATACCACTTCTACGGAGGTGTATGGTACCGCCCGTACGGCCCGCGCTTCGTTGTCGTTGCACCTCCGTTCGGTCTTGTAGTTCCCTTTTTGCCACTGTATTACACGACGATTTGGTTAGGCGGTATGCCTTACTATTATGCCAATGAAGTATATTATACTCAAACCGCGGGTGGTTATATGGTTGTTGAGCCGCCGAAGGGTGAAGTCGTTGAGGCACCGGCACCGGAAGAACGGTTGTTCATCTATCCCCGCAAAGGGCAGAGCGAAAAGCAACTGTCGAATGATCGTTATGAATGCCACCGCTGGGCTGTAGACCAGACAAATTACGACCCGACCCAGCCGCCTGGCAGTGTTCCCGAAGCTCAGCCGAACCAGAAGCGCACAGAATATCATCGTGCGATGGGTGCCTGTCTCGATGCCCGGGGATATACCGTGAAATAACAGAAACCTGCCATTCCTGGTTCTGCCGATGATGAAAGATTACCCGGCTCGCTAACTCAAAGAAACAGCTAACACAGGCATCAGCGAGAGGCCGTTTTATGGCCGATTCGCTGATGCCTATGTTAGCTTAATACACAAATCCTCAAAATATTTTATTCACCATGGTTATTGACTTGCAGATGTTTTCAGCATTTGTGATGATGGGTTGATTTTAAAACGATGGACCGCGCCTATTCCGGTAAAGAGCCGAGAAATTCATCAATGGCTATATTGACTTCTTTCGGCTTTTCAAGATTCAGGGCATGGCCCGCATTTTCAAACCGGATAAGCCGTGATCCGGCTATCTTTTCGTGGAGAAAGTCCTGGAACTTGGGCACGGTGAGTTTATCTTCCGCCCCGGAAAAGATTAGGCAGGGGAGTTTGATTTCAGCGACCCGATCAAGCAGGTTGAATGTGTTACATGCCTGATAATCGCCGTACACGACATCCGGATCGCGCTTCACCGCCTCTTCAATGAACGACGCCACGATCTCCCTGGAGGTCGTTTTTGCAAAGGTGTACTCCGCCGGCGTCATCGTGACAAAGGTTTTAAAGTCTTTTTTAATCAGATCGAATATCAGTGGCATAACCTTCATGCGGGCACCAGTGTTGAACAGAATTATCGCGATGAGCTTTTCTGGATAGGTCAGGGCGAATTGCTGCGTTATGGCTCCTCCCATAGAAGTCCCGGCAAGTACTACTTTCTGAACGCCCAGGCCTTCAATGAGGTCCCGAACGGCCTTCACATAGCCCTCTATGGTTGTCTCGCCCTGGGCTCGGCCCAGCCCATGCCCCGGCAGGTTTATGGCAACCGCGTTGTATTTTCGCGACAGGTGTTCCACCTGTGCGGTCCACAACCGGTGGCTTCCGCCCGCGCCATGGACAAAGACGATCGTCTTGCAGTCAGGGCTTATCCCTTCCTGGCCGAGCATGCACCCTATCCCGTTAATAATAATTTCTTTCATGTTACCTCATTCAGCGGAAGCTTTTTACATATGGCGCTATTATCAATACCTGAAAAGTCAATTAAAAAACAAATTTCTTTTGCCACTTAGTTCGAACGTTAGAGCAATCACTTCAACTGCAAATCCTCTAATTAAAAGGCGTCAGGGTTTCTGTGGCATTGCCGTTGTTCCACGTCCCTACAAGGCGGCCGTCCATCTGTACCCTGTAGATTACGGGATATGGCGCGCCCCACTGCACTGTCAGGAGATCCCCTTCAAGATAACCGGAGCCGCTGAATGTGCTGTTAGCTATTTTCCAGATAAACATATAGGTTTCATTCTTTTTGGTTATATTGACTATGCCGCTGTAAGTAGTGCCGTTGGGATTTTGTCCTATAGCGCTGTATTGACCTTCGATCCTGCCGGCTATTAATTGCTCACCGGTTGGTTTGCGTTTTTCTTCTTTACCTTGCCCGCCTTCCGTGTTTATTCCTGATTTGAGCAAATTGGCAAGGGCGGCTGTTTTGGCAATATCTCCCTTGGCCACGCCGATGACTTTGGCGGTTGTTGTATCGATCGCTTTGCAGGAAATTCTGATAGTATCACCAAAAGGAGTAAGCGAACCTGTAACCAGAGCGTCGGCACCGGCAATCTTGCCCAGTTTTTTTATAGTGGCGGAATCAACCAGGCCGGACATCTGCAATTTGTTCTCGGCTATAATGCTTTTGAGATGGTTGCGATCTACCACGTCGAATCTTTTGGCTGTACCGATCAGATCGCCGGATAATTCCTCCGCAACAAATCGTCCCAGCTCATTGGCATTGCCTTGCAGGTCGGTAAAATCGACAACAGCGATTACTTTTTTCCCGTGATTGGAGATGGAAGTAGCAAGCGTTGAGGCAAGAGCCTTAATTTCCCGCTCATAAGCATACAGGCAGGTCGTCTGGATAAAGGTCGCGCAGAAGATCAATAGAATAACCAGCACCTGTTTTCTGAGCAATAATTTCATTACCGTCATTTAGCGACCTCCTGTTTTGTATATATTTATAGGAATAAAAATATCACTTTTTTACAGAATAAACAAAATAATATTTTTATTAATTAGAGGTCACCGCACCCTATATTTTCTGGCCAATATTTAATTGACATACGAGACCATTATTCCTATACTTCCTCTCACAAAAAGGCCGAGACCGTACTGGGTTCCGCAGGGGTTACCCACTTCATGACCGAAGGTGAGAATACGGCCGTCTGCTACGCGCTCTAGCCGGTCAATTACAGCAAGCGCATGGCGAACAAAGACTATGTGTCCCTGATTAGAAAATAGAAAGCTGTCTCTAGTTATCTATGCTTGAAACCGATATTCAAAAGCGCGAAATGAGAGACCTATGGGTGGCGATTGCCATTGCCCTTATCCTGGGCGTATATCACTTGCTCTTCAATATTATTTCATCCGTACAGCATATCGCATATCAATACGCTAACTGGTTGAATGACCTGATGTTCTTCTGGGTACTTGCCCTGTTATGGATTACTTACCGGCGCTGGCGCAATGCAGTCCAGCGGCAAAGAGAATTACGCAATATTCTGGCAAGCATCAGCACGGAAGTTATAATGGTGGTTGATTCCTATCGCCGGATTCAGATGGTCAATGAAAGTGTAAATATTTTTGGTTTTTCTCCGAAGGAGGTAGTGAAGAAGACGACGGATTTACTCTACCTCGACCGCCGGGTGAATGAAGACTATCCCGCCGAAATACGCGATTCTGTTGATAAGATTGGCTTTCACATCGGACAGGCAACTGGCCAGAAACGCACTGGCGAAACTTTCCCCTTGGAGATTATGACAGCATCGCTCAAGGGGCGCGAGGGTGTTGTTGTCGTGATCAGGGATATCACCGAGAGAAAGCGTGCAGAGGAAACAATTTTTCAGGCAAAACAGGCTGCTGAATCCGCCAACGAAGAGAAGAGCAAAATGCTCATACAATTGAATGAAAACTTCCAAAAATTGAAAAGCCTGGAAGCGCTCCAGGATAATCTGACGCATATGATCGTTCATGATATGCGCAACCCGCTGCAGGTTATTCTTTCTTCTGCGCAACTCCTCGAAATGGCAAACGAACCAAAGAGGAGTGAGAAGAACAGGACGAAAATAAAAAATATTTTGAGCCAGGCTAAACTATTGGCGACCATGATCAATTCACTATTGGATGTAAGCCGGTTGGAGTCCGGGCTTTTACCTCTGGACAAGAAAGTTCATAATTTAGTGCTTTTGGGCAAAGAGGCAGTGGAAGCAATTGGCCCATTGGCGGCTGATGGTCAAATTCTTTTCGAGGAACCTGGATGTGAGTTTTCTGTTGAATGTGACCGTGAAATAATGAAACGTGTAGTGGTTAATCTTCTGACCAATGCGATAAAGTTTTCGGCGAAGGGAGATAAAATTCACATTGCTTTCTCCCGCGATGATTCATTCGCCCGGCTGATGATAACGGATTCCGGTCCGGGTATCGCACCGGAGTATCATGAGAAAATATTCGAAAAGTTTTGGCAGGTAGACAGCAATAAGTACAAGCAGATGCACTCCAGCGGCCTGGGCTTAACGTTCTGTAAACTGGCGATAGAGGCGCATGGCGGTACCATCGGTGTGGAAAGCAAGCTGGACAAAGGCGCCAAATTCTGGTTTCAAATTCCTGTTACAGCGCTTCCTTCTGTTACCGGAACTCCGGCAACGGTGAAATCAGTTTACACGATGCCTGCTATAAATATAAATTATAAAAAACAGTCCAAACGCCCAAAGACGAAACAGAAGAAAAGCATTAAGAAGGTTAAAAGAACGCCTTAAGTTTGACTGGGCAATTTCCACATAACAATCGCGTCAACTCGGATAGGCAAAAACGAGTCATCTTCCTTTTCGTTCCAGTTACTACACTTTTTGTAGTCAATATTTAATTGACATACAGGACGACATTTTTATAGTTCACTCAAGAACAAGCAATGTCTTATCAAATATCAAATTTTAGTATTAAAGGGGGAGAATATGGGGAATGTTAGCAGTAAGGCGGATGGTGAGAAAGTGGGGAGGGGTAAAAAGCTGTCCCTCGGCATCAAGCTGAGTTACGGCATCGGCGATATATCCAACAACCTGTTCATCGTTACTACCGGCATGTATCTGCTGTTTTTTCTCACCAACGTGGTTGGCGTGAACCCCGCACTGGCAGGCACAATGTTGCTCTTTCCCAAGCTGTGGGATGTTATCATCGACCCCATCATGGGCGCCATCTCCGACGTGACACGCTCCCGCTTCGGGCGCAGGAGGGTGTACCTGCTATACGGCGCGGTGCCCTTCGGTCTTTGCTTTTTCGTCCTTTTCAGCGCTCCCGGCTTTCAAACCGAGTTCGCCAATGCGCTGCAGGTGTCGATTCTTTTTTTGCTGGCCTGTACTATTTTTGCGGTCGTCAATGTGCCCTATGCCAGCATGGTGCCGGAGATGTCCAACGATTATAATGAACGCCTCTCCATAACATCCTTCCGCATGTCATTCGCCTCTTTAGGCGCTTTGCTGGCCGGTGGTTTGACCATGGTACTGGTTAATGCCGGTGGGGGCGGCGCTGCGGGATTCCGCACCATGGGCAGCGTCTTCGCCGTGGCCATTGTCCTCTCTTGCCTGTGGTGCTTTTTAGGTACGCGCAAGGCGCCGTCCCTGCCGCCGCAAAAAGAGATGCCGCCCATTAAAGAGCAAGTAAAAATAGCAGCCAGGAATTATCCCTTCATGATGTTGATGTCGAGCTACTTCCTGCAGGCTCTGGCCATTGGCGTCATGATGGCCGGCTTCATCTATTACGTGAAATATGCCATGTTTCTGCCCGAGACGGCCATGAATATAGTCTTCCCTATTTTCATGATAACCGGTGTGCTCTTCATCCCGATCTGGTTAGCCGTGGGCAAGCGCCTGGGCAAGATAAAGTCGTACTACATTGGTCTGGCTATTTTCACCGTGATGATGGGGTCGCTCTTTTTCACCAGCGCTGAGATGTTGTGGATCTTTTATACCCAAATCTTTCTGGCCGGTGTAGGTTTCTCCAGCTTCCAGCTTTTCCCCTTCTCTATGCTGCCCGACACGGTGGAATATGACGAAATGCAGTCAGGCCTGCGTCGCGAGGGCGTCTTTTCCGGCATGTGGTCGGCAGGACAAAAAATCGCCTTCTCGGTCGGACCGCCCATCGTTGGTTTCGCATTGGCGTTATCCGGCTTTGTCAGTGAGGGCGTTCAGCCGGAGAACCTGATTGTTGGTGTGCGCATCATCTTCTGCCTCTTCCCGGCGCTCCTTATACTGCTCAGTTTCCTGCCTTTCAGCAAGTACCGACTCACTGAGGAAGAATTCGAACGGGTTAAGGAGAAAATAGCACAGCGGAGCAATCTATAAGTAATTGATTAACTGTGAAAGGAACTGACTAGATATGTGCGATACATTAGTTGCATTTACTCCCCAAGGGATGATCTTCGGAAAAAATTCCGATCGAGATCCGAATGAAGTCCAAAATTTAGTCCATATACCGCCCCAGGACCACCCTCGGGGAGAGATGGTAAAATGTACCTACATTGAAATCCCGCAAGTTTCTCATACAAATGGTGTTTTGCTTTCCCAACCCTGTTGGATGTGGGGTGCCGAAATCGGAGTCAATGAGTTCGGTGTCGCGATTGGGAATGAAACCCTCTTTACCAAAGTTCCTCCGCGGAAAGAAAATAAATATTTGCTGGGGATGGACTTATTGCGTCTTGGTTTGGAGCGAGGGAAAAGCGCCCGGGAAGCATTGGATGTGATTCTTTCCTTATTGGAAGAGTTCGGTCAAGGGGGAAACTGCGGATTTAATCATCCGTTTTATTATAATAATTCCTATTTGATTACTGATAAAAACGAAGCCTATGTTTTAGAAACAGTGGATAGAATGTGGGCGTGGAAACGGATAACGACATGTTGGGCCATTTCCAACGGAATTAGCCTTACTACGGATTACGATGCAATATCCAAAGATTTAATTCCTTTCGCCATGCATAAAAAGTGGTGTAAATCGCCTGATCAATTTAACTTTCAAAAAAATTATTCCGCGTGGTTTATGACCAAGATGGCAAAAGCCCAAGCACGTCGGGCTTGGAATTTTGATTGTTTGGTGAAATTTCAAGACGAAATCGGTCTTGCCGATGTCATGACCGCGTTACGCAGCCACGGAGATAATGACAAAAAAGCGGAGTGGAATCCCTTAAACTCAAAATTAATATCGGTGTGCGCGCATGCTTCCGGCCTGACCAGCCCATCGCTTACAACCAATTCGCTGATACTTTGGATTCCTACGACAGGACCGTATGCCATCTTTAGCATCGCTTCCAGCACAGTATGTACCGCCATCTATAAATTATTATTCGCCCCAGGCTTAAGCTTACCGAAAGAATACAAACCTGGCGTAAAACAGGCACAATTAGACGCTTATTGGTGGAAGGCCGAACAATTTAACCGCGTTGCCATGAATCATTATTCGGAACTTCCTAAAGCATATTTTCCCGAACGGGCCCAATTCGAGCAGGCACTTATCCGCAAGGTGGTGTCCCAACCATTGACCCAGGCGGATATAGAGGAGTCATTCAACGATGCAAATCGCTTAATGGACAAATATTATACTCAACTCAAAACACAACCGATCGATAAAAATGCAAAAAAAAGAAAAAATTTCTGGCTAAAATTTGATGCCATCTCAGGGCTTGCACGCCTTGACAAATAAAATATTTTTATTGTTGAAACTCCAATTCCGAAAGCGCAGCGCAGCGGAATTGGTAAGTTGAACAATCCCGCGAAGCGGAGGGTATAATACCCCCGCAGTTTGCTGCGAAATGTTTCTAAAGCTTACTTTGGGGTTTATATCCGTGATTAAGAAATTAGAAGTGGCATTATACGATACTCCGATGCAGAAAATCCGCAATTTTTTTGATGAATCACTTCTGGCTGTTGACCCTTATAAGGCGGTGAGCCGGCATATTGATTATGTTCTCTCGCGATACGAGAAAGAGAAACTCAATAAACTCTATGTTGTTAGTTTTGGTAAAGCAGCACCGTTAATGGCTCGAGCACTGGCAGACAGCGTTGGCAATGCTCTTACAAAGGGTATCGTGATAACAAAGTATGATCACACAGGAAAGCAACATTTTGCTGATACCATAGCGGTCTACGAGTCCGGACATCCTATCCCCGACGAGAATGGCGTGCGGGCTACCGGGGAAGTCTTGAAACTGTTGAAACAAGCAGATGACCGCACATTTGTTGTTTTCCTGATATCGGGAGGAGGCTCTGCCTTGCTTTCCTGCCCGTATGAGGGGATTTCGCTTGCAGAGAAACAGGCGGTTACGGGATTGCTGCTGAAGGCCGGTACCAACATTCAAGAGCTTAATACGGTTCGAAAACACATTTCGGCAGTTAAGGGAGGACGCCTGGCAGAAATTGCCTACCCCGCTAAAATAGTATCGCTCATCCTTTCCGATGTGATAGGGGATCCGCTGGATGTGATTGCTTCCGGCCCCACATCACCGGATAAATCAACATATGATGACGCGCTGAAGGTTATTCAAAAATATGGACTGATAGAAAGAATGCCAGGAAACGTCATCAATTTCCTCACCAGCGGCGCACATGGACATATCCCGGAAACACCGAAGAAGGGGGCGCCGGTTTTCAGCGGGGTGAACAACATAATAATCGGGAGCAATGCCATAGCAGTAGAGGCGGCGAAAAAAGCAGCCGAACGCTCAGGATATAAAACAGCAATCATCTCTACTGAACTCAGTGGTGAGGCATCACAAGTAGCAAAAGATCTCGCCAAAGCAGCACGGGATCGAAAAAAAACGTTGCGTAGAGGTGAAAAAGTTTGTCTGCTTGCCGGCGGAGAGACAACCGTTACGGTAAAAGGAGACGGCAAAGGCGGGAGAAATACCGAGCTTGCCCTGGCCTTTGGCATAGAAATACAAGGGGAACCCGGCATTACATTCTTGTCAGCGGGTACGGATGGGACTGACGGCACTACAGATGCCGCAGGAGCAATTGTTACCAGTCAAATGTTTTCAGAGGCCGTCAAGCAAGGATTAAATCCACAGGATTACCTCACGCGCAACGACTCCTATACTTTTTTCAATACAATAAAGGGTCTCGTTATTACCGGGCCCACGGGAACAAATGTGATGGATATACAACTGATACTTCTGGAGAACTAAACCTGTTTCGAGGCTGCATGCCTTGCTTAACAAATAATATGACGATTTACGAAATATACCCCACCGCAAAAAAGGAAGTTCTTATAAAATTTACGAGAGCGTCAAGAATAACGGGAAAATTTCGGCCAATATTTCCTTGACACACAAGCTCGTTCTGCTTATGCTTTTTATCTCCTCTCACAAAAGCAAGTTGTTATCCAAGCGATTCGTCTTTCAGAAAGGATTTTTTATGAAATATATCGGGGGAGAACCTAAAGAGCGAATTATCTCAAGGTTTTCAAAACATGTTTCGTCGGGGAAAGCCGAATTTTTTAAAAGTGTCGGCATCGACTTTGTCTTCGGAAGGCGAGAGGGAGCTTATATCTGGGATGCCGCGGGCGAAAAAAGGCTGATAAACTGTCATTGCAACGGCGGCGTTTTCAATCTCGGGCACAGAAACCCTCAAATCATTCAAGTCCTGATCGAATCGCTCGGCGAACTCGACATCGGCAATCATCATTTCATTAGCGAGCAACGGGCAAAGCTGGCCCAGAGATTGGCGGAGCTTGCTCCCGGAGCGTTGAGTTATACCGTTTTCGGTGTGGGCGGCGGTGAGGCCATCGATCTGGCCATAAAACTTGCCAAAGGATATACCGGCCGGACTAAAATCGTTTCCGCGACGGGCGGATATCACGGCCATACAGGGCTTGCGCTGGCGACTGGCGATGAACAATACCGCGCACCGTTCGGACCCAATATGCCTGGCTTTGTGCAGGTTCCCTTCGGCGACAAGGAGGCTCTCGCCAATGCGCTTGATGAAACAACCGCCGCAGTCATCTTCGAAACAATCCCGGCAACCTACGGCATGCCCGTTCCTGAAAAGAGCTTTTACCCTTTTGTCAAAGAGTTGTGCGGCAAGAAGGGGGCGCTCCTGATCATTGATGAAGTACAGACAGGGCTGGGCCGTACAGGCAAACTATGGGGAATCGAACATTTTGACACGACGCCAGACATCATGGTTATCGGAAAGGGGCTTTCCGGCGGTATTTACCCGATGAGCGCAACGTGCTTTAACGATGCGTTACAGACATTTTTCCATAAAAACCCATTTATACACATTTCAACCTTCGGAGGCGCGGAAGTCGGTTGCCCCGTGGCCATGAAAGTGCTGGAGATTACATCAAACCCTCAATTTCTGGAGCATGTAAACGAATTGGCCGCTTTCTTCAGGAAGAGTTTTGAAGAACTCCGGACAAAACACCATGAAATCATTGTCGGCTTAAGACAGCTCGGACTGATGATGGGCATTGAGATGGTCAATGACCTCTGCGGGCCTGTTCTTACCAAGGTTGCATACGACCACGGCATATTGAGCATTTATGCGAATAACAACAAAACTGTAAGCCAGCTCCTGCCGCCGCTTAACATCGACAGATCCGTTGCCCAGGAGATTATCGAAAGACTTGATCTTGCCATAACAGACACCAAGAGGATGCTGAAATTATGCTAAAAGACAAAATTGATGCCGGTCTTCTGGAAAGATTTGAAGCAGGGCTTGACCCGCTAAACCCCCATCTGAGCAAAATATCCGCAAAGATAATCGGTTACGGCGAGATGAGCACAATATTCGTCATCAGCCATCCCGGACAGGAAAGTATAGCTTACAAGCGCATGCCGATCTTCCGGTCGTCTGATGAAATGGAAGCCTATGAACGCATCTTCGAAGAATATAATACCGGACTCAGGAATATCGGCATCAATGTCCCGGAATCCGCATCTGCAAGGGTGATTCCCGACAAAGGCAACAGGGTCATCTATAATGCGCAGGAGCGGCTCCTCTCGGCATCCATCGGCAACGCGCTGATTCACAAGCTTGATGAAAATTCCGTGCGCCTGCTTTTTTTGTGCGTGCTTCGTGACCTGAAGAAAGTGTTTGCATGCAATCGAGCGCGTCCGTCACTTACTTTCGGGATTGACGGCCAGATATCGAACTGGGCGATGAAAGATTACCGAGAAGGAAAACCAGTTACGGAAAAGACGGAGCTCTTCTATATCGATACGGGCACACCGCTGATCCGCAAAGATGGTGTTGAACAGTTGAACCCGGAGCTTTTTCTGCGGAGCACGCCTTCTTTCCTGGTATGGTTGATCAGGCTGCTTTTCCTCGAAGAGGTCATGACGCGCTACTATGACTTCCGTAAGGTGACGATTGATCTTATCGCTAATTTTTACAAGGAACAGCGCCCGGACTTCATCCCCATGCTCATTGAAACGGCAAACCGTTTCTTTGCCGGCGAGGAAACGCAATCAGGCATTGCCCCAATCACCGAAAAGGAGATTATTTCATATTACAGGGAAGATGCCACCATATGGAGGGTCTATCTGGCATTCAGAAAGATTGACCGTTTCCTGCATCTGAAAATACTCGGGAAGCCCTATATTTACATCCTTCCGGAGAAAATAAAACGATAATAAGTGGGCAAACAGGCATCCCCTTCCGAATACACAACGCGGCCGTCTTAGAATGGCTGGTCAATCTGTATTCCCACATACTAAAAGTAAACAGAGGAGAGCCAATATTGCGGCGCAATGGATTCGGTATCAATATCAGATTATGGTCGATATTTAATTGACATGCAAGACCGACAATTTTATAGCTCACTCATAAACAAGCAACGTCTTATTAAAATCAAAAAACGACGCGCAAAGGAGGCAAATCATGGCTCAAACAGAAGTGAAAAAACTTGACAGCGGCGACATTTTCCCAAAGATGGAATTTAAGCTTGCCGACGGCACAGCGTTGACCCTGCCCGAGAAAGATGGAAAAACCTGGTGTGTCTTGTTGGTTTACCGGGGACGCTGGTGACCATTCTGCCATCAGCAGTTAGCTGATTTTCAGGGACGTCTTAACGAATTCAGTGAAAAAGGCATCAAAATTATCGGAGCCTCGGTGGATAAGCTGGAAGATGCCCAAAAGATGGTTGAACGCCGTAAACTGGCCTTTCCGTTGGCATACGGCATGGATGCGAAAAGATTTGCCGGCATGACCGGGGCCTTTTACGATGATAAGAAATTGTTCCTCCATGCAACCGGCTTCATTATCAGACCGGATGGCACCATTGAAGGCGCCGTTTACAGTACGGGACCGATCGGCCGTTTAGTGGCAGCAGACACGTTAATGCTGATCGATTATCTCAAGACACTGGCGTCACAAAACAAATCGTAATGGATTCGATCAGCAGTACAGATCTTATATATTGATCTGCATAGAACCGATTATGAGGTAAAAATGGAATATATCGTTGTTTGCCTGGTGGCAGTGCTGGTGTCGGCACTGACATTGTTCTCCGGTTTCGGTTTGGGCACCGTGCTCATGCCGGCCTTTGCCTTATTTTTCTCTGTGCCGGTAGCAATTGCCGCGACAGCGGTCGTGCATTTGGCCAACAATATCTTCAAGGTCTTACTGGTGGGCAGGAAAGCCGATTGGGGTGTTGTGGTACGCTTCGCCATCCCAGGTGCAATTGCGGCGTTCATAGGAGCAGCGCTCCTGAACTTGTTTGCACATTTGACGCCGTTATATACCTATCAACTCGTCGGCCGGGAACACAATGTCACTGTTGTCAAACTAGTGATTGGTATTCTGATCCTCGGGTTTGCGCTCTTCGAACTATTGCCGCGCTTCCGCCGGTTGTCCTTCGACCGCAAGTACCTACCCCTAGGCGGGCTTCTATCCGGATTCTTCGGCGGTCTTTCAGGCAACCAGGGTGCGTTGCGATCGGCATTTTTAATTAAGACAGGCATGGAGAAAGAAGCGTTCATTGGAACCGGTACAGTCTCGGCTGTGATTGTTGATGTCGCCCGCATACTCGTGTACGGCTTAAGCTTTTACACTTCCAAAGTTGACGATTTAGCCGGCACCTGGGCGCTGGTATTGGCGGCGACCCTGGCGGCTTTCTTCGGAGCATTCATGGGGAAGCGTATGGTCAAGACAATCACGCTTGGTGCGATCCAACTCATAGTCGGAATCATGCTGATAATGATTGGGTTGGGGATGGCGTCCGGTCTATTTTAACCAAAAAGGATAACCCTTGTCATTAAACAGAGATATCAAAAAGAATGCCGTATGCAACACCTGCACACTCAAGCTGATATCCATTGCTTACAGCCGCGCTCCCTGGTTTCGGCTTTTTCGTGAACCGCTAAAGTTTGGAATGCGATTCTTGTCGTGGGTTTACCGCGTGAATCCTTCAGAGTATGAAGTGCGAACGTCCAAATGCTTTGGTTGCATCCGTTTCTACAAGGTTGCCTTGAAAGAAAAATCAGGTCTGTTTCGGCGGATGAACGACATTTTCAATCCTCTTTTTGACAAGCTCCTGGAACGGATTGTGACAGAGGAAGAAGTCAACCAAGCCAAAGCGTACGCCCAGGCAGCCACGGATGGGAAAATCCTACCGGAAGACGCCGCAAATTGGATGCAGGGACAACGCACCGGCTTCATATAAGGGTGCGCGCAGAATTCGGAAAAAATTGTACGCTAAGGCCAGCTTCAAAAGTTCAACCATGAGCAGGCAATGTCTTATTAAATTGTGAATTTCTAAAACAGTTAATATCATCCAAAGCATAAATATTTCCTGCTCAGTAGCCTTGACAAATAGATATCATGTACATAAAATTAGAACTACACTAAAATTTTTAAAAATACTTGATTAGTTACATATAATGTCCCCGCAATTAATAATGTTATCATTAAAAGTTAAAGGGAGTATAAAATGAGGGTTCATTTCCATCTTATCTTTAAAGGTAACCGATCTCAAGTTAATCAATATTTTAAAACGCAAAATAACCAGCTACGAAGCGTCCTATCTATCTTTTTCCTTAGTACAGTCTTCTGGATCATTTTCGTATTTATGCCAAAAATAGCTCTGGCTGGGCCACCCTTTGTCACAGATGACCCTGAAACCGTGGAATATAAGCATTGGGAAGTATATCTTGCCGCACAATACAAGCATGATCGGGACCAGGATTCATCTACACTGCCTCATCTCGAGATAAACTATGGTCTTATACCCAACGTCCAAATCCATTTAATTGCTCCCCTTGTATACGTAAAACCGGAAGGTACTTCGTCGCAATATGGTTATGGGGACACGGAGCTGGGTGTCAAATATCGTTTTATTCAGGAAACGGATTACATTCCTCAAGTGGGAATATTTCCCATGGTCGAGTTTCCAACCGGTGATTCTGAAAAGAGTTTAGGAAATGGAAGGACTCAATATTTCCTGCCTCTCTGGTTACAGAAAAGTTGGGGGCCATGGACGACCTATGGGGGAGGGGGATACTGGATTAATCCCGGCGAGGGAAACAAGGACTGGTGGCAGTTCGGGTGGCTAATTCAGCGGGAAATCAATAAAACACTAACGCTGGGAACGGAACTCTATTACAAAACGGCAAGCACTTCCAATAGCAACGACACCACAGGATACACTGTGGGTGCCGTCATCAACATTACTGAAAACCATCATATACTGCTTTCTGCAGGGCAGGATATTAACGGCCCAAATTACCTCTCTGCTTACATTGCCTATCAATTTACATTTGGTCCGCAGAAAAAAGGTTAATTGCCAATGCAAAGCTTCATCAAGATGAAGCTATTTTTTAATATTAATGAAAGGAGAAAAAAATGCTAAACCAAGGATTCATGATGTCGCATGTTATGATTGGCGTGGTGGGCATTCTCTTTGCTGTTGCCTTGTTCGTGGATGTCTTGAATGCCAAGGAGGGAAATATTGAAAGAATAAAAAAATTAAGCTTAGCCGTTGCCGCGCTGATTACCCTTTCCTTCCTCATCGGAGGCTATTGGTATGTAGTTTATTATGGAGCCGACCGGGATATAATAAAGGCGGGCCAATGGCCGTGGGCGCATAATTATTTTATGGAGGTTAAGGAACATCTCTTTTTCGCGATGTTGCTTCTCAGCATTTACCTGCCAATAGCTGTTTATGGAAGTAACCCCCTAACCGACAAGAGAAATAAAAATCTGATATTGGGGATCTGTGTGCTGATCGTTTTCATCGGTCTTTTCATGGAAGGCGCCGGTGGAATTATCAGCAGAGGCGTAACCATAGGATTGGGGAGGTAATGACTATGAATAAATATTCTGCCGGTTTCGGTCTTTCGCTCGTCGTTACAAATCTCTTAAGTGCGGTTATCCTGCTCTTCAAGGAGCTTAGCGCCAATGTTATGAGTGCAATGAAAGCTGCACTGGGACATCACTGGACAACACATGGCGTTATTCTCATAGTTGTGTTTGTCGTTCTTGGTTTTATTTTTTCGGGCATGAAACTGGGAACAAAATGGGATTCACAGAAAATGCTGAAGTATATTATTTTGGCGGTGATCATCAGCGGAGTTATTACCGCAGGGTTTTTCCTGCCTAATTTAAAGATTGCTTCAGCGATTAAATACTAAGTCACTATCTGGGGAAAAAATCAGGGACGGTTCTAATTAATTAACAGAACCGTCCCTATTATCGTCTGGAAGAATATCCTCCGTTTACTGATGATTTTTTAAAGAAATATCCCGTGGATTTTTCTGTTGAACATCCGGAATTTATGATACTGGGCTATCACAAATTGAATTGTTAGTTTAGTAAGTGTGGAATAGAAACGTCCCCTTGTTTATTAACTTCTTCCTGTTATCTACAAATCGTCAACCTCGACAAAAATACAGGACTTCCATCAGTAATAAACACTATTGAAGCTCTTCGCTGCACGCCGCAAAGAATCTTCGATTCATAAGGAACAATATCGTTCAGTATTCGCTCGCTTACTCCACAGCAAGCTATGGAGAATGCGCTCGCTACCGAATTCACGCCCGACGACAAACATCGACACCACGCCTCACATTTTGTGGTTAATATTTAATTGACATGCAATACCGAGTTTCTTATAGTTCAAACATGAACAAGCAATGTCTTATTAAATATCAAAAAAGGGGGATTTATGAATTTGGGTAATCTGCTGGCCAGACACGCGGTGTACAAACCGAATAAGCTTGCTGTTGTTTTTGAGGATAAACGATTAACGTTTGATGAATTCAACAAAAGCGTAAATAGACTTGCAAACGCACTTCTGGATATGGGGGTAAAGAAGGGTGATAAGATATCAACCCTGCTTCCGAATTGCCTCGAAATTCTTGAGATATACTGGGCCGCGGCCAAAATTGGAGCCGTTTCGGTTCCATTAAGTACGCTTCTCCTGGGAAAGGGGCTAAAATCGCTGCTTGATGATTCCGATTCGGTTGCGCTATTTACCAATCACAGCTTTGTGACAACTGTTGATGAGATAAGACTGGAACTCAAAAAGATAAAATCGGAGAGATTTATCATCACTGATAGCTCTGATACTATAGGATATACAGACTATCACGTCATTAAGGCGAAGGCAAGCAACAGAAATCCTAATATTATCAACAGCGGTAATGATCCATATAACATAATTTACAGCAGTGGAACAACCGGCGAGCCAAAAGGGATTGTCCTGACGCATTATATACGCTGTCTGTACGGATCCTTTTTCTCATCAACCTTCAGGATGACTCCTGAGAGTGTAATCATGCATACAGGCGCGATTATATTCAACGGCGCGTTCGTGACCTTCATGCCGTCTATGTATCTTGGTGTTCCTTTTATTCTGCACAAGCAGTTCAGCGTGGATGAATTTATCGCAAGTGTAGAGAAGGAAAAGGTTACACACGTCATCATGGTTCCGGCTCAGCTGATCGCGATCATGAACTCGCCGAAATTTTCTTTCAAGGCTCTTGAATCTATCGAAATGATATGTTCTGTCGGCGCGCCATTACATAAGGAATACAAGGATGAGCTGAACAAGCGACTGCCGGGGAGATTCTATGAGCTTTACGGATTGACCGAGGGATTCCTGACGATTCTTGATAAATACGATGCTGACAGGAAGTCTGGCTCTGTTGGGATTCCAATGCCACTCTATGATATGCGGATATGCGATGATAACGGTAAGGATCTTCCCGTCGGCGAGGTAGGGGAGATAGTCGGGCGCGGGCCGACGCTGATGACCGAGTACTACAAACGACCCGATCTGACAGAAAAGGCCATTAAAGACGGATGGCTTTTTACGGGCGATATGGGATATGTTGATAAGGAAGGCTTCCTCTTCCTTGTTGACCGCAAAAAGGACATGATAATAACCGGTGGCGTTAATGTATACCCGAAGGATATTGAAGAGGTTATCGTTCAGCATCCTGACGTAATGGAGGTGGCGGTTTTCGGAGTTCAGAACGAGAAATGGGGCGAGATTCCCATCGCGGCGATTACCCTGAAAAAGCCTGACTCTATCTCCTCTGATGCGCTCAAACAATGGATTAATGAACATGTAGGCGCTAAATTCCAGAGGGTTCACGATGTTCTTATTATGAAGGAGTTCCCGAGAAATGTTGCAGGAAAGATTCTAAAGCGCGTTCTGAGGGATGATTATTCTGCAAGTCACAAGTAAATTTATTGTGTTTAACTAAAAAGTTAAGGCCGTTCCATGATCTGCATAGGCGGCACAAAGAGGTCACCCATTAAAGGCACCTTGTCAAGAGGAAAAAATATCCACGTTGCAATGAACTATAAATGCGTGGGATCAAATCTTTGCTTGGGTCATTAGCGATGTCGGCTACAACAATTCAAATGGTAATCTTCATTTATGACAACTACCTACTACTGAACAGTAGTAGGTGTAGTCAGTAAGCACTTCTTCCTGTAGTCAGTAAATTGTCAGCATCAATAAAATACAAGACTTCAATCTGTAATAAACACAATTCAAGCACGACGACAAACATCGGCACCACACATTGTATTTTGTGAAAATATACCACTGCAATATTTCCGTTGACATGCAAGAGTGGCTGACCTATACTCACTTCCAATTAAAGCAAGTTCTTATCAAAATAACATTATTTAAAAGGTAAACTATGAAAAGTAAATTTTGCGGGAACAAGTTATCTTCAGTTGGCATAATCGCTTTTTTGCTGTTATTTATTGTTGCGTGTGGCAGCGGCGGCGGCTCCGGTGGTAATGCTGCACCCGCGTTTAGCCAGGCCGATCTTACGGGAACGTGGGCTTTACATGCCCTGAATACAGGCACAAGCAGCTCAGGAGAATGGGCTTATGCTACCTTTATGATCGATTCTTCTGGAAATGTAACCGGTAATTCTTGTAATGATAGTAATAGTTATACAACTTGCCCCTCGTCAGTAACGAAGGAGATATGGACCATTGATGGAAGCGGCGTGATAACTGTAAGTATTGGTGGCACGTCATTCAACCTTATTATGACGATGACATCGAATAAGAATTTCATCGCGGGAGCGGGCGGCGCAAGCGATGGCTCACAAGCAGCCATTTTTATCCTGCAGAAAGAGGTGACGGGTACTACGTATAGCAGCGACGACTTACAAAACGTGGCTTTCGTTTACCATCAGTTGACAGCTTCTGGTACTGTAGGCACGCCGCTTAATACGTGGGAATATGGGGTGGGAAATACCGGCAGCGGCACGACCCCTGATATAAATATTCTCAGCAGAACCTCACCATACTTTGGAACTAAAATTCCCAAAGTGAGTTTCTTCGGGACACTAGCGGAAGGTGCCGATGGCACAATCACGATAACTAGTGGTAAAGGAGGCTTGGATTCCTTCAACGGATTCCTTTCGGACGATAAGAATACGATCGTGGGGACATATACAGATGCAAACGGCAACTATAATTTGATGATCATCCAGGTTATCACCGCGCCTTATACTACCGGTTACTTGCCCTATGGGACATATAAATTTAATAGTCTTGCAGAATCCTCTGTCCCCAATGATGTCGCCGGCCCGGGTGGCGTCGGCACCTTCTCTCTCTATGCCACCATGACAACGGATGGTATCGGCGACATAACCTTTAGCAACGTTGCGTCCAATTGGTCGTCCTCAATTACTGCTTGGAGCAGCAGCAGCACACCTTATATCGATGTGAATGGCAACATATACGATTACTCATTCAATGATTCGGATTTGAATGGGCAGATATCGAGCGATGGGAAGTTCGCGGTGTTGACAGACACGGTGTCTGATTCCTCTGGCAACCCTTATTATTCGCTTACTGTAGTCACGCAGTAGAAAAACCAGATGAGTTGAGGCCCTGCCCCTGCGGGGCGGGGCCTTATTTTATGGCATAACGATATTTTTTTCTTATGTTTGCTGGATCCGAACCGGTTTGCAGGGGCAAAGGGTTGTCGATTGCTAATTTTTGCGAGGAGAGATGCTTCTCCACCTTGAGGCACTTGGACTATACTTGACTAAGATAAGAAAAAGAGGCTTTTTTTCACTCACCTATGTGCGGCAGTCAACGCAGCAATTAAACCTGTCGAAGTGCATCACGTCGATTTTATTGAAGTGGATCGGATTGAAGTAAAAAAAGATAAATTAATAAGTCACAAAATATCTAAACAGTAGTTGCAGATCAAACATTTCAAATGCAAAATATTCAAAATATTTATTCTCAATGCTTATTGCTTTGTAAATCAAGAAAACATCATCACCAATATATAACGAAGCAAAGATCTCACTCGTAGCACCACTTTTGAAAGTTTCTAATGCGATTACTCCTTTATAGCCAGCATGCTTTTAGACTTTTACCCAATTTTCATTATAAAGCAGTATTTCCTTAAAAGTTTAAAAGTTATCATGGTATTTATTAAGAACGAGCTTTTTCGCCATCAATATCGGAATGATTCCAATCCAATAAAAACTAAAAACAATTGGTCCAGGAAACTTTGCAGTTAGAAATATCATTATATAGCTATACATTAGATTGATCTCTTCCCTTCCCCAAAGTAAAGAAAAGAAGAAATGCTTAACTGAAGAATAACTTTTAATTAACTTATTTCTGTTGAGCAATTGATATTTTGGAATAAAATAAAATACTTCCTGAAAGATTAACAAGATTAACTAAAATTTCAACCTTTATAGAGTATATATTTTATAAATTATTATTGTTCATTATTTTTGGGAATATGTTTTGAACAAATATGAATAATGACATAAAAAGTTTCTTAATTAATGTACTGGTTGGTTTGTTTACTGCCATAGTTTTTATATATCTCGATAAAAATGGTTTAACATCTCTCAGCTACATTGTCTTTGCTCTTTATGTTTTTTTGATTTTCCTTATTGCATACAAAATTATTAAACATATGAAGACAACTATAAACATAACTGATAATCAGCCGAATGAAATAAAAGACACAAACACAAAAAACGCACTTGACGACCAATTCAAACAACCAAATCAAGAAAAATTCATTTATCATAATAACCTCCTTTGGTTATCTGGAGACTCCGCTCCATACTGTCCATCTTGTTACGAAATAGACGGAAAACGTATTCATGTTAAATTTATCCATTCCATAGGTGAAAGAGAAGAATGGAAATTCTACGAGTGTCCTAATTGCCATTATAGAGAAGATTATGATGAACACAATGAACCCCCTAAAAAATAAAAGCACACAACAAGGTCAATACAGCCGATCGCTGCGCTCCGGCTGATTTTTTCGTTGCACTTTTCAAGTCGTAATCAACAACCTTAAGACTTTTCAAAATTATTTGTTTGTAGGTGAAGTCAAGTATTGTAATCATAATGAAATTCGCATCGGCACTACCAATATTTTAGTTCCGATCAATTAGAATAATTAGGGACAGCTGTCCCTAATATCCCTGTATACCTTTTCTTAATAATGTCTATTCTCCGTTAATTACTGCTTGTAATATTGAAATAAATCTGTTTATATTTTTACGCATTTTATATATTTTTTTATGAGGTTATAACAATGGCCGGCTCCAATAATTCACATAATTTAAAATTCAGCACAAACAGAACTATCATTTGCAGTGTATTATTTCTCGATATTGTTGAATATTCCAAAAAACCGGTTGTAGAACAAATCAAACTAAAGCAACGATTCAATGAGCTTCTGGCGGAAAGCCTGAAAGATATATCAGCCGGTGACCGGGTTATTCTAGATACGGGCGATGGCGCGTCCGTAGGGTTTCTCAGCGATCCCGAAGATGCCCTGTTTGTCGCCCTGAGCGTGCGCGATGCCATGAAGAATGAACAGGAATCGGCCATGCCCGATCTTCGTGTGCGTATGGGAATAAATCTCGGTCCGGTGAAGATAATCAAGGATATAAATAATCAATATAATCTGATCGGCGACGGCATTAATATAGCCCAGCGCATCATGAGTTTTTCCGATCCCGGCCAGTTGCTTGTTTCCAGATCGTATTTCGATGTTGTCTCCTGCCTATCGCAGGAATACGCGCAGCTTTTTCAATACAAGGGAGCGCGGGCAGACAAGCATATCCGTGAACACGACATCTATTCCGTTGAGCATACAGGCACGCAATCAATGTTTGCTCATTATCATGAGGAAACAAAGGTAGATCGTCCGCCTGCGGAGGAGAAAAAAATTGCTGATGCGGCAAACCCGGTAAGAAAAACTCCCCTGGAAGAAAAACTCGCATCCTTATTCAATTTTATCCGGGAATGGACAAAGAAAAATGCAAAGGGGGAAAAACTCGCATCCTTATTCAATTTTATCCGAGAATGGACAAAGAAAAATACAAAGCTTGCCGCTACTATCGCCGTCATTTTTATTGTTATCGTCGCTTTGATAATTTTCATACCCAAAACAAAGTTTAAATCGTCATCATCATCGTCACCGGCTAAGGCCGAAGATGTCGTCTTTACGGTTACAGATGCAACATCAAGCGGCGGCGGGATTGCCATAACTATTCGTATCCGCAATGAATCCAATACCGCAAAAAGCGTTGCTCTTTATGATGATTACGTAAAGTGGCCAAAATCTAAAATAACCGATCAGAGCGGGACGTCGTATGAAGTATCCAATGTTACCTTCTCCAAGGGTTCAAGCCAAATTACCGCATCAGCCGCGGGTACTCAGGGTTTATTAATCAATCCCAAAGAATCGGTAACTGCTTCTCTGATTTTCAAAAAAACAGGTAAAGGGATTAAAATATTAAATCTCCATCCCTTTATTTATCAGGGTAGCAGCTGGAAAGAATATAACCTGCCCATAAAAATCGAGCGATAGAATTTTCATAAATTCCTTTTATGACGGAGGTTAGCCGATTTTTAGCCACAGGAAAAGATGATGATCGGAGAAAATAGATATTGCTATAGTAACGAGCTTACGTCCGTTATGCGTCGGCAAAGAAAGTACATAGCAATAACATTAAAATCAGCCGATTATGATCAACAAAAACCTGCTTTATGGCTCGGTCGCCGTCCTGGTTTAAGCAAATATACAATTTTGAATTTGACGCGGTCATGTCTGATAAAGGACCCGAATTTAAAGGCGTACTTAACAAAGAACATCCGTTGGAAATCATGTGCCCTGAATTGGGTATCAAGCACATCTATACACAACCATATCGCCCGCAAACTAACGGCAAGACAGAAGCGTTTTGGATAATTTTAAAGGATGAATTTTTCTATCCCAATTCCTTCGATTCCCCAGAAGATATTATCTTAAACCTTGGCAACTTTTTATTTGAATTTAATCACCTCCGCAGGCATGGAGGCTTGAATTATGAAACACCTTTGATAAGCTCCCAAAAGTTACCGAATTAGTGAGCTAGCACAGGTGTTCTTCCCTTCGGCCATTATGATTTTATTTCCGGCGACGAAGGCGTCGGTATGAAAGAAGGCTTCCGTCCCCGCCTTACCTTTTAAAGACCGCCAGCAGGCCTGAAAAAACTCCAGTGCCATACATCGACGCTCACACCGGGGGCAGGCTACGCTCCGCACGCGGCCCCCTATCATGTCGTGATTATCATGCTGGAAGGCGAGGCAGAAACAATAGGCAGGCGGGTAGGCCTAGGCCTCAATGATGTTATTTTCTATCGCACAGGCGAACCTCACGGCATAAACAACGCCGGCATTACGGTCGTGCGGTATGTTATCTTTGAATTCCACGACGCGCCGCATTCATGGGCAGAAAACCTTGAATTCTCGCTAATGGCAGGACCGCTGCCTTTTCAGCAACTGCGCGATTCGTACGATGACGACGGAAACAAACACCCGGGCAAAAGAGAGCCCGATGGGTATGGTGAGAAAGCTGGGGTACACATAACTCCCGATGACGGCGCTGGGGATGGGGTCGCCGTAGCTAGTATCAGCTTGTTTTTGGAGATAGAGATCGACAGCGGCGTCTTCCCGGATTGGCGATCAGTCCACCTTTGGCGGTGACAGTATGCGTTGGCCCGATAAACAAAGCATAAAAAAAGGGACAGCAACATTTAAAAATCCGCTTTCCGGATTCAATAACTGTTGCTGTCCCCAATAACTTAGGACCAATCCTGACAGGGACTGTCCCTGCCGCAACCAGAGCCCCTCAAGGCCCTGATTGTAGCAGGATGTTACTGATACTTACACTATTCTTAAGGAGTGTAAGTGCGTGAAGGGCCAACTGCCCAACTACCTATACCGCTTGAACCAGCCGTCTTCCAGCGCCAATCATACGTGGTGGTAGTATTGCCGTCGTGATCGGTTTCGCCGACTGGATTGAGAGCATTGCCAGCCACATCCGTGGACGCGCTAGTTAGTACCCAATTATAGGTGCTATCAGCTACCCATATGCTTGTACGAGAAATGGTCAGAACTGTGTTGCCGGCACTCCAGACACCGGTCAAAGTAGTCCCACCAGGTACATTAGAAAGCAGCGTTACAGTTGCCATTGGCTCGCTGAATGTTATTACAACGTGTGTCGTAATATCGTTGGAGACAGTTAAAGTACCTTCCGCCGGGCTTACTGAGACTACAGTTGGTGCGATGGTGTCAGTGGTGGTAAAGCTCCACGTCTTCGGGATGAGGGGGATCCCATAAGTAACATCTACTGCGCCTGCACCCACCGAGCAGTGGTATGTTGTATTAGCGACCAATTGGCCGGGGTCTGGAATAAAGGTCAGACGCGAATCACTAACAGACCAGTCTAAGTCGCTTCCAATTAGGCCACATTTATTGAACGCAGCTAGTGTAGCTGTTCTAGCCATTGCCATGCTAAAGTTTATAACGATGGAAGACCCAACACCGATACCTGTATCACCATCCGCCGGAGTTGTTGAAGTTACAATTGGTGCAGTTCCCGTGGTAAAGGTCCACGAATGAAGGGTAGCGAGGTAGTTCCCAGCCACGTCTCTTGCGCTTGTATCCACCGAGCAGTTGTATAGTGTCTCCTCAACCAAGCCGGGGGCGGTTGGATGAAAGATCATCGTGTTCCCAACCCAGCTAAAGGTTCCTGTTATGCCAGTTATTCCGCCAAATATATGGAACGCACCTTCTGCACTGCTCTGATTCATTGCCTCACTAAAGTTTACTGAGATGGGAGCCGAACCAGGGGGGGTATTATCATCACCATTCGCCGGATCTGTTGAGAGTATAGTTGGTGGGGTTGTGTCAGCGCTAGCTACCGTGGTAAAGCTCCACGTCTTTGCAACTGCGAGGGGGTTTGCAGCCACGTCTGTTGCGCCTGTACCCACAGTGCAGCTGTATAGTGTACCATTGGCCAAGGCGGATGCTGGAGTAAAGGTCATAACCGTATCCCCACTAGTCCAGCCAAAGGTTGTTCCTGTTACGCCACATTTATCGAACGCAGCTTGTGTAGCTGTTTTATCCATCGCCTCGTCAAAGGTTACTGAGATGGTGGTCGAAACAGCAACATTTATAGCACCATTCGCTGGGAACACTGAGGATACCGTTGGTGCAGTTACATCGCCGCTGCCGCCGCCGCTGCTGCTGCATCCTGAAACAACGACTGCCAACAAAACTGCTGAGATTAAAAACAACTTTTTCATGCCATACCTCCTTCTTGATTTTTTTTAATTTATATAAAGCACACTACAACTTTGATTAATAATCATTAATACTATTTTTCTACAACAGTCAAGGAAAAAATAACACGGTAAAATCCCTATTCTTATCAGCAGCCTATCCTCAGTATGTTGTATATTACTGATGCTCATTATCCAGAATAGTCCGGCTATTGTAATGTAATGATAGAACTATTATACACCACAGGGCACGTAAGGCAACATATTTTTTCCAGGGAGCGGAAATAACCGGACAACTGTTATTCTCCACTTATGGCATCCGGACCTGGCTTTATCCTGTGTCGGTCACCCCTGATCGGAAGGCACGATACGTTCACGGCATCTGTTTCGGGAGGAATTATAATCCAACACATCCCGTAATGTGCGGATTTCGTGGTTGAATGGAAAATCTGATTGAAAATTATGATGCTAATATTGAATCCGGTCCGGCCTTTTCCCGGAGAGAATACTGTCGATCGTGTTCTGCTTGGTATAATGACGCCCCGTAATCAGATTCCATGCGCCTTCTTTTCCTGGAACTTCCTGCCGAACGCTCTTCAGCGGCAGGCCCTTTTCGTGCAGTTCCAAGACATGGTCACGCAATTGTTCCGACAATGCGAGGAGAGCGGTGAGATAGACATCGAGGAAAATCTCCTTAAAGGATTGCGAATTGCAGCTAAGGGAAAATAGGGGAAAAGGGTGAAATGAAAAATATGGGGACGGTTCTAATTAATTGACAGAACAAGGAAGCTAACAAAACAACTAGAACCTTCCCACATAGACATCAAGAACAGATTGATGGAAAAAGTAGCCAGAACAAAGATGTGGTCACTGCTTGATTCCGGTGCGCTGAGTAAATGTTTTATCGAAGACGCAGACAAAATCTGATACCAACTTTGGGAAAAGTCTATCCCTAAGACAGATGAACCAAACATTAATTACTTCCTGAAAGTAGCAAATTGTCAACCTCAATTAAAATACACAATTTAAAATGATAATTATTGGTTATATTTTTCAATAATTATGACGGTTATGTAGCACAGCGGGAAGTCTGATGGTAGTTGGACAAATTTCTATTTTTACACCGTTGAATATGGTAGTTTAAGCGAAAGTCGAAATCAAATTCAGGAGAGATTATGAAAGACAATGCACTGATCATTCATCCCCGGGACAATGTCGCCGTTGCCCTGACGGCCATGGCTGCCGGGGATACGGTAACGGCAAACGGGATTGAATCCTTTACGACCTTGGACGAGATACCCGTCAGCCACAAGATCGCCCTTCGCGATATTTCTATCGGGGAAGAAATCATAAAATACGGCGAAACCGTGGCCGTCAGCACGCGATTGATTAAAAAAGGGCAGTGGGTCCACATGCACAACCTGGAAAGCAAACGGTGGAAAAAATGAAGGACATCAGGGGTTATATACGAAAAGACGGAAGTGTCGGCATTCGCAATCACGTACTTGTTCTCCCCACAGTATCCTGCGTCAACGGCGTCATCAATCGAATAGCCCGGGAGGTGCCGGAGGCGATATGCGCCCCTCATGCCCACGGATGCGGCCGGGGCGGACCCTGGGACCTCGAGATTCTGTTCCGTATCCTCTCCGGTCTGGTGAATCACCCCAATGTAGGAGGCGTGGTCCTCATCGGGTTGGGCTGTGAAGTTTCCAATACGACTCAACTGCTTCCTCTGATCAACGATACAGGCAAACCCATCGAAGTCTTTAATGTGCAGACCGATGGCGGATCCATCGAGACATCCCGCAAGGGGATTGTCGCTGCCCGCCGGATACTGGCGGACATTGGCAGTCAACCGAGGGTAACCGTGCCCTGGGATAAAATGCTGATCGCCATGGAATGCGGCGGATCTGACGCTCTGTCGGGCGTAACGGCTAACGTCGCCATGGGTGCTGTCTCCGACTGGCTCGTGGAGAAAGGCGCGACGGTCGTATTCGGCGAAAATACGGAGATGATCGGAACAACGCATGTTCTGAAACGCCGCGCAAAAGACGAAAAGGTGGCCGGGCAGATCGAACAGATGATTGCACGTGCCGAAAAACTGACTCAGGATGTGATGGGTGAACTGGCAAGCCTTGTTATTTCTCCCGGCAATATGGATGGCGGCATGAGCACGATTGCCGAAAAATCCATGGGCTGTATCTTCAAAGGCGGGACGACCACGATCAATCAGGTAGTTGATTATGGCCAGGTGCCGTCCGAACACGGCCTCATCCTCCAGGACGGACCGGGCTATGATGGCGATTCCATGGCCGGGCTTGCCGCCAGCGGCTCTCAACTCATGTTCTTTTCCACTGGCCGGGGGAATCCCGTCGGTTTTCCGGCCATGCCCGTCATCAAGGTAGCCAGCAACACCAGGATCTACGAGGCCATGAAAGACGACATGGATGTAAATGCAGGCGTTCTTGTAGAGGGCCACACATTGAATCAGCTTCGCGACCTGATGATTGATTTGATGATCAGCGTAGTCAACGGGGAAAAGACCAAGGCGGAAATCAACGGCATGGACGTTTTAACCTTTATGACTGTCCATCCGCCGTTCTGATACCGGAGGCGTAATGCACAAAATTATTGTTTCCATTTTTCTTGTTTTAACCTTTCTCTCATCTCCGGCGATGGGCGAAACGGCGGTGGATTGGTTTGATAAGGCAAACGCATTATGGGATAAGAGTGGGGGAAAATTTACTAACCCGAAAAAAGCTATCGAATATTTGAACAGGGCTATTAAAATGAAACCAGATTATATCGGGGCTTATAACAGCCGGGGGCTAGCTAACTTTAACCTCGGCAAGTATCAGCGTGCTGTAGAAGCCTATAATGAGGCCCTCCGTCTGAAGCCCGATTTTGCCGATGCCTACTATAACCGGGGGAACGCTTATCGTCACCTGGGCAAGCATCAGCTTGCCATCGAAGACTATGATGAAACCCTCCGTCTGAAGCCGGATAATGCCTACGCCTACTTCAACCGGGGAGCCGCTTACGATGATCTCGGCAAGTATCTGCGTGCCATTGAAGACTATGATGAAGCCATCCGCCTGAAACCGGATTATGTCGAGGTTTACAACAACCGGGGGGTTACTTATTTATTGCAGGGCAATAACGATCTTGGCTGTCGTGATGCGCAAAAAGCGTGTGCCTTAGGAGGCTGCAAATTGTTAGACTTGATTAAAAGCAAAGGGCTCTGCCATTGATTCAGTGGGGGGGCGCAAAAGCTGATTACAAATGGCAATCCTCACTCCAATTCCAACTTGAAAGTTGTGGGTTTGTAGGTGAAGTTAAGAATTCAGCAATGATTTAATCCACTACAGCTGGATATTGACTTTTACAGGCAATCACACTAATTTTGTATTCTCCATTTTTTCAGTTATGCAGGTCTCGCTTTTCCGGAATTGAAATATTTTTCGGCGATGCCTTGGGCGGCGATGATTCCGGAAATTCCTGCTCCTACAATTCCGCGGCTTTTGCCGGTGCCGTCGCCGGCCACAAAAATACCTTTAACATTTGTTTCCAAATTCCGGTTTGTAGGGAAATGAGTGTCAAAGAATTTTATTTCCGGCGCGTATATTAACGTTGAAGGGTGAAGAATACCGGGCACTATTTTATCCAGCTTCTTGAGCGATTCCCAAAGATTGTCAATGATACGAGCGGGCATACCCAGCGCGATATCCCCCGGTATAGCGTTATATGTTGCTTTGCATACTTCAAAATGGCGGGTAGCGCTGTCAAAAGTCGCCGCAGAGCTTCTTCTTCCTTCCCGGAAATCACCAATCCTTTGCACAATCGGTTTGCCTCCGCCTAAAAGAAAAAATTGCCGGGCGATCATTTGACCGAACTCAGTTGTGTCGGAAAATGGCTTAGTCAGCTCGACAGTATTGATTAGAGCAAAATTTGTATTTTCTGTTTTCTTGCCGGAAAGGGCATCGCCATTGACCAGTTTGAAATCAAAATAATTTTCCACCCGCACCCGGCCGCCCGGGTTTGTGCAGAACGTTCTGACCTTGTCTCCGTGGCGCGAGGTCGTGAAAATAAATTTAGGATCATAAACAATATCCGTAATCGGATTGTAAAATCTTCGGTTTAATTCAATCCGGATTCCCACATCGATGGATCCGAAATTATGTTGAATGTGCAACTCTTTCGCCATATCTCGAAACCAGTAAGCGCCGCTGCGTCCCGGGGCAGCCAGTATGAATCTGGTGTTATAGCTGATTCGGTTTTTATTGTGGGTGCAGACAAGACGAAAGCCGCTGCCGTCGAGTTTTTCAATTGAGGATACTTCTGTTTCCAGAAAGAATTCTGTTCTTTTAAGGAAGCCTCTTAAATAATTTACGACGGCTTTTCCGTTGTCGGTTCCCCAATGCCACTGCTCCGGCGCAATAAATTGAGCACCGTGCTCGCCAGCGATATTCTTTATAACTTCAATTTTCTCATTATTTTCAATAAATGTTACCTGTTTACAGCGGGGAAATCCGGTGAATATTTTTTTAGTCTCGTTCATCAATTGCCGGGCTTTATCTTCATCGATTTGAAGCTCATTCAGATCGAGACCGACGCGGCAGTCGAAGTTAAGTTTGCCGTCGTTTAACAAGCCACCGGCTGGATATGAGTACCTATCGATAATGGCGATTTTGTCTATTCCCAGACGCGTGAGCCACATCGCCGCGAAAAGTCCGGCCGGTCCGGACCCGATAATTAGTACATTATAAATTTTCATTTGTGAAACTCCAATTTCCATAACGCAGTGTAGGGAAATTGGTAAGCTGAACAATCCCGCACCGCGGAGGGTATGATAACCAGCAGCTTGCTGCGAAATTGGTTTCCAAAGCATGCTTTGGGGTTCATACCCGTGATTTTCATATAGCGCTGCCGGTCAGCAAAAATGCCGCCCAATAATTAGGAGCAATATGGCTAATCTTGCGAAGTGCTTTTTGGGTTTTATATTGTTGTTTGCTCCCTCCCAATTCATATTGACATTACGATAAAAAATATGCTCTTGTGACGAATATTAGTCAAGGAGAAACAGAGTTTGAAAAAAAGCAAAACAAGTTTCTTTTGTCAGCATTGCGGTTACATGTCGCCCAAGTGGCTGGGCAAGTGTCCTTCCTGCAGCGGCTGGAATTGTTTTGCCGAGGAACTAGTCAGTGATTCCGATTCCGGCAGCCGTGCAGAAATGAGTTTCGGCGGCAAGCCCCTGCCGATAGATGATATTCCCGCAGAAGAAGGCCAGCGAACCATTACAGGTATTGCGGAGATTGACCGCGTCTTGGGCGGTGGTATTGTCGGCGGCTCGGCAATTTTAATCGGTGGAGAGCCCGGCATCGGTAAATCAACGCTGATGCTGCAAATGATGAATAACTTAGCTCAAAAAGGGCTGAAAGTGCTCTACGTTTCCGGCGAGGAATCGGCTAGTCAAATTAAATTGCGAAGTAAGCGTGTCGGGGCTACGGCCAAAGATTTGTTAGTGTTAGTGGAGGTTTCCTTAGAAAAGATTTTGGAGCAAATTAAAGCAGTTTCTCCCGCCATCGTCGTTATTGATTCCATTCAGACGGTTTATTCGGGAGAACTGATGTCTGCGCCCGGCAGTGTCGGGCAAGTGCGTGAGTCTTCTTCGCGGCTGATTCTGTTTTCCAAAAAAAATAACATTCCCGTTTTTTTAGTCGGCCATGTGACCAAAGACGGCTCTATCGCCGGCCCAAAAGTATTGGAGCACATGGTTGATACGGTTCTTTACTTTGAGGGTGATTCCGGGCATTCTTACCGGATAGTCCGCAGCATTAAAAATCGATTTGGCCCTACCAACGAAATCGGTGTTTTTGAAATGCAGGATAAGGGGCTCAAAGAAGTGCCTAACCCTTCGGCTTTCTTTCTGGCCGAAAGACCGCAAAATGTTGCCGGTTCCGTGGTCGTCCCCAGCCTGGAAGGCACAAGGCCGATTTTGGTGGAAATTCAAGCATTAGTCAGCGCTACCAATTTGGGCATGCCCCGGCGCACAGCTATCGGTGTTGACCATAACCGCGTTTCGCTTTTGGTTGCTGTGCTGGATAAGATTTGCGGAATGCATCTGGGTGCATCCGATATTTTTATCAACGTTGCCGGCGGTATCCGGGTGGAGGAACCGGCGGTTGATTTAGGTGTGGTTGCCGCTATGGCTTCGAGCTTTTTGGATAAACCCATTGATGCGCGGACGGTTGTTTTGGGGGAAGTTGGGCTTGCCGGAGAAGTGCGGGCTATTTCGCAAATGGATGTGCGGATAAAAGAAGCAGCACGGTTGGGCTTTAACCGCTGCCTGGTGCCCAAAACAAACGCAGCCCAATTGGCAAAAATAGCGAAAATGGAAATTTGCACAGTTAGTTCCCTGAAAGAATTGCTGGAAAATTTATTCTAAATGATCTAACTCAATCAAAAATTTTTCCTTGGGAAAAACGTTTCTAAACCTTGACATGGCCAAAAAAGTGTTTAATTTAGCGCTGCTAATATAGAATTCATAAATTAAAATATAAAAATATGAAAGGAGAAGAAAAAGCATGAATATCAGACCTTTACAGGACAGAATCATTGTAAAACGTTTGGCGGAAGAGCAAAAAACCAAGGGAGGTATCATCATCCCGGACACAGCTAAAGAAAAACCAATTGAAGGCAAAGTTATCGCCGTAGGCAAAGGCAAAGTTGCTGATGATGGTAAACTTATCAAGCTGGAAGTAAAAGTGGGCGATAAAGTTCTTTTTAACAAATATGGCGGCACCGAAGTCAAAATCGATGGCGAAGAATATTTGATTATGAGAGAAGACGATATTTTAGGCATTATTGAAAAATAAGAAAAAATTAAGGAGGAACATAGAAGATGGGAGCAAAAATACTTCTTTACGATGAAGATGCAAGGAAGGCAATTCTCAAGGGCGTAAATACCCTTGCTGATGCTGTAAAAGTTACCCTAGGTCCTAAGGGTCGCAACGTTATTATTGATAAAAGTTTCGGTTCACCGACGGTTACAAAAGACGGCGTTACCGTAGCCAAAGAAATTGAATTGGAAGATAAATTTGAAAACATGGGCGCGCAGATGGTTAAGGAAGTTGCCAGCAAGACTAGCGATGTCGCCGGTGACGGAACCACCACCGCAACGCTTCTGGCGCAAGCCATATATCGCGAAGGAGTCAAGGCCGTCGCTGCCGGCAGCAATCCGATGGATATTAAACGCGGGATTGATAAAGCCGTAGAGACCATAGTCAAAGAGCTCAGCAAAATGAGCAAACCCACCAAAGACCAAAAAGAAATCGCCCAGGTCGGCACCATTTCCGCCAATAACGACGAAACAATCGGCAACATCATTGCCGAAGCGATGGGTAAAGTCGGCAAAGAAGGCGTAATCACAGTGGAAGAAGCCAAAGGGCTGGAAACCGAACTGGAAATCGTCGAAGGTATGCAGTTTGATCGCGGTTACCTTTCCCCCTACTTCGTTACTAATGCCGACAAGATGTTGGTCAACCTGGAAGACGCGTTAATTTTAATCTATGAAAAGAAAATAAGCGGCATGAAAGACCTGCTTCCCATCTTGGAGCAAATTGCCAAAATGGGACGCCCGTTGCTGATCATTTCTGAAGACATTGAAGGCGAAGCGCTGGCTACTCTGGTTGTCAACAAGATTCGCGGCACGTTACATGTGGCTGCGGTTAAGGCGCCGGGCTTTGGCGATCGCCGCAAGGCCATGCTGGAAGACATTGCCATTCTTACCGGCGGCAAGATGATTTCCGAAGACATGGGCTACAAACTGGAAAACGTGAAGATTGAAGACATGGGACGCGCCAAGAAAATCACCATTGATAAAGATAATACGACCATTATCGACGGTGCCGGAAAGAGAGCCGATTTGGAAGGCCGTGTCAAGCAGATCCGTGCTCAGATTGAAGAGACCACTTCCGATTACGATAAAGAGAAATTGCAGGAAAGGTTGGCGAAACTAGTCGGCGGTGTTGCCGTGATTAAAGTCGGCGCCGCGACCGAAACAGAAATGAAAGAAAAGAAAGCCCGCGTGGAAGACGCGCTTAACGCTACCCGCGCCGCAGTTGAAGAAGGAATCGTTCCCGGCGGCGGGGTTGCCTATCTGCGCGCGCTGCCTGCGTTGGCTAAACTAACCCTCGAAGGCGATGAGCAAGTCGGCGTGAATATTGTGAAAAAAGCAATCGAAGAGCCGATTAAAATGATTGCCAACAATGCCGGTATGGAAGGCAGCATCGTTGTGGAAAGAGTAAAGGAAAAGAAGGGCGCCTACGGTTTCAATGCCCGCACCGACCAGTATGAAGATATGCTGGAAGCTGGTGTCATTGATCCGACCAAGGTGGCCCGATTTGCCTTGCAGAACGCGGCCAGCGTTGCTTCATTGCTCTTGACCACACAATGCATGGTTGCCGATAAGCCCGAAGAGAAGGGTGCCGGCGGCGGAATGTCCGGTATGCCTCCGGGCGGCGGATACCCCGGTATGGGCATGTAAGAAAGTAGCCACGCCGCCTTCATACGGCTACCTTTGTTGGCATCGTCGTCGGCTTCCTCAACGTATTAAGAATACGCCTGCGGAGCCTCCTCCTTGCTGCCTCGGTATCCTGATGAAATCGGCATGGCAAAAAGAGATATATAAGCAAAAGCAAAAAAGCCCCTTGTCCGACTGGACAAGGGGCTTTTTATTGTTCAATTGACTTCACCTACAAATCCACAATCGTCAGGTTTAAATTGAATTGAATTGAGGATTACCAATTCAAATCTTTAAAGATGCCCCATGCTATGGGCGGTGCAATTGCTGACTTTCGCTCCAGTTAAAGGAAAAAACAGCGGTTGTTAAAACTTTCAACCGTTGGAATGGCGGTGATTATAAAACTATGACAAGAAGATAGACCTGACCCTACTTCCCGATCTTTTGAACAATGTTTACTACCATTCTTAACTTACCCTGAAAAAATTGTTCAAATGTCAGTGCCCCTTGGTGTGGAATATAGGCGAAAGTATATTGGATGAGGAACAAAGCATTCCAACCAATCAAAATCAACCCAATAAACCATAACGTTTTTGAAAAACCTTTTGAGATCGCCCAGGATAAAGAACCACCCAAACCAATTATGAGAATAGGAAAAGAGGCGATAAACATTCGCCCACCAAATGAATCACCTTGATACCACGCGGACCATGCGCCAATAAGATAAATCTGTGATAGGAAGCCGCATGTCAATAGAGCGGCTAATTTTCGGTCAAGAAGCCGAAAGTTAAATAATCCTAAAGCTGCTATTAATAGAATTGGATGCCATAAAAATAGACCGTGGTTAGTTGAGAATAGTACTTCGAATATCCTGGGTAATAACCATAAAAAGCCTTCCCCATAGCTTGTATAACCATTAATCAAGGGACTGCCATATAAAATTGCCCAGGTCGCTAATTGAATTGAAAATATTGCAAAGAACCCGAATGTCAGGATGGATAATGATTTTAATTTATCAATAATGGACATGCTTCGATCCAAAATGCCATCCAATATTGGTAATAACAAAAAAGTGGCATCAGGTTGGCGTACGACACCGACCAATCCTCCTGCCAATCCTACTAACAACCAATGACACAGGTTTCGAACCGGGCGGTATTTTATCCAAGTAAATATGAGAAGTGAAACAGAAAAAAATGAACACATATGCGCCATAGATGGTTGGACAATTTGGTAATGGATTCCATTCGATGCTAGCCAAAGGAGCAAACAAGCAGCCAGGGCTGTACCAGGGTAATACTTTCTTGTTGTTGAATATATTAAGGTCATGCCAAAGAAACCGTATATTATACTTCCAATGCAAATAGCTGCCTGATAAATGTAGCTGTAGCCATCAGTGCTGATGTTTAATCCTAAATAATTTAAAACTAATGAAATGGCGTGGGCGATGATAAAGAAAGGCATCCATAAGATTCCCGGGCCAATTGAATATTTATTTGAAATTAATCCTGTTTTTGTTACACGCATTATCCCCATTTCTTTTGTCAATGGATCTTTGGAATAAAAATATTCATGCTCATTAGCAAAATTAATATCATGGTCGATGACCAATGATCGAGTATACATGTAATACCAGATACCATCTGATCCAATAAGCATTCCTTTACCTCTATTCAAAGGAATAGAGGTAAAAAAAATAATTAAACTCAGGATAAACAAAATTGTCAGTGTTCGATATGGCTTTGCTGTAGCAAGTCGAATTATTTTCATTGAAACCTTACCTATTATTTGTAAATCGTTTTGATAAACGGCTTGACCGTTTTAAGCAGACGGCAATCCCAGCCGCAGCCAACATCAAGAAGATTGTATTTAAAGATGCAGTAAAGCGCCCTAATACCGTCTTTCCAATTTATTTTCTTGCCCTCTTCGTAGGTCCGGCCATAATAGGAAATACCAACCTCATAGATCCGGCATTTTGTCTTGGCAATTTTTGCTGTGATTTCGGGTTCAAATCCGAATCTGTTTTCTTCTATTTTTATCGCTTGGATAATTTCCCGCTTAAACGCTTTATAACATGTCTCAACGTCGGTCAGATTGAGATTTGTCAACATGTTGGAAATTAAAGTAATCAAACCGTTACCCAACCTGTGCCAGAAGTAAACGACACGATGCGCCTCCGCTCCCATGAACCTCGAGCCGAAAACTACATCGGCTTTATTATCGATAATCGGCTGGAGTATTTTGGGGTATTCGGAAGGATCGTACTCCAGATCGGCATCCTGAATAATAATAACATCTCCTGTAGCCACTTGGATTCCCTTTCTCAAGGCTGCTCCTTTGCCCCGATTGAAGTTCTGATAGATAATCCGGCTGACTTTTGTTTCAATCTTATCTTTCAAAATTTCTCTTGTACCATCAGTTGAGCAGTCATCAACAATAATAATTTCCTTGCCCTGAAAGGGAGCACTTAAAACGGCATCGATAATTTTTTCGATAGTGCCGACTTCATTATAACAGGGGATTACAACCGATAACTTCATTCACGTCCCACCTTATATAAAGATATCCCTTTGTAGCTATTTTCGTCTAATCGTTCATACATTTTTTATCTTCGGAATCCAACATCTTGAGATTGTCATTAATCTTTTTTGTGTATTCGATGTCGCTTGGTGGTATTTTCATCCTGGCTGTTTTCAGGAATGTGACAGCCTCTCTGATCTTCCCGACGGCTGGTGCGGACATCCCCAGTTGATAAATGTCCTTATGGTCAGTATTCGGGGAGAACGGGTTGACATAAATTGAAGTTAGGCCAACTCACCTGTGTGCGAAAGTTGAGTTAAGGTTTATTTTCTCCGTTTACCGCCTGGTTTCCCGGCTGTGTGTCACAATATTTCAACTATTAACGTTTGTAATGTTGCATAATTTCCAGAATTCGTCAATTAACGAGTACAGGAAGTGATTAACAATCCTATTGAGGCTGCCTATCTCGGCAAGTAAAACTTCCTTACTTATTCGTGAAACTCCAATTCCGAAAGCGAAGCGTATAACCTAAAGGTCACACGTCGGAATTTGTTAGTTGTAATGAGACCCAAGTTTCAGAAACAGAGTGCATTGAAACTTGCAGGTCGAATTATCCCGCTAAGCGGAGGGTATACCCCACAGCTTGCTTTGGGGTTTATACCCGTGATTATGCACCCTTATCTAGCCCAATAGCGGCGTTTGTGTGTGTTCCCGATCATCAAAAACTAGATCAAGCTGAAATTTCTTGAGTAAAAATTTCAATGCTGATATGAATAAGCGGTTTTAAAAATTTACTTTAAGGATGTCGAATATGCAAAACCCTAATTTTAGTTCAGGCCCTTGCAGCAAGAGGCCAGCCTGGAGTTTGGACGCTTTGAAAAATGCACCGGTGGGCCGCTCGCACCGATCCGCTCTGGGCAAGGAAAGATTGGTCAAGGCCATCAATGAAACAAGAAAACTTTTAAACATACCGGCGGATTATCTCGTGGGTATCATGCCCGCTTCCGATACCGGCGCATTTGAATGCGCCATGTGGAGCCTTCTGGGACCAAAACCGGTTACTGTCTTAGTCTGGGAGAGCTTTTCCGATGGCTGGGCAACAGATGTAGCCAAACAGCTCAAACTCAACCCCAAAATTTTAAAAGCCGATTACGGGAAATTGCCCGATTTGAAGTCCGTTGATTGGACTAACGATGTGGTCTTCGTAGCGAATGGAACGACCAGCGGCGCAAAAGTTCCCGACTGGAATTGGATTCCCGCCAACCGCGAAGGCCTGTCGCTTTGTGATGCGACCAGCGCTGCTTTTGCCATGGAAATAGACTGGAGCAAAATTGACGTTTTAACTTTTTCCTGGCAGAAATGTCTTGGTGGCGAAGCCGCTCACGGCATGCTTGTTTTGAGCCCCAAAGCAGTTGCCCGTCTGGAATCTTATGATCCGCCCTGGCCTCTGCCCAAAATCTTCCGTCTCAAGAAAAGCGGCAAAATAAACAAGGCCATTTTCGACGGCGATGTCATCAACACGCCTTCGATGCTTTGTGTCGAAGATTATCTGGACGCTCTGAATTGGGCGGGAAAAATCGGCCTTGCTGGTTTAATCAAGAAAAGCAGAGCCAACCTGAAAGTCGTGGAAGATTGGGTCGCCAAAACCGATTGGGTCGAATTTTTGGCTGCAGATCCCAAAATTCGCTCGAACACATCAGTTTGCCTGAGCGTGACCAGCCCCAAGGTCAACGCGCTTTCGGCTGAGGATAAGGGAAAATTTCTCAAAGGTATCGCTTCGGAATTAGGCAAAAAAAATGTAGCTAATGATATAAATTCCTACAAAGACGCGCCCGCCGGTTACCGTTTCTGGTGCGGCCCGACCATTGAAGAGGGCGATATCAAAACAGCGCTTGCCGAACTAGAAAAAGTATTCAATGAAAAGGTGAAAAGCCTCTAATTAAGAAAGAATATTTTGGAAAATGTTATGAAACGAGTATTGGTCAGCGATTCCATGGCTCCCGAAGTTGCCGAAATACTGGGCAACGCGCTGGGAGTTAAAGTTGACGTCAAAACCGGCCTGAAACCGGAAGAATTATAAGTCATTAAGATTACGATGCGCTGATTAGAGAAATTGCGGAAATTACCACATGTAATTTCCATTACACCGATTAAAATGTAGGAAAGTATATATTAATGGCCAATGTTGCGGTTGTAGGCACACAGTGGGGTGATGAGGGCAAAGGTAAGGTTGTTGACCTCTACGCCGAAGAAGCGGATGTTATCGCCCGTTTTCAGGGCGGAAATAATGCCGGACACACGCTCGTTGTTGAAGGCAGAAAAACCATTTTGCATCTTATCCCTTCAGGAATTTTACACAATCACAAAACCTGTATTATTGGAAACGGTGTTGTTGTTGATCCGGCGGTCCTATTAAAAGAAATAGAAGAATTGCAAAAAGGCGGCCTTTTCCCGCCAAACACAAAACTTTTTGTCAGCGAAAGGGCTCATCTTATTATGCCTTACCACCGCAGTGTTGATCTGGCGCGGGAAGCGAAAAGCTCCGGCAAAAAAATAGGCACAACAGGCAGAGGAATCGGACCGGCATACGAAGATAAAGTCGCGCGCAGTGGAATTCGCGTAGGAGACCTTTATGATGAAGAACTCTTCCGTGAAAAGATTCATCACGCTCTGGAAGAAAAAAACTTTTTACTCAAGGGCCTGTTTAAAGAAAAACCGTTGAATGAAGATGCTATTGCCTCTGAGTACCTTGGTTATGCCGAAAAAATTAAGCCTTATGTGGCAGATACTTCCTTGATTTTGGATACGGAGATAAAAAAAGGTAAAAAAATTCTTTTCGAAGGCGCGCAGGGTTCCAATCTTGATGTTGACTATGGAACTTATCCTTATGTTACTTCCTCCAATACAGCGGCGGGAAACGCTTCGTGCGGCAGCGGCATCGGCCCTTATGCCATAAACAGGGTCGTAGGTATTTGCAAAGCCTACACCACCAGGGTTGGCGAAGGCCCTTTCCCCACGGAATTGAAGGACGCTATTGGGGAACACATGCAGAAAGTCGGTCAGGAATTCGGCGCAACAACAGGAAGAAAACGCCGCTGTGGCTGGCTGGACATGGTACTGATAAGACAAGCTGTACGTATTTCGGGAGTTAGCGCTCTGGCAATTACCAAACTGGATGTTTTAACCGGTTTGAATAAAATTAAAATTTGCGTCGGATATAAATTAGAAAACAGCGAATATACCCACGCTGTTCCGGCCAATATGCGCGTGCTTTCCAAGTGCCGACCGGTATATGAAGAATTTGACGGTTGGAAGGATCATATTCTCCATGCAAGAAAATTCGAGGAGCTTCCTACCAATGCCCAAAAGTATCTGAAGCGTCTGGAAGAATTAGCTGGAGTCAAAGCAATTCTGGTTTCCGTTGGTTCAGGCCGGGAGGAAACAATTTCTCTGCAAGATCCTTTTCGTGATTGAAATTGCTTTAGTTTCTCCTTGACACTCTCCTAACTTGCTGTTAAGAGGGCACGTTCAAAAATAATCCCGAAAGTGGGCCGTTAGCTCAGAGGTAGAGCAGCGGACTTTTAATCCGTTGGCCGCGGGTTCAACCCCCGCACGGCCCACCAAAAAATCATAAACCACATATTTCATTTTTAAAGGAGCAATCGTCACCATGCAGAATTCAACCCAATATGACCACGATTCATAACGGACAAACATCGGCATCGCACATCCGCATTTTACGGCCAAGATTTCCTTGACACGCAAGAATGCCCTCTTTATACTTCATCCCGCAGAATGGAAGTTCTTATTAAAAACCATAAGGACAATTTGTTTTGGACCATGGCAGCGTAAAGTAAGTATTCGATGTTATCAGAATACTCTCTAATAAAAATGTATGGAAAAGAACAGGAGGTATTTTATGTATCGGATTGATCTGTTAAACAAGATTTCGGAAAAAGGCCTCAGCCTTTTTACGGACAAATATGAGTATCGTGCTGATATTCCCGATCCAGACGGCATTCTGGTAAGAAGCAAGGAAATGAAAGACATGACCCTGCCGTTAAGTGTAAAAGCGATAGCCCGCGCCGGTGCCGGTGTCAACAATATTCCGATCGATAAATGTTCAGAGAAAGGCATCGTTGTTTTTAATACCCCGGGAGCAAACGCCAACGGCGTGAAGGAACTGGTCATCCTGGGCATGCTGCTGGCAGCACGCAATGTTGCGGAAGGCCTTGCCTGGGCCAAAGGGCTTATGGGCGAAGGCGACAAGGTACCAGATATGATCGAGAAAGGAAAATCAAAGTTTGCTGGCACCGAGATCCAGGGCAAGACCCTGGGCGTCGTAGGTCTGGGCGCCATCGGCACCATGGTGGCCAACACCGCCGAATCCCTGGGCATGGAAATCATGGGATACGATCCGTTCCTTTCCATCGAGGCGGCCTGGAAGCTGTCCCGCACCATCAAGAAGGCCCCGAGTCTGGATCGGCTCTTTGCAGAGTCCGACTACATCTCGCTGCACATACCGCAGAACAAGGACACTAAGGGTTTCATCAACGCCGACAAGTTCGCGATCATGAAGAAGGGCGTCGTGCTCCTCAACTTCGCCAGAGGAGGGCTTGTGGACACCGCGTCTCTGAAGAAAGCCATTGCCAATGGCATCGTGAGCTGCTATGTGACCGACTTCCCGGATGGAGAGGTCATCAAAACGGACAAGGTCATTGCCATCCCGCACTTGGGCGCCTCGACCGAAGAGTCCGAAGAAAACTGCGCCATCATGGCCGCCATGCAGCTCATGGACTTCCTGGAGAACGGGAATATCAAGAACTCGGTCAACTTCCCCGAGTGCATCCTTGACAGGTCGGACAAGCAGAGGATTACCATCTCCAACCAGAACACGCCAGGCATGATCGAGAAGATCACGCACCTCCTGGCCGACAACAAGTTCAACATTGCGGACATGATCAACAAAAGCAGAGGGAACCTGGCCTACAACATCATCGACTTGGAAGGCAATATTAACGAAGACCTGGTAAAGAAAATTCAGGCCATCGATGGCACCGTGGCTGTCAGAGTGCTTTAATCATCACTAAGACACATTCTACAGTTATAGAAAAAGTGTCTGGTTTACTTCTGCCAGACACTTTTTTCTTTTTTGACATGGACGCCAAAGATTAGTATAGGTTTTTTCATATTCCATTTCGTTTCGGAGATCATCATGGATGAAAAAATAAGACAGGCCATATTCAAACAACTGGAACAGGAACCTTTCGCAAAAAAATTCGGCTTAAAGTTAATTGATCTTCGAGAGGGGTATGCCAAGGTCGAAATGATTTTTACTCAAGATATGGAAAATATGTTCGGCATGGCTCATGGCGGGGCTATATTCGCGCTTATCGATGCAGCTTTTGAAGTTGCCTCCAACTCTCACGGCACTATGGCCGTAGCTTTAAACATGAGCATAAATTATCTTGCTTCACCCGCCAAAGGTTCTAAGCTGAATGCTAAAGCAAAAGAAATCAACAAAGCTAAAAAAACTGCCGCTTATAATATTTTTGTAACCGATGATAAAAATAATCCCATTGCCGTCTGTCAGGCACTTGTTTATCGCATGGACAAGACGCTTCCTTTCCTTGGAAGTTAAAGGAGCGAAGACTGAAGGACAAACTTCAACAAAAAGCCCCTGAAGTTTGTCTTCAGGGGCTTTTTGTTGAATACTTCTTTTAAATAAAATTACTTACTGTGTCAAAGCCCCGGTAAATATCTCCTCAAAGGCTTCGACTACCGCCTGCTCTCCCGAAGTTATATAATCCAAATAGCCGTAGTAATGTTGGAATTCGGCACCCAGATAATATCGGGCCGATAATATTCTCCCATAATAGTAAGCGGCCTCTGCATTATCTTTGACAATGTTTACGACTTTTTCTCCGGATATGTCTCCGGCAATCGCTTTTAGTTTCGGAATAGTTAATGTTAACGACCACAAATGCATCCAAGCGTGAGCCAACATTCTCATGGCTTGCTGTAAGGGAGTGGCAATTGCCAAAATATCCAGCATTTTTTTCTGCTCTTTATACTCGGTCAATTTTTGTATCGTTTGGTCCATTCTTTCCACACCGGTGCGAACAGCCGTTATATATTTTTCATCAACGATACCTTTGGCCTTACTTATCGTTTCCTGAATCCTCTTTTTAAAGACCTTGTAATTATACATATCCGGATTCATAAGCAGTTTTCTCATGGTCAGGTCTATGGATTGAATGCCGTTTGTTCCCTCATAGATGGCAAGAATTTTACAATCGCGCGCCAATTGTTCGACAGGATATTCCGAGCAATATCCATAACCGCCGTAAACTTGCATTGCTTCTGAAGTTATCAGCCAGGCAAGATCCGTGTTTCCCGCTTTGCACAATGGAATAAGAAAATCCAGCAGCGCTTGCGTTTCCTTTGCCGCCTCACCCTTTTCCACTCGACTGATATCGGCCGAATAAGCGGCAAGCAGAGTAAGCATTCTCATCGCTTCCACCTGCGCTTTCATCCACAACAACATTCTCTTGACGTCGGGATGCTTTACAATCGGAGCTGACGCGGTATCTCCTTTTTTCGCGGGATCGGTACCTTGCAACCTGTTTTTGGCGTAAGTTACCGCGTGCATATACGCGGAACTTGCCGCTCCCGATGCCTGATTGGCCACATCAAGCCGCGCTTCATTCATCATCTGGAACATAATTTTCATACCCTGCCGCTCGGCGCCTAAAAGGGAGCCCACACATTTATCGTTATCGCCTAAACTCAAAGAACAAGTAGCCGATCCTTTGATTCCCATCTTGTGTTCAATGCCGGTAGTTATAATGTCGTTGCGCTCGCCCAGGCTTCCATCCGGTTTTACATGATATTTCGGCACAATGAATATCGATATTCCCGATGTTCCCGGAGGATCACCCTCAATTCTGGCGAGGACCGGATGGATAATATTTTCAAACATATTGTTATCGCCGGCAGTGATGAATATCTTCTGTCCGGTTATAAGATAAGTGCCGTCCTTTTGCTTGACTGCTTTTGTCTTTAAAGCGCCAACATCAGAACCGGCACCAGGTTCGGTAAGACACATTGTCCCGCCCCATTGTCCGGATACCATCTTTTCCATGTATGTTTTCTTCAAATCTTCTGATCCGAAATTTTCGATGAGCCGGGACGCTCCCCCTTTCAAAGTATCGTAAGTGAGAAAAGCGACAGCAGCAGCAGAAAAATAATCCATAATAGAACGGCAGACGACTTCGGGCATCCCCACGCCGCCCCATTCCGGATCATTTCCCAACCCGGAAAAGCCGGACTCTTTGTAAAGCTTCATTGCCGAGTTAAATCCCTCGGGAATAGTAACCGTCTTTGTTTCGGGATCATATTGTGCGCCGGTCTTGTCGGCCTCGGCATTTGCGGGATAAACCTGCTCCACGGCAAGTTGTTCCGCCAGTTCCAGCGTGGCCTCATATGTATCTTTATCAAAGCTGGAAAATTTATCGTACTTACTAAGCTTGTCCGCCTGAAGTACCTCGAATAAAACAAATCTTACATCTCGTGAATCAACCAACGGATTTAATGCCATAACACACTCCTCAATTTATATTTTTTGCGGAATCGTTGCCGTTCAACGGTTTCTATATTCTGTTGATTTCGGCCACAAAAATCCGGCAATTTACTGTTATCCTATCGCAAGTTTTCGCCGCACAATACAGCATTGGCAGCAAAAAAATCAAGCTAATCTTATCAAATTTATGAAGATAAAATTCTACATGACTAATATCATAAATTTTTAGGTATCATTTTTAATATTTTTTCAACTTCAGGAAAAAAACATTAAGAGCTTCAAACTTTCAAAAATTGTCTGTCTTTTCAATTAATAAGACTTTCCCTCAAAGGGCTAAACACATTTAGGATGATAAAATATTTTCTGCTGATTTGCATTACCCTGTAGTGATTTCCTTTTTCTCAAATAAAGCCTTGAAATATTATACTTTTTATCCAATAATATTTGTCAACAACCCTATGATGTTCTGTGGTTTATTTTCTTGACACAAGTTCTTTCTTCATATAATCACACCTCTCACCATTTGGGCGAATTTTATCCGGTATTGTTATGCACGACATAACAGCTGCTCCAACAATTATTATTCTGAACTGACTAGACTAATTTTTAGCTTATTTATCAAAAATATAAGGAAGTTGAAGGAATATGTCAGTCACAGTGCCCAAGAAGAAACCCTCCAAACAGGTTGATTTATTCCATCTGGCAGAAAATATCACATCCAATATTGGCGTTGGTATATATATCGTGCAGAGGGGAAAATTTGTTTATATCAGTCCTCTCTACACAAAGATTACCGGCTATTCCGACCCCGAACTCTTGGGGAAAAATTCTCTAGAACGAGTTCACCCTGACGATAGAGCAATGATAAGGGAAAAGGCCATAAAGAGCTTAAAGGGGAAATTCCCCGAAAGCTATGAGTACAGATACATTAGAAAAAATGGCGATACAATGTGGATTTTAGAAATGATTACCTCCATCGTATATAACGGGCAACAGGCAGCGCTGGGAAGTTTTATGGATATTACCGCGCGCAAAAAAATGGAGGAAACGTTACGTCAATCCGAGGAACGATATCGAACTGTAATAGAAGAGATAGAAGAAGGTTATTACGAGGTAGATCTCCATGGCAATTTCACCTTCGTCAGTGATTCGATTTGCACGACACTAGGGTATTCACGTGAAGAATTAATCAAACTTAATTACAAGGCTTACATACCAAAAGAACAGGCAAATAGCGCTTATCAGAAATGGCGTGAAGTCTACCAAACAGGAAAAATAATAAAATGGCTTCCTTTAATCAATATTAGGAAAGACGGAACTTATATATTTGTTGAAGATTCTATATCTCCCTTGCGAAACAAGGAAGGCAAGATTATCGGGTTTAAGGGAATCACTCGAGAAGTCACAGAGCGCAGACGAATGGAAGAAGTAATACGGCTCTCTGAAGAAAAATACCGTACCATTCTTGAAAATATGCAAGAAGGTTATTTTGAAATAGACCTCACGGGCACTTTTATCTTTGTTAATGATGCGGAATGCAGAAACATCGGATATTCACGTGAGGAATTAATCGGTATGAATCACCGGCAATTTCAAGATGAAAAAACGGCAAAAAAAATACGCGGAATTTTTACTAATATTTACTCAACAGGCCAACCGGTTAGGTTATTAGAAGTGGAAATTATCCGAAAAGATGAAACAAAAGGGTTCAACGAAATTTCCATCTCTCTTATACGAGACAAGGAGGGCAAACCAATTGGATTTAGAGGCATTACACGCAATACTACTGAACGCAGGCAAATGGAAGAGATAATACGGCAGTCCGAAGTAAGATATAGAACTATTATTGAAGAGATGGAGGAATGGTATCTTGAGACCGACTTGGCCGGCAACCTCCTTTTTTTCAACGAAGCCCTCGCTCGCACCTTGAAATATTCCCAAAAAGAGTTAAACGGCAAGAACTTTCGATCCTTCATGAGACAGGAACAAGCAGAAGAAATCTTCAAAGTATTCCATCAGGTCTATGAAACAGGCAATCCGATTAAAGACTACCCATATAAATTCATATGGCCGGATGGAGCAATAGCCTATGCCGAACTCTCCATTTTTCCCAAACAGGACAGAGAAAACAAAGTTTTCGGATTTCGAGCGTTTGGACATGAAATTACCGAACGCAAAAAGGCAGAAGAACAGCTCAACTATATAGCTACCCATGATCCCCTAACCGGCCTACCTAACAGGATGCTTTTTATGGACCGCCTTAAAATGGCTATAGCCCAAGCTAAGCGAAGCAATCAGAAACTCGCGGTAATGATGCTGGACCTGGATCACTTCAAAAATGTAAATGACTCATTAGGACATATGGTAGGGGATCAGTTACTCAAAGAGATAGGCCTTCGGCTATCTGGCCGCCTGCGCCAAAATGATACTATATCTCGCCTGGGAGGTGACGAATTTATAATATTATTGCCGGCAATAGAAAGGAGAGAAGATTCAGCTGAAGTTGCAGATATCATTTTAAAGGCTTTTCATCAGCCATTTACATGCGACGACAATAAAATCACTTCCAGCATCAGCATAGGTATTACTATCTACCCTGATGACTGTCAAGACGTTGATTCTCTTTTGAAAAATGCCGACATAGCTATGTACCATGTCAAAGCGCATGGGCGAAACGGTTACCTTTTTTTCGACAATATCAACATTGATCAACCGAACTAAAGATTTTAATGACCGGCTCTTTATTTTAATATTATCAGAGCATCGACCACAATTGGCTTCTTCCCGGAAATTATGACAGGGTTGAGATCAATTTCCTGCACATGATCGACTTCCAGACCAATTTTCCCCAACTGTATAAGAATATCCGCAAGACTTTCCTCATTCGCAGTTTCCATTCCACGAAAGGCATCAAGGATATTATGCCCTTTGATCTCCCGCATCATTTCCATAGCGTCTCTCTTTTCAACAGGCGCCCTGCGAAAAGAAATGTCTTTGAGGATTTCAGTAAAAATCCCCCCTAGTCCGAACATAACACAAGGGCCGAACTGATCATCGCGAGTCAGTCCCATGACGAGTTCCCTTCGTCCGCTGATCATTTCCTGGATCAAAACAGCTCCACTATAAACATTCAGCCCCGCCTCAATTTCATCATAAGCTTTCAGCGCTTCGGAGCTGTTGCGAATATCCACACGGATCAAACCTTTTTCCGTTTTGTGCGCAATTTCAGAAGAACAACCCTTCATGACTAGGGGATAGCCGATTTCTTGTGCCGCCTTTTCCACATCGGCTCTATTCTCAACAAGACATTCCCGTGTCACAGGAATGCCGTAAGCGGCTAGCACTTGTTTTGCCTCATATTCGGATAGGGCTTTGCGCCTCTCCTGCAAGGCATTCTTAATTACCCGGATGGCGGAATCTTTATTCATTTCCGGCCTTCCTCCTTCCATAGTAGCTATTGACGTGCCCGATAGCGCGAATGGCTTCATGGAGTTCATCAAAGACCGGCAGGCCGCGATCAATAAATTCCCGTCTGGCTAATGCCAGCATTTCGACTATATCCAGATCATCTACTCCTCTTTTAGGATTGGCCAGAACAACAACTATTGGTTTTCCGGTCGCTTTCACCACATCACGGATTGCCTCAGCCAGTTCCCGGTAAGGTGCCACTTCTTTAACCGGCTTCCCTAGAATGCGCGCCATAGTTTTATAATGATAAAGAAGTGAAATAATGATTTGAAGATCGATTCGGTTATCCTGAGCTGTGGTATGAAGAATCTCTTTTAATATTTGCGGCGGAACAAAGGGGTTGGCCACATCAATGGGATTTAAACTGCTTGATCCGGGTTTCGGCAGTAAGTTCCCGATTCGCGTCTGAAGATCGGCCGATAGCGGCGGAATTTCAATACCGAAAGCTTCCGCGGCATCGCAGGCGGTAACACCCAAAGCGCCTCCCCCGCCGACAACAGAAATTGCCTTGAAAACTTTTTCCGGTAAAAGGGCAAAGGCCAGACTGGCCTCGACTAATTCCTCCAAATCCTGAACCTGAATAGCATTAACCTGCTGCAGAACAGACTGCCAGATAACGCGGCTCCCTCCCATGGATGCCGTATGGCTCACGACCATTCTCTGACCGGCGTGCGAAAGACCTCCTTTGCAAACGATAACGGGCTTCCGGTAAGAAGCGGCTTTGATCTCCCGGAAAAAAGAATCCCCATCTTTAATGCCTTCAATGTACATGGTTATAATACGCGTTTCCGGATCGCGAGCCAGATAGCGCAGAAGCTCCGTTTCCCGCAGGTCGGCTCCATTGCCGAAGCTGACAACCTTGCTGAATCCGATACCCATCCATTTTCCTTTATGAGCAAAATCGATGGCCATACCGCCGCTTTGTGACAGAAAAGCAACGGGGCCGCTTCGGCGCGAGAGGTCCGGTCCTGGCAGTAAAGTCAATCCGCTTCTGGGGCAATAAATCCCGAAACAATTAGGCCCTACTACCCGGATGCCCTTTGCGGCTATTTGCCGGATTTTCTTTTCCAATTCGACGCCTTCTGCTGTTCCGAGTTCGCTGAAACCGGCTGAAAGTATTTCCGCACCGGCCGCGCCCTTTTTTCGGCAAGCTTCAAGAACATCAGGCACCGCTTTGGCAGTTACACAAATTACCGCAAAATCCAATTTCACGGGTATATCCTCGACCTGCCTGTAGATATCCGTCCCGGAAAATTTTCCACCTTTGGGATTTACGGGGAAGATTTCTCCTTCAAACCCCATGGCTTTCAAGGCATTGAACATGCCGCTTCCAAAACCAGTACCTTCTTCTGCTGAAACACCGACAATGGCTAGCTTTTGCGGATGAAATATTCTTTCATATTCTGTCATTATTGTGTCACAATTATTTTTATCCATAGTTTCAACTTGTTGTTCTTTATTCCCGGCCAGTTGCAATGGTCCGTTGACATTGTAAAGTATACTTAATTGGGGATTATCAAACGAATTAGCGCTTAATCCTGTCCTGAGCATACTTAAATGCCGCTTCAATAAATTTACTGAAAAGCGGATGGGGTTTTGTCGGCCTTGATTTAAATTCCGGATGAAACTGGCAGCCCAAAAACCAGGGATGATCTTTTATTTCCACAATTTCCGCTAAGCGGCCATCCGGTGATATACCGGTTATCCGCAATCCTTTATTTGTCAGCTTTTTTTTGTAGTCGTTGTTAAATTCGTAGCGATGACGGTGCCGCTCCGAAATATCCTTTTGTCCGTAAGCTGTAAAAGCAAAGGAATTGGGTTCGACAATACAGGGCCAAGCCCCCAATCTCATCGAAGCGCCTTTTTCTTTTACATTGCGCTGTTCAGGAAGCAAATCAATTACCGGGTACGGAGTTTTCACGTCAAATTCAGAACTGTTGGCTTTATTCAATCCACAAACATCCCTGGCATATTCCACCACAGCCATTTGCATCCCCAAACAAATTCCAAAATAAGGAATTTTGTTTTTCCGTGCATATTGCGCGGCAAGGATCATCCCTTCAATACCGCGGCTGCCAAACCCTCCGGGGACTAAAACGGCATCAACATCGTCTAAATAATCGCCGATGCCCTCTTCTTCAATTTTTTCCGAATCAACAAATTTTAATTTTACGCGGCAGTTATTGGCAATACCGCCGTGAACAAGCGCTTCATTGAGGCTTTTGTATGAATCGGTGAGATTCACATATTTACCGACAATAGCCACGCATACTTCATGCGGCGGATTATTGAACTTGTTTACCACTTCTTCCCAGGCATCCAGCTTGGGCTGTCCAGTCCAGATATTGAGCAAATCAACAATTTTATTGTCCAGACCTTCGCGATGAAAAACAAGCGGCACTTCGTAAATACAACCGACATCTTTAGCCGTAAAAACCGCCGCCACCTCTACATTACAAAAGAGTGCGATTTTAGCTTTAATTTCTTCGGAAAGAAAATTCTCCGTCCGGCAAAGGAGTATATCCGGCTGAATGCCGATTTCACGCAGGGCCTTAACGCTGTGCTGTGTAGGCTTTGTTTTAACCTCACCGGCGGTTTTAATAAACGGGACCCACGTCAAATGAATAAATATGGCGTTTTGTTTTCCCGCTTCATTTCGAAATTGACGGATCGCTTCCAAAAAAGGAAGGCTCTCAATATCGCCAACCGTGCCGCCGATTTCCACTATAGACACATCGAAACCCGATGCCGTTTGACTTATATAATCTTTAATTTCATTGGTGATGTGAGGAATAACTTGAACGGTCTTGCCTAAATAATCACCGCGTCTTTCCTTGGTAATAACGGAATAGTAAACTTGCCCGGTAGTTAGGTTGTTACACTTTCCCATGCAGGTAGAGGTAAATCTTTCATAATGTCCCAAATCGAGATCAGTTTCCGCGCCGTCATCCGTAACAAAAACTTCACCATGTTGAAAAGGACTCATCGTACCGGGATCAACATTGATATACGGATCCAGCTTTTGATTGGTAACTTTCAGGCCGCGGCATTCCAGCAAGGCTGAAATTGAAGCCGCCGCCAGGCCCTTACCCAGCGAAGAAAGAACACCGCCGGTGACAAAGATAAATTTTGTTTTCATGATTTGCCCTTAACACTCTCCATGTACATTCGTGATTACAGCAGCCCCCGCACCCCGTCTCCATGCCTGCGGGAGAGCTTCATTCCCCTGATATGGCCCACTGCTTAATTCGAGAGGCCAGAACCTCCACCGGCTCGCTGAACAAATCAGCAAGCGGAATTTTTTCCAGATAATTGTCGTCCCAGACAATGTTATATTCATTTACCAGATTCCGGATATCGTTGTAGCGGTAACCTAAAACCTCTTTCTTTTTGCTGATGGACAAAAATTCATTATAGTCTACATGGAGCAAAAGCAGATTGCTAACAAATTCATTTTCTCCCAAAAGCGGCAAAATTACGATAGACGCGCCGTCCGCCTTCCCTTTCCCGATATAAACGTGACCGGTACTGACAATAGTCCTTTTCGTCCCCATAAGCATTGCGGAAGTTTCCGCGCGCGATTTCATATCTTTGGCCACTCCGCCCTTTTTTCGTATTACAACAGTCGACCCTTCGGCGGGATTTCCCTGCACATCGAGATTATTAATAGCATAAACTGTATATCCCCGCACGGCAGAAATAGCAGACTGAATTCTGCTTACGGTCATGACGTTTCTGTAGGTCATATCTTTTGCGGCATACTTCAGCTCCTCCAGAAGATCGAAAACGATTCCCTTGAGTTCCTTTTCTTTGCGGCTTGTGCCTACTGTAACCGTTTTAGCCTGATGGCGTATCGCATCTATGGGTCTAGTTAGCTCATCAATCGCCCTGCCCAGAGTAACATCTAAAAGATCAAGCGGCGAGGCAAAATATTCGTCACTTTTAAATTCATGGCGGTAATCTTCCAGTGGTAATTTGCCTGTGGCATATTTTGCCAAAAGCACCACGTCCGAAATTGTTCTGACGCCTAACAAATTGAATGCGCCATTATTGCGATGATTATTGAAGTTCTGATAAAACTCATTAATCATGCGGCGAAACTGAACATCTGCAATTCTCTCATAAAGAGAATAATTCATTTTTACCTGTCGGGCCATAGCCAAATTCAGTTTGTTTCTGAATTCTCTAAATATGAGCGCTTCTTCATCTATGGCGCAGGCGGCATAATAACCCCACAAATGTCCCGCCATAGTATTGAGGATCACCGGCAGAGGCATGGATGCAACCGGAATGGGAATTACGGCATCGGCAATTTTATCGAAACGATCATCACTTTCATCGGCAAAAACAATAACCGCAGCCTTGTGTGCTTTAAAAATCGCCACATCCTTGACGATATCTTCCACAACCGTTCCCGGATTACCGGAAGCACAAACCAAAATTAAAGGTTCTGCCGACAAATCAATATGCTTTTTGTTTTCCACGATGTCGGAAGAAATGGTTTTATAACAAAGTTCACTGAGTTTGATTCTTATTTCATCGGCCGCCGCTTTGTTGGGCCCGCTGCCCACAACCGCCCAGAATTTCTTGGTCAAAGTTTTCTCGATCGAAGCGGAAATTTGATTTCTCAGTTCAAAGACTCGTGCCATTAACTTAGGCGCCTCCTCCAGATTGCGCAACTCCAAGGCTATGTAGTCATCAGTTCGGGTTTTCATCACTTGCGCCAGGAAAAGGGCTAAAACTTGCCCGGCAATAATTTGGGAATAAAAAGCTTTCGTGGAAGCAACGGACATTTCTATATCGCGGCCGTCGCTCGTGTAAAATACTCCGTGCGATTTAGAGGTAATATCCGATTGCCTTCTGTTTACTATGGAAATTATAAAAGCACCTCGCTCTTTGGCCATTGCTACGGCACGATTTGTATCTGTTGTTGTTCCGGATTGAGTGATAGGGATTACCAATGTATCCGACAAATCGTCTTTTAACAAAAAACCGCTTAATTCGGAAGCCACCCTGGCTATTATACTAATGCTTCTGCCTGCCAAATAACGTTGGAAAGCATCGGCTATGGCGGCCCCGGCGACAGCAGCCGTACCATGGCCGATAACTATAATATTTTTAATGACGCCGTTTTGGAGGCCTAAGCGAACAGGTTCAGGAACAATATCCGAACCTAAATTAAAAACGACTTGCGGCAAAGACTTGTCCCTGGTCAAAATACGGTATTTACCCCGCAAGGTTCTTTTTATGGAAACAGCCGATTCGGAAATTTCCTTCAGGAAAAAATGAGGATAAGCGCCGCGATCGATATCTCGAGTCGTCATTTCGGCTTTTTGTATGTCACTTTCTTTTAAAATAATTTCCGTACCATCATAATAACAAGCGGTAATTCCTGTCAATCCTCCGCAGGAGTTTTGGTCTAAAATAAAAATCTGCCCCGCCGTTACCGAAAACGATAAAGGGTGTGGCTGTTCACCATTCATTTTTATAAAATTAGGCATAACCTCCACCAAACCATAGAGTTCCGAAGAAAACATATACTGGTCGGAACTGATTCCAACATAGATAGACTGACCGCTGCCTTTAAGCGCCAAAAATACCTTACCGGGTTCGAGATCACTCGTCATTGCCATGGCATGTGACCCCTCGAAATCTTTTAGAGCAAAGCGAAAGGAATCGGCAAGATTATTTCCGGCCACTAGATATTTTTCAATTTGCAGAGGGATAGTTTTTGTATCGGTTGTGATTTCGGGCGCAATCAATTCGTTATCCGCTTCCAATTCCGCGCGCAACGCCGAATAATTATCAATATCTCCATTTAAGACAATATTAATTTGAGCTTTGGATTTTGGATAAAAGGGAAAGGCTTGACCGACCTGATTAGGCTTATAGTTATTGATAGGATGACAATTTTCTTCCGTAATGGAACCGACAGAAGCCCAGCGCGTATGGGTAATCGCTGTTTCACATGACGTATCCAACCCGGCAAAATATTGCAGAATCCGGTCTTTTCCAATCACCTGTCTTAAATCACGGACATTGCGACCCAACTCACCAACAATAGAAAAAGTCTTATAGGTAAAAGTTATATTTATTCCTTTTTCGCTTCCGGTAAATACTCCGGGCGCAACCCAAATCGAACCGTTAGTAAGATCTCCCTCCCGTGACCGCATTAAATAATCTTCGTATAAATCTTTTTCCTTTAGGGTGGATAATATATTTTCCAGTGTCTTTGCTTTTCCCAAAGTAAAAACTATTTGCAGTCCCGCTGAATCCCTGCCCCGCACTTCCAGGCGGTCCAGCGCATTAAGCAGGAAATTAATTTTCCGGTATTTCTTAAAAGCCGCCGGGTTTATTGCGCCTGCTTTATCTGTACCGGAAATATCTATAATTTTAACAAAATTAGCCAAAATGTCTTTTTCCACGGTCCACTGAATATCTTTAAGAAGAATAATCCGGCTATTGATGGTTTCCAGATCAGCGGAGGTAAATTTTGCAGCTTGATCCTCCAGTATTTTCTCTTCCTGAGCCAAAAATATTTTCATTTCCTTTTCTAAATCGAAAAGCTTTTTGGCCCTCTGTGTCTGAAAGAAAAGAATTTCCTGAGCGCTCTCCCGCTTCAACTCCAACGTAGCTTTTTCCATGGAGGTAAGTGCATCAAGTCCGCACATGTAAGCTGTAGCGACAATGTTTCCGGCTAAAACATTTTTAAGTGACGACCGTTTAATTTTATCCCATAATTGCATAAGCTCTAAATCAGCATTTAAACTTGCAGATTTTTGCTGCGACCGGAAAGTCATCAATCCGGCGAAACCGCAGTTAAGTTGAAAAGGTATAATCGGGAAAAATATTATTGCCGGGGCGCTAATGTAAGCCGGATTTTTTCCGACAAATATTTTGCAGACCTTAAAATAAAGGCTTATATTTTTTATTGTATTTAATATTTGCGCAACAAACATTGTTTCTTATTTCTGCCGCAGAACGCCAGAGATTTTCATGCACCCGGCGGCAACCTCCTGAACAACATCATTCAACCAATCCACCCCTGCTCTGGTTTGTATAGATGTTAAAGACTGTATTGTTTGCAGATAAGAATTAGCCTTACCTGATTGGCGTTGTATTATTTTTATAAACGTTTCTTTTTTCTTCAGAGAAATTTCTTCTTCATTATTGCCGGAGAGATACTCCTCCATCTGCGACCAATCGCGGATAAATTGTTTTTGTTTACGCAATACTATCCCCGAAAAGGTTTTCTTCATTTTTTCTGCGGCTATAATTGTTTTCTCCAAGTTTTGAGCGAACAATCGCAATTGCCTGATTCTTTCAACAATGGCTTCATCTAAAACATCAAGGGCTCCCGCATATAGAGCCTCGCCGTACTTAAATCTAATAAAGAATTCACGACGAACAAAGCGATACCATTGTCTTAAGGCCAATAAATTGGCGATATAACCTATATTGTGGTTAACTTTGCGGCTAATATCACCATAAATTCCGGGAACAAATTTTTTGGGCTCAAATGATAAAACAGAGGGAGACCAAAGCATTCCTGCAGTTATACAATCCCGCCGGCAAATAACACCTGCCGGAATGACTGTGCCATAAGCTATTTGCAGCGGTCCCACTATTCCGCCTTGACCACCCAGGAATATCGGCTCTTCGCGCAACATTACGCCTCGCGGAACATCTCCCATTAAAGAAGGAGTTGCCTTGTCCTGCTGGGGAGTGTAATTGAAATGAATATAAGAACTGCCTACTTCGCTATGATTTTTCCGGCTTGTACCGCCCGCCATCAGGCAATCACAAAAATTAATCAGACTGCCTAACGTAACGAAGGGAAATAAAATCGTCTGTTTTAAACCGACGGTGTGATTTCCACAAGATTCTTCTTCCAAAAGGCAACCGGAGCGGACTTGTGCGTTGCTGCCCATTGTTACCTCATCCAGGAAAACCGAATCGGCAAAGTACCCACCCTTAAGCTCCACCGCTGCTCCCAATTGACAGTTAATCAAATTAACAGGCGCTTCATATCCCAATTTTATATCTTGGGCAATTAATGTATTTTCTCCGCAAATCCTTGCCGCACCGTAAATTATTAAAGAACTGTCAATTCTCTCTGGATTTACTTCATTGCCGATTTCCACAGAAAAAGGGGCCGTCATCCGAACCCCTTTCTTTAAGAGACAAGTTACCTTTTCAGGTAAATTTGCATTTTTTTTAATGGCTCTAGTCATAAATGTTTTTATAGTGCTTATTTATTTTTTTCACAGTTGATACCTAATTTGACCATTTTATCGGTAAACGTGTTGCGGTTAATTCCCAGAAAAACGGCAGCCGTACTTTTCACGTAGTTTGAACGGCGCAGAGCAATTTTAAACAAGCCTTTTTCCACCATCGACATAACTTCTTCGTAAAGCTTACTTTTACGACCACTGGAAGCCGATAAAACAGTAGTAATGTCTTCCAGCTTTTTTTCCATTATTTCCTCAACAACCGCGTAAGGGGTTTCCTTCACATTCATCACTACTTTTGAACTCTTTTGTTTTTTCGACCGCATTTTTCGAAGTTCCCCCTTCCGGACAAGATTAAATTAGGAATTAAAAACGTGTGTTTCTCAATATGCTTTTTTTAAAATTAAGCTGGTGAAAATTTTAAAATTATAACCGCTATAATGATCAATACCGTAATCCAACTCATAACAATCAAAGAAAGTCGCTCGACAGGATGATCTAAATAATTTTTTACTTCTATTTCCACCTTTTCTGCTCCCAGCTTATCCACAAGATAGCGAACAAGTAAAGGGTGGTTTTCCAATATATTGGAAAAAAAATAAAACCCTTTGGTCGTTGTTAATAAAAAATAGACTTTATTCCGCAGTTCAACAACCCCCAAGTGGGTGATTTCCCGCCAAAAAAAATTTTTAATCCTGAAAAACTTTTTTAATTGCAGACCTTCTTCGGTTACGACAATTTCTCTTCTTGCCGTTTCAATGCCAATGAATAAAGAACTGATAAAAAAACCCGCCAGAACTATTCTTTCCCACATTTGCCCTCTAAATAAACTGACAACCAACAACAGAAACAGAAGGACAATTACTGCCGTTAAAGGTATAAGAAAAGCCCGCCTAACTTTGAAAATATTTTGTGCCATTTATTACTTTCCAATTATAATTTTATTGGTCAAGCCATCCTTAAATATGGTTTTATTGAATGGCTTTATTTTTCTTTCTAATCACAGGTATGAACCCCCAAGCAAGCTTTGGAAACCGATTCCGCAGCAAGTTGCGGGGTATTATACCCCCTGTTTATACGGGATAATTCGACCTGCAAGTTTCAGTGCACTCTGTTTCTGAAACTTGGGTCTCATTACAACTAACCAATTCCGACGTGTGACCTTTAGGTTATACGCTTCGCTTTCGGAATTGGAGTTTCACGAATAAAAGTGCCGCTTTTGCCGCCGCTTTTTTCCAGAAGCATGATATTTCCTATAATTATTTCCTTATCGACCGCCTTGCACATATCATAAACAGTCAAAGCTGCTATACTCACCGCGGTGAGAGCTTCCATTTCCACACCTGTTCTACCCATATTTTTTACTTCCGATTGAATGATGATTTGAGATTTATTGCGGTCAATTTCTAAATTTACTTCTATTGAGGTCACCTCCAGCGGATGACAAAGAGGGATAAGCTCTCCAGTTTTTTTTGCCGCCATAATGCCTGCAATTTTTGCCGTTGTCAAAACATTCCCTTTAGCAATTTGACCTTTTTCAATTAATTCCAAGGTTCGGATATCCATCTGGACAATTCCTGAAGCTTTCGCTTGGCGAAAAGTCTCCGCCTTCGCTGTGATATCCACCATTTGGACTTGGCCTTCTCTATTTACATGGGATAATTTTCGCATGGCAATTAATGAACTCAGGAATTAATTATTGAATCAATTAATTTTGGCGGACTCTAACATAGGGCAATTAATGAGTCAAGAAAGTCTAACATTTTTTATTGAATTAAAAAACTTGATATAAATATCGCGATTCGCTAATATTTTTGACAAAATTGAAGCTGGAGAATATTAGTGTTCGTTAAAGTATTTAGCATGAGCGTCATTGGCATGGAATCATACCCTGTGTTCGTGGAAGTAGACATATCCCAGGGTCTGCCTCAATTTGCCACTGTTGGACTGCCCGATGCCTCTGTCAAAGAAAGCAGGGATCGAATTAAAGCCGCCATAAAGAATTCCGGTTATCGCTTTCCCCGCAGTCATGTAACCGTAAATTTAGCTCCCGCTGACATTAAAAAAGAAGGAACCGGGTTTGATCTTCCCATCGCTGTAGGCATTTTAGCCGCGGAAGAATTGATTAAAGAAACTGCTTTGCATGATTGTTTTTTCATCGGAGAATTGTCGCTTGATGGCAGTATTAAAGGAGTAAGCGGCGTGCTAACCGCTGTCTTTAAAGCAAAAGAAATAGGCATCAAGTCAGTTTTCGTTCCTGAAGAAAATGCTGCGGAAGCGGCTATGGTAGAAGGAATTAATGTTTTCCCGGTCAAAACATTGCCGGATATTGTGGAATTTTTTAACGGACGAAACAATATTGAGCCGCTTTCTTTGGACGTAAGTAAAATTTTTCAGAAAACACGTCAATATGAAGT